>Ga0008835_100810_pt1 | contig 21988 bp, 20 predicted proteins | sample HotLakConsoUCCRE_FD_62215 | JGI IMG/M metagenome (GOLD analysis project Ga0008835, IMG submission 62215) | Hypersaline microbial mat communities from Hot Lake, Washington, USA - Hot Lake Consortium UCC-RE (Hybrid Assembly) ... | reverse complement strand
CTGCGCAACCTCGACGAGGCGGGCATCGTCTATATCGGCGCCGAAGTGGGGCCGGGCGACATCCTCGTGGGCAAGATCACCCCCAAGGGCGAAAGCCCGATGACGCCGGAGGAGAAGCTCCTGCGCGCCATCTTCGGGGAAAAGGCGTCGGACGTGCGCGACACCTCGCTGCGCCTTCCGCCCGGGGATTACGGCACCATCGTCGAGGTCCGGGTGTTCAACCGCCACGGTGTGGAGAAGGACGAGCGGGCTCTGCAGATCGAGCGCGAGGAAGTGGAGCGTCTGAGCCGCGACCGGGACGACGAGCTCGCCATCCTCGACCGCAACATCTATGCGCGCCTGCGCAGCGTGATCGAGGGCAAGACCGTCGCCAAGGGTCCGCGCGGCATCAAGGCCGGGGCGATCATCGACGACGCCCTGCTGAAGGAGCTCAACCGCGGCGCCTGGTGGCAGCTCGCGCTCAAGGAAGAGGCCGACGCGCAGATCGTCGAGGCGCTCAACGAGCAGTACGAGGCGCAGAAGCGCCAGCTCGACGCGCGGTTCGAGGACAAGGTGGAGAAGGTCCGCCGCGGCGACGATCTGCCTCCGGGCGTGATGAAGATGGTCAAGGTCTTCGTGGCGGTGAAGCGCAAGCTGCAGCCGGGCGACAAGATGGCCGGCCGTCACGGCAACAAGGGCGTGATCTCCAAGGTGGTGCCCGAGGAGGACATGCCGTTCCTCGGGGACGGCACGCCGGTGGACTTCGTTCTCAACCCGCTGGGCGTGCCCAGCCGGATGAACGTGGGCCAGATCCTCGAGACCCACATGGGCTGGGCCGCGCGCGGTCTGGGCATCCAGATCGACGAGGCGCTGCAGGAATACCGGCGCTCGGGCGACCTGACCCCGGTCCGGGAGGCGATGCGGCTGGCCTACGGCGACGATGTCTATGAAGAGGGCATCGTCGGCATGGACGAGGATCATCTCGTGGAGGCGGCGGGCAACGTCACCCACGGTGTGCCGATCGCGACGCCCGTCTTCGACGGCGCCAAGGAGGCCGACGTGGACGACGCGCTGCGGCGTGCGGGCTTTGACGAGAGCGGCCAGTCGGTGCTCTTCGACGGGCGCTCGGGCGAGCAGTTCAGCCGTCCGGTCACGGTGGGCATCAAGTACCTGCTGAAGCTGCACCACCTCGTGGACGACAAGATCCACGCGCGCTCGACGGGTCCCTATTCGCTCGTCACCCAGCAGCCGCTGGGCGGCAAGGCGCAGTTCGGCGGGCAGAGGTTCGGCGAGATGGAAGTCTGGGCGCTCGAAGCCTACGGCGCGGCCTACACCCTGCAGGAGATGCTGACGGTGAAGTCCGACGACGTGGCGGGCCGGACCAAGGTCTACGAGAGCATCGTCAAGGGCGAGGACAATTTCGAGGCCGGCGTGCCGGAATCGTTCAACGTGCTCGTCAAGGAGGTCCGGGGCCTCGGCCTCAACATGGAACTCCTGGATGCGGAGGAAGAGGACGCCGAGTGATCTGACACCGCGTTATCGGCGAGGACCCGGATGCGTCCTCGCCGATGGAACTCTTCCCGGAGGACACCCGAATGGATGACGAAATCCGCGCCCGGTTTGACAAGTTGGATCAGGACCTGACCTCGGTCGGTCAGGACCTGACCTCGGTCGGTCAGGCCCTGACCTCGGTCGGCCAGACCCTGACCTCGGTCGGTGAGGCCGCGGACGCGATAGGTCAGGCTTTGCCGACGATCTTTGCGCGGCTCGACCGGCAGGATCTGCAACTTCAGGCCATCGTCCTGCGGCTGGACGAACAGGATGCAAGCCATGACCGTCTGATGGCGAAGGTGGACCGTCTGTCCGTCAAGGTCGATCAACTCTCCATTCTCGCCCGCGCCGGCGAAGAAGCCATGACCTCTCTAGATGCTCTCTCCCGCCGTGTCGCCAGGCTCGAAGCCGCGCGCCGCGAAGGCGAGTGAAAGGACCCCAGATGAACCAGGAACTCACGAACAACCCGTTCAACCCGCTCACCCCAGCCAAGACCTTCGACGAGATCAAGGTGTCGCTCGCCAGCCCCGAGCGGATCCTCTCGTGGTCCTTCGGGGAGATCAAGAAGCCCGAGACGATCAACTACCGCACGTTCAAGCCCGAGCGTGACGGCCTGTTCTGCGCGCGCATCTTCGGCCCGATCAAGGACTACGAGTGCCTGTGCGGCAAGTACAAGCGCATGAAGTATCGCGGCGTCGTCTGCGAGAAATGCGGCGTCGAGGTGACGCTGCAGAAGGTCCGGCGCGAGCGCATGGGCCATATCGAGCTTGCCGCCCCCGTGGCGCACATCTGGTTCCTGAAATCGCTCCCCTCCCGGATCGGCCTCATGCTCGACATGACGCTCCGCGATCTGGAGCGCATTCTCTATTTCGAGAACTACGTCGTGATCGAGCCGGGCCTCACGGACCTGACCTATGGCCAGCTGATGACCGAGGAGGAATTCCTCGACGCCCAGGACGCCTATGGCATGGACGCCTTCACCGCCAACATCGGCGCCGAGGCGATCCGCGAGATGCTGTCGCTCATCGACCTCGAGGCGACGGCCGAGCAGCTGCGCGAGGACCTCAAGGAGGCCACGGGCGAGCTGAAGCCCAAGAAGATCATCAAGCGGCTCAAGATCGTCGAGAACTTCCTCGAGTCGGGCAACCGGCCCGAGTGGATGATCATGACCGTGATCCCGGTCATCCCGCCGGAGCTGCGCCCGCTGGTGCCGCTCGACGGGGGCCGGTTCGCCACCTCGGACCTCAACGACCTCTACCGCCGGGTGATCAACCGCAACAACCGTCTCAAGCGGCTGATCGAGCTGCGCGCGCCCGACATCATCGTCCGCAACGAGAAGCGGATGCTGCAGGAATCCGTCGACGCGCTCTTCGACAACGGCCGGCGCGGGCGTGTCATCACCGGCGCCAACAAGCGGCCGCTGAAGTCGCTGTCGGACATGCTCAAGGGCAAGCAGGGCCGTTTCCGCCAGAACCTTCTGGGCAAGCGGGTCGACTTCTCCGGCCGGTCGGTGATCGTGACGGGCCCCGAGCTGAAGCTGCACCAGTGCGGCCTGCCGAAGAAGATGGCGCTCGAGCTCTTCAAGCCGTTCATCTATTCGCGGCTGGAGGCCAAGGGCCTGTCCTCCACCGTCAAGCAGGCGAAGAAGCTGGTGGAAAAGGAGCGTCCGGAGGTCTGGGACATTCTCGATGAAGTCATCCGCGAGCATCCCGTCCTCCTGAACCGCGCGCCCACGCTGCACCGTCTGGGCATCCAGGCCTTCGAGCCGGTGCTGATCGAGGGCAAGGCGATCCAGCTGCATCCGCTGGTCTGCTCGGCCTTCAACGCCGACTTCGACGGCGACCAGATGGCCGTGCACGTGCCGCTCTCGCTCGAGGCGCAGCTCGAGGCGCGCGTGCTGATGATGTCCACCAACAACGTGCTGTCGCCCGCCAACGGCGCGCCCATCATCGTGCCGTCCCAGGACATGATCCTCGGCCTCTACTACGTCACCATCATGCGCGACGGCATGAAGGGCGAGGGCTCGATCTTCTCCTCCATCGAGGAGGTGGAGCACGCGCTGACCGCGGGCGAGGTGCATCTGCACGCCCGCATCCAGTGCCGGGTCAAGCAGATCGACGAGGAGGGCCAGGAGGTCGTCCGCCGCTTCGAGACCACGCCGGGCCGCGTGCGGCTGGGCGCGCTGCTGCCGCTCAACGCCAAGGCGCCCTTCGACCTCGTCAACCAGCTTCTGCGGAAGAAGGACGTGCAGCGGGTCATCGACACCGTCTACCGCTACTGCGGCCAGAAGGAATCGGTCATCTTCTGCGACCAGATCATGACGCTCGGCTTCCGGGAGGCGTTCCGCGCGGGCATCTCCTTCGGCAAGGCGGACATGGTGGTGCCCGACACGAAATGGACCCTGGTCGAGGAGACCCGCGAGCAGGTCAAGGATTTCGAGCAGCAGTACATGGACGGCCTGATCACCCAGGGCGAGAAGTACAACAAGGTCGTGGACGCCTGGTCGAAGTGCAACGACAAGGTCACGGACGCCATGATGGCCACGATCTCGGCCAAGCATGTGGACGAGAACGGCGCCGAGCAGGAGCCGAACTCGGTCTACATGATGGCCCACTCCGGCGCCCGGGGTTCGGTCACGCAGATGAAGCAGCTCGGCGGGATGCGCGGCCTGATGGCCAAGCCTTCGGGCGAGATCATCGAGACGCCGATCATCTCGAACTTCAAGGAAGGCCTGACCGTGCTGGAGTATTTCAACTCCACCCACGGCGCGCGGAAGGGTCTGTCCGACACGGCGCTCAAGACGGCGAACTCGGGCTACCTGACCCGGCGTCTGGTGGACGTGGCACAGGACTGCATCGTGCGTCAGCATGACTGCGGCACCGACCGGTCGATCACCGCCGAACCCGCCATTTCGGACGGCGAGATCGTGGCCTCCATCGGCGAGCGCGTGCTGGGCCGGGTCGCGGCCGAGGACGTGATCGTGCCGGGCACCGACGAGGTGCTGGTGCGGCACGGAGAGCTGATCGACGAGCGCCGCGCCGACGCCATCGAGGCGGCCAAGCTGCAGACGGTGCGCATCCGTTCGCCGCTGACCTGCGAGGCCGACGACGGGGTCTGCGCCATGTGCTACGGGCGCGACCTCGCCCGCGGCACGATGGTGAACCAGGGCGAGGCCGTGGGCATCATCGCGGCGCAGTCCATCGGCGAGCCGGGCACCCAGCTGACGATGCGGACCTTCCACATCGGCGGCGTGGCGCAGGGCGGCCAGCAGTCGTTCCTCGAGGCGGCGCAGGACGGAAAGGTCGAATTCCGGGGCGCGCTGCTTCTGGACAACGCGGCGGGCGAGCAGATCGTCGTGGGCCGGAACATGGTCCTCGCGATCATGGACCCCGACACCGGCGCCGAGCGGGCGACCCACAAGGTCGGCTACGGCACGAAGCTCCATGTCCGCGACGGGCAGGAGATCACCCGCGGCACCAAGATGTTCGAATGGGACCCCTACACCCTGCCGATCATCGCGGAGCGGTCGGGCACGGCGCGCTATGTCGATCTCGTCACGGGCGTCGCCGTCCGCGAGGATACCGACGACGCGACCGGCATGACCCAGCGGATCGTCTCGGACTGGCGTTCGGCGCCCAAGGGCAACGAGCTCAAGCCCGAGGTGCTGATCCTCGACGACGACGGCGAGCCGGTGCGCAACGAGGCGGGCAACCCCGTCACCTATCCGATGTCGGTGGACGCGATCCTGTCGGTCGAGGACGGCCAGAAGGTCGAGCCCGGCGACGTCGTGGCGCGGATCCCGCGCGAGGGGGCGAAGACGAAGGACATCACCGGCGGTCTGCCGCGGGTGGCCGAACTCTTCGAGGCCCGTCGTCCCAAGGATCACGCCATCATCGCCGAGATCGACGGCTACGTCCGCTTCGGCAAGGACTACAAGAACAAGCGCCGGATCGCGATCGAACCGGCGGACGAGACCGTGGAAAAGGTCGAGTACATGGTCCCGAAGGGCAAGCACATCCCCGTCCAGGAGGGGGATTATGTCCAGAAGGGCGACTACATCATGGACGGGAACCCGGCCCCCCACGACATCCTCGCGATCATGGGTGTCGAGGCGCTGGCGAACTACATGGTGGACGAGGTGCAGGAGGTCTACCGGCTCCAGGGCGTGAAGATCAACGACAAGCACATCGAGGTCATCGTCCGGCAGATGCTCCAGAAGTGGGAGATCCAGGACTCCGGCGACACCGTGCTGCTCAAGGGCGAGACGGTGGACAAGGCGGAGTTCGACGAGAACAACGAGAAGGCCATCGCCAAGGGCGGACGGCCGGCGACGGGCGAGCCGATCCTCCTCGGGATCACCAAGGCGAGCCTGCAGACCCGGTCGTTCATCTCTGCCGCCTCGTTCCAGGAGACCACGCGGGTTCTCACCGAGGCCTCGGTGCAGGGCAAGCGCGACAAGCTTGTGGGTCTCAAGGAGAACGTCATCGTGGGCCGGCTCATCCCCGCCGGCACCGGCGGCGCCACGAGCCGGGTGCGGCTCGAGGCGTCGCGGCGCGACAACGTGGTGATCGAGGCCCGGCGCGCCGAGGCCGAGGCCGCCGCGGCGCTGGCGGCTCCGGAGCCCGAGGACCTGATCGGTGGCGACGAGTTCGACACGGTCATCGCGGATACGACCGACAGCCGCGAGTGACCTTCCGGCACAGGTGATCTGACTGCAAGGCCCCGCTTCGGCGGGGCCTTTCTTCATACGCCGGGGGCGGGGTGCCGGGCGGCTGGACGGAACGGCGTGACGAGGGCAGAGTTGAGCCACTTGGAGGTGGCAGAGATGAAAGCCATGGACATTCGCGTCACGGGCCGGGTGCAGGGCGTGGGCTTTCGTGCCTGGACCGTGCAGACCGCGCGCAGGCTCGGCGTCGCGGGCTGGGTGCGCAACCACGCGGACATGAGTGTGCTCGTCCATGCCGAGGGCGAGGATGCCGCCGTGAACGCCTTTGCCGGGGCGCTGGGGGAGGGGCCATCCGCCGCGAAGGTCGACCGCGTGGCGGCGGTGCCCTGCGAGGCCCTCGGCTGCGAGGGGTTCGAGATCCGCCGCTGAGAGGCGGCGCGGGGCGCGAAACCGGTTTCCCCGGCGGCGCGGTTTGCCTAGCGTCGCGTCATGCTCCAGCTTCTCGGTCTCTGCCGGTTTTCCTATCCCGCGCTGCAGGATTTCCAGACGCCCCATGCCGATCTGGAGGCGCGCCGCGCCGCGCTCCATGCGCCGCAGAGGCTCGATCTGCGGCTGACGTGGTTCCGGCATATCCTGTTGCCCGCGATCCGCGCCCAGACCGATCCCGATTTCACGCTGCTGCTGCTTCTCGGCGAGGATCTGCCGGAGCCGTGGCGCGGGCAGCTCCTCGAGGCGGTGGGCGAGGTGCGGCAGATCGTACCGGTGTTCCGCCCGCCGATGAACCACCGGGCCGTCTGCCGCGAGGTGCTGATGGAGGCGCGGGACCCGGATGCCGACTGGGTCGCGGAGTTCCGGCTTGATGACGACGACGCGGTGGCGGTGGATTTCGTGGAGCGCACACGCCGCGATTTCGCCGCCCATGTGCGGGGGCTGGCCGAGGAGCATGGCTCGGCCTTGCTCGATTATCAGCGCGGCATCGTGGTCGAGGCGGGACCCGGGGGTATCGCGCTCCATCCGCTGGTGGCGCGGGCCTGGGCGGCGGGGCTGTGCCTGATCTACCCGCCGTCGGAGCCGACCTCGCTGATGGACTATCCCCATCACCGGGTCTGGTGGCGGATGCCCTGCGTGTCGCGGCCCGAGGCGATGATGTTCCTGCGCGGCGCACACGGGACCAACGACAGCCTGATCAACCGGCGCGAGGGCGTGACGCTGAAGATCGGGCAGCCGGCGGTGCGGCGTATTCTGCGGAGCCGCTTCGCCGTGGATCTGCCGGCCTTCCGCGACGCCCTTGAGGCGCTCTGACCGGTGCTTGCCGAGCGGGGACGGCCCGCCTAGCCTGCGGCGCGCGGACGGGGGAGAGCGATGGCGAGAATACAGGTCCTGGGGCTCTGCCGGTTCTCCTACCCTTCGGCACCTGGCGCGTTCGACGACGGCGCCGTCACGCTGGAGGCGCTGCGGGACCGGCTCTATGCGCCGCGGCGGCTGGCGCTGCGGTTCCTGTGGTTCCGGCATGTCGCGCTGCCATGCCTGCGCCGCCAGACCGATCCGGATTTCCGGCTGCTGCTGCTGGCCGGCGAGGGACTGCCCGCCCCGTGGCGCGCGCGGCTCCAGGAGATGGTCGCGGATGTGCCGCAGATCGTGCCGCTGTTCCTGCCCGAGGGCGGCGTGCATCGGGAGGTCTGCCGCGACGCCATGCGCGCCCATCGCGAGCCCGACGCCCATGCGGTGGCGGAGTTCCGGCTCGATGACGACGATGCGGTGGCGGATGTCTTCGTCGCGCGGGCGCGGATGGTGTTCCGCCATGTGCGGCAGCTTTTTGCCATGCGGCCCCGGGTGGCGGTGGATTTCTCCCGCGGGCTCTTGCTGCGGGCCACGCCGTCGGGGCTCGACCTCGCGCCCGTCATCGCGCAGCACTGGACGCCGGGCCTCGTGACCTACCGCAGGCCCGATGACGAGGCGAGCCTGCTCGACGCCAACCACACGAAGCTGTGGAAGACGATGCCCGAGCTTCTCATGCCGTTCCCGCCGATGTATGTGCGGGGCGCACACGAGGACAACGCCAGCGATCTGGAGCGGCGTTGGGACCGGGTGGACCGGTGGTCCGCGGGCGACGACGAGATCCGGCAGCTCGCGGCCGACAGGTTCGGGCTCGATCTGCCGGGCTTCGAGGCGGCGCTTGCGGAGTGGCGGTCGGCGGGGTGAGGCGCGGTCCGGGGGGCTTGTTGACAACCCCCCCGATTCCCCCTAAGACGCGCGCACCCTGCCGGGGCGTGATCCGTGCCGCGGCGGTAAATCAAGGTTTCGTGGTCATGATCCGGGCCCGTTTCGGCGCCCCGATCCTCTGAAGACCCACCGCACCGGTCCCCGGAGGGACCGCCTGCGGTTCTTTGCGCTTTGCGGACGCGCGAGGCGCGACAGGAAGAAGAAGATGAACGGCGGCGCCCCGGGGGCCCGCGCATGAAGACAGGAAACGGAAGCGAGCCCTATGCCAACGATCCAGCAGCTGATCCGCAAGCCGCGGCAGCCCAAAGTCAAACGGTCCAAGTCCATGCACCTGGAGCAGTGCCCGCAGAAGCGCGGCGTCTGCACCCGGGTCTACACCACCACGCCGAAAAAGCCGAACTCGGCCATGCGGAAGGTGGCGAAGGTCCGTCTGACGAACGGCTTCGAGGTGATCAGCTATATCCCCGGTGAGAGCCACAACCTTCAGGAGCACTCGGTGGTCCTGATCCGTGGCGGCCGGGTGAAGGACCTTCCCGGCGTGCGCTACCACATTCTGCGCGGCGTTCTGGACACCCAGGGCGTGAAGGACCGGAAGCAGCGCCGGTCGAAATACGGCGCGAAGCGGCCGAAGTAAGGAGAGACCCAGATGTCCCGTCGTCACGCCGCCGAAAAGCGCGAGATCCTTCCCGACGCCAAGTACGGCGACAAGGTTCTGACCAAGTTCATGAACAACCTCATGGTGGACGGAAAGAAGTCCGTCGCCGAGAAGATCGTCTACAACGCGTTCGAGCGCGTCGAGGGCAAGCTGAAGAAGGCGCCGGTCGAGGTGTTCCACGAGGCGCTCGACAACATCAAGCCGTCGGTCGAGGTCCGCTCCCGCCGGGTCGGCGGCGCGACCTACCAGGTTCCCGTCGAGGTGCGCCCCGAGCGCCGCGAGGCGCTGGCGATCCGCTGGATGATCGACGCCGCCAAGAAGCGGAACGAGCACACCATGGAAGAGCGGCTCGCCGGTGAGCTGATCGACGCCGTGCAGGGCCGCGGAACCGCGGTCAAGAAGCGCGAAGACACGCACAAGATGGCCGATGCCAACAAGGCGTTCAGCCACTACCGCTGGTAACCGGCCAGCCCCCATTCCTCGCCTCTGGAGCGATCACGATGCAACGCGACTACCCCCTCACGCGCTACCGGAACTTCGGGATCATGGCGCATATCGACGCCGGCAAGACCACGACGACCGAGCGGATCCTGTATTACACCGGCAAGTCCCACAAGATCGGCGAAGTCCACGACGGCGCCGCGACGATGGACTGGATGGAGCAGGAGCAGGAGCGGGGCATCACGATCACGTCCGCTGCCACGACCACGTTCTGGTTCCGCACCGAGGACGGGGTGAACCCGGCGGGCATCTACGGCGATAGCGAAAGCGAGGCGAAGTTCCGCTTCAACATCATCGACACCCCCGGCCACGTCGATTTCACCATCGAGGTGGAGCGGTCGCTGGCCGTGCTCGACGGCGCCGTCGCCGTGCTCGACGCCAACGCCGGCGTGGAGCCGCAGACCGAGACCGTCTGGCGCCAGGCCGACCGCTACAAGGTTCCGCGCATCGTCTTCGTCAACAAGATGGACAAGATCGGCGCCGACTTCTTCAACTGCGTGAAGATGATCAAGGACCGAACCGGTGCGACGCCCGCGCCGATCCAGCTGCCCATCGGGGCGGAGGATCAGCTCGAGGGTCTAATCGACCTCGTGACCATGAAGGAATGGGTCTGGAAGGGCGAGGACCTCGGCGCGTCCTGGGTGATCCAAGACATCCGCGACGACATGAAGGATCTGGCCGAGGAGTGGCGCGCCACCCTCATCGAGATCGCCGTCGACATGGACGACGACGCGATGGAGAAGTACCTTGAGGGTGTCGAGCCTGACGAGGCGACCCTGCGCACGCTCATCCGCAAGGGCACGCTCAGCATGTCCTTCGTGCCGGTGCTCTGCGGCTCGGCGTTCAAGAACAAGGGCGTCCAGCCCATGCTGAACGCGGTGATCGACTACCTGCCCGGGCCGCTGGACGTGCCGCCCTACATGGGCTTCAGCCCCGATGACGAGACCGAGACCCGCAACATCGAGCGGCGTCCCGGCGACGACGAACCCTTCGCCGGTCTCGCGTTCAAGATCATGAACGACCCCTTCGTGGGCTCCCTGACCTTCACCCGGATCTACTCGGGCATGCTGAAGAAGGGCGACTCGGTCCTGAACTCGACCAAGGGGAAGAAAGAGCGCATCGGCCGGATGATGATGATGCACGCGATTTCCCGCGAAGAGATCGACTGGGCCGGTTCCGGCGACATCATCGCCATCGCGGGCCTGAAGGACACGACCACCGGCGACACGCTCTGCGACTCGCAGAAGCAGGTCGTCCTTGAAACCATGACCTTCCCCGATCCGGTGATCGAGATCGCCATCGAGCCCAAGACCAAGGCCGACCAGGAGAAGATGTCCCAGGGCCTGCAGCGGCTTGCCGCCGAGGACCCCTCCTTCCGCGTCGAGACCGACATCGAGAGCGGTCAGACCATCATGAAGGGCATGGGCGAACTTCACCTCGACATCCTCGTCGACCGGCTGAAGCGCGAGTTCAAGGTCGAGGCCAACATCGGCGCGCCGCAGGTGGCCTATCGCGAGACCATCCGCAACAAGATCGAGCACACCTACACCCACAAGAAGCAGTCGGGTGGCTCGGGCCAGTTCGCCGAGGTCAAGCTGGAGATCGCGCCGACCGTGCCGGGCGAGGGCTATTCCTTCGAGAGCCGCATCGTCGGCGGGGCCGTGCCCAAGGAATACGTCCCGGGCGTCGAGAAGGGCATCAAGTCGGTCATGGACTCCGGTCCGCTTGCCGGCTTCCCGGTGATCGACTTCAAGGTCGCGCTGCTGGACGGAAAGTTCCACGACGTGGACTCGTCGGTTCTCGCCTTCGAGATCGCCGCCCGGATGTGCATGCGCGAGGGCCTCAAGCGGGCCGGCGCGCAGCTGCTCGAGCCGATCATGAAGGTCGAGGTGGTGACGCCCGAGGAATACACCGGCGGCATCATCGGCGACCTGACGTCGCGCCGGGGCCAGATCCAGGGTCAGAACACCCGGGGCAACGCCATCGTCATCGACTGTTTCGTGCCGCTGGCCAACATGTTCGGCTACATCAACACGCTGCGGTCAATGTCGTCGGGCCGGGCCCAGTTCACCATGCTTTTCGACCACTACGAGCCGGTGCCGCAGAACATCTCCGAAGAGATCCAGGCCAAATACGCATAACCGGGACGGGTGCGCCGCGCCCGTCCTCCCCCTGACGCAGGATGGGTGATCTCGCCCATCCGACCCGACCAAAGGAGCCACCCATGGGCAAGGAAAAGTTTGCGCGCACGAAGCCGCATGTGAACATCGGCACGATCGGTCACGTGGACCACGGCAAGACCACGCTGACGGCTGCGATCACGAAGTATTTCGGCGACTTCCGCGCCTATGACCAGATCGACGGTGCGCCGGAGGAGAAGGCCCGCGGGATCACGATCTCGACGGCGCACGTGGAATACGAGACCGACGCGCGGCACTACGCCCATGTCGACTGCCCCGGCCACGCCGACTACGTCAAGAACATGATTACGGGGGCCGCCCAGATGGACGGCGCGATCCTCGTCGTGAACGCCGCCGACGGCCCGATGCCGCAGACGCGCGAGCACATCCTGCTCGGCCGTCAGGTCGGCATTCCGGCCATGGTCGTGTTCATGAACAAGGTCGACCAGGTCGACGACGAGGAGCTTCTGGAGCTCGTCGAAATGGAGATCCGCGAGCTTCTGAGCTCGTATGATTATCCCGGTGACGACATTCCGGTGGTTCCGGGCTCGGCGCTGCACGCGATGAACGGGACCGAGCCGTCGATCGGCGAGGAAGCGATCCGCAAGCTGATGGCGGCGGTGGACGAATACATCCCGACGCCGGAGCGGGCGATCGACATGCCGTTCCTGATGCCGATCGAGGACGTGTTCTCGATCTCGGGCCGGGGCACGGTGGTGACGGGCCGGATCGAGCGCGGCGTGATCAACGTGGGCGACGAGATCGAGATCGTGGGCATCCGCGACACGAAGAAGACGACCTGCACGGGCGTCGAGATGTTCCGCAAGCTGCTCGATCGCGGCGAGGCGGGCGACAACATCGGCGCGCTGCTGCGCGGCGTCGACCGCGAGGGCGTGGAGCGGGGCCAGGTGCTCTGCAAGCCCGGCTCGGTGAAGCCTCACACGAAGTTCGAGGCCGAGGCCTATATCCTGACGAAGGAAGAGGGCGGCCGTCACACGCCGTTCTTCGCGAACTACCGGCCGCAGTTCTATTTCCGGACGACGGACGTGACCGGCACGGTGACGCTTCCCGAGGGCACGGAGATGGTGATGCCGGGCGACAACCTGAAGTTCGAGGTCGAGCTGATCGCGCCGATCGCGATGGAAGACGGCCTGCGCTTCGCCATCCGCGAGGGCGGCCGCACCGTCGGCGCCGGCGTGGTGTCGAAGATCCTCCAGTAAGGACAAGGGGCAGGGTGGGCCACCGGCCCGACCCGCGACCGAGACGAGAGGGCGCCCCCGAGCGGGGCGCTCTTTTTCGTCCGGGGTCGTACAATTCCTTTCCGGTTCGTAAAAGCCCTTGATCTGGCAGGCTTCTCTTGCAGAATGACGCCCAGACGACGGCCCGCCCGGTCAGTGTCACCGGTGCCCGGCGCGCCGCGCCTTTCCAGGTGTGACAGCTCTTCGGGCAGTGGTGGCGGGCCGACTGTCCGGCGTAGAAACACCCGCGCGGGAACGGCTGCCCGGGCGGACGAAAGAAAGAGAGATCCTCCATGGCCATCGTGTTCGCCCAGATTCCCTTCGATATCTTCGACCTTCGGTTCAGCGAATTGCGGGCCCTCGAGGTGACGCTTCGGGAAAACTTCAACTTCAACGATAGCGGCATCCGCTTTACCGATGCGGTCGTGCTCGACGACGGCGAGGTCTTTGTCGCCTTCGGTGGGGAAGACCTCGGCCTGAACCCGATCTCCGGCGAGGTGACCGCCCTCGTGGTCGGAAGCCTGACGTCCGATGACGAGATTTTCGGCATCTCCGGTTTCAGCGTGCCGTCGACGCAGATCGCGAACGCGATCGAAACCGACGACGTCGCCGACGACATGGTCCTGTGGGCGCGCGTCTTCCGCGACGCGGACAATGTCTTTCTGTCGGCTTTCGACGATGTGGCCTTCTTTGGCCGCGGCGATGACTTCATCCGCGGCTTCGGCGGGGACGACATGCTGTGGGGGGAGGCCGGGAACGACATCATGCTCGGCGGCGGCGGTGACGACGAGCTGTCCGGCGGAGGCGGCCGGGACTTCATGCGCGGCGGCGCCGGGGACGATACGCTCGAGGGCGGCGGCAACGACGACAATCTCGCCGGCCAGGCCGGGGACGATTCGCTGAACGGCCAGCAGGGCAACGACTTCCTGAACGGCAACGGCGGCGACGACACCATCGTCGGCGCGGGCGGCAAGGACATCCTCGTCGGCGGCGGCGGGAACGACGACCTGACCGGCGGAGGCAACGACGACCGTCTCATCGGCGGCCCGGGCGATGACGTGCTGAAGGGCCAGATCGGGCGCGACGACCTGAGCGGCGGCGGCGGCGATGACCGTCTGTTCGGCGGCCTCGGCGTGGACCGGCTCGATGGCGGGGGCGGCAACGATGTTCTGACGGGCGGACCGGGCGCCGACGTCTTCGTCTTCCGCAAGCGCTACGCCGACGACGAGATCGTCGATTTCCAGCTGGGGCAGGATCGTCTTGCCCTCGATCCGGCCCTGTGGGGCGGCGGGCTGACGCTCAAGGAGGTCGTGGAGCAGTTCGGGTTCGTGTCGCAGGCGGGGGTTGGTGCCGATCCTGTCTTCAGCCTGAACTTCGGGTCCGACACCGTCCGCTTCACCGGTCTGAATGTGGATGGGCTCACGCCCGGGGGCCTGGCAGACAGTCTCGTGCTGTTCGGCGATCTCTGAAGGGCCGCTGCGTCAGGCGGCGGCGCGGGCAGGACCGGGACGGCCTGCCCGCCTACTATGCCCTTGACCGGAGCAGCGCGGGTGCATAGGGGTCTCACGGCCTGAAGGGGTATAGCTCAGTTGGTAGAGCATCGGTCTCCAAAACCGAGGGTCGTGGGTTCGAGTCCCCCTGCCCCTGCCAGGCCCGCAGCCGCCCGCACCGAAGAGACGCCGTCCCGGCCCGAAGGCTGGCCCGGCCATGTCGCGGTGCATCTGGGCGCGCACAAGACCGCCTCCACCCATTTCCAGAAGGGTCTGCGCCGGGGTCGCGCGGCCTTCGATGCCGCGGGCGTCGCGCTCTATACGCCGACCGAGTTGCGGCGGGCGGGGGAGAAGCTGAAGGACCGGGTGGGCCTGTCCTATGTCCGGGGCGGGCACCGCAAGGACTGGTCGCCCGCGATGATGGCCCGCACGGCGCAGGGCCATGCCCGGCTGGTGATCAGCGAGGAGAACATCCTCGGCCAGATGTCGGGCGCACGGGGGCGGCACGAGGCGCAGCTTTACCCCGAAGCGGGCGCGCGGGTCGCGGCGCTGGCGGAGGCGGTGGCGCCGCTGCCGCTGAGCCTGTTCCTGACGATCCGGGACCCGGCGGGCTATCTGACCTCCGCCTGGTCGCAATCGCTTTACGGCGGGTTCGGAGAGAGCTTCGACACCTTCGTGGAGCGCATTCCGCTCCATGGCGTGGACTGGGCCGGGCTGGTGGAGCGGCTTCTCGCCGTGCCGCGGGTCGAGGGCGTCACGGTCTGGCGCAAGGAGGATTATCCCGCCGTGGCGGTGCAGGCGGCGAATGCGCTGGCGGGCGCGGAGATCGCGCGCGCGGACCAGTTCGACCACGCCGCGCTGCATCCGGCTCTGTCGGCGCGGGGTGCCGCCCATGCCCTCGCCGCGCCGCGCGGCAAGGCCCGCGCGAAGGCTGCGGGCGAGGCGCGGCATCTCTTTCCGATCGGCCCCGACAACCCGCCGCTCCGGCCATTCGATGCCGAGCTGCAGGCGCTCGGTGCCGAGTTCTATGCCGCGCAGTGGCGCAGGCTTCAGGCGATGCCGCAGGTGCGCTGCCTGGAGCCGTCGGGCCTGCCCGAGGCGCAGGGGGGTTGAATCGCGCGTCGGCGCCCCGTATCTGCCGCCCATTCGCCGCGTAGAGAGAGCGTCAATGGCCCGCACCAATCCCGCCCAGTTCATCAGCCAGGTCCGCGCCGAGGTCTCCAAGGTCGTCTGGCCGACGCGGCGCGAGGTGACCATGACGACGATCATGGTCTTTCTGCTCGCGACCTTTGCCGCGATCTTCTTTTTCTTCGTCGATCTGGGCATCCGCAGCGGGCTTCAGGGCATCCTGAGCTTCTTCTAGGCCCGCGCGCCGCAGTATCGCCCCGAAATGGCCGCGCCCGGGTCCCGGGGCCGCCGCGATGGCGCCCAGTTCCGATTGTTTCCTGTTTCGTGTTGAACATGAGGCAGGATCATGGGTTCGGGACTGGTCTCCATCAAGGTTCGGCGCGGTCTGGGACTCGCGCTGGTGACGGTCGTGCTGATCGTCTTCGCCCACCCCGTCGCGGCGGCGCTGGTTCTCGGGCTCGCGCTCGTGCTCCGGCATCTGCTCAGGGCGCCGGCGCTCCGGCTTCAGCCCCCCGGGGCGGACCGGCCCACCGAGGTCGTCATGGGCGCCTGTGATCCGATGGCCTCCAATCGGTGGCAGGACCCGCCGCAGCCGTCGCGCCCGATGGGACCGCCCGGCCGGCAGGGCAGCGTCTGAGCCTCTTGCAACCCGGCGGGCGGGACGCTAGACGCTTCGAACTCCCCCGACATGGCGCGCTGCGAATCGAGCTGCGCGCCAGTTTTTTGTCTGCGGGGTCCAGGTAGGATACGCCCGGAAAGGTCGAGGAAACATGGCGAAGCGGTGGTATTCGGTAAGCGTTCTCTCGAACTTCGAGAAGAAGATCGCCGAGCAGATCCGGACATCGGTGGCCGAACAGGGCCTCGAGGACCAGATCGACGAAGTGCTGGTTCCGACCGAAGAGGTCATCGAGGTCCGCCGCGGCAAGAAGGTCTCGACCGAGCGGCGCTTCATGCCGGGCTATGTGCTGGTGCACATGGAGATGTCCGACGAGGGCTATCACCTGATCAACTCGATCAACCGCGTCACCGGCTTTCTGGGCCCGCAGGGGCGTCCGATGCCGATGCGCGACGCCGAAGTGCAGGCGATCCTCGGCCGCGTCGCCGAGGGCGAGGAGACCCCGCGCACGCTGATCCATTACGAGATCGGCGAGAAGGTGAAGGTCAACGACGGCCCGTTCGAGGATTTCGACGGCACCGTCGAAGAGGTGGACGAGGACAACCAGCGCCTGAAGGTGTCGGTGTCGATCTTCGGCCGGTCCACCCCGGTGGAACTGGAATTCACCCAGGTGACGAAACAGTAGACCGATTTGCGCATCGGGGTGCGAGCCGGGCTGCGGCCCGGCCCGTGCCTTCGAGGGACGTGCGGCTGCGCCGCTGCGGGGCGGTCCAGGGCAGGCGGCCAGGGCCCGGCCCGGCAGGGCGCTTCACGTCATCCGGCGATCGGGATGAGGGCCGGGACCTCGTTGACGCTGCTGTAGTCCGTGAAGCAGGCGACCGCGATGCCGTCGAGCTGAAGCGTTCCGCCGATCGACAGGCACCGGGCAGTTCCCGGTCCGTTCATCGCGAGGACGGCGAGCGCGGTCCCGCCGCCCAGCAGAAGACCGAGGCGGCGGACCTGCCGTCCGGCCCGGTCCCTGAGGGTGTTCCGGCGGGGGGTGTCCTGGATCGTCATCGGGGATGGCTCCATCGGCGGTTGCAGCGTGGTCCCAGCTAAACCCCCAGAACATGGCGCAATCCCGGCGGGATCGGACCGCTTCGATGGCAGGGCGGGGGTCAGCGCTCGGTGGCGCCCTTGCCGGCGAGGATGTGGGGGCGGAACTTCGCGATGCGGGCGACACGGGTCTCGGGCTTTTTCGCGCCGGAGAGGGCGATGGCATAGCTGCGCCGGCGGCCGGGGGTGAGGGCGTGAAAGGCCTCGGCCAGGTCCGGGTCGGCGTCGAGGGCCTCGGTCAGCTCCTCGGGCAGGTCCGGAGCGGCGTGATCCTTCGGCGGTTTCAGGCCGCGCTCGGCATAGCCCTTCGCCTCGGCGAGGTAGGCGCGGATCATGTCGGCCCGGCCGGTCACCTCCGCGGCATCTCGGAACCGCAGCATGTCGGGATGGCGGGTGTTGGGGCCCTGCCGCTCCAGCGCGCCCCCGGGGTCGGTCATCAGCGCCGCGTTGAAGAAGCTCAGCCGGAAATCGCCGCGGTGCGCGCCGATGATGGCGATGTTGCGCCCCCCGTGCGCGTAGCAGGGGTGGCCCCACTTCACGCTCTCGGCAAGCCCGGCCCCGAGGCAGAGCGACCGCAGAGCAGCGAGACCGTCGGCCCAGACGCGCACGGAACACCCGGGCGTGTCGAAGCGCGCGCAGCGGCCGCAGCCCCGGGTGAAATAGTCCTCGATCGCGGTGATCATGGGAACCCTCCCGGCGCCATCCTAGCGGCCGGCGGAGCGGCTGTCACCGCGCCGCGGCTTGCATCGGGCGAAGAGGCGCTGTAACGGCCCCCTCTGTCGCCCCGAGGGGCGGCGCCCCATGTGGGAGGCGAGGGTCACGCGTGATCCGGACCGGACCACATCAACCGGGCCCGCGCGACGCGTCGTTGCGGGTGTCGAGAAAGGAGCGGCCAGATGGCCAAGAAGAAAATCGGGCAGCTGAAGCTGCAGGTCAAGGCGGGGCAGGCGAACCCCTCTCCGCCGGTCGGCCCCGCGCTGGGTCAGCGCGGCATCAACATCATGGAATTCTGCAAGGCGTTCAATGCGAAGACCGCCGAGATGGAGCCGGGCGCCCCGTGCCCGACCGTGATCACCTACTACCAGGACAAGTCCTTCACGATGGAGATCAAGACGCCGCCCGCGTCCCATTATCTCAAGAAGGCCGCGAAGCTGTCCTCGGGCTCCAAGCTGCCCGGCAAGACGACCGCGGGCACCGTCACGGTCGCGCAGGTGCGCGAGATCGCCGAGGCGAAGATGCAGGATCTGAACGCCAACGACGTCGAATCGGCGATGCAGATCATCCTGGGCTCCGCCCGCTCCATGGGCATCGAGGTGAAATAGGATGGCAAAGTTCGGAAAACGCACCCGCGCCGCGCGCGAAGCCTTTGCAGGCCGCGAGAACCTCTCGGTCTCCGATGCCGTGAAGCTCGTGAAGGACAACGCCAAGGCGAAATTCGACGAGACGATCGAGATCGCGCTGAACCTCGGCGTCGATCCGCGCCACGCCGACCAGATGGTCCGCGGCAAGGTCAGCCTGCCCGGCGGCACCGGCAAGGACGTCCGCGTCGCGGTCTTCGCCCGCGGTGACAAGGCCGACGAGGCCAAGGCCGCCGGTGCCGACATCGTGGGCGCCGAGGACCTGATGGAGACGATCCTCGGCGGCAAGATCGACTTCGACCGCTGCATCGCCACCCCCGACATGATGCCCGTCGTGGGCCGTCTCGGAAAGGTGCTCGGCCCGCGGAACCTGATGCCGAACCCCAAGGTCGGCACAGTGACGATGGACGTGAAGGGCGCCGTCGAGGCCGCCAAAGGCGGCGAGGTCCAGTTCAAGGTCGAGAAGGCCGGGATCATCCACGCCGGCATCGGCAAGGCCTCCTTCGACGCGGGCAAGCTGGAGCAGAACATCCTCGCCTTCGTGGATGCGGTGCAGAAGGCGAAGCCCGCGGGCGCCAAGGGCACCTATCTGCGGAAGGTGTCGCTGAGCTCCTCCATGGGGCCGGGCGTGTCGATCGACGTGGTGAGCGCCACGGGCAACGACTGAGGCCTTTCGGGACCCGTTGCGGAAGGGCGTCCTTCGGGGCGCCCTTTCTCTTTGGGGGAAGGTCAGGCGCGCGCCGATCAAGGGCCCGAGGCGAGGCTGTCAAGCAAAAAATCGCCGCGCCGGGTTGTGCCTCTCCGCCGGGCGCGCTAGGAGGACCTCTCGCGGTGCGTCGTCCTCCGGGGCGGCGGGCCGTGATTCGTCCGAGACGGTGGGCTGCCCCAAAGGCGTTAAGTCCTGCCCGAGACGGGAAAGACCCAAGTTTCTTCCGGTGAGCCGCGAGGCACCGCCGGGGCGTTCTTGGACGGACCCGTAAGGACCCGATGGCCGGGGCTCTTGCATGGGGTCCGGCTGAACTGAGCCGGAGGAATCCCCTCCAAACTTGGAGTGAACTGTGGATAGAGCCCAGAAAGAAAAGGTGGTCGAGGAACTCGGCCAGATCTTCGAAAGCTCTGGCGTCGTGGTGGTTGCCCGCTACGAAGGTCTCACGGTTGCCGAAATGCAGGACCTGCGCGCGCGTATGCGCGAAGCGGGCGGGTCCGTGCGTGTCGCCAAGAACAGGCTCGCCAAGATCGCCCTCGACGGCAAGCCCTGCGAAAGCATCGGTTCGCTGCTCATGGGCATGACCGTGCTCTCCTACAGCGAAGACCCCGTGGCTGCGACCAAGGTCATCGTGAAGTACGCCAAGGACAACCAGAAGCTGGAAATCCTCGGTGGTGCCATGGGAGTGACGGCGCTCGACGCCGATGGTGTCAAAGCGGTTTCCGAAATGCCGTCCCGCGAGGAGCTCATTGCCTCCATCGTCGGCTGCATCGGGGCTCCCGCTTCGAACATCGCCGGTGCGATTGGCGCGCCCGCCAGCAACATCGCTGGCATCCTCTCGACCCTCGAGGAGAGGGCCGAGGCGGCATAGGCATCCCGGACCGACGTGTGGACCAAGACCCACGCGCCCGAACACATCTAGTCAAACGGAACGCATCACATGGCTGACCTGAAGAAACTCGCCGAAGAGATCGTGAACCTCACGCTGCTCGAGGCCCAGGAACTGAAGACGATCCTCAAGGACGAATACGGCATCGAGCCCGCCGCAGGCGGCGCGGTGATGATGGCCGGTCCGGCTGCCGGCGCCGACGCCCCGGTCGAAGAGGAAAAGACCGAGTTCGACGTCGTCCTGAAGAACGCCGGCGCGCAGAAGATCAACGTGATCAAGGAAGTGCGCGCGATCACGGGTCTCGGCCTCAAGGAGGCCAAGGACCTTGTCGAGGCGGGCGGCAAGATCAAGGAAGGCATCGCGAAAGCCGAAGCCGAAGAGATCAAGGGCAAGCTCGAGGCCGCCGGCGCCGAGGTGGAACTGGCCTGAGCCGCAGGTGGGTCGGACAGCCGCCCTGCGGATTGTCCGCAGCGTCGGGGTCTGTCCCGCTGCGCCGCGCCGGACTTGATCCGCGCGGAAGACTGCACATCTGACGGGGTCCGGCCTTGGCGCCGGTCCCCGTCATCCCTGTCTCAGAGGCGGCATCCGCGGATGCCGCCTCTCGGGCAGGCACAAGGATCGAGAGGCGGCCGGTGGGACGGACGCCAGGAATGGATCCCCGTGTCCACCCTTCTCGGGAGAGGCCGCGCCGTAGCCCCGGCGGCGTGCGAGCCTCAGAGAGATAGCAAAGGTGACGCACCACATGGCTCAGACCTTCCTCGGCCAGAAACGTTTGCGCAAGTATTACGGCAAGATCCGCGAAGTGCTGGAGATGCCGAACCTCATCGAGGTCCAGAAATCCTCCTATGAGCTGTTCCTCGCCTCCGGCGACGGGCCCAAGCCCGCCGATGGCGAGGGGATCATGGGCGTCTTCCAGTCCGTCTTTCCGATCAAGGATTTCAACGAGACCGCCGTGCTCGAATTCGTGCGCTACGACCTCGAGAAGCCGAAGTACGACGTCGACGAGTGCATGCAGCGCGACATGACCTACGCGGGCCCGCTGAAGGTGACGCTGCGGCTGATCGTGTTCGACGTGGACGAGGATACCGGCGCGAAATCCGTGAAGGACATCAAGGAGCAGGACGTGTTCATGGGCGACATGCCCCTGATGACGCCGAACGGCACCTTCATCGTCAACGGCACCGAGCGGGTCATCGTCTCCCAGATGCACCGCAGCCCCGGCGTGTTCTTCGACCATGACAAGGGCAAGACCCATTCGTCGGGCAAGCTGCTGTTCGCCTGCCGGATCATCCCCTACCGCGGGTCGTGGCTCGACTTCGAATTCGACGCCAAGGATCTGGTCTACGCGCGGATCGACCGCCGCCGGAAGCTGCCCGTCACGACGCTGCTCTACTGCCTGGGCCTCGACCAGGAAGCGATCATGAACGCGTATTACAACACGGTCGATTACGTTTTCGAGAAGAACAAGGGCTGGCGCACGAAGTTCTTCCCCGAGCGCGTGCGGGGCACACGCCCGACCTTCGACATCGTCGATGCCGACACGGGCGAAGTGATCTGCAAGGCCGGCGACAAGGTCACGCCCCGGCAGGTCAAGCAGCTCCTCGACGCGGGCAACGTGACGCATCTGCTGGTGCCGCACACCAACATCGCGGGCAAATTCGCCGCCCGCGACATCATCAACGAGGAAACCGGCGCGATCTACGTCGAGGCCGG
>Ga0008835_100809_pt1 | contig 21992 bp, 23 predicted proteins | sample HotLakConsoUCCRE_FD_62215 | JGI IMG/M metagenome (GOLD analysis project Ga0008835, IMG submission 62215) | Hypersaline microbial mat communities from Hot Lake, Washington, USA - Hot Lake Consortium UCC-RE (Hybrid Assembly) ... | reverse complement strand
AGGGCCCGACGAAGCCCGCCTCGGCGGGCGGGGGGGGCGGCGGCGGGGGCGGCGGCACGATCTGTTGGTCGGGCCCGGTGCCGGTCAGGTCGCCGGCCTCGGAGCAGGCGGCGAGCCCCAGGGTGAAGACGCAGATCAGGAGGACGGAGAGCCGCCGGACCACGATCCGGGGGCGGGTGCGACGGGGGGCGGAAGCGAAGCGGTCCATGGGTCGATTCTCCAGATGCGGCGGCGGTGGGTGGCCTTGGCGGGGGCACCGTGCCCCCTCAATCCTGGAGGCGGGAAAGCTGCGCCGATTCCCTCATCGCCCGGTGCGGGGTGGCGTGCCCAGCGGGGAAGACCTTCCCCGATCGCCATGCTTTCGCCGGACCCTGCGATTCCCGGCCCCACTGGCTGCAACACAACGCACACATGCGTTACTTTTCATCCATGGACACGACGATCCGGAATCTCGACGAGCGGGCCTACCGGGCCCTCAAGGCACGCGCCGCCCTCACAGGTCGCACCATCGGCGAGACCGTCAACGAGGCGATCCAGATGTACCTCGCCCGGCCTGGAGACCACCTCCGCACCGGGTCCCTGGCCGACGTCCGCCCCCTGGCTTTTCCGGAGGGGACCGAGGAGTTGAGCCGACAGGTGGACGAGGTGGTCTACGGCCGGGACGGCTCCGGTACGTGATCGTCCTGGACAGCAGTCTCCTCGTGGCGTGGACCAACCCCCGGGACGTCCATCACGGGGCGGCGAGTGACTTCATGCGTCGGTTCCTGGACGGCGAGTGGGAGGAGGGGATTCTCCTGGAATACGTGTTCCTGGAGGTGGTCACCGTGATCCAGATGCGCCTCGATCATCCGTCCGCAGTCGCCATGGGGGATCAACTCCTCCGGGCCCGGGAGCTGGTCTTTGTCCCGAGCTCAGACGTCTTCCTTTCCGCCGTGGACATCTTCCGCACCCAGGGGGCTCTGGGGCTGAGTTTCGCCGACGCCGCCATAATCGCGGTGGCCCGGCAGTCGGCAGAAGGCCGTGTGGCCACCTTCGATCGGGGCTTCAGCCGGGTGGAGGGTGTGTCGGTTCTTCCGGAGGAGGTTCGCGAGTCACTGGCGGAGGATGCGTAGGATCTTTCCGCGTTCCGGGATCGGGCCGACGAGCCCACCCTGTCCTTGGAAGAGCTGGTCCAGGATCTGAAGCGGCGACCGTCTGTCCCGGCGTGCGCCAGGACGACGAGGCGGCCCCGATAGGTTGACCCCGGGAGCAGCCAGAGAGCCCCGGCCACGCGGGCGTCCGAGACGATGCTGGGAGCGGTGCTCGGGGTGTGAGGCCGCGCGAGGGCGCGGTGTCAGGCAGCCGCTCGCTATGTGGATGTCCGGTGCCAGCGCTCGACCCGCAGACCGGAGTAGTGCTCGAAGTCCCGGAGGTTGTCCGTCACCAGGATGAGATCATGGACGGCCGCCACGGCGGCGATCTGGCCGTCCGCGAAGGCGGGAGTGAGACCGCGCTTCGAGAGCCGAGCACGCTGCTCCCCGTGCCACTCGGCAGCAGCTGCATCGTACGACAGGATCGGAAGGGCAGTCGCAATCACCTCTCTCAGATACCGCTCGATGGCCGAGCGCTTCCGCGAGGACTTCAGCAACTGAACCCCGAAGGTCATCTCGTGCCACACGATGGAGGATGTGGCCAGTTCCCCGCCGTGCTCGCGCAGCTTCGCAAGGACTGTCGCATCCGGCTTCTTGCGGATCGGCTCGGACAGGACATTGGTGTCGAGCAGGTAGCGGGAACTCACCAGGGGGCCTCTCTCCCCGGTCCTCGATCACGCATCCCATGGAGTTCACCCTCTTCCAGCCCCACCTCGTCCAGCTCAATGCCTTCGAGGAAGCGGTCGAGCGCAACGCCGAACGAAGGGCGCCCATGGGCGAGCTTCTGATATCGCGCCGCAGAGAGGAGGACCGCCACCGGCGCTCCCCACCGCGTGATCTGGACGGCTCCGCCCTCCTCGGCCTCCCGGATCAGGCCCGGAAGGTTGGCACGAGCTTCCGCGATCGAGACAGTGCGGTCGGTCATCTCCCACCCCCATGTGTACGTATTGATGTACATACTTTCGCGGGGGCCACCAGCGCCCACAACCCCCCGGTCCAGGGAGGGCGGGAACGCCTGCTCCTCCCATCCACCCAGCGTCCCGGAATTCCACTGCGCGGCCTGGGCACCAACGCTGCGGCGGCGGCGGAGCCGGGTGGGAACCGGGTCATCAGGCTCTGCCGCCGAAGGCGATCCGCCATCTCTTCCGGGGGTCATCGAAACGCACCTCGGAGGGGGAGAAGGACGCCGGATCGAACGCCTCCCCGAGCCATTCCCGTGCCACCTGGTGCTCCGGATGCGACCGGTCTCCCAGGGCCGCCAGCAGCTCCCCGTAGTTGTGCACACCGCCGGCATCTTCAGGCGGGCAGGCTCCAGCTCCCGCCACACACTCCGGCGTGAGCTTCCGGCGCCCCGGCGACTGCTCGAATCCCTCGAACACCACCGCATGCCGCCAGTCGTCACCCATGTCATACGTGTACTGCATGGGAGGCGTGCTGCCCATCGCATAGTCCAACGGGAACTCCGTCCAGCCGGCCACGAGCCCCCGGTCATCTCCGCCGTCGGGATCGGGGATCCCCAGCCTCAGGACGGTGCCCGAGCGCGGATCGAGGACCTCGAACTCGTGCAGGTGGCGGTCCTCCCACCCCATCGCGTCCTGGATGGCCACGTGGAGATCCCAGAAGGAACAGGTGGCAGGCACACGGATCCGCCGCCACACCAGGGGATCGGTGCCCCCCAGGACGATGAGCATCTGGAGCATCAGGCGCGGGGGGATGCGCCGGTCGCGGAACTGCGATCCCTGGGGACTCGGGGGGGCTGGCATTGAACCTGGTGCCGCCCCTACTCCCCCACAGGGGCCGCTTCTATGTGGAGCCTCATGCCAAGCGCGGCGACCACCTTGAGGATCGTATCGAAACTGGGCGTCCGCTCTCCGGAGAGGGCCTTGTACAGGCTCTCGCGGGAGAGGCCCGTGGCCCGCGCGACCTCCGTCATCCCCTTCGCCCTGGCGATGTCACCGAGAGCCTTCGCCACGAACGCGGCATCGTAACCGGCCTCCTCCAGGCAAGCCTCCAGGTAGGCGGCCATCTCCTCCGGCGTTCGGAGGTGATCCGCCACGTCGTAGCGGCTGGTTCTGGTCGTTTGCGTCGTCCTCACCTGGATGCGTGCCCTGGCTGCAAGATCCTGAAGTCCGTCGAGCCACCTGGCGAAGGGTTCGGTGGTGCGGATCTCGATCTGATCCAAGTGTATCCGCTAGGCTACGGGCAGTCAACTGACCCGGGGGAGGCGTGGGCAGGTCCCCCGGGCCCTGGTCGCCTGATCCGTCCACCGGACCGAGGTCACCCGAAGATGCGCTTCCGGGCCTCCTCGTTGCTCAGCGGCTCTCCGGCGTCGGCCTGGCGGAGGCCCTCTTCGACTTTGGCGAGGAAATGGAGGCGCTCCATGGCGTCCTCAACCGTAGCGTCGTGGGGAAGGCCGCGGACCGCGTCCATGACCCGTTCTTTGGCTTTCGGCTCGGCCATCTTGTGTCCTCCACGTTGGTGATCCGGAAATTCTACACCCCCGGCAGTTCCACCCACCCCGCCACGACCCCGTCCCGGGTGACCACGCGCCACTGCTCCGGCGGCGCCAGCGGCATGGCGTAGCGGCCCATCCAGACCGCTCCGGACGCTGCGACCCGGAACTCGCCCCACCAGGCGAGCGGTCCATCGTGGAGGTCCAGCCGCTCCTCCATCTCGGTCCGGCGAGCCGCCGCGGCCGGGCCTCCCCCGGCCCCGAGGCCCATCCGCCTCCCCATTTCCCCCAGGAACTCCTCCCGCCAGGCGGCATCCAGGGGAGCTGGCTCGTCCTCCCACCGGGCCACCTGCAGCAGGGTCCCCGAGCCATCGTACCAGTGGACCTCAGGGCGATCGGAGCGGGCCCAGGCGAAGCCCTCGTCGAATCCCCCGGCGCCCCTGGATGCGGATGATCCCCGGGGGCGCACCCCGAGTGCCGTACCAGCGGCGCAGATGGGGCAGTTCAGCCAGCACCTGCGGGTCCGCGCCGTCGGGGGTGAGGGCCACGAGGAAGCTGGATGGTGCGGATGCCCTCGTCCGGATCCCGGATCGTCACCCTTCCCAACCGGGCGTCGGAGACCAGCACCGAGTCCCCGTGGAGGATGATCGAGTCGAATCCCTGGTACTCGTCGGGCCCCTGTCCCTGGCCGCCCCACGTCTCCACCACCCCGCCATCCGGCCCGAGCCGGTAGACCGTCCCCTGGGAGAACTCCCCGATCAGGGCCCCGCCGTCGGAGAGGATTCGCCCTGACTGGGTCCAGGACCACAACGGGCCGTCCGCGTCCCAGCCCACGGTGAAGAGCGGCTCTGCGTCGACGGTCCAGGCGGAGGCGCCGGTCGGTCCGTTCTCGACGATGCGGACGCCGGCGGAGTCGCGGACGACGGCCTCGGGGGCGGTGGCGGGTGGAGGGGCGTCGGGGGTCCCGTCACAGGCGGCGAGGACCGCGCTTCCGATCAGCGCCGGCGCAAGCCATGCGAACCCGTGGCTGCTGGCAATCAACGTGTCTCGAACGGTCGTTCTTCGCTGGTCCTCCCGTCACCCATCGAGCGCAGATTGCCGTTCATCACCCGGAGCTCCGTTCGGATGTCCCGCAGCACGCCGATCAGCGCCGCGATGGCCCAGATCACGAAGACCCAGAAGGCGGCGAACATGAACCAGGGGATGAGGCCGGGGAGCATGGCGGGGGTCATGGGGGGGCTCCTTGTCGGGGGGAGGCGGGATCGAGCGTGGGACGGGCCCCGGGGAACTCTCCCCCGGAGGCCCACTAAAGCCAGGGCAGCGCCAGGTGGACCGGGACCCCGCTCCCAGATTGCGGAAGGGATTGTAGGCGGGGCAGTCCCTTCCGGCAATGATGACCGTAGGAGTTTCGGAGGTACTCTATGCGAGTCTGCCCCCATGGAGCGCCGCTTCCCTCGGGGAACCGGACGAAGGCACCCCGGATAGGATCGGCTCAGTCGGCCCGGCCGATCCGCGCCTCGATGGCCGCCCGCAACTCCCGGGGATGGTCCACGGCGATGCCCAGGAACCGCGCCTGCCTGTCCATCCCGAACGGACCCTGGACGACGACCGGATCCCGGCACTCGAGCCAGAAGTCGGGGCCGCCCCAGAGCGTCAGGTCCACCGTGTCGCCGGAGGGTCGATCGTCATGGATTGCGCGGATGCGGGACCAGGGGACATCCGCGGACCACCGCAGGCCCGTCCGGAGGTGCAGGCCCTCCTCCGTCACCAGGGAGGGGGTTGCACGAGCCGCATGGAAGTCCCCCACCAGCCAGACGCCGGAGTAGACGCTCAGGATTGTGACGGCCCAGGCCGCGAGCTCGGACCACAGCCCCAGCAGGAAGTGGACGGCCACCGTCTCCGCCGCGATGGCCAGGAGGAGCGCAGCCAGGATGGCGGGATAGGCGTTCCGCCGATGACCGGGAAAAACCGTACCGGGAGGTGCTGCGGCGCGCGTCCGCCTCCACCCCGTCAGGGCATGCCACAGGACGCCCACTTCGCCGAAGAGCACCGCCCCCACCCTCGGCCCCAGCACCTGCCGAAGCGCGTACTGGAGGGCGTCGCTCCGGTACGGGAAGCGAGGCCGGGCGGCGGCGAAGGCCCGGCGGACGGCGCGGATCCGGAAAGCCAGGAGGACGAGGAGCCCTCCCTCCAGGACCAGCACCACGGTTTCCAGGCGCAGCGGCAGGTGAAGGTGCTCCGACGGGATCCACCAACGCCCCAGGAGCAGTCCCAGAAGGGCCAGCGGGAGCAGGATCGACGGGCTCTGCCGGCCCGTACGCACCAGGAAGAGGTACCCCAGGGCCGGTAGCCCAAGGGTCAGGTCGACGAGTACCGCGGGAGCCACCAGGGTCGGCTGGCTCTGGTATCCCGGAAGGGAGAGGACCGTCAGGATCGAAGCAAACAGGAGGGCGGCAGAGGCGATGAATGCCACTCCGTGACCCATCCCAAGCGGGAGTCGTCCCGTCATCGCTGCGTCTCGGTCATTGTCCAGGGGGTGGATTCACGGGGACCACCGGTTGCCGGCGGGACAACCCAGTCAGGGCGACCTCTGTCATCCCCTTCGCACGGGCGATGTCGCCGAGAGCCTTGGCCACGAAGGCCGCATCGTCACCCGCCTCCTCCAGGCACATCTCCAGGTAGGCGGCCATCTCCTCCGGGGTTCGGAGGTGCTCCGCCACATCGTAGCGTGTGGTTCTGCTGGTTTGCATGGTCCTCTACCTCCGATGCATCCCGAGCTCAACGCGACCTGGATGTCTCACCTGGCCAGGCGCGGCCGCGGGGATGCGGGTGGTCAAGGGGACCGGGAAGCGGAAGTTCGGGTCGGCAGGCCCTGCTTCAAACCTCGAGGATGGAAGCGAGCCGGCGCTGAAGCTCAGGCATGTGGTTCTGGACCACGTCCCACACGATCTCGTAGTCGACACCGAAGTAGTCGTGGATGAGACGGTCCCGCATCCCGGCCATGGCCCGCCATTCGATGGCAGGATGCTCGGCTTTGAAGCTCGCGGGGACCTTCTTGGCCGCTTCGCCGATGACCTCGAGGCTGCGGACAAACGCGCGCTGAAGGGTTTCGTCTCCGATGAACTCATCGAGTGTCATGTCCCTGCTCTTGCCAAGCAGGTACTCCGCTTCCGCGAGCATGTGGTGGAGGTAGTCACGCGGCTCGAAGAACATCCTCAGCCTCGGCGAGGATCCGGGGGCCTAGAAACGGTGACAGCGCCTCGGTTGTCACGAGTTCTACGGGACACCCCAACCGCTCCTCGAGCAGGTCGAACAGCGCGATGAAGCGGTCGAACGATTTCGCACCCGGAGCGAACTCGATCAGGAGATCGACATCGCTACCCGGACGAGCCTCATTCCGGAGCACGGATCCGAACAGCGCCAGACGTTCCACCCCGAGCGCCCGGATCTCGCGCTCAGCGTCCTGGAGGCGGCGAACCGCCTCCTCACGGGTCAGCGGTGGAGGTGTCATCGCTCGGAAGGATCCCGGTTCTTCGCCAGCATCTGGTCGGCTACCTCGTCGAACTCGGCCGAAGTACGGTCGACCAGATCGCGAACCGGGGCCTCTGCCAGCGATTCCGCGAGTACACCCATACGGACCGCCATCGCGGCGAGTCGCTGCTCCTGAACTTCAGACAGTTCGATGGCGAGCTTCATGGATCGGCTCCTGATCAGAGGCCTGGAACAACCGTTGGGAGTCTACACCCTTGGTAGCCCAAGAGCCATGCCTCGATGGCACTGGGGAGCGGAGCTCTACGATATTCCCCCAGGATGATCTCGCGGACGTCATCCCGTCCGAGTTCGGGCCCCCCCCCGACCGGAGAGAGGTGGGGGCGGCGTCGGCTCGGCGGCCCGGAAGGGGATCCATGGGGAGCAGCCGGCGGACAGAAGGGCCAGAGCGAGGAGGAAGGTGCCTGCGGGGTGGGGGGCGCTCCGGCTGGGGGGAGTCACGGCGGGAGGCTCCTGTTCCGGGAGACGGACAACCAACAACCGGGGTGCGGCCGCAGGGCAAACGCAGTTCTGCCATCCCGTCGACAAGCAAGCTTCCACCGGATCCCGTCTTCAGCAAGGCAGAGCCGTTGTCGGCTGGCGCCTCCCCTCAGTACCGCGCCCCCTGCCACACCCTGAGCTGCCGGACCAGCAACTCGGAGCCGTAGCCCGCCCCGAAGAGGGTGACCCGCCACTGGGCGTCCGATGCTCTGGACAGGTGCACCGCCGCCCGGGCCACCGGCTCCCGGTTCACCACCAGGGTCACCTCGCCGTCTCCCCGGACCTGGAGCGCCACGTGGATCCAGTCGTCCGAGGGAAGGTACTGCGGAAGGTGAAGACGCTGGGTGGCGAACCCCGCCGAGAGGCTGATCGACTCCCCGCCATCCCGGGGCTCGGGATGCATGAGACACGTGTACCCGTTGATGGGGAGACGCTCGTAGTCCACCCGCTGCGCCGTCCGATCGGCCAGGGGGATATCCTGCAGGCACAGCTGAAACCGCTGACCCTCGCGCCCATTGAGGGACATGCGGAACTCCATCTCCACTGTGACGCCCTGGTCGAGGCGGAGAGGATCCCGGAGGAGGAGGCCGTCCCGGTGCAGGCCGTCCCCGCGGATGACCAGGACCGGCTCCCCCTGCTCCATCCCTGGCACCGGAACAGGCTCCCCCATGCCGATCCAGACCCCGGGGTCCAGGGTGGTGAAGTCGTCCGAGAGCACGGTCCCCCGCCCGGGATCTCCGGTGACCTGCACCGGAAAGTCGGCACGGAGCCAGCCGTCCCAGGTGGCGGTGATGGTGGCCTCCCCAAGACCGTTGGCGGTCCACTCCCCGTTGGAGCGCACGGACACCACCGACGGATCGGACGAGGCCCACGAGGCGGAGACCGGTGCCCGGCTCCCGTCGGAGTAGACCACTTCGGGGACGATGGCGAGACGCTCCCCCCACTCGAGGCTCCGGGGAGCGGAGGGCGCGTCCAGCGCCGCCGGCACGGCTCGGGGAGCATCCGCCACCCATGCGAAACCCACCGGATCTCCCAGCGAACCCGTGTTCAAAATGGTCCACCGCCCCTCGTCCAGATCGTGGAGGACGGTCACCACCGCCCCCTCGATGGCCGCCTGATAGACCGCGGCCCGTCCATCCGGGGAACAGGTGGCCATACGACCCACATATCCTGGCGTAGGGATGGGGGTGACCTGCAGCCCCTCCGGATCCAGGAAGGCCAATTGGACCCCGCCGTCCGGAGCCCGGATCCCGATGAGGATGCGTCCCGGCCCTCCGCACCAGATCATGGGCCCGTCCACCTCCATCGGGTACTCGGCCAGCACTTCGCCGTCGGGTCGCAGCACCACGAGAACGAGCCCCGCCCCCACGCGGCTCGCAAGGATCCGCGTTCCGTCCGGCGAGAAGGCCGGGAGATTGGGGCCGCGCCAGTCCCGGAGCAGCAGCCTCTCCTCCCCTCCCTCCAGCGACACCCTGAGGAGGTCCAGCGTGAACTCCTCCGCCTCCTGGTCCTCGGACATGACCAGGATCGACCGCCCGTCCGGGGCGATACCCCCGGCATAGTCGTCCTCGGGAGTCCCCCAGACCAGCCGCTCGACGCCGTCTTCCCGGCGCAGCATCACGGCGGGGGCCTCGGTGCTGGAGGATTGATTCTCCAGCCAGATCAGGCGGCCTTCCGGATCCAGACCAAACCACCTCACGATCCAGTTGCCCGGCTGGAATCGACGGGAGGGAGCCATGGGCCAGGTCGTCGGGTCGTCCCCCCGGGGCCGGACCTCCACCGCCTCGTCCCGGGTGTAGATGAAGAGGGTGCCCCCGCCGTAGGGAGGAGGCGGCTCCGGGTCCGAAGGCCCTGGCCAGAGAAGGGATGCGGCGGTGATCAGGCCGAAGCCTCCCACCAGTGCAGCGGCCATCCATCCGCGCCTCCGGATCCGCTCAGGCCCCTCCTCGGCCCGGCGTCTCCGATCCCCCAGTTCCTCCATGACCGCGGCCCGGACCTCGTCGTGGGAGAAGATCAGCGCTCCCTCTGCATTCCATCGGACCAGCCCCCGGCCCAGAAGTCCCGCCACTCCCTGGGCGGGAGCCTCCCCTGGCTTGGCTCCGTCCTCCCCCGGCCTGCCGGGATGGATTCCCTCAGGGGCCAGTACCAGACGGAGAAGAAGACTCTGGGACTCTTCCGGAAGGATCCGGATGGAGGCCCGGACAAGACCCCGTACCGATGAGGGGAGGGGGAGGTGCTCCGGCAGGGCGTCGCACCGGAAGAGCCAGGGCGCTCCCGTCCGGGGCTCCATGATTCCCTGCTCCGCCAGATAGCGGAGGATCTCCAGAAGGTAGAGGGGATTCCCCATGGACTCCCGGTGCAGCCGGGTCACAACCCGATCCGCCTCCTCGGGAGGGGAGAACTCCGCCAGCAACCCCACCGCCTCCTCCACCTCTTCCCGCCGCAGCGGCTGCAGTGGGATGGAAGCCAGCCGGAGGGCGCCGTCCAACTCCCTGCGCAGCTTCTCCTCCGCCTTCCCCGTGCGACAGGTGAGGAGGGCCAGGAGGGAATGACGGTCCATCCGGCGAAGCGCCCACGACAGCACCGAGCGGCTCGAAGGATCCGCCCACTGGAGATCATCGATGAAGAGGAGCAGGGGCGCGTCGTCGGCGATGGCCAGGAGCAGGTCCAGGAGTGCATCTCCCAGGGCTGCGGTGCCTGGCCGTGCGGCGCCCTGCCATGGGGTGCTTTCGACCGGCCCCGTATCCAGTGAAGGAACCAGATGCCGGAGCGTCCGGTCGGAGGCCGTGCTGATCCCCGCAGCCCCGGACAGCCCCAGCAGGCTCTTCACCAGGTCCACCAGGAGACCGTTTTCGATGGCCTCGTCTCCCTCCCGGCAGGCAATGCGCACCACCCGGCCTCCGGAGGGTGCAGCCAACCGGGCCACCTCCTGGGCCAGGGCCGTCTTCCCGATCCCCGGATCCCCCGTCACCAGCGCCACGGCCGCACTCCCCTCCCGGGCGGCCCGCCACAGGGCGTGGAGGCGTGCGTACTCGCCGCTTCGTCCCACGAACTCCAGCGCCTCGATTCCTCCCGAGGCCGGCTCGTCCTCCTCTCTCCGCTTCAGGGCCCCGAGCCGTTCCTCCAGAGCCTCGATCCCGCCCTTCCATTCGGCCTCGTCGCCGAAGCGGGTCCGCACTTCCGCCAGCACCCCGTGGGCCTCACTCCCCTGTCGGGCGTCGAGGAGGGCCGACACACGGGCCAGCCAGACTCCCCCCCGGTGGGGCTGCAGCCGGGTTACCCGCTCAAGCAAGCGGGCACACGCTTCCGCATCTCCAGAGCGCAGCCGCTCGGCGGCCCTCGCCTCAAGGAATGCCCCCAGCCGGGACTCGGCGAGGGTCCGGACCTCGTCCGTCCAGATCTCCCATTCCGGCAGGTCGTTGAGGAGGAAGAGCCGGAAGGGGGACTCCTCCCAGATGGCGTCCAGCACCGGGAGCGGGTCGTCGGCCTCGTCCAGGGCATCCCAGAGAAGGTCCAGGTCCGTGGTGATCCGGCCCGGGGCCAGTTCCACCGGATCATCCCTCTGCAGGATGTCGTCCCCCAGCGCCTTGCGGAGGAGCCAGAGGGCCTGACGGAGGGAGGCCCGGGCCCGGTCGCTGGACACCCCCGGCCAGAAGCGGGTCGCCAGGTCGTTCCGTGGGATGCGCCCCTCCAGGTGGAGCACGGTGAGGACGGCGAGGGGTTTGCCCACCGGGATCCCCACCGGGGCGCCCTGGGGGTCCATGAGGGCGGGGGAACCCAGGAGGCGGATGCGGAGTGGGGGCGGGGGCGGAGGTGTCAAGCGGGACATCCTGGCGAGGGCGGGGGGGACGCGCCGGGGATCAGGTCCGTCTTTGTTGCGTCATGACGCGGTGGTGCGGGGGGGCGTCATGGGGTTGGGTGGGGACGTCAGGCCGGCCCGGAGGAGCATTGGTTTGGGTGCGGGGCCGTGTCAATGAGAGGTCAGTGTTCATCGTGCGGGCAGTGTAGAGGGAGGGGCGTCATGGCGGCGTCAATTGGGAGCGCCACTGCCCTGCCCGCACAGGGCAAGGAAGGGGGAAACGCACTTACGGGGTCCTCGCCAGCCGGAACCCGACGTCATCGTACCGGGAGGACGGCGCGGAGTCGTTGCGGAAGGCCAACGCGCACTAGGCGCACCGTTGTACCACGAGCCGCTACGCAATACACGCTCCGACCCCGTGGAGGGCCCAGGGGGGTCATTGGCGGGGCTCACACTGTAGTAAGAGGACGAGTACCAATCCTGCACCCATTCCCACACGTTGCCGTGCATGTCGTAGAGCCCCCAGGCATTGGGCAGCTTGCGAGAGACGGGGTGCGTTCGGGAACCCGAGTTGTTTGTGTACCACCCCATCAGGTCCAGCACCCCGGTGCCCCCGTAGTCTCCCGTGGTACCTGCGCGGGCTGCATATTCCCACTCCGACTCCGTGGGCAGCCGGTAGTTGCGCCCCGGGAAACGCTGGTTCAGCGCGGTCAGGAACTGCTGGATGTCGTTCCATGACACCCGCTCCACCGGACAGGTATCCCCGCAGGAGCTGAAGCTGCTGGGGTTGGTCCCCATGATCTCACGCCACTGCCCCTGCGTCACCTCAGTGCGCTGTATCTGGAACGCGCGGGTGATGTTCACCGCGTGGACGGGGCGTTCGTCCGAGCCACCGTTGGTGCTCCCCATCTGGAAGGTGCCGGCGGGGATCAGGACGAACTGCTCGTCTCCGAAGCCCACACCCAGCGGTACCCTTGTTCCTCCGCCTGACGCCACCGTGATGGACGCACTCCCCGTCCGTCCCTCACTCATCGCCGTGATCGTCACCGATCCCGTCGACACTCCCCTCACCAGCCCGGAACCATCCACAGTGGCCCGCGAGGAGTTGCTGGAGTTCCAACTCACGGCCCGACCGGTGAGCACGTTCCCCGCAGCATCCCTCAGAGTCGCAGCGAGCTGAAGCGTCCCTCCCACCGGCACCGTCCCACCTCCCGGCGTCACGGTCACACCCGCCACGGGAGGAGGCATGACCGTGATCCGGGAGCTGCTGGCCAACCCGGTGCCGCCGAGGGTCGCGGTGACGGTGGCCTCACCCGGCCCGATCGCCGTGAGGACCGCGCTGGCCGTCCGCTGATCGGAGCTTGTGGATCCCGGAGTCACGCGGACCACCTGAGCGTTGCTGGATGACCAGGAGACGGGTCGCCCCACCAACAAGCGGCCAGCGGCATCCTCCACCACCGCTTCGATCACCCGCGTTCCCCCCATGGAAACCTTCGCGGTGCCGGGAAGGACCTGGATCCGGGCCGCCTCCGCCGTCACCGCGGTGGTCTGTCCTTCGCAGGCTCCCAACCCCAGCACCAGGGCGAAAGCCCCGGCGATGATGGCCGGTCGCATCGGCTTCGCTGTGGCCCACATGAATCCCGTCACGTCTGGCTCCCCCGCTGGATCCGACAATCACACGGGGCGGACGTCTTCTTCGCCTCGTGCGTGGGCGGAGGGTACCGGCGGCGCGTCAAGCCAGCGTCACGATGACGCGGGCCGGACCCCGGCGGGCCGGTGCCCGGCGTAGCATCCCAGGTTGCCAGTGTCATTCATCCGCAGGCGCTCCATTGCTCCTGCTCCTGCATTGGCACGGACCCGTCATGGCCGACCGTGACAGCCTGCCCGCTCCCCGACCTCCACAACTCCGGCATCGGGGCGGATCTGCAGCGAAATATGGCAGCGTGACGGTGCCATGACGGCGGATGGCTAATGACCTCAGGGGATTCGGATCCGACGGCGGCTCCTGATCTCCACGGTTGCGAAAGTGCGCTGTACCCGCGGAATCCGAACGCTGGTGGGCCCTACTCACCCCGGATTCGTTTCTTGGACTCTGAGGAAGGAGAAGGTGCGCCATGGCCTCCCGTAGATCCGCCCTCCTGATGCTCGCTCTTCTGTGTGTCCTCCCGGCACCGCAAGCCTTCGCCATGCAGGACGAGGGGGCCACCCTACAGGGGACGCCGGTCCAGCGGATTCGCGCGAACCCCCAGGGCTTCCGGGATCGGGAGGCCAGCATCGTCGGGAAGATCTCCCGGTACGTGGACGAGGGCGACCGGGAGACGTCGACCTATTACCTGGAGGACGACTTCGGCATCCAGCTCAGGGTCCTCACGCGGGATGCCCTCCCACCTGTGGACTCGCGCTGGTTCATCACCGGGATCATTGCCCTCGACCCGGTGGGTGACCCCTACCTCGTGGAGTCGGGCCGACTCTCGCAGGATGCTCCCCCTGAGGTACCGCTTCCGGTGGAAGCCGCGATCGTGGAGGACGTGGCACCCGCGGGCCCGTTTCGTTCCCCCCTCTTCCTGGGCGGGGCAGGACTCCTCCTGCTGGCCCTCCTGATCTGGGTCATGCGTAGTCGCTCCGCAACCGTCACGCCTGCTCCGATCACGTCCACGGGGTCGTACGCACCGCCTCCAGCTCCCCCCGGCGGCACAGGGGAGATCCCGGTTCCGCACCACACCGCCCCGACGGCAGACATGGCGGACTTCTACGACGGGAGGACCGTTCGCTTTGCCCGCCCCACCACCCTGAACGGAACCCTCAAGCTCCTTCCGGGCCGCCTTGAGGTCCTGAGCGGACCGGACAAGGGGAACGAGGTCCGTCTGGTCCATCCCGGCGGCGCCACCCCTGAAATCACCTTCGGCCGGAGCGAGGGGCCCGCTTTCGCACACATCCAACTCACAGCCCCCACCGTGAGCCGGCGTCACGCCCTCATGCGGTTCGAAGCGGGGACGTGGAACATCGCCAACTTCTCCGACACCAATCCCATCGTGGTCAACGATGCTCCGCTGCTGGACATCGGTCAGGGCAGGGTGCTCTCCGATGGGGATACGCTCGAGTTCGGAGAGGTGTCGTTCAAGTTCCACGCCCGCTGATGTCCCCTGCGATGCAGATCGGCTCTGCGGGCCACACCCACGTGGGGCGGCGCAAGGAGAATCAGGATGCCATCCGGATCGAGCGGGTGGGGGAGTCGTGGCTTGCCGCAGTGGCCGATGGGATGGGTGGACACAAGGGGGGCGCCCATGCCAGTCGGCGCGCCCTGGAGGTGGTGACGGACTGTCTCCGTTCCGGGGACTCGATCCAGGAGGCCGTGCATCAGGCAAATACCGTCCTGAACGAGGAGAGCCAGCGCCCGGAGCTCCAGGGAATGGGGACCACCATCGTGGGCGTGGTGGTGAATGGCACCCACTACCACGTGTTCAACGTGGGAGACAGCCGTGCCTACCGGATCCGGCCGGACGGGGTGAAGCAGATCACACGAGACCACTCCTTCGTGGAGGACGCGGTCCGGGCGGGAACCATGTCCGCATCGGCCGCGGCGGCCTCCCGGTGGGGGAATGCCCTCACCCGCTCCCTGGGCGGCGGAGACGACGCCGAGGTCGATGTCTTCGGAAGCTTCGACGGCAGGGGGCCGGAGTTCCTGGTCCTCTGTTCCGACGGGGTGTACCGGACGCTTCCGGACACGCTGATGGGGGAGATCGTCTGCGGCACCTCCAGCGTGCAATCGGCGGCGCAGGCCCTCGTGGACGTGGCCTACCGTCGGGGCAGTGATGACAACCTCTCGGCTGTTGTGATCGAGTTCGGGATAGTGCCCCGCTCCCCGAAACCCATCGAGCTGCCACCGCCAGTGGATGAGCAGCAGAGGCAGGCCCGGACCATGGGCGTCCCGGACCAGGCACCTCAGCGTTCGGCGGACCCTGGGAGCGGTCAGGCCCCCGGACGCCTTCAACCGCCGGTGGAAGCACCCAGGGGGAACGGCCGCAGGGGCCGTGGTGCGGTGCCCTATGCTGCCGTTGCCCTCGCCGCCGTGGTGGGTCTCCTGGGCTGGCTCGGATGGCGAGGCGTCGGGCCGGCGGAGGGCGGTGAGGCGGTGAGGGCAGGTGTTCCCTTGCCGGTCCAGCCTGCCGGGGACACCACCGCGGGGACCACACCCGCCGATTCCGTGGTGCCCCCGCCTTCTACAGATGACTCCGCCGAAGGGGGCGATCCGGCCCCACCGGCTCCAGGAGGAGACCGATGACCGCTGCGAATGGGCTGCGCCTCACCCCGCCTCTTCTGGCCGGCGTCATGGGGCTGATCCTCCTGGCCTTCTTCCCCCTGGGGTCGGAGGGCCAGGCAACCGGTCCCGCGCCAGTCCTCCAGGTCCGGATGGTCCTCTCCGGGGGCCTCAACCTCCGGCAGGCTCCGGATCTTCTTTCCCCTTCCCTGGCGGTGATCCCCCGGGGGGGGCTGGTCTGTGTGGTCGAGACGGAGGGCTCCTGGGCCCGGGTGCGGGTTCGGGTGGGACGCGTGGTGCGGGAGGGCTACATGTCCCTCGGGTTTCTGGGCGATCCGCCCCGGGCCTACTCCAGTGATGCCACCCGGGAATTCTGTCGATCCCCATGAACCAGAAGATCCAGCGAACACACCCGCCTGGATGTGGGTGGAGAAATGTGGGCTTCAGGGCTCCCCCGGTACGACCGTGAGTAGCGGCTTCGGTTGGCCCGAGCGGAATCCCGGACCGGGAGGCACCGGGAGGCCGGGTGCCGGCCCTCAGGACGGATCTGTGCTTGATCCCTCATGGCCGCCGGTGTCCGGCCCGCCGGAGGGGACCGACTTCACCGAGTTCGTCCGTTCCCGGGTGGAGCAGGCGCTGGTCAAGCAGTACGAGGTGATGGACCTGCTCGGCGAGGGGGGCATGGCCCTGGTCTTCCGGGCCCGTCGGAAGAGCGACGGACGACTGGTGGCGCTCAAGGTGGTTCGGGAGGATCAGCTCAGGGATCCGGAGGCGCGGGCCCGGTTCGAGCGAGAGGCGGATCTGGCCGTTCGCCTTCGCCACCAGAACGTCGTGGAGACCCTCGGAGTGGTGGATATCCCTCCACGGGGGAGAGCGCTGGTACTGGAACTGATGACGGCCGGTAACCTGAGCGGCCTCCTCAAGCAGGAGGGACGTCTGGCGGTGCAGAGGGTGGTCTCCCTGCTCCAGGATGCGGCTCGGGGGCTGGAATACGCCCATGGCATGGGAGTCATCCACCGGGACGTGAAGCCCGACAACATCTTTCTGGATCCGCAAGGGCGGGCCAAGCTCGGCGACTTCGGGATTGCCCACCAGGTGGGCACCCAGACGCTGAACCTCCACGGTATGGCCATCGGCAGCACCCACTACATGAGTCCGGAGCAGATCGACGGGCGACAGGTCACCGAGAGGAGCGACCTCTACAGCCTGGGGTGCGTGGGGTGGCAGATGCTGACCGGACAGCAGCCATGGGGATGGGAGCGGGGGCTGGAAGCCGTGATCCGTCGCCAGATGATGGACCTGTTGCCCCCGATTCGTCAGTATCGGACCGATGTGCCGGACCACATCGTGGCGGTTGTGGAAGCCTGCATGCAGAAGGCTCCCGAACAGCGGTTCGCCACGGCCCAGGCATTCCGGGAGGCGCTGGACGGGCGGCCCACGGTGGCGGCCCGGGTTGCTGCCACGGTGGACTCCTTCGCGCTCACGACCCGCTTCCGCCCCCAGGAAGCGCCGACCGGGCCGGTGACCGGCCCCACGGGATCGACGCCACCTCCGGCCCAGGCGAGCCGCCCTCCGTATCGCTTCACTCCGCCTCCGGCGTCGTCGGCTCCCCGTCGATGGATCATGCCGCGGCAGGGCGTGGTCCTTGGCGTGGTACTGGCGGGAGGACTCACCGCACTGGGTCTGGGATCCATTCTGGATCGACCCACCGGGACTCCGGCGGGCTCGTCGACGGGTTCGCCTCCGGCGGCCCGGGCCACTGCCGCAGGGGGAGGCGGGGTGCCGGCGGCCGGGGCAGTTCCGGCGGCCCGCCCGGCTCCGCCATCCGCCGGCGTCCCTGCTCCGGGAACGGGGGCCGCCCCCGGCGGTGCAGCAGGTGCGGGGAACACCGGGTCCCCGCCGCCGTCCGCATCGCCCGCCACCGGGAACGCTGCGGCGCCGACGCAGACGAGCACGCAAACCACTCCGGTTCCTCGTCCTCCTGATCCCCTGCCCACCCCGGCCCCCGCGCCGGCTCCGGCCGTGACGAGCTGGCCCGAGCCGCAGGTGCGTCAGGCGGTGGATGACCTCATGGGGGAGGGGCGCTACGTCGATGCGGCGTCCCTGGTTCGAAACCGGGCGGGGACTGGACTCCAGGGCTCGCTGCTCCAGAACATCCAGCGGATCTGTCAGGCGGACCGGGAGCTCATGCTGAGGCGTGGCCTGCCGGCGCCCCAGTGTCCCTGAGAACGGCTTGAGTATTCATCACGGGAGCGATGGCATGATGGCAGCGCTGGGAAATCCTTCCAGGTCCGGGTTCATCCGAGTCCCGCGCCCGCTCGTGCTCCTTCTCCTCCTCCTGGGGGCCCCTGGCGTGGTGCAGGGTCAGGAAGCGCCCCCCCGCATGACCATCGATGAGATCATCGACCTCCAGCGGACCGGAATGCCCCAGCCCAGACTCCTCACCCTTGTCGCCGGAGCATGTGTGGAGGGGGGGGCCGACCCCGCGGCCCAGCGGCGTCTGAGCCAGGAGGGAGCCTCCGAGGAGCTCCGGCGGGCGGCCTTCGCCTTCGCATGCCCTGAGATACCGACGCCTCCCCGGGTGGAGCGGCTGGAATGGGTGGGTGTGGCCACCACCCTGGAGGAGGGCGCGTCCCAGTCCCTCCGGGTGCGGGCACTGGGGAGCGGCAACCAGGAACTGCCGGTGCCGCAGGTGAGGTGGTCCGTGGCCGACCCGTCCGTCCTCGAGGTGGACGGAGCAGGGACCGCTCGGGCGCTCAGGCCGGGCAACACGGAGGTGTCCGCGGAGGTGGAAGGGATCCGGACATCGGTCTCCATTACCGTCACTCCCCGTGTCGTCGACCTGGCGCTCACCCCCGGATCGGTGGTGGTCCTCGTGGGCGATGAAGCCACGGTGGACCTGCAGGGGGTCTCGTCCCAGGGGGGCACCATCCCTGTACAGGGGGAATGGAGCAGCATGAACCCCCGCATCGCTGAGGTGTCAGGGGGGCGGATCCAGGGCCGCTCGCCGGGCTCCACCTCCGTCCAGGTCAGGTACGGGGCCATCACCCGCACCGTCCCGGTGTTGGTCGAGCCTCTACGGGCTGCACGAGTGGACGTGACTCCCGAACGAATCGAGTTCATCGGGACCTCCCAGCCGCGGCTGCTGGAGGCCGCCGTCTTCGCCAGTGCGGGACAGCGGCTTTCAACAAGCCCGGTGGCCTGGGAGGTGGAGGACCCATCGGTGGTCTGGGTGAATGAGGACGGGATGGTCACCCCCCTCTCCCCGGGCACCACACGGGTCTTCGCCATCTCGGACGGGGTGCGAGGAGAGGTCCAGGTCCGGGTTCTTCGACCGGCCATCAATGCCGGCGGAGTGGTGGTCTCCAGTCTTCTGCTCCCCGGGTCCGGGCAGTTCCAGGTGGGCCGTCCGGGGCGGGGGCTGCTCACCCTGGCCGCCGTGGGCGGAGCCGGAGCCTGGGGATATCTCACTACCTCGGTCACGCAACTCTGCGCAGCCCCCACACCGGGGGGACAGGCCTGCCCCCCCGGCAGCGTCCTGGAGGAGACCACCGAGCGGCCCAACCTCATCCCTGGCATCGCCGCGGCAGGGGCGGTAGCCCTCCTCTCGGCCATCGATGCCGCAATGCGGGCCACGGGTCTGAACCGGGAACTGGAACAGCTCCGGGCGCAGCCCTGGGCCACCTCTGCAGCCCCATCCGGTTCAGGCCGGGGGCTGTGGGTCGGCTTGTCGCTGCGGTTCTGAGGGGTCCCGCCGCGCGTCTTTCAAGCCCCGCATGAACCGAGAGAAGCCATGATTCCCAGGAAGAGTCGCTCATTCCAGACACCATCCATCGCGACCGCTCTGGCCCTGTTCCTTGCTGCGGTCCCGTTGCAGGGCCAGCAGGATCCTTCCTCCCAGGCCGCGCCACTGACCGTGACCGATCTGGTCCAGTTGCTGAACGACGGGGTGTCGCCTGCCAGGATCCTCACCATCGTCGCGGGATCCTGCGTCGTGGAGGGCGCCTCCCCCCGGACCGAGGAACTCCTTACCTCGGCCCGCGCCACTCCGGAAGTCGTCCGGGCTGCAGCCAGATTCGAGTGCGACCCTGCCACCACCTCTCCAGCAGCACGGCTGGCCTGGCTCGCCCCCGTCACTCGCCTGGAAGCCGGCGCGTCCCATGACCTCGGTCTGCAGGTACTCGCTGGAGATGGGACAAGACTAGAGGGACGTGAGGCCCGATGGATGGTATCGGACCCTGCCATCCTGACTGTGGACACGCAGGGGACGGTGACGGCGCTTCGCCCTGGCTCGGCAGAGGTCGTGGCCGAGGTGGGAAGTCTTCGAATCACGGCCCGGATTGAGGTGAATGCCCGTCGGGAGGAGGTGCCCCGGGCGGCCCGTGTCACGATCGCTCCTTCTCAACAGGAGATTCGCGCCAACTCCTCTGGGGAACCGCTGATCGCCACGGTGCTCTCCGGTGCAGGGGCTTCCCTGGAGGGTCGCACCGTCACGTGGGAAGTGGAGGATCCTTCCGTCGTCGTGGTGGCGGCCGACGGCACGCTGAACGCCCGGGAGCCCGGTGAAACCCGTGTGTATGCCACGGTGGATGGCGTCCGTGGGGAGGCGCTGGTTCGGGTGGTACCGGGGTGGAGCAGTCGGGGGCTTCATCTGGGGGTGCATATCGGTGGTTCCAGACTGCAGACAAAGGATGACTTCGGATCCGAGTCCGGGCGAGGGGGGGGCATACGGGTAGGCTGGGGATTCTCACCGTCGGTCTCCCCATTTTTAAGCTTGAGTCGAACCCATGTGACACAGGATATCTTCCTCGCTGAAGACCCGGTCATGGTGTGGGAAGGAGAGCTTGGGATGCGCTACATCTTTAGCGGACCCGCCAGCCGTGGAGGCTTCTTCGTGGAGGGTGCCTACGGCCACCACCGGGGCGACTTGAGGCAGGCCTTCTCTCAGGGTACCGAAGAATTCACCGGATCTGAGTATAGCTTCGGAGGTGGATATCGCCAGTTCCTCTTGACCAGTGTCGCTGTGGACGTGGGGCTCAGGTTGGGGTTCGGATCGAACCATTACCCTGGACTTCTCGTCGACACTCGGACCGTCGGCATCAACGCCAGCCTTACTTGGCATCCAAGTGACTCACGAGAATGAGGTCGTCGTATCGGGAACCTGTCGCGTGAAGCACAGGAAGGCCAGGGAATCGAGCCAGCAGCAACTACTTGTGCTTGTGATTTCGGTTCTCTACCTCGTATCCCCTCCGGCCCTCAGTGCCCAGGCAGCCGCCCCCGTCACCGTTCCCCAACTCATTGAGCTGCTTGTGGAGGGGGTGCCGCAGGCGAGGATTCTGACCATTGCAGCACAGGCGTCGTGTGTGGAGGGCGGAAGCCAGGAGGCGTTCCTTGCGGCATTGAGGGCGGCCGGGGGATCCACGGAACTCCTGAGGGTCGTGGAGAGGTTCGCATGCCTGGAACCGACCACCGCCCAGGAGACCTCGCGGGAGCCCCCCCCGGTAGCCCCCCCCGCTCAGGGGCCCCCTCTGCCCGTCGAAGACGTGGTCGGGTTGCTGCGGGCTGGGGTTTCTCCCGACCTGATCCTCACCGTCATGGCGGGTTCCTGCATCGAGGAGGGCGCGCTTCCCTCCGCCCAGGCTCTGCTCGTCTCCGCAAACGCTACGCCTGAGATAAGGCGGGCAGCCGCCGTCTTCCAGTGCGCTACGGTGGAGGCGTCCCCGGGATCGATCCCGGCACCCGTGAGTCCTCTCGGTGTCGGCTTTGGGGATGACCAGTTCTCACCTGTTCGCCCCGGGTCCTTCCAGATGGGGAGCGCCCAGGGGGCCGACACCGAGCGTCCGATGGGGAGAGTAGAGATCACCACCGCATTCTCCATGCAGCGCACCGAGGTGACGCAGGGTCAGTGGCAGGAGATCATGGGAAGCAACCCCAGCAGCTTCCGGGCCTGTGGGGACACCTGCCCGGTGGAGGGCGTCTCATGGGAGGACATCCAGCAGTTCCTCCTGTTGCTGAACAGGCGCTTTCCGGGCCGCAACTACCGGCTGCCTACGGAAGCGGAGTGGGAGTACGCGGCGCGGGCGGGAACGACGGGGGACTACGGGGGCACCGGAGTGCTTGAGCAGATGGGGTGGTACTCCGGCAACTCGAGTGCAAGGACGCACCCGGTGGGCGAGAAGCGCCCGAACGCCTGGGGGCTCCACGACATGCATGGCAACGTCTGGGAATGGGTTCAGGACTGGTACTCGGAGGAGTATTACAGAGCCCGGCCAGCTATGGACCCCCAGGGCCCATTCACAGGATCGCGCCGCGTGGTCCGGGGGG
>Ga0008835_100795_pt1 | contig 22326 bp, 20 predicted proteins | sample HotLakConsoUCCRE_FD_62215 | JGI IMG/M metagenome (GOLD analysis project Ga0008835, IMG submission 62215) | Hypersaline microbial mat communities from Hot Lake, Washington, USA - Hot Lake Consortium UCC-RE (Hybrid Assembly) ... | reverse complement strand
GTCAACGCTCATGAACCTCCTGCACCAGATCTTCATCGAACCCTTCGCCTTCATGGGCGAGGCCCCGGACCTGCTTCTGCAGGTTCTCTGGGAGGGCTTCGTTTCCGGGATCCTCTATGCTCTGATCGCGCTCGGCTTCGTCCTGATCTTCAAGGCATCGGGGGTGTTCAACTTCGCCCAGGGCATCATGGTGGTGTTTGCCGCGCTGACGCTGGTGGGCTTCTACGCCATGGGCGTGCCGGCGATTCTCTCGCTTGCTCTTGCGATCGGGGTGATGTTCCTGCTCGCGGTCACGGTGGAGCGGGTGGTGCTGCGGCCATTGGTGAACCAGCCCGATATCATTCTCTTCATGGCCACGTTCGGGATCACCTATTTCCTGATCGGCTTCGGCGAGCTGATCTTCGGCGGGGAGCCCAAGCAGATGATCACCTCGGAGCTGCTGCTGCCGGAAGGGCGGACCAGCTTCGACGTTGCCGGCGGCTTTGTCACTGTCCAGCATATCGATATCGCGGCTGCGGTGATCGCGGTGATCATGATCGCCACCCTCGGCGTGTTCTTTTCCAAGACCCGGATCGGACGTGGATTGCGGGCCGTGGCCGACAGCCACAAGGCCGCGCTCTCGGTCGGTATCTCGCTCAACCAGATCTGGGTGACCGTGTGGTTTGCCGCCGGCATCGTGGCCCTGGTGACCGGGATCATGTGGGGTGCGCGCTCGGACGTCTCCTTCGCCTTGCAGATCATCGCCTTCAAGGCGCTGCCGGTGCTGATCCTGGGCGGCTTCACCTCGATCCCGGGAGCCATCGTCGGCGGGCTGATCATCGGTTTCGGCGAGAAGATTGCCGAGTTCTACTGGGGGCCGATCGTCGGCGGCGGCATCGAGAGCTGGTTTGCCTACATCATCGCCCTGATCTTCCTTGTCTTCCGGCCGCAGGGATTGTTCGGCGAAAAGATCATCGAACGCATATGACTTGGGCACGCTCACGTATCGTATCAGGACATAACGGAAAGATCCGGGGAACGGATAAACAGATCAAGAGGGGAATGGCGCCGTGATCTATCGTGAGGCCGGGCAATTCAAATCGAGCTATGCCGCAGACATGGCGGTGTTCCCGCTGAAGCAGGACCGGATCGGCATCGTCGTGATCATCCTGCTGGCCTATTCGATGGCCTTCTTCGGCTCGACCTTCATGCTTCAGGCGGTGCTGATCCCGTTCCTGATCTTTGCGCTCGCGGCGATCGGGCTGAACATGCTGGTCGGCTATACCGGTCTGCTCTCCCTCGGCACCGGGGCCTTCATGGGGGTGGGGGCCTATGCCTGCTACAAATTGATGACGATCTTCCCCGAGGTGAATGTCGTCATCTGGATTCTGGTCTCGGGCTTCTTCTCGGCCGGAATCGGGGTGCTCTTCGGTCTGCCGAGCCTGCGCATCAAGGGTTTCTATCTCGCCGTGGCCACGCTCGCCGCGCAGTTCTTCCTGCAATGGACCTTCAACCGCGTCCCCTGGCTCTATAATTACAACGTTTCCGGTGCAATCGAGGCGCCGCGGCGCACCCTTTTCGACGTGCAGATCGTGGGTGCAGCGGCCACACCGCAGGCACGCTACATCGTCGTCCTGACCCTCGTCATCTTTCTCACCTGGATCGCCTCGAACATCGTGCATGGCCGTATCGGGCGGCAATGGATGGCGATCCGCGACATGGATATCGCCGCCGAACTGATGGGCATCCGCCCCTTCAAGGCCAAGCTCATGGCCTTCGCAGTCTCCTCGTATTATTGCGGCGTGGCCGGGGCGATGATGGTCTTCCTCTGGTTCGGCGGCGCGGAATACAACGTCTTCAACATCGAACAGTCGTTCGAAATCCTGTTCATGGTGATCATCGGCGGTCTCGGCTCGCTGATCGGTTCCTTCTTCGGCGCGGCGCTGATCTTCATGCTGCCGATCGCCATGGGCGCGCTGCTGCCTGCGATCTTTGAACCGCTCGGGATACGGGTCGGCTCCGAGACCATCGAGCATCTGCGCTTCATGATCCTCGGCGCCATGATCATCTTCTTCCTGATCGTCGAACCGCACGGTCTCGCGCGGTTATGGCAGATCGTCAAACAGAAGCTCCGGGTCTGGCCGTTCCCCTATTAGGGGCGGCTGGAATCACAAGGAGACGTTGCAGCAGACTGAAACCGGCCGGGCAACGGCCATGACCCTCGGAGGGGAACGCTCATGTCACTCAGAATATACGGTATCGGCGCTCTGGCCGCTTCCGTCTTCGCGGCATCCGCTGCGGTGACGGCAGCGCAGGCGCAGGACGGCATCTACGTGCCGCTTCTGACCTATCGCACCGGCGCTTTCGCTGGCTCGGGCATCCCGATCGCGGACGGCATGCATGATTATTTCACCATGCTGAACGAGCGCGACGGCGGTATCGGTGGTGTACCGATCATCGTCGAAGAATGCGAAACCGGCTATGATACAACGCGCGGCGTGGAATGCTATGAATCCGTCCGCGGTAACAACCCGGTCGTCATGAATCCCTATTCCACCGGGACGACGCTCCAGCTGATCCCGCGTGCGGCTGTCGATGAGATTCCCGTTCTTTCAATGGGATACGGCTTGTCGGCTTCAGTCGATGGCAGCATCTTCCCGTGGGTCTTCATCCCGCCTGCAACTTATTGGGATGGGGCTTCCGTTTTCGTTCACCATGCTGCCGAAGTAGCCGGCGGATTCGAAAATCTTGAAGGGATGACTTTTGGATTGCTGCATCTCGACGCTCCCTATGGTCGCGAGCCAATTCCGCTTCTCAACGCGCTTGCTGAAGAATATGGCTTCGAGGTGAAACTTTACCCGGTCGCTTCACAGGACATGCAGAACCAGTCCTCGGTCTGGCTCAATGTCCGCCGCGATCGTCCCGACTGGATCTATCTCCAGGGTTGGGGCGCGATGAATCCCACCGCCGTGCGTGAAGCCGTGCGCACGAACTTTCCAATCGATCGACTGGTCGGCGTCTGGTGGGCCGGAGGCGACGAAGATGCCCGCGCAGGGGGCTCTCAGGCGGCAGGCTACAAATCCCTCGCCTTCCACGCCCCTGGTGCGGATTTCCCAGTAATAGATGATATTATCGAATATGTGCATGATCGTGATCTTTCGCGCTTCCCCCGCGACCGTATCGGCGACGCGCTGTATAATCGGGGCATCCTCAATGCAATGTATATCGCCGAAGGTATCCGTACTGCACAGGAGGTTACCGGTAACAGCAAGATTACCGGGGCAGATATGCGCCGGGGGCTGGAAAGCATGAACATCACTCAGGATCGCCTCGTCGAAATGGGGATGGATGGATTCACTGCGCCTTTGCGGATAACGTGTGAGGACCACCGTGGTCAGGCTGACATCTTTGTATCGGTCTGGGATGGTGAACGTTGGACCGTTGAGGGTGATCCGCTGTCGCCTCTCTCGGAATTCGTGGAGCCCCTGATCCGCGAAGCAGCATCGTCTTATGCTGCGGCCGACGCTGGCTGGCCCGAACGCACGGAGCCTTGCGACAATTGATGAACACGAAGACCGGGCAGCCAGGCTTGCCCGGTCTTTTCGCTAGAGCGTGACCCGAACCGAAAGAGGCGGAGCGGGCACCTGAAAGTGTTGTTTTGGCGCATCATCCAAGCTGCCAGCCGATTGGCGCCTGACGGGATGATGCTCTAGAATCGCCGACGCTGCAGGGGAATCATGATGAGCGCCACGACCGAAACCGCGCCTGAACAGATCACGACCGATCCCGAAAAGAAGGATCTGATCCTGTCGGTCAACAATATCGAAGTGATCTACGATCACGTCATCCTGGTTTTGAAGGGCGTCTCCCTGAACGTGCCGCGGCGCGGCATCGTCGCCATTCTCGGCGCCAACGGCGCCGGCAAGACCACGACCCTCAAGGCTGTCTCCAACCTGCTCCATGCCGAGCGTGGCGAGGTGACCAAGGGTTCGATCGAATTCGAGGGCGAGCGCATCGAGCGCCTCTCTCCCAACGACCTGGTGCGGCGCGGCTGCATCCAGGTGCTGGAAGGCCGCCACTGCTTCGGCCACCTCACCATCGAGGAAAACCTGCTCACCGGCGCCTTCACCCGCAAGGACGGTTCCGCCGCCATCAAGGCGGATATGGAGAAGGTCTACAATTATTTCCCGCGCCTGCGCGAGCGCCGCAGCGCCATGGCGGGCTATACGTCCGGCGGCGAGCAGCAGATGTGCGCCATCGGGCGCGCCCTGATGAGCAAGCCCAAGATGATCCTGCTCGACGAGCCCTCCATGGGGCTGGCGCCGCAGATCGTCGAGGAAATCTTCGAGATCGTGCAGGATCTCAACGCCAAGGAAGGCGTCTCCTTCCTGCTGGCGGAGCAGAATACCAACATGGCGTTGCGCTATGCGACTTACGGCTACATTCTGGAAACCGGGCGCGTGGTGATGGACGGCGAGGCGAAGATGCTGCGCGAGAACGAGGACGTGAAGGAATTCTACCTCGGCATCTCGGATAGCGGCGCGCGCTCCTTCCGCAACGTTAAGACTTACAAGCGCCGCAAGCGCTGGCTCGCCTGAAAAGCCCTGCACGGGGATCGCCAAACCGAAGCGACGCCGGGCCGCGTTTCATTCCGCCAGCCTGCGCAGCGTGGCAGCATCGAGAGTGAGATTGCTTTCGATGCCGCGATCGCCCGAGACCAGCGTGAAGGTGAAGCGGGCCGCGTCGTGAATCTCGCGCGGCGTCTCCGCAATAGCGACCTCGAAAACCGTCAGGCCGGTTTGCGGATCGATGACCCCGTCTTCAGCCGGGTCCAGAAACCAGCGGTAATCCGGGCCCTCGGCCAGAAGCAGCGCATTTTCCGGCGCCTTCACCCGCACATGCAGAACATCATCGGCATCCACCATGTGATCATGCAGGGACAGGCCGACATCTGTATCGCCGAATGCAACCGGCGCCGGAACCTGTGCCTGCGCCTGCGCAATGTGTTGCGCATGGACGCCTTCCCGACCGGGTTCCAGCGTCAGTGACAGTGTTGCGAAAGCGGGAATGCAGACATCCTTGCAGACGCCGTAGCTCAGCGAGACCTGCAGATCGACGGGCCGGGCCGGGTCCTGCGGCGTTACGTGGAGCGGAAAGGTCACGGCGTCGTCATAGCCGAAGAAGATCCCGCTCGCATCCTGGAAGCGGCCCGGCACCGGAAAGGCGAGGGTGATATCCGCGACATTGGCCGATTCGCTCCAGTCGATCTCCGGCGGCAAGCCGGAATCCCCGGCATGACGCCAATAGGTCTTGTAGCCATCCGCGAGCCGGATCTCGATGCCGGCCAGATGCGCGGCTTCCTCGGACAGACCTGCAATCAGCCGCGCCTGCGACGCGTGGCCGCGATCCCAGGCCGATGCGTCTGCCGCGGCTGCGGTGGAGATCATGGAACCGGGCACGGATGCGATCAGAAGGCCGAATGCCGAGAGCACCAGCCCCTTTCCCGGTCCGGCTCCGGGACGGATCCGCCATGAAGCCGTCCGCGCCCTGTGTGACGATATTGCCATGTTCTGCTCACCCGTTGACCTGCGTTACTCCCGACATACCGTCTCCACTGGCTGGCTCCAAGCCCGCGCCGACTCTGTTCCGGTCAAGGACGCGTGAGCTGTGATCACAATTCTATGGACATACGGCCCGCCTTTGGTGATCCTGACGCGGCAGGAGAGGAATGCCGCCCGATGCCGCAGGAATCCGATTTCGGCTATCTCGAAGGCCAGCTGCTCATCGCCATGCCCGGCATGAGCGATGATCGGTTCGCGCGTTCCGTGATCTACCTGTGTGCGCATTCCGCCGAAGGTGCCATGGGCATCGTGATCAACAAGCCCGCCCCGGATCTGCGGCTCACGGAACTTCTGGTTCAGTTGGAAATCATCGACAGCGATGATGCGATCCGGCTGCCGGCCCAGATCGAGCGCATGCCCGTGCTGATGGGCGGCCCTGTCGAGACAAGCCGCGGCTTCGTTCTGCACAGCCCCGATTATCGGGTCGAGCAGGCGACCATGCCGGTCGATGGGGAAATCTGCCTGACCGCAACGGTCGATATCCTGCGCGCCATCGCGCGCGGGCGCGGTCCCCGTGATGCCATGCTCGCGCTCGGTTATGCGGGATGGAGCGCGGGCCAGCTGGAAACCGAAATCCAGCGCAATGGCTGGTTGAACTGCCCGGCTGATCCGGAGATCGTCTTCGATCCCGAATCGCAGGACAAGTACGAGCGTGCCTTGCGCCGGATCGGCATCGACCCGGCCATGCTCTCCGCCACAGCCGGGCATGCGTGACACCCCCGAGGCCATCGCTCACGCATCAGTCATGGCGAGAAGCCGCATTGCCAAAAACGAAACCGCCGCGACCCGTGTGGCGCGGCGGTGAGAATCACTTCCCGTCACGGTCATGCCTGACCGGTTCGGATCGTCTTTCATGACGTCAGTGGATCGTCGCGTCGCCATTGCCCTTCTTGAGGCGGGAAATCTCGTCTCTGAGCTGCAGCTTCTTTCGTTTCAGTTCCGCGAGTTCGCGATCATCCGTCGCGGGCCGGATCTGCGCTTCGTGCAGCGCCTTTTCCAGAGCCTGATGCTTTTTCTCGAGTTCCACCAGATGGCTGTTCAGCGACATGCCGGATCCTCCGTTCGTTCGTACCGACGTCATGATAGTGTCACATCAATTGTGGCGACTCAAAGATAAAACGAACGTTGCAATTTGAGGAATTCTCGGAATTTCGCGGACTGGACGGGAGGCATCGGAACGCTTAATCTTCGCGCGGTATTGCGTATTCGCGCGTAACGGGGCGATCATGGCCGGCGATGACAAGAACCATCCAAAGACAGCCTGGCAGAACGACAATCCCGTGCGTGGCGGCGCACCCGGGCAGAGACCGGCGCTGCATCAGGCCTTGACCGCTGATTCGGTGCCAGGGTCTGATGACGGGCGTAATGCCGGGGGCTATCGGCAGGGCCGCACCTATGGTGACCATGGCGGCCCCGGGCTCGATTCGGCGGGCAATGACGGCGCCCATGACCAGGCCCAGCTGATGCGCGAACTCAGCCGGCTGCGTCAGGAACATCGTGATCTCGACACCGCCATCGAGGCCCTCGACAGCATGGCTTCCGGGGACCGGCTGCAGCTTCAGCGCCTGAAGAAGCGCAAGCTCGTCCTGCGCGATCGGATCAACGATCTCGAAGACCGCATGACCCCCGACATCATCGCCTGACGCGTCAGCGCACGGCGCGCACCGAGGCGCGTTCGGACTCGTCCTGCTCGATGACGTAGATCACGGGCTCTGCTACCGGCGCGCGCCGGATGCCGGGCGCGGGCGGCGAAACCGGCACGATGTAGATCACCTGCGTGGCGACGTCCGCTCCGGCAGGAACACCCTGTGGAGCGGCAATCGTGGGCTGTATCGTCACAGAGCCGGCCCCGGCGGGAGCAATGCCCGTCGCTCCGGTGATCAGGATGGCGGCCCCGGCCACGAGGCCGAGGCAATGCGCCCGTTGGCTGAACGGGCGGGGAGAATCATGACGACGGCTGCGGAACATGGCGGATCTCCTTGAACCAGATGGGGCCGGGTCGGGCGGCAATTCGTTAACGAAGTGTAAACGCCGATGCATCCCGAGTCACCAACCATCGCCCATCCTCGAATCCTGCCTGGCAATTCCGGTCGCGAGATCAGTGTCGAAGACTCGCAGCCGAACAAAGATTCGCAGCCGAACAAAGACTTGCAACCGAACCCGGAAACGCGGTATCCGGAATCCGTGTTCGCATCAGGCGTTGCGGGGGGAGTCCCTCCGGTTCGGCCTCGCGGCCATGCCGGTTTAGCTCAGTTGGTAGAGCAACCGCCTTGTAAGCGGTAGGTCGTCAGTTCGAGTCTGACAACCGGCACCATCTTCCCCTTTACAGCCGGCAGAGACCCGGACAGGCCGGGCACTCGACCGCGGCGCAGCTTGCTGGCCAAATGGCGGCTCACGATCTGCAACCCGCCGTTTTAAGGCTCGATTAACCTTAACGAACCATGATCCTTCCGACGACGCGTTCGGGCCCGTGCGATTCGCGTGGATGAATTTCGGGATAGTGATCATGCGCAAAGCTTCTTTCCTCGCCGCCGTACTTCTGGGCGCCGCATTCGTGCCGCATCCGCTGCAGGCGGCCGACCTGCTGCCGGCGGCGCCGTCTCTGGATACCCCGTTGCTCGACGAGACACCGCTCGGTGTCGGCTGGTATCTGCGTGGCGATGTCGGGGTCGGATCGACGCATTTGGGGCGCGCCAGCCTGCGCAATGCCCCGACCTTTACCCCCTATGAGAGCCGCAAGATCGATTCCGCCTTCAGCCTCGGGGCCGGCGCCGGCTATCAGTTCAATTCCTGGTTCCGCGCAGATGTGACCGCCGAGCATCGTTTCGATGCGCGTATGCGCGGCTATAACCGCAATCCCGGCCTTGCCGCCGGGTTGATCGAAAGCCGGGCCGAGTTCTCCGCCACGACGGTGCTCGCCAATGCCTATCTTGATCTGGGCACCTGGTACCGCATGACGCCCTATGTCGGCGCCGGTCTCGGATTCTCGGCAAAGTCGCTGCGCAGCTCGGAAATGCGCAGTGGCGCGACGTCGTTGGGCATTCTGCAGGGGAGCCACACCCGCACCGATTTCGCCTGGGCGCTGATGGCCGGCGTGGGCGTGGAGATGGGGCATAACACGGTGCTCGACCTGAACTACCGCTATCTGCATCTCGGTGCGGCAGGCACCAAACCCGGATCCGGCGTCGTCAGCACGGATCTCGGACGGATCGCCAGCCACGAATTCCGTGCCGGCCTGCGCTGGTATTTCGGTCATTGATGCAATCCCGCATCCCTGCTTACCAAAAGTTAAGGTTAACGGGACATGATCAGGAGAACGGCGGCAGCTCGCCGCACCATGCTCGGGGAAAGACAATGACCAAGGTTCTCGCCGCAAGTGCATCCGCTGCGATCATGCTCGCCGGTCTCGGGACATTCGCTCCGAATCCTGCCGTTGCCGCCGACTTGTTCGGCCCCTTGCGCGGAACGCATAGCAGCATGCCGCAACTCACGCCTGTCCATGTCTGGGACGGTGGATATTTCGGCGGATTCGCTGGGATGACCAATCTGCGCGCCACCCCCAGAAGCGGCTTCCGGGAGTTCCTGGATCATGAATTGCGGTTGAACGCATTTGCCAACAACACGGGAATAGGCAACTGGATCAGCCTGCCCTCGAAGCGCAACCAGGGTACATCCTTCGGCTTCTTCGCCGGCTATAATTTCCAGTTCGACGAGGCCGTACTGGGCTTCGAGTTCGATTATACCCGCGGCAACAACACGGTCACCGCAGCTGATTCACTGAGGCGGGCCACCCCCCTCGATGGTCTCAATGGCAATCTCGGACCTCTCGCCGGTGAAACGGGAGCGGTGACCATGTCAGGCGAATCGCGGGTGCAGGTGCGTGATCTGATGACCCTGCGTGCGCGCGCAGGCTATACTTACGGGTCGATGCTGCCCTTCGTCACCGGTGGTGTCGCCCTCGCGCGCTATTCGCGCAGCTATACCGCCACGCAAAGAGTAAGAGTGACGAGTGGCGCCGAAGCCGGAAGTATCTTCACCCGGACATACGGCCCCGACACCAAATCAGGCTACGGTTTCGGTCTTGCTGCAGGCGCGGGTATGGATGTTGCCGTCACGGAGAACCTGTTCCTGCGTGGCGAATGGCAATACCTGCATTTCCGGGATCTCGGCGGCATACGCGCCGATCTCAACAATTTCCGCGCCGGCGCAGCCGTGAAATTCTGAGAGATCGCGGCCGTTACGCAACCCCATAGCCAGTCTGCCCTTGCGGCGCGTCGGAACCCCGGCGCGCCGCTTCGCTTGCCATCCTTCCCCAGCGCGAGGCTGTTGACGGGAACCGGTAACGCCGTCATACCCGTTGGCGGGACACCTCCCCCCAACGGGAGGCGCCCATCTGAGAGGATGGAGTCAAAATGACCAATCAGACCAAGCCGGCAGCGCCCGTGCGCGCGCCTTTCTTTTCGTCCGGCCCCTGCGCCAAGCGCCCCGGATGGACCCCCGCAGCCCTCAATGACGCCGCCCTCGGGCGCTCGCATCGCGCCAGAATCGGCAAGGCGAAGCTCGCCGAGGCGATCGCGCTGACCCGCGAGGTTTTGCAGGTTCCCGATGATTACCGCATCGGTATCGTCCCCGCCTCCGATACCGGCGCCGTTGAGATGGCCATGTGGACCATGCTCGGCGCGCGTGGTGTCGATATGGTCGCCTGGGAGAGCTTCGGCGAAGGCTGGGTCACGGATGCGATCAAGCAGCTCAAGCTCGCCGATGCGCAGGTGATCAAGGCCGATTACGGCGATCTGCCTGATCTGGCGAAGCTCGATACGAAGAACCGCGACGTCGTCTTCACCTGGAACGGCACGACGTCGGGCGTGCGCGTCCCGAATGCCGACTGGATCGCGGCTGATCGCGAGGCCATCAGCATCTGCGACGCCACCTCGGCGGCGTTTGCGCAGAAGCTCGATTGGGCCAAGCTCGATGTCGTGACCTTCTCCTGGCAGAAGGTGCTCGGCGGCGAAGCCGCTCATGGCATGCTGATCCTGTCGCCCCGCGCCGTTGCGCGGCTGGAAAGCTACACGCCGGACCGCCCGCTGCCCAAGATCTTCCGCCTGACCAAAGGCGGCAAGCTTAATGAGGGCATCTTCAAGGGCGAGACCATCAACACGCCCTCCATGCTCGCCGTCGAGGATTATCTCGACGCGCTGAAATGGGCCAGGGCGCTCGGCGGTCTCGATGCGCTCGTGGCACGCGCCGATGCCAATGCCCGGGTGATCCATGACTGGGTGGCGAAGACCCCGTGGGTCGCCAATCTCGCCCGCGACCCCGCCACCGCCTCCAATACCAGCGTCTGCCTCACCATCGCCGATCCGGATGTGCTTGCCGCCGGCGAGGAAGCCGTGACGAAGATCGCCAAGGGTATCGTCTCCACGCTCGAGGCGGAGGGGATGGCCTTCGATATCGGCGCCTATCGCGATGCGCCTGCAGGCCTGCGTATCTGGTGCGGCGCCACGGTGGAGACGAGCGATCTCGAAGCGCTCACCCCCTGGCTCGACTGGGCCTTCGCGCTGGAGAAGGCGAAGCTCGCGCAGGCTGCGTGAGTTTTTTACGTTTTGCGCTTCGCGCGGCACCCCACCCCTCCCCTGAGGGGAGGGATTAAGGGTGAGGTGAACCCGCGCCGACACGCCCGATATCTCCGAATTTCCGCGCATCCCCGATGCGCCGTACCACAAGGACAACGCTCATGAGCAAGCCTCGCGTTCTCATTTCCGACGCCCTCTCTCCCGCCGCTGTCGAGATCTTCCGGCAGCGCGGCATCGAGGTGGATTTCCAGCCCGATCTGGGCAAGGACAAGGACAAGCTCGCCGCCATCATCGGCGATTACGACGGTCTCGCCATTCGCTCTGCCACCAAGGTGACGCCGAAGATTCTCGAAAACGCCAGCCGGCTGAAGGTCGTGGGGCGCGCCGGGATCGGCGTCGACAATGTCGATCTGCCGGCAGCGACCGCGCGCGGCGTGATCGTGATGAACACGCCCTTCGGCAATTCCATCACCACTGCCGAGCACGCCATTGCCATGATGTTCGCGCTCGCCCGCCAGATCCCGCAGGCCGACGCCTCCACCCAGGCCGGCAAGTGGGAGAAGAACCGCTTCATGGGTACCGAGATCACCGCCAAGACGCTCGGCCTGATCGGCTGCGGCAATATCGGCGCGATCGTGGCCAACCGTGCCAACGGCCTGCACATGCATGTCGTGGCCTATGATCCGTTCCTGAGCGCGGACCGGGCGCGCGAGCTCAATGTTGAGAAGGTCGAACTCGACGAATTGCTGACGCGTGCCGATTTCATCACGCTGCACACGCCGCTGACCGACAAGACCCGCAACATCCTCTCCGGCGATGTGATCGCGAAGACGAAGCCGGGCGTGCGCATCATCAACTGCGCCCGCGGCGGTCTGGTGGACGAGGTGGCCCTGCGCGCTGCCCTCGATTCCGGCCACGTCGCCGGTGCCGCCTTCGATGTCTTCGTGGAGGAGCCGGCAAAGGAAAACCCACTCTTCGGCCATCCCAATGTGGTCTGCACCCCGCATCTGGGTGCGGCGACGGCGGAAGCGCAGGAGAATGTCGCACTGCAGGTGGCCGAGCAGATGTCGAACTACCTGATCTCCGGCGCCATCGAGAACGCCATCAACTTCCCCTCGATCACCGCCGACGAAGCCCCGCGCCTGCGCCCCTTCGTGGCGCTCGCCGAGAAGCTCGGCTCCTTCCTCGGCCAACTCACCGAAGCCGAGATCAGGGGCATCCGGATCGAATATGAGGGCGATGTCGCCGCCATGAACACCAAGGCGCTCACCTCCGCCGCCGTGACCGGGGCGCTGCGTCCGTTCCTGCCCGAGATCAACATGGTCTCCGCGCCGCTGGTGGCGCGCGAACGCGGCATCATGGTCGAGGAATTGAAGCGTGACAACGAGCAGAGCGATTACGACAGCTTCATCCGCATCACCATCGATGCGAAGGACATGCCACGGCATGCCGGCGGCACGGTCTTCCATGACGGCAAGCCGCGCGTGGTCGAGATTCGGGGCATCGACGTCGATGCGGAATTCGCCCCGCACATGCTCTATGTGCGCAATGCCGACCAGCCGGGCTTCATCGGCTCCTTCGGCTCGCTCCTGGGCGATTCGGGCGTGAACATCGCCACGTTCAGTCTCGGTCGCGACGCGCCGGGAGGGGACGCGATCTGCTTCGTCGCCATCGACCAGCCGGCGGGCAAGGATGTGCTCGACAAGATCGAGGCCCTGCCGCAGGTCAAGCGCGCCCGCGCGGTGAATTTCTGAGGTGCCCCAGCCCATCAGCGCAAACGAAAGCCCGGTCCCGCGACCGGGCTTTTTGCTTTTCGCGATCCTGTGCGGGCCGCGCCTCAGGAGCGATAATCAGCGTTGATGGCGATGTATTCCTTGGTCAGATCGCAGGTCCAGACCCGGGCGCGGCCCTCACCGAGGCCGATATCGACATGGATGCCGATATCCTGCTCGCGCATCACCGCCGCAACCTTCTCCTCGATATAGGCCGGGTCGCGCTCGCCATCGGTGGCGACGCGGATATCACCGAAATGGATCGCCAGGCGATCGCGATCCGCCGGTTCGCCCGCCTTGCCGACAGCCATGACGATGCGGCCCCAATTGGCGTCCTCACCCGCGATCGCCGTCTTGACCAGCGGCGAATTGGCGATCGCCATGGCGATCCTGCGGGCCGAATCGTCGCTGATGGCACCTGCGACATCGATGGTGACGAATTTTGAGGCGCCCTCCCCGTCGCGGACAACCCATTGCGCCAGCTCGACCAGAAGATCCTCCAGCGCCTGCCGGAAGGCTGCGAGTTGCGGATCAGCTGCATCCGAGATCATCGGCGCGCCGCGTTTCGCCGCCTCGCCGGTGGCAAACAGCATCAGCGTGTCGGAGGTGGAGGTGTCGCCATCGACCGTGACGCAGTTGAAGGAGCGATCGGCGCCGTCGGCGATCAGCGCCTGAAGCGCTTCCTGCGCGATCGGCGCATCGGTGAAGACGAAGGCCAGCATCGTCGCCATGTCCGGAGCGATCATGCCCGAGCCCTTGGCGATGCCGTTGAGGGTCACCTCGCAATCGCCGAGCACCACCTTGCGGGTGGCGTATTTCGGGAAGGTGTCGGTCGTCATGATGGCACGCGCCGCTGCATCCCAGGCATCTGGCACGGCGCGGGCGGCGCAATCCTGGAGCACACCTTCGAACTTGTCGGCTGCGAGCGGCTCGCCGATGACTCCGGTGGAGGCGATGAACACGTCATGCGGCTCGCAGCCGGTCGCCCGGGCCGCGATATCGGCGGTCTGCGCCACGGCGGCGGCGCCCTTGACCCCCGTAAAGGCATTGGCATTGCCGGAATTCACCACGAGCGCCCGGGCCCCGCCGCGCCCGAGATTGGCACGGCACCATTCCACCGGCGCCGAGGGGCATTTCGAGCGGGTGAACACGCCTGCGGCCTGTGTCTGTTCGCTCAGACCGGCAAAGAGCACGTCGGTGCGGCCGCGATACTTGATGCCAGCCTCGGCGGTGGCGAGCACGATGCCGGGAACCGGGGGCATTTGCGGGTAGCTGGCAGGAGCCAGCGGTGAAACCTTGTCGGACATGGCTTGTACCGGAATGTGAAAGGGGCCTGGGAGCGTTTATGGCAAAGGATTTGATCTCACGAAAGACGGCGCACCGGTTCCCCGATGCGCCGTCCATTGCGCGGAATTGCCGATCTCAGCGGTTATCGGCTTCGCCTTCCTCGTCTTCGACGATCTCGATCTCGACGCCCTCGCGCAGTTCGAGGATGAAAGCCTGCTGAGCCTGGCGGGTGAGAAAGTTCTCGATCTGGTCGCGCATCTCCTCGAAACTCGGCAACTCGGTATCACGGCGGTCTTCCACCTTGATCACGTGCCAGCCGAACTGGGTCTCGACCGGATCGGAAACCTCACCCGGCTCGAGCGCGAAAGCGGCCTCGGCGAAGGGAGCAACCATACGGTCCTGTGTGAAATAGTCGAGATCGCCGCCGCGGGGGGCCGAACCGGGGTCCTGGGACAATTCCGCGGCAAGGTCCTCGAAGCTCTCGCCTTCATCGAGACGCGCGAGGACGGCGACGGCTTCTTCTTCCTCCTCGACGAGAATATGCCTTGCGCGCACTTCCTCCTGCGGTTCGACCTCGGTTGTGGTCGTCTCGTAGAGCTCGCGGGCGGCCTCGTCGGTGACTGCCGCATCGACCTCGCGCTGCATGTATTCCTCGAGCAGCATCTTTTCGCGCAGATAGGCGAGCTGCCGGGCGAATTCCTCGGTCTCGCCGATTCCGGCCTCGCCTGCGGCGCGCGCACCGAGGCGCAGATCGACGAGATAACGGATCACGGTCTGGGAACGCTCCTCCGCGTTCATGTCGCTCAATTGCAGGGCGGGATCCTCGAGCGCGAGGGCGACATCACCGGCCGTGATCTCGATGCCGCCCGCGCGCGCCACGACGCGTTCGGAATCGTCCTGGGCCAGTGCGGGGGGCAGCGGTGCAAATAACAGGGCGAGGGCAATCGGTGCGGTGAGAACGAGGGCCCTGGGCAGATCTTTCAGGGCGGGGAAGCGGATTGGAGCGGTCATCGCATGTCCTTGAGCGTTTCGAGTCGATCGGGCCGGTCCGCGGCCGGAAGGCCGCTGCGTGTTCTTGCGCCTTCCTCATCCGCCGCAACGAAGTTGGAATTCGCCTGCACCTTCTGCTAAACCGGCGGCGCGCAGGGGATTGGTGGCCTATCCGTACGCGATGTGCAAGTACCCCGAGGCGAGAGCCGGGTGCCGGGCGTCGCAATCGTGATCATGACACGGATCCCCATACGTTCATGCGCTTTGTCGCTGGCGTGGCCTTTCGGATGCGCTCGGCGATGATTAAGTGTATGACGCGTATGCGACCCGCCCGGTCGCAATTCGACAACAGATCTGGACGACAGGATTCCATGTTCGGCACTCTCGCGAAGAAAATCTTCGGTTCGGCGAATGATCGCCGCGTCAAGTCCTATCGCCCGCGCGTCGAGGCGATCAACACGCTCGAATCGGAGTTGGAGAATCTGTCCGATGACGAGTTGCGCGCGCGCACGGTGCAGTTTCGCGATCAGATCGCCAACGGCGCTAAGCTTGATGATCTGCTCGTCCCCGCCTTCGCCACTGTCCGCGAGGCCGCAAGGCGCGTTCTGGGCGAGCGGCATTTCGACGTCCAGCTGATCGGCGGCATGGTGCTGCATGAAGGCGGTATCTCCGAGATGAAGACCGGTGAGGGCAAGACGCTCGTCTCGACGCTGCCGGTCTATCTCAACGCGCTCACCGGCAAGGGCGTGCATGTGGTCACCGTCAACGATTACCTCGCAAGACGCGACAGCGCCTGGATGGGGCGTATCTACGAGTTCCTCGGTATGTCCGTCGGCGTGATCGTGCATGGAATCGACGATGCCGAGCGCAAGGAAGCCTATGCCTGCGACATCACCTACGGCACCAACAATGAATTCGGGTTCGACTATCTGCGCGACAACATGAAATACGACCTCGCGCAGATGACCCAGCGCGGTCATGTCTTCGCGATCATCGACGAAGTCGATTCGATCCTGATCGACGAGGCGCGCACGCCCCTGATCATTTCCGGCCCGCTCGACGACCGTTCCGAACTCTACACGCAGATCGATGCACTGGTCCCGCATCTCACGCCGGAGCATTACGACCTCGACGAGAAGCAGCGCGCCGTCTCCCTCAACGACGACGGTAACGAACGCATGGAGGAACTGCTGCGCGAGGCGGGGCTGATGAAGGAGGGCGACCTTTATGACGCGGCCAACGCCACCATCGTCCACCACGTGAACCAGGCCCTGCGCGCGCATGCCCTGTTCACGCGCGACAAGGATTACATTGTGCGCAATGGTGAAGTCGTGATCATCGACGAATTCACCGGGCGCATGATGCCGGGACGGCGCTTCTCGGAAGGGCTGCACCAGGCGCTGGAAGCCAAGGAAAAGGTCCAGATCCAGCCGGAGAACCAGACGCTGGCCTCGATCACCTTCCAGAACTATTTCCGCCTTTACGATAAACTTGCCGGGATGACCGGGACGGCTTCGACCGAGGCCGAGGAATTTGCCGATATCTACAAGCTCGACGTGGTCGAGATTCCCACCAACCGCCCGATCGCGCGCCTCGACGAGAATGACGAGGTCTATCGCACGGTGGAGGAGAAATACGACGCGATCATCCAGGAAATCACCGAAGCCTCCGAGAAGGGACAGCCGACACTGGTGGGCACCACCTCGATCGAAAAATCGGAAATCCTGGCTGACTTGCTCGTCAAGCGCGGCTTCAAGCTGATCGATTTCGAGAAGGCCGAGGCGCTGGAGCCGCTCTACGAGGCCGCACGCGGCGGGCGCGCAGCGAAGACCTTCGCCGTTCTCAATGCCCGCTTCCACGAGCAGGAGGCCTTCATCGTCGCCCAGGCCGGTGTGCCAGGCGCCATCACCATCGCCACGAACATGGCCGGTCGCGGCACCGATATCCAGCTGGGCGGCAATGCCGAGATGCGCATCTCCCGTGAGCTCGAAGGTGTCGCCGACGAAGCCGAACGCGTCCGGCGCGAGGAAGAGATTCGTCGCGAGACCGATGCGTTCAAGCAGCGCGCCAAGGAGGCCGGCGGCCTCTACGTGATGGGCACAGAGCGTCACGAATCGCGGCGTATCGACAACCAGCTTCGCGGTCGTTCCGGTCGCCAGGGCGATCCGGGGCGCTCCAAGTTCTACCTGTCGCTGCAGGATGATCTGATGCGGATCTTCGGCTCCGACCGGATGGAGAACATGCTCACCAAGCTCGGCCTCGAAGAGGGCGAGTCGATCACCCACCCCTGGATCAACAAGGCGATCGAAAAGGCGCAGTCGAAGGTCGAGATGCGCAACTTCGACATCCGCAAGAACATCCTCAAATACGACAACGTCATGAACGACCAGCGCAAGGTCGTATTCGAGCAGCGTCGCGAATTCATGGCCGAGGAGAGCGTGCGCGAGACCATCGACGACATGCGCCAGACCCTGGTCGATGATATCGTCGCCCGCCACATTCCGACCGACGCCTATCCCGAGCAATGGGACGTGGCCGGCCTCAGGGAAGATGTACAGACCATTCTCAATCTCGACTCACCCGTGGATGACTGGGCGCGCGAGGAAGGCATCGCCGACGAGGAAGTGCGTGAGCGCCTGCGTGAAGCGGCGGATGCGCATTACGCCGGTCGGATCGAGAAGAACACGCCGCGCGTGATGACCTATGTCGAGAAGCAGGTGCTGCTCCAGAGTCTCGATCAGCTCTGGCGTGAGCATATCGTCACCCTCGAGCATCTGCGTCAGGTGGTCGGCTGGCGCGGCATGGCCCAGCGCGACCCGCTGAACGAATACAAGTCCGAGGCCTTCCAGCTCTTCGAGAGCCTGATCGTGCGCCTGCGTGAGCAGGTGACGCGGCAGCTGATGCGCATCGAAGTCGTCTTCGAGAAGCCGCCGGAGCCGCAATTGCCGGAAATGCATGCCGAGCATCGTGATCCGAATACGGGTGAGAACGAATTCGACCGGCCTTCCGGTCCGGCGTCCCGTCTCGGATTCGCCGGTGCCGGCGGCGGGGCGGCGGGGCCCACGGGCTTCGTGCCCCCCGAAAAGCGGGATCCCAACGATCCCTCCAGCTGGGGCAAGGTCGGTCGCAACGAGGCCTGTCCATGCGGCTCGGGTAAGAAATTCAAGCATTGCCACGGCGTGCTGGCCTGACGCAGCGGGGTGCCGCCAAAAGTTCTTCAAGGTGCGCTGCGAACGGCGCAGCGAGAGGGGCCTGTTCAGCCTCAGATCGGCTTGCGCCCCAGAATCTTCAGCGTCATGTTGCGTCCGAAACGCAGCAGGGGATAGAGCGCGCGCGCCACGCGTTCATGCCGCAAAGGCCCGGGTCGTTGCGAGAGCTGCGATAGCAGACAGACTGCGTCTGCGCCGTAATAGACGCGTCCGTCGAGATCGATGATCATGCCTTCATTCAGATCGAGCCCGTAGCTGCCAGCGAGTTCAGGCTCCGCACGCGCATCGACAAGGTGCAAAGTGTATTCCTCGCGCAGTCGCTGATAGGCCGCGTAACGCGAACAGAACGGGCATTCGCCGTCATAGATGATGCGCAACGCGGCCATGGCCTTGAATCCGATCGATGAAGGTGTGGAACCGGGCTGGATCGAGCAGGGCCAGATACAGCACCATGGCCGTCGCGGAATAGGTGTGAACCGGCAGCATCAGATAGAAACTCGCATGCAGGGCAAGCCCGAGGGGCAAAGCCCAGATCCGCCAGCGCGGCACAAGGATCGCCACGGCGAGCCCGTATTCCACCATGACGACAATCACGGAGAGTGCCGCGATCAGGCCGGGATAGGCCAGCACGAACTCGAGCGCGCGCCCGGAATAGATCCATGTGAAGGTCTGTTCGAGGCGCTCTCCGGAGAGAAAGGCGCGATCCGTCTTGTCGATCGCTGTCCAGAAATACATCGCCGAGAGTTGCAGCGCGATGAGGCGCTGGCCCAGGAGGGACCCGTATTCCAGCGGGTCGTCCCGCATCGGCTGCGCCCGCCCCGCGGCATTGACCGCCCGCAGGCGGTCAATGGAATAGGAACGCCCGCAATCCGTCATGGCGAGCAACAGACAGGCGACGGCGAGCAGATAGACATGGTGGTGCGCCCAGCCGGCTGTCTGTGTAACCGGACCGGCAACATACAAGGCAAGCACACTCAGCCCCGTGGCGAAACAGGCAAGCCGGCTCAGATAGCCGACGAACATCATTGCCACGAACAGAAAAAACAGGATCGCGAACAGGATGGCGACCGGGTTTTGCGCCTGGTAGAAGCCGATCTCGCCGCCAAAGCGCGTGATCGCGATCACGGCAAGGCCGATGCGCATCAGGGCGGCGGCGCGTGTCGAACCGGTGAAGGAAGGGCCCCACGCGTCGAGCCGGGATGCGATGGCAGGCAAGTCAGCGGTCACGGCGCAGCTCCCGGTGCAATTCTGCTTCCGTGACGCGATGATCGGCGGGTGTGCACAGATCATGGTGGCGCGCGCTGCGCCAGCCCTGGCGTGTGCCGATCACGCCTTCGAAACTCACCCGGTCAGCGTCATGATCGGCGAGCGCGCCGCAGAGCCGCGCGGCAAAACGGGGAAAATCCTCATCTCTGAGGATGCGGTGCGGGAAGGTGTAGTGGATCACGCGTGGATAGGCCGGGAGGTCCAGCGCCTCGAGTGGTGACAATGTCGCCAAGGGCTGGTCTCCCTGCCAGATCCGGAATTCACCCTTGGGAATGCCGACGCCGACGCCGGAATACATCACCCATTCGCGCAAGAGCAGATGATGCACGCCGAAGATCTGGCCTGCCGCCGGCGCGAGCAGGATGAACAGGGCGATTGCCGTAAAGCCGATTCGCCGCGCCTGCGCCCGCAGGCTGCGTTGGCGCACCGCGTCGCCCGCAGGCGTAAACATGCCGCCGTGCCCATCGACGCAGGTGATAGCGTCACGCATGCCACCCTCCGCATTGAACCGTGGGCGATGCTACGGGCAAGGTGTTAAGTTGTGTCTAATGATTCAGGAATCGTTGCAAGGCGCTCCATGGCCACGATTCGGGCAGGTGAGGCTCCAGGAACATCCAGATTGCCAGGAGAATGAAGATCGTGCCGATTCCGACAAGGGCAGGCCGGGTCTGATCGGGATAGAAGTATAGAAGCAGGCGCAGATCATTGCGCCAGGATCGCCCCTTGTTGTCGATCAGCCCCTGTCGATGCCAGAAGATGGGAATGATGACGATGACAACGGCAGCAACCACCGCAAAGCCGGCATGAGCGGCAAAGAATGCGCTCGTAGCATGGAGGAGGGGATAGCTTTCAGCCTCATCAATGCCGAGGCGTGGTTGCACGAAGATCGCCAAAGTGCTGATCAGCAACACGGAAGCCCAGATCACCAATGCGCGGACATGGGCGCGCTTGCGCTCGCTCTCCAATCTGGCAAGTTCGGCTCCCTTGATGGACGCGGAGACAGATCGGGCAAGCGCTTGGCTTTCGAACGCCACAAGCGCCCCGGGGCCGAGTTCTCGTTCGGACAATGCCGCAAGGGATTCGGCGTAGGCGATGACACCCTGCGCCTGCATCAGGGATGCAGGGTTACGCGAACGACGCTGGGCGATCAGATGATGGTGCAGCGAAAACAGAAGCCTGTTGCGCCACTCGGTATCGGCGGAATCAGTCTCCTGCAAGCCGAGCAAGGTATCGGTTTGTGTGGCATGGTGCTGATGAACGTGGGCGATGTCGCGCACAAAGAAATAGGCCTGTTCGGCCAGATACCGCAGGAAATCGACACCTATCGCCTTTGCACCGGCGATGCTGCGATCGGCAAGACCCTGATCGGAAAACAAAGGATGGTCGAGGCGAATGACTCCGTTGCGCGCAAGTGAGAATCGGACAATTATCGGCGCATGGATCTTGAGCCAGGTGGCGATCCCCACATGGTCTTCTTCGAGCGAATGCGGCGGCGCATATGTGCGGGTGTTGTTGAGATTGGCAATGGCTTCCTCGACCGTCTCGGGCAGGTCAACGCTTGCACCCGGCGGGCTTGAGGCCGCGCTGGCACGACGTGGCAAAAGGGCCGACTGAACGACCGGTACGATGAAAACCTGGCCGACGATCTCGGCTGCGTCGCTGGATGTCGGAAGGTTGGACCGGGCCGAGAGGATGAAGTCGAACGATCCGCTGCGATGCGTGAGGACATCCGTGATCTGCGGCAGCATGGCGTCGCTGAGGTCACGGCGCTGGCGCACCAGGATGTAGCGGATATCGTGCGGATCGACACGATTCGCGTAGCTTTTACGCTCCGGATAGTCGGTATCTCCGATATGCCGGAACGAAAGACGCCCATTCGCTGTCGGTACCCAGCCCGAATAAGGCCAGGAAACGGATTGTCCTGATGTCTGCGAATTATCCGGTGCTTCTGATTCCACGTTTGAGTGACTCGACTGAAAGACGACCACTCACTTCTAGCCTGTGCTTCCCATGATTGTAAACCATCCCGCACTGCACGCGAGAATCCGGCATCCAGTCGTCTCTCGGGCGGACACGACCGAAAACCACATCGCGCCATGAATCGATCCGGGCACGATTCTTGCCAACCTCGGTGCGATCAATGTGGAAGCCGGAAATTCCGATCCGAATGAACAGCAAGCCGGCAAACAGAGCCACAAGAGCAATTAAATATTGCAGGATTTCCATGTTACACCGCCGAATCACTGTCTGGTTCCAGAGTACCGCTTAAGAGTCAAGATGTGAATCCCCGGAACGCAGTCGGCCCGCGAAATTCTTCGCGGGCCGACGACAATCCTGATGCCGGGACATCAAACCCCGGCAAGGCGCGCACGTGGCGCGCCACACTCACTCCGCGTTGCGACGCGGGCGGCGGGGGCGGCGGTCGCCGCGGTCTTCGCGATCATCCTCGCCGGTTTCACCGCGCGCCGCGCGCTCGGCTTCCCGCTCGGCCCTGATCTTCTCGGAGATATCCTCGCCGGTCTCCTGATCGACGACCTTCATCGACAGGCGCACCTTGCCGCGATCATCCATGCCAAGGAACTTGACCTTCACGGTATCGCCTTCCTTGACCACATCGGTGACCTTGGCG
>Ga0008835_100794_pt1 | contig 22336 bp, 21 predicted proteins | sample HotLakConsoUCCRE_FD_62215 | JGI IMG/M metagenome (GOLD analysis project Ga0008835, IMG submission 62215) | Hypersaline microbial mat communities from Hot Lake, Washington, USA - Hot Lake Consortium UCC-RE (Hybrid Assembly) ... | reverse complement strand
CCGCATTTTGAGGCCTGAAAGAAGACCGCACTCGATCATACGCCAATAGGGTGAGAAGCCTCTTGCATCACGGGCGGCAACCAAAGAGGTCTGACTTCGATCGTCCGATCCCTCGTGCCGAGAGAGAGCTGAGAATCGACCGACAAACCTACTTGCGTGGAATGCCCCACCAGTTTGCGGCGCCAGTAATGGACGTTTCCGCCACGGAACAGGTTCTGATGCTTGCCCTTGTTTGCGCCCGCGTCTTGGGTTCGCCGCGCGAAGTCATGGGCAGGACGTTATACAGTCAGGTGGTACACCTTAGTGGCAAGTCCCGCGGCCACTAAAGGTTTCGATAATCCTGTCAGTGACTTGCGGTGGAATTGGCTCCGGCGGTAGGGATCGAACCTACGACCAATTGATTAACAGTCAACTGCTCTACCGCTGAGCTACGCCGGAACACGGAGGCGCGTATAGCAACGCTCCGAAGTGGCGTCCAGAGGCCGTGTCATGTTTCGTCGACGGAGCTGGACCGGCGGAAACGCGCATCGGGGCCAATGCGGGGAACGGCCTCGGCGAGGCCGCGGGCGCAGAGATCGATGAGGTGCGCGAGGAGGTTGCGCGCGGCCGCAGGATGCATCGCGGGTGGGATGTCGGTGTAGACCCGCCTGGTGAGCGTCGGCAGATCCGACATTTCTTGATCCCACAAGGCCAAGAGGATCGCCTCCTCGCGGGCAAGGCGGTGGGCAAGGAGGGTGTCGATCCGCTCGGCGGGCTCCTCGACCGCCGGTCCGTGGCCCGGCAAAAAGCGCGCGAGGCCCATGGTCCTCAGCCGGATGCAGGAAGAGCGGAAGTCGTTGATGTCACCGTCGGGCGGAGAGATCAGCGTGGTCGTCCATCCCATGACGAGATCGCCGGAAAAGCCCGTGTCTCCCGAGACGAAACACAGATGATTGCCGAAATGGCCGGGAGTGTGAAACGCGCGCAGGGACCAGTCGGCACCGTTGATACTCTCGCCATCAGCCATCGTCACGTCCGGTCGGAACCCCTCGGCCACACCCTCGCCACCCCCGATCCCGCCCGCTTCGGCCAAGGCCTCCATCGCGGCGCTGCGACCGGCCCGAGAGTCGCCGAAGGCGACGACCGGTGCGCCGGTTCGCCGCGCCAGTTCGGGCGCGAGGTCGGTATGGTCGCGATGGGCATGGGTCACCAGGACGGCCCGCACAGGCCGTCCCCCGATGGCGGCAACCAGCGCTTCGAGATGATCTGCCGTCGCCGGGCCCGGATCGATCACGGCCAGCTCGCGCTCGCCGAGGAGATAGCTGTTCGTCCCGGGTCCCGTCATCGGCGAGGGGTTGGGTGCAAGCACCCTGACGATGCCGTTTCCGATCATCTCAGGCGTTCCGGGGGTCATGGCTTTCCCTCCTTCCGTGCGGCGACTAGCGTCACCGCATGTCGTTTGGCTGGCTGAAGAGATACATGCCCCGGGGCCTCTACGGGAGGGCCGCCCTGATCCTTCTGCTGCCCATCCTCGGGTTGCAGGTGATCGTGACGGTGGCGTTCATCCAGCGCCACTTCGCCGATGTGACGACCCAAATGGCCGAATCGATCGGATATGATCTGCGCCTGCTCGCGGAAACGGCTCGTGGAGCGCCCGATTCCGACGCGGCCCGTGCCGCGATCGCGGATCTCGCGCCTTCGCTTGGACTTGTGGCCAGCCTCGGCGAGGGTCCGACACCCTCCGGGAACCTTGTCCGACCCCTCGATCTCTCGGGCGGGATCGTGATAGCTCGGCTGGAAGAGGAAGTGTCTGGGCTGCAGGCGACGGTGCTGCCCGATCACAGGGATGTCGAGGTCTGGCTCGACACACCCCACGGGCCGCTCCTGATCGAGTTCGATCGCGACCGGATCTCGGCGTCGAACCCGCATCAGCTCATCGTGCTGATGCTGTTCTTCGGTGTCCTTCTTTCGGTGATCGCCTACATTTACTTGCGCAACCAACTGCGCCCGATCACCCGGATGGCCCATGCCGCGGAGGAGTTCGGGAAGGGACGGATCGAGCCCTACACACCGTCCGGCGCCACTGAAGTCCGCGCGGCGGGTCGCGCCTTCGTCGAGATGCGGGGCCGGATCGAACGGCAGACCCAGAGCCGGACGATGATGCTCTCGGGCGTCAGCCATGACTTGCGTACGCCTCTGACCCGGCTCAGGCTGGGACTGTCGATGCTGGACGAAGAGGAGGCTGCACCTCTTCTGAACGACGTGGACGAGATGCAGCATCTTCTAGACACTTTCCTCGATTTCGCCCGCGACAATGCCGAGGACGCCCAGGCGGACGCCGATCCCGTGGCGCTCGTCCGTGCGGCTGTCGAGGATGCTGGCCGCGCCGGTCGCAACGTGTCGCTCGGCTCTGGGACGCCGGAGGAAGGGCCGGTGATGAGGCTCAGACCGATGGCGCTTCGGCGCGCGCTCGACAATCTCGTGGGGAACGCTGTCCGCTATGGCACCCGCGCCGTGGTGACCGTCCGAACGACGCCCCGGGCGGTCACGATCACCGTCGAGGACGATGGCCCCGGCATACCGCCCGAGGCGCGCGATCAGGCGGTGCGGCCCTTCGTGCGGCTCGATCCCGCTCGGAACCAGGACCGGGGCAGCGGTGTCGGTCTCGGTCTCGCGATCGTGTCCGACGTGGCTCGCGCCCATGGGGGCGTCCTGCGTCTCGGGACCAGCGAGGATCTCGGCGGGCTGAAAGCGGAACTCCGGATCGCGCGCTGAAGGGCGTTGCGCTTGATTGCGGGCAGAGTTTCCGTCTTATCCTGCGGTATGCCGTCCGGACCACATCGCCCAGAGGAACCCCGTCTGCGCATCCGCATCGTCTTCGGTGAGGACAAAGTGATCGGGCCGGGCAAGGCGGATCTTCTCGAGGGGATCGCGCGGTTCGGTTCCATCGCCGCGTCGGGTCGAGAGATGGGCATGAGCTACAAGCGCGCCTGGGACCTGATCGGGATGCTCAACGCGATGTTCCGAGAGCCGCTCGTGGAGAGCACGCGAGGTGGTCCAGGCGGCGGCGGTGCCGTTCTGACCGATCTCGGGCGCGAGGTTCTGGCGCAGTACAGGGCAGTCGAGGCCGAGGCCGCCACTGGGTGCGCCGAGAGCGTTGCCGCCCTGCGCAGTCTTCTGAGGGATATTCCCGGAGAGAAATAACGCTTGACCCCGTCCCTGCCAGGCGACGATATGTTTGAATGAACATATCCGTGTTGGAGGCTGCCCGATGCTCAGGTCTGCCAAGTTCCACTCTGCCGCGCTTGCCTTTGCCGCCTCGGTTCCAGCGGCGGCCCCCGCGGCGGAGATTACAGTCTTCGCTGCCGCAAGCCTGACTACTGCCATGACCGAGATCGAGGAGCGGTTCGAGGCCGCCACCGGTCATGACCTCGCCGTGTCGCTTGCCGGATCGTCTGCCCTCGCGAGGCAAATCCAGCAGGGCGCGCCCGCGGACATCTTCATTTCGTCCAGTCCGGACTGGATGGATGTACTGCAGGCGGACGGACTTCTCGAAGCCGGCACCCGTTTCGACCTGCTGGAGAATTCGATCGTGCTGATTGCAGCGGAGGCCGGTGCGGAGCCAGTCGATATCGGACCCGACCTTGACCTTGCCGCGATGATCGGCGAGGGGCCGCTCGCCATGGCTCTGGTCGACGCCGTGCCAGCCGGCATTTATGGCAAGGCAGCCCTTGAACGCCTTGGACTTTGGGAAGATGTCGGAGCCCGCGTCGCGCAGGCGGACAATGTCCGGGCGGCGCTTGCCTTCGTGGCGGCCGGCGAGGCGCCGTTCGGCATCGTTTACGCCACGGATGCCTTGGCCGATGACTCCGTGACTGTCGTCGGCACCTTCCCGAAAACCTCCCACCCGCCCATCGTCTACCCCATTGCGATTATCTCGAACCGGGACAGCGAGGCAGAGGCGGAGTTTCTCGAGTACCTGCGCGGCGCGGAGGCGCGAGAGGCCTTCGAGCGGCAAGGGTTCGTCGTCGTGCCGGACTGATCCATGACTGAATGGCTCGGTCCAGTGGAATGGCAGGCGGTGGCGCTGTCCCTGAGGGTCGCGTTCTGGGCGACGCTGTGCAGCCTGCCGATCGGCATAGTCGTGGCCTATGCTTTGGCCCGATGGTCCTTTCCCGGAAAGCAGATCCTGAACGGGCTCGTGCACCTGCCACTGATCCTGCCGCCGGTAGTGACGGGCTATCTGCTCCTTCTGGCGTTCGGCAACCGGGGGCCGATTGGAGGGGTCCTGGCGGAATGGGGGATCGTCTTCGCCTTCCGCTGGACCGGCGCCGCTCTCGCCGCGGGTGTCATGGCGTTTCCGCTGATGGTGCGCGCGATCCGGCTATCGATCGAGGCGGTCGACGCGAAGCTGGAACAGGCATCGGCGACGTTGGGCGCAGCACCTTTCTGGGTGTTCCTGACCGTGACCCTGCCGATGGCCTTGCCCGGCATCGTTGCAGGCACGATCCTTGCCTTCGCCAAGGCCATGGGAGAGTTCGGCGCCACGATCACCTTCGTGTCGAACATTCCGGGCCAGACCCGCACGATACCCTCGGCGATCTACGCCTTTCTGCAGGTGCCCGGAGGAGAAGCCTCCGCGACGAAACTGGTGATCGTCTCGGTCTTCATCGCCATGGGTGCGCTCCTGCTCTCCGAGGTGATCGCCCGCCGCGTGGCGGCCCGGGTGGGGGGCGCGTGATGCTGGAGGTTTCGCTGCGCCATCGCTTTGACGGCTTCTCGCTCGACGCGGGATTCCGTGCACCGTCCGGTGTCACGGTGCTTTTCGGCCGTTCCGGTTCAGGCAAGACGACGGTTGTCAATGCGGTGGCGGGGCTGCTGATGCCGGATGAGGGGCGCATAGCCTCTGGCGCGTGGACGCTGCTCGACACCTCGGTCGGCGTCAGGTTGAGGCCCCATCATCGCAGGATCGGCTATATCTTCCAGGAGGGGCGGCTATTCCCCCATCTGTCGGTCCGCCAGAATCTCGCCTACGGCGGCTGGTTCGCCCCCCGGGAGGCCCCGCGAGAGGACATGGGCCGTGTGATTGATCTGCTCGGCATCGGTCCACTTCTCGACCGTCGACCCGGGGCGCTTTCTGGTGGCGAAAAGCAGCGCGTGGCGATCGGCCGCGCGCTCCTGTCCGCGCCGCGGCTGATCCTGGCCGACGAACCTCTGGCGGCACTCGACGAGGCGAGGAAGGCGGAAATCCTGCCCTATTTCGAGCGGCTGCGCGACGAGGTCAGCATTCCCATCCTCTATGTCAGCCATTCTGCCTCGGAGGTCGCGCGCCTCGCCACCACGGTGGTTGCACTGGAGCATGGCCGCGTGGTGGCACAGGGACCCGCGGCCGATGTGCTGGGCGATCCGGCGGTGTTGCCTGTCGGGGCGCGAGAGGCCGGGGCAATACTTTCCGCCCGGGTGGTCCTGCACCATGACGATGGACTGACAGAGCTCGATGCGTCGGGGATTCCCCTTTTCCTTCCGCGGGTTGCCTCGCGGCCGGGCGCCACTCTGCGCATCCGGATCGCCGCCCATGACGTCATGCTGTCGCGCGACCGGCCGGACGGCCTCTCGGCGCTGAACATCCTGCCCGGCGCCGTCCACGAGGTCCGCCCTGGGGAGGGACCCGGTGCAATCGTTGCGATCGACACGGTCGCCGGGAGGGTGCTCGCGCGGATCACCCGCCGCTCGGCGCAGGCTTTGGCACTGGTGCCCGGGGCCGCGGTTCATGCCATCGTCAAGACCGTCTCCGTTGCTCCCTCGGACATCGGCGCAGGCGGCTGAACGGGCAGTCAGTGCATCATCGCCTCGGCCCCTCGAGCGAGTGACATCAGGATTGCCAGGGTCAGCAGGACCGAGGCCCCTCCGAAGGCGAGGCCGATCATCGACACCAGCCCGTCCCGCTCGACCAGGCCAACGCCGAAGATGAAGAGCGAGACCGCGGGAAACCAGCCGCTGAACGGCACCGGGAGGAACAGCGCGAAGGCGATCACGAAGAGCAAGACGCCCAGAAACCGCTCGTTCCGGCGCGCGAAGAGCAGTGTGTAGCGCGGAGTCAGCACGCGCTCCAGCCTTCGTGTCACGGGCCTGAGGCGCAGGACCGTGCGCCGGAGCTTCACCGGATCGAGCCTCAGGCGGGCCAAGGGTCCCGGCAGCCTCACGTGCGGGAAGCCGAGGATGATCTGTCCTGTCGTTACCAGAAGGGGCAGGGCAGTGATCAGCGATGATCCCGGCGGGAGCGGCAGCAGGGTCAGCAGCGAGAAGACCACGATGGCCCAGCCGAAGGAGGTTTCTCCCAGCTCGGTCAGAAGGTTGCCAAGCGTAAGCTTGCCGTTCCTGTGCTGGTTGCGGGAGGTCCGCAGGATCGGGAGCGACAGTGACGGCCGCCGTCGTGATCCGTCCTCGCGGTGCATGTGGTTCCTTTCGCGGTTCTCTCACGCATATCAGGCCACGGCCGCGGCTTTGCAATCGAAAGACGCGGTTTCTCGATGGGGCCTTTCACTGCTCCACCAGCACGCGGCGCCTCGAAAACGGGGTCAGGCGGCGCGGTTGCGCATCACGAGAACCGGGATCAGGAGACCGAGGAGCAGCAAGCGGAACACATGGTGCGCCGCGACCAGCGCGGGCTCGAGACCGGTCTCCACGGCCAGCGCGGCCATCACCTCAACCCCGCCGGGCGCGAAGGCCAGCAGCAGCGCGGCAGGCGAGAGGCCGGTGATCCGCGATGCCACGATGGCCCCGATGGCGGCGACCACGCAGGCGATCAGCGTCGTCACCAGCCCTGCGGACAACGCCCCGGCCAGTTCCCTCGGCCCGAAACCGCGAAACCGCGTGCCGATGAGCGAGCCCATGCAGATGAAGGCTCCGACGGTGATCCACGCGGGCACCGCCCCCGGCGTCGCTCCGGTTCCGTGCCCGATTGCGGAGACGGTCATGGCGCCGATCAGCATCGGCGCCGGGACACGGACACGCTTGAGCAGCAGTCCCGCCCCGACGGCGAGGCCGAACAGCGCGGCGAGGGCAAAGGGTCCGATGGCACCATGATCGGTGAGGCGTCCAGAGCCCTCGACGCCCCAGAGCGAGATCAGCACCGGCACGAGCAGGGTCAGCATCAGCACGCGAACTGTCTGGACAAGGGCCACTCGCCGGATGTCGGCGGCGACATCGGCAGACATGCCGAGCACGTAGCTCAGATGCCCAGGCGTCGCGCACATGAGCGCGGTCATCCGGTCAAAGCCGAACCCGCGCATCAGCATCTGTTGCGCGAGGATCAGCGCGCCGAGGAGCGTAACGCCCAGCATCATCAGCGAGAGCGGCCAAGCCAGCGCCGTATCCACGACCTCGGGCGTGACCGTGCTGCCGATGGTGATGCCGATGGCGAGAAAGACCGCATCCCTCAGGCCCGGGGGAATCGCCGTCCGCATTCCGAGGATCGTCGCGACCGAGACGGTGGTCGCCGGCCCCGTCAGCACCGACGCAGGGAAGCCGATGAACCAGAAAAGCGCGGCCCCGACTGCCCCGACTGCCAGCGTCGGAAGCGCCTCTTTCCAGCCGGGATCAATCGCCATCGAAGGTCCACCGGTATGCCGGTGGCGTCGGACCCTTGTTTCGTCCTCCCTGTTGCATCTGCTCCCAGCTATGGGCCAGCAGCCCAACGGAGCGCGAGAGGGCGAAGAAGCCGCGCGCCAGCGGGGCAGGGCACCCCAGTTCGGCATAGATCACCGCCGTCGCCCCATCGATGTTCAGCGGGACGGGCCGTCCGCGTTCGGTGGCGAGGAGATCCTCGATGGACCGCGCGATGCCCGCGTAGATGCCAGAAACCGCCCCTGCCGCTGCCGCGTCCTCGACCATTGCGAGAAGCCTCGGAGACCGGGGATCGACCGGTTTGTGAAAGCGGTGCCCGAAGCCCGGCACGAACCGGCCATGGGCCTCCCGCCATTGGTCGAGGGTCCGGGAGAGGGCATCGGGCCCGGCCTCCTCGATTCGGCGATAGAGCGTGACCGCCTGCTCGCCCGCTCCGCCATGCACATCGCCGAGCATGTTGAGCCCGGTTGCCATCGCCGATTGCAGGCCCACCCCGCAGGTCGCCGCCATCCGCGCCGCAGCGATCGAGGGCGCCTGTGGACCGTGATCCACCGCGGCCACGAGGGCGGCTTCGAAGAGGTTCGCTCGGAGGCCTTCGATTGTCTCGCCCGTGACCATCAGCCAGATCATCGGGGCGAAGCCGATGGTCCCGATCAGCTCCTGAATGGGATGGCCCCGAAGATGGATACGGCCCGGTTCCATGTCGATGATCGCCGTCCGCCACCAGTCGGAAACGTCACTGCCTTCGCTCAAATCACACCTTCCGTGCGCAGCTTTCGAATCTCGTCTGGGCCATAGCCAAGCTCCTTCAGGATGGCATCCGCATCCGCCCCGAGACGCGGCGGTGGGGCGCTCACCGAGGGCCGCACGCCGTCGATCATGGCGCCGATTCGCATGACGCCGATGGGGCGACCGACCCCCGGAACATCCCCGAACCGTCCGAGGAGGTCGCGTCCCGTCACTTGCGGATGGCGGAGGATCTCCGGCACCGTCAGCACCGCCCCGGCGGGAACGCCTGCTGCGCTCAGCTCCCGAGCCCAGTCCTCGGCGGGTCGGGTCCTCAACACGGTCTCCAACTCGGCCCTCAGGCGGAGCCGGTTGCGCTTGCGATCCTCGCGGGTGGCGTAGTCGGGCGCCGAAAGCAGGTCCTCGCGGCCCAGGTGGCGGGCGAGGATTTCCCATTGGTCATCCTTGTTGGCTGAGATGTTGAGCGGCGCGTCGGCGCAGCAAAACGTTCCCGAGGGCGCGGAGGTCGGGTTCTCGTTGCCCTGCGGCATGGGGTCAACGCCGCCGATCAAGTGGTTCGAGACCACCCAGCCCATGGTCGCCAGCACCGCCTCGAGCATCGAGACGTCGATGAAGCCGCCGCGCTCCGGGGCATTGAGCGCGGCGCAGATGGTCATCGCCGCCGTCAGTCCGCCCACCGTGTCCGCCAGCGGATACCCCACGCGTAACGGCGCGCTCTCGATATCGCCGGTGATCGACATGACACCCGAGGCGCCCTGGATGATCTGGTCATAGGCCGGCCTCTGCGCCCATGGTCCATCCTGCCCGAAGCCCGAGATCGCGCAATAGATCAGCCGGGGGTTGCCAGCCTTGAGCGTGGCGTAGCCCAGCCCCAGCCGCTCCATCACGCCGGGCCGGAAATTCTCGACGAGCACATCGGAGGAGGCTACCAGCCTCTCCAGGACGCTCTTTCCCCGCGGGTTCCTCAGATCCAGTGCCAGCGACCGCTTTCCGGCATTCTGGGCGAGAAAGCTGATGCCCATCCCGGCGCGGGAGAGCTCCGGATCCGAGCCGAGGCTGCGGGCGAGATCGCCCCTTTCCACGGCCTCCACCTTCGTAACCTCGGCACCGAGATGCGCGAGCTGGTGACAGGCGAAGGGACCCGCGAGGACATTGGTCAGGTCGAGCACCCGGATCCCGCTCAAGGGCTGATGCGCGGGGGGTGCGTCAGTCGCCATCGGCAACGCCAAGGGCGCGTCTGCGTGCGATGCGGGCCCGCCAGCTCGGCAGCACCACGAGCACGGCCGCGAGCACCAGAAGGGCGAGCGTCATCGGTCGCTCGAGCACGAAGCCGAACCCGCGATAGAGCTGCATCGCGCGGGCGAAATTGTCCTCGAGCATCGTGCCGAGGATGAAGCCGATCAGCAGCGGTGCCAGCGGGTAATCGGCGAAGCGCAGGATCGTGGCGATCACCCCGAAACCCACGAGGATCAGCAGTTCCGTCGAGTTGTTCTGGCCGAGATAACTGCCCATCAGCGTGAAGAACAGGATGAACGGGATCAGGTAGGTCCGCGGGATCGTCAGGATCTTGGCGATGTATGGGATCAGCGGCAGGTTCAGGATCAAGAGGACGAGGTTGCCGATATACATCGAGATGATGACGGCCCAGAACACGTCGGGCGTGTCGATCATCAGCCGCGGTCCGGGCGTGACGTTCAGCGCCAGAAGCGCACCCAAAAGGATCGCCGTTGTTCCGGACCCCGGGATGCCGAGTGTCAGGAGGGGCACGAAGGACCCGGTGCAGGCCGCGTTGTTGGCGGTCTCGGGTGCTGCGAGGCCCTTGATCGAGCCCTTGCCGAACTCCTCCTGTTCGGCGCCCTTGGCGATGTTCCGTTCCACCGCGTAGCCGAGAAAGGAGGCGATTGTGGCCCCGGCGCCGGGCAGGACCCCGATGAAGAAGCCCTGCAGGGACTGTCTGCCGATCACGGGGGCGATGCTGCGGGCCTCGGCCCGGGTGATGCGCATGCCGGTGATCTTGCCGGTGTCGCCGGTGGCGGCGCGGGCGGGGTTCATCACCAGAAACAGCGCCTCGGGCAGGGCGAACATCGCCATGGCCAGCGTGATGAAGGAAAAACCTGATTGCAGCTCCATCATCCCGAAGGTGAAGCGCGGCATGTTCGACAGCGCGCCTTCGCCCACCGTGCCCAGCATCAGGCCCAGAATGGTCATCATCAGCGCCTTGGCGACCTGGCCCGTTCCGGCGAAGGCGGCGATGGCCGAGAGGCCAACCACCATGAGCGCGAAATACTCGGCCGAATGGAACAGCAGCGCCACGGTGGACAGTGCGGGGGCGAAAACCATCAGCAGAACCGCCCCGATGGTGCCGCCCGCGAAACTGGCGATGGCGGCGATAGTGAGCGCCTTTCCTGCCTGACCCTTCCGGGCCATGGGATAGCCGTCGAAACTCGTGGCGACAGTCCCTGCCACCCCCGGCGCGTTCAGCAGGATGGACGAGGTCGATCCGCCAAAGATTGCGCCGTAATAGACGCCCGACAAGAGGATCAGCGCCGCCGCGGGATCGCCGATACCAATGGCGACGGGGATCATGATCGCGATGATCGACATCGGCCCCAGCCCCGGCAGCATGCCGATCAGGGTGCCGATGACGCAGCCCATTACGACCATCATCAGGTTGAATGGCGTAATGGCTGCAGAGAGCCCGATCAGAAGACCTTCAATCATCTTCCCGTCCCTTTACATGAGAAACGAGGGCCAGGGACGCAGGAAGATTCCGAGCACCTCCTGGACCAGGTACCAGATCGACCCGGCTGCGATGACCGCGACAGGTATCAGTACGTGAAACTTGCGTTCGCCCAAGATGAGCGAGCCCAGCACGAGAAACGCCATGGTCGAGCCGACGAACCCCAAAGGGCGCAGACTGAGCGCATATATCACCATGAGGACCAACAGGGCGCCCGCCTGACCGATCTTGTATTCATCCAGCCGGGAGATATCGATGGTTCCGTCCTTGACGGGGCCCCCGGATTCCTCGGGCTTCGGTGTGAAGAGCACGATCAGGCCGACGATGATCCCCAGAACCGTCAGGATCTTTGGAAAGGTCGATGGCCAGATCGGGTTGCGCTTCAGAATGGGAGGCAGCACGTCGTCCATCGTGAAGAAGGCGGCATAGCCATACACGCAGCAGAGCGCGACGAAAGCCAGCGCGATCCATCTGTCCAGAGTCATCTGTCCTCCCTTCGAGTCAAGCTGCGCTGTCTGGGCAAGATGTGTCCCGACCTCGAACCGGTCGGGCCGGGACACCTGTGTCGCGCGTGTACGAGGCGGGTGACGCGTCGCGGACGCCCGCTCTCGGCGCCAGCCTCAGAGGAATCCGAGGTCCCGCATCAGGTCGCCGATCTGCTGTTCCTGGGCTTCGAGGAAGGCCTCGAATTCGTCGCCCGGACGGAAGATGTTGACGAGGCCCATGCTCGCGCGGACAACCTCCCACTCTGGCGTCTCCATCATCGCGGCCAGCAGGTCCTGGTATTGCGTCAGCGTCTCTTCGGGCAGGCCCGGGGCGGCGAAGAACCCCCGCCAGTTCACGAATTCGGCGTTGATGCCTTGCTCTGCGAAGGTCGGCGCAGCGTCATAGGCGGGCACGCGCTCGGGCGCGGTCACGCCGAGGATTCGGATCTCGCCCTGTTCTGCAAGGGCGACGGCCTCGGAGAAGCCGGTCGAGAGGGCGTCGATCTCGCCGGAGAGCAGGCCCGCCATGGCTTCGCCACCCGCGTCATACCCGATGTAATTGAAGGCAGTCGGGTCTTCTCCCGCGCCCTGCATCACGATGGCGGCCACGAGGTGGTCCATGCCGCCGGGCACGGAGCCGCCGCCGATGGCGAAATCGAGGGGCGCCTCGCGGTACATCGCCAGCGCCTCTTCCATCGAGGTAAGCGGGCTGTCCGCGGTGACGACGAGCGCGGCGTAGTCGCCCACGGTGCCCGCCACCAGCGTCAGGTCGCGGAAGCTTTGGGAAATCTCGCCGGTCAGGGCCCGGATCACGATGGGGGTGGAGTTGACCATCAGCGTGCCGTGGCTGCTTTCGGCATTCTCGATCAGGTTCGCGATAGCGACACCGCCGCCGCCGCCCGACAGGTTTTCATAGGTCGCGTTGCCGACGAGTCCGGCGTTCATCAGCGCCTCCCCGGTGCCGCGCGCCGTGCCGTCCCAACCGCCGCCGGCGCCGCCGGGGATCAGGAAATGCACGGAGTCCATCATCTGATGACCGTCGGCCTTGGCGATGCCGGTCATAGCAAGAGTTGCTGCCGCCGCGGACATCACAGCCCGACGTGTCCACCCAAAGGTGTTCATTTGTATTCCTCCCATTTGACAGGCAGTCCTCCACCACCCATAGGGTATTCAACCACGAAAAGCTGACAGAAGCCTGACAGCTCCTCGAGAGGATGACGGAACCGGTCCCCCAAGGCGCGAGGAATTGTATGCGCTACCTTCTCGTAGAGGATAATCCCGAGCTTTCCGAAGCCGTCGTAAAGCGTCTTGTGCTTGACGGTCACGCCGTCGATCGCGCCACGACTCTTGCGGAGGCGGAGGATTGTCTCGCGGCCGCCAGTTATGACCTCATCCTTCTGGACGTGATGCTGCCCGACGGCGACGGACGCGACTTTCTCGCGCGAAGCCGTGCCCATCTCGAGACTCCGGTGATCGTGCTGACGGCGCGCAGTCAGGTTGCCGACCGGGTAAGCGCCCTCGATCAGGGGGCGGACGACTACATCACGAAGCCTTTCGATTTCGCGGAGCTCGAGGCCAGATGCCGGGCAGTGATGCGGCGGCGGGGTGGTGCCGCGAGAAACGAGATCGAACTCGGATCGGTCACTTTCGATCTTCTGGCTGGAACCCTGCGCACCGGAAATGAAATCCTCGAACTGCGCCACCGCGAGATTCGCCTGCTCGAGGTCTTTGCCCGTCACCCCGGTCAGATCCTGTCGAAATCGCACTTGATGGAGCGGCTCTTCTCCTACGATGTTTCCGTGACCGAGAATGCGATCGAGGTCTATGTCGGCCGCCTCCGCCGCCGGATCGAGGGGATCGGCCTACGCATCGAGACTGTGCGCGGCCTGGGTTACCGGATCGAGTCCGACAGGACATGATCGAAACCCGGTCCATCGGGAGACGGCTGACGCTGCTTCTGGCTGGCGTCGCCGCCCTTCTGTCCCTGTTAAGCTGGGCCATGGTGACCGGTCTCGCGCGAGAGGGCACGCAGCGCACCCAGGACAATGTGCTGACCGCATCAGTCACCGCCATGGCCGAGACGCTTCGCAGCGAGCAGGGAGAGCTTCGGCTGGACTTGCCCTATGCCGCCTTCGCGATGCTCGGCGCTATCAGCGAGGACCGTGTCTTCTACCGCGTCACGGCGGGCGAGGAGACCCTCACAGGCTACGGCGATCTGCCGACGCCCGGCCCGGGCGGGCAGGGTCAGGTCGTTTTCGACATGGCCAAGTATCGCGGAGTGGAAATACGCACGGCCTCCCTGACGCGACCCGTACTCGCGGGCGTTGGACCGGTTCTCGTGACCGTCACGGTCGGGCAGACACGGGACGGCGCCGATGCAATCGCGGGTGAACTGTCGTGGCTTGCGGCGGTCCTGTCGGTGGCCTTCTTCCTCGTGGCCGTGGCGCTGTCGGCCCTCGTGGCCCGCACCTCGCTGAAACCGCTCAACGAGCTCGCTGCCGCTGTCTCCCGGCGTGGCCCGTCGGACCTGCGTCCGCTGTCGCGCCCGGCGCCTGCCGATCTCGCTCCTCTCCTGACAGCGCTCAACAGGCTGATGGACCGCCTGCGCACGTCGATCCGCCGGTCCGAGGATTTCATTGCCGAAGCGGCGCACCGGATCCGGACGCCGCTGGCCACTGTCCGGGCTCAGGCGGAGATCGCCCTGCGCACGGCACGGGAGGACACAGAAAAGGAACGCCTTCGCCGGATCATCCGCGCCGTGGACGAAAGCTCTCGCTCTGCGGGGCAGCTTCTCGACCATGCGACTGTCGCCTACCGGACCGAGCATCTCGCGGACGATCCGCTCGATCTTGCAGACCTGACGGCGCGGACCGCCGCCGCGATGGAGCCGACGGCTTCGATGCGCGATATCCGCCTGAATCTTGAGGTCGCTCCGGCACGCATCGCAGGAGACGCGATCCTGATCGAGACCGCGATCCGCAATGTTCTCGACAACGCCATCAAGTATTCTCCCGAAGATACGGTCGTGTCCCTCAGGGTCGCCTGCACCGACGGCGAGGCCCGGCTGACGGTCACGGATCAGGGACCGGGACTGGGCGACGAGCCTGTCGATGCGCTGACTGAGAGGTTCCGGCGCGGCCGAAACACCGAGAGCGTCGTGGGTTCCGGCCTCGGTCTCACCATCGTTGCGGATGTACTGCGCGCCCATGGCGGGCGGCTGGAACTGACGGGCGCCACGAAAGGAAAGGAAGGCGCATGCGTATCGCTGGTCTTGCCGCAGGCCTGGTTTTCGGGGCCGCGCAGGCGGTAATGGCGGTCGAGTTCGATATCGAGGACCACCGTCATTTCCCGGGCACGGGTGACCGGATCCTTCGGATTGTTTCCACGACCGATCTGAACGTCTTCGAACCTTATATCGTAGCCTTCCAGACCGGCTGGCCCGACATCTCCGTCGACTACACCGTTGCATCATCGAGCGAGTTGCATCGCGCGATCCTCGCGGGGGCGCGGTTCGACCTCGCGATGTCCTCCGCGATGGACCTGCAGTTCCAGCTCGCCAACGACGGGCTCTCCCGTTCCTACCGCTCATCCACCACCGAGGCCTTGCCCGACTGGGCGCGTTGGCGGGACCTCATCTTTGCCTTCACATCGGAACCCGCGGTTGTCGTGATCAACCGCGAGGCCTTCGAGGGTCTGGACCTGCCCGCGACGCGGCAGGAGCTGATCGCGGTGCTGCGCGACAATCCCGACCGATTTCTCGGCGCAGTGGGCACCTACGACATTCGCGAGAGCGGCCTCGGCTATCTCTTCGCGACTCAGGAGGACCGTTCGACCGATGCCTATTGGCGCCTGAACGAGGTGATGGGGCGGCTCCGACCAAAGCTCTACTGCTGTTCGTCGGACATGATCGACGATGTCGCCGAGGGTCGGCTGGCAGTCGCCTATAATGTGCTGGGGAGCTACGCCGACGACCGCATGGGTGAGGACTCGACCGGCCGGATGGAGATTCTCCGGATGGAGGACTTCAGCAATGTCATGCTCCGCACCGCAATCGTCCCTGCGACGGCCGAGGAGCTCGACGCGGCGGGCGCGCTGATCGACATGCTGATCACCCTCGGGCTGCGCGACGAGCCCGGAGACTGGCCCTTGCCGAGCCTCAGCCCCTATGGACCTCAGGAAATCTCGGGCTTCGGCCCGATCCGGCTCGGCCCCGGCCTGATGACCTATCTCGATCCGCTCAACAGGCGCACGTTCATGGCGGAATGGGAAAACGCTTTGGAACAACCGTAGTATCAGATCGGCGGGTGCGGGGCGCTGGCGCGGGTCACCGGGTGCCGGAACCCATGCGACCGACACGTGGCGGGCGTATCCTCCCCAGCTGCTCGGCTTGAGTTACCGATTCAGGGCGGGAAAAGATCAGCGTTCCTCTTCGAAATAGGCGGAGTGGGCGAGACGGATTTGCGCGAGATGCGACCTGATCTTGGTCAGATGAGCCTCCAGCCGCTCGGAGGCGGAGATCAGGTCCCGCGCCTTGATTGCTGTGAGGATTTGCGCATGCTCGGCATGGGCGCTCGACTGGTTGAAAGACAGCGACAGGAACCGCGCGCGGTCCATGTGGCCTTTCTGTTCCCGGATCAGGTACCAGACCTTCGATTGGCCCGCGATGTCGCACAGTCGTTCGTGAAAAGCCTCGTCAAGCAAATGAAAGGCCTCCCGGTCCTCCCGCGCCACAACATCGCCCTGAGCGCGCAGAAGGGCGTGCAACTCAGAGAGTTGGGCCTCGGTGACCCGTTCGATCACGGCTTTAATGCATGCGGTCTCGAGCGCGATGCGGATGAAGGCGGCCCGACAGACCTTGGCCTCGGATATCCGGGTCACGAGCGTGGCACGTTGCGGCCGGATCAGCAGGAACCCCCGATTGGCGAGCCGGAAGAATGCGTCGCGCACCGGCTGGCGCGAGACCCCGAGCTGCTCGGCCACTTTGGCCTCCGAAACCCGTGTGCCGGGCGGCAGCTTCAGCCGCACGACCGCCTCGTAGATCGTGTCGAACACGAGCTCCGTCGCAGAATGCGGCGCGGCCTGCGGGAGAGAGGTCAGCTTCGTCATCGCCCACGCGTCATCTTGGGCATAGGCTCCGGGCTCAGGGAGTCTCGCCTTCTCTTAACTGACATATTAGCATATCAGATTGCAAGCCTCCGAATCTGCAGTCCGAAGCGATCCATGCCCCTCACCGACCCCGATCGTCTGCTGCCTGTCGAAGAGACCCTGCGCGGCCTGTCTCGCGAGCTTTACGCCAGCGTCGCCGATGCGCCGATCCTCAGCCCGCACGGCCATTGCGACCCCCGCTGGTTCGCCGAGAATGCCCGCTTCCCGAATCCCGCCGAGCTGTTCGTCTTGCCTGATCACTACGTCTTCCGGATGCTCGTCAGCCAGGGCGTCCCGATGGCAGATCTCGGCATTCCTCGGGTCGATGGCGGCCCGGTGGAGACCGATCCGCGCATGATCTGGCGCCGCTTCGCCGCAGGCGCCCACCTTCTGCGCGGGACGCCTTCTGCAATGTGGCTCGACCATTCCTTCGAGCATGTGTTCAGTCTGACGGAGCCGCTCACCCCGGCAACTGCCGATGCGCATTACGACCATATCGAGGCCTGCCTCGAGCGGCCCGAGTTCCGGCCTCGCGCGCTCTTCGAGCGGTTCGGGATCGAGGCGCTGGCCACGACCGAGGGTGCGCTGGATGATCTGCGCTGGCACTGGATGATCGCCGAAAGCGGCTGGCAGGGCCGGGTGATAACCACCTACCGTCCCGATTCCGTCGTCGATCCGGAAGTCGACGGCTTTGCCGACAACGTCGCGCAGCTTGGCGCTTTGACCGGCGAGGACACGACGACTTGGGCGGGCTACCTTGACGCCCATCGCGCCCGGCGGGCGTTCTTTCGCGGGCACGGCGCCACCGCGACGGACCACGGCCACCCCACTGCGCGGACCGAGGACATGGCCCCCGCCGATGCCGCAGCCCTTTTCGACAAGGCGCTGCGCGGAGCCTGCACCCCCGGGGAGGCCGACGCCTTTCGCGGCCAGATGTTGACCGAGATGGCGCGGATGAGCCTTGAGGACGGCATGGTGATGCAGATACACGCGGGGTCCTGGCGCAACCATTCCCGCCCGGTGTTCGAGACCCACGGGCGCGACAAGGGCTTCGACATCCCGCGCCGCACCGATTTCGTGGGCGCTCTCAAGCCGCTCCTTGATGCGGTGGGGATGGAGCGGGGCCTGACGGTCATCCTCTTCACGCTGGACGAGACGACCTATGGCCGCGAACTGGCCCCGCTCGCGGGGGCCTATCCGGCGCTGCGACTCGGCCCGCCATGGTGGTTTTTCGACAGCTTCGAGGGCATCCGGCGATACCGCGAGATGACCACGGAGACCTGCGGCTTCTACAACACCGCCGGGTTCAACGATGATACCCGTGCCTTCTGCTCTATCCCGGCGCGCCATGACGTGGCGCGACGATCGGATTGCGCCTACCTCGCAACCCTCGTCCGCACGGGGCGCCTGAGGGAGGCCGAGGCTTTCGAGGTTGCGCTGGACCTCACCCATATGCTTGCGAGGGAGGCCTATCGTTTGTGATCACAAAAGGTGAGAAGGCCATGACTTTAATCGTGTCCGGCTGGCGGGTCTGACGAAGAGTCCCTTCAACGACTGAGCGGTCGACGGCATTACTATGAACGCCGCGGCCAACTGATACATCGCCACCTGCAACATCAATGCCCAGCGCGAGGAGAAGTACCGCAGCCGGGCCATCCTCGAGCGCATCCCCATGGGCCGCAGGGGCCATCCCTTCGACAACGGTGGCGCGGCGGCCCTCCTCTGGTCGCGATCCGCGCGCTATGTCACGGGGGCAGTGCTCAATGTCGATGGAGGCTAGCTTGCCGGATCGCCCGCGTCTTGCCCGCAGTGCTCCAGCCGCGAAGGTGGGCATCGTCCATCTTGGCCCGGGGGCCTTTTTCCGGGCATTTCAGGCTATCTATACCGAGGACGCCATGGTGGCTCACGGCGGCGATTGGGGTATTTGCGCGGTCTCGCTCAAGAGTCCCGCTGCCTGTGACCAGCTTGAACCGCAGGATGGGGCCTATACCTCGGTAACACTGGCGCCGGAAGGGCGCCGATACCGCGTGATCGGGTCCATCGCCCGCATCCTTGCGGCGCCCGAGGATCCGCAGACGGTACTGGATGCGTTGACGTCGCCCGAGGTGCGAATCGTCTCGCTGACGATCACCGAGAAGGGCTACTGCCACGAACCGTCGACCGGGATGCTGCGGCTAGACCATCCGGACATCCGCGCCGATATCGAGACACCGTCCCGGCCGGTGTCCGCGCCGGGTTTTCTAGTCGAAGCGCTCGCGTGGCGCCGGGCCGAGGGACGCCCGCCCTTCACCGTTCTCAGCTGCGACAACCTGCCAAACAATGGCCGACTTGTTCGCGGCGTCGTGCTGGGCCTTGCCCGGGCCCGGGATCCGGAGCTCGCCGCCTGGATCGAGCAGACCGTCCGCTTTCCCGCCACCATGGTGGACCGCATCACCCCAGCCACGACGGCCGACGATATCGCCGAGCTGGCCCGAACCGAAGGCTATCACGATCCCGCCTGCGTCGTTCATGAGCCTTTTCGCCAGTGGGTTATCGAGGATGACTTCACTGACGGCGCACGCCCGTCCTGGGATGCCGGCGGGGCGCAGTTCGTACGCGACGTCGCGCCGTTCGAGACGATGAAGCTCCGCTGTCTGAACGGCACGCATTCTGCCCTCGCCTACCTCGGCTACCTCGCCGGCCACGAAACCATCGCAGATGCGGTGGCGGATCTGCCGTTTTCGGCGCTTTGCCGTCAGTTGTGGCAGACCGAGATCCTCCCCACCGTGCCGCAGCCCGAAGGCGAGGATCTAGGCGCCTATTGCGACGCTCTGCTGGAGCGCTATTGCAACCCGGCGATCAGTCACCGCACATGGCAGATCGCCATGGACGGTAGCCAGAAACTGCCGCAGCGGTTGCTCGGAACTGTACAGGACAATCTTGCCCAAGGCCGTCCGGTGCCGGGCCTTGCCCTCGCGGTTGCCGCGTGGATGCGCTATGTCGGCGGTATCGACGAGACGGGCGGGGTGATCGACGTGCGCGACCCCTTGGCCCAAAGGCTCAAGGCTGTCTCCGATGGCGCAGCCGAACCGGCGGGCAAGGTCGCGGCACTTCTGGCGGTCGGGGACGTGTTTCCGAAGGGTATCGCCGCCGATCCAGACTTCCGGGAGGCTGTGAGCCAGGCCTATGAAGGGCTGTGTCAGCGTGGCGCGCGCGCCATGGTCGCGGCGCTGACGGCCGGTGAGCCAAACTGAAGGAGCGACCGCGATGTCCGACCCTATCCTCCTGCATCCTTCCGACGATGTTGCGATCCTGACCGAGAAGCGGGACCGTATCGCTGCGGGCCACAAGATCGCCCGCCATGCCGTGGCCGAAGGCGCGCCGATCCGCAAGTTCGGGCAGATCATCGGCTATGCCAGCGCGCCTATCGCTGCGGGCGCGCATGTGCACAGCCACAACTGCAGCATCGGCGCCCATGACCGCAGGTACGACGCAGGCGCGGACCTTGCTTTGGCCGAGGCGGCCGTCGCCCCGCGCCCTGCGGCCGAATTCATGGGCTATCGCCGACCCGATGGCCGGGTCGGGACGCGCAACTACATCGCGCTCTGCGCTACGGTGAATTGCTCGGCCACGGTGATCCGGCAGGCGGCCGAAGAGATCAGGGCAAGCGGTATTCTGACCGACTATCCGAATATCGACGGTGTCTTTGCCCTTGCCCATGGCACTGGCTGCGGCATGGCGTCCGAGGGGCCGGGCTGGGACAACCTGCAACGCGTGCTCTGGGGCTATGCCACCCATCCCAATGTCGGAGCGGCGGTTTTTGTCGGGCTCGGCTGCGAGGTGATGCAGGTCGCGCGGATGAAGGTCGCCTTCGACGGCCCCGGCGCCGGGAAGCAGCGGTTCCACGGTCTGACGATCCAGGAGAGCGGCGGCACCCGCGCAACGATCGCTGCGATCCGCGAGCGGATCGAGGCGTTGTTGCCGGAGGTGAACGACATTTCGCGCAGTCCATGCCCTGCATCGGACCTCTGCGTGGCGCTGCAATGCGGCGGCTCGGATGGTTATTCGGGGATCACCGCAAACCCCGCGCTGGGCTTCGCCTCCGACCTGCTGGTGGCGCAGGGCGGCACTGTGATCCTTGCGGAGACGCCCGAGATCTACGGCGCCGAACAACTCCTGATCCGCCGAGCCGTCAGCCCGCAGGTCGCGGAAGAGCTGCTGGAGCGGATCCGTTGGTGGGAGAGCTATACCGCGATGCACGGTGGCACGATGGACAACAATCCGTCGCCCGGTAACAAGGCCGGCGGGCTGACCACGATCCTCGAGAAATCGCTCGGCGCGGTGGCCAAGGGGGGGGCGGCGCCGCTGTCGGAAGTGGTGGGCTACGCCGTGTCGCCGAGCGCGCGCGGGCTGATCTTTATGGACACACCCGGCTATGACCCCGTTTCGGTCACCGGGCAGGTGGCGGGCGGCGCACAGATCGTGGTCTTCACCACCGGACGCGGCTCGGCTTTCGGCTCGAAGCCTGCGCCCACGATCAAGCTGGCGACGAATGAGCGGCTTTTCGCGGCGATGCGCGATGATATGGACATCAACTGTGGCGATATCGTCGGCGGTGGCGTCTCTATTGCCGGCAAGGGCGAGGAGATCCTCGCGGAGATTCTGGCCGTTGCCTCTGGTAAAGCCTCCTGCAGCGAGGCGCTGGGTCTTGGCGATCACGAGATCCTGCCGTGGCAGATCGGAGCGGTCATGTAACGAGTGGACTCGGACTGTCGCGGTCCGTTACCCCCGCCGGAACAGGCTGGGCTACCCTACCCGCATCAGGGTTTCGAAAGCCTGTACGGCGGTTTCTGCCCCAAGGGGCCGCCGGGCCAGGTGGCTCAAACGCTCGGTCAGGCCAAGATCACTCTTCTGTGGCGGTTTCCCGCTCTCAGATCGCCTATATGAACGCCCATGAAGTCGCCCAAGGTCCGGAGGCGGAATTGACGAGTTATTCGGCGCCAGTTCCGAAGCCACCCGGGTCTCCGGCTGGCGGCTCCACCAGAAGGCGTCTTCACGGCGGAGGAACGTCGCGCTTGCCTAGCGGCCCTATTGTCTGTGATGGAACCGGTAGGCTCTGGTGGGAAGCTTCGTGATGTAAGTCATTTCCACTTACAATGTGTGTGCAATGCGTCGTCGCGGAAGGGCAAATTCGAGGCTTAGGGGCGTAGTCCAGCGTAGAAGCAACCGCTACAAACAGTTTGAAAATGCAAGAAAAATGAAGACAAATCAAAACGCTCGATTGTCTACGGCCCCTATGATGGACTGGACCGACAGTCAAAAAAGCCTGTGATTTTTCAGTTTACTAAGGTCATGTTGTAACTCGTGTTGTAAATCATGTTGTAAGTTCGTCCCATTCACGTGCACAAAAAGTAGGCAGAATATCTGATGGGCTATCGTCGAGCGGCCCCGTTTTCGAATTGAATTTCAGAGGGTTGGGGTCGGGCTGGAAAGTTTTTGCCCAGTTTTTCGCCGACGAAGCTTTGGCCGGCTGGATTGGACGGATCGATGCGGTGACAAAACCCCTCGCCAGATCACTTCCAGCGGGTGTTTTCGGCCCCAGGACGAGCTTCCTCTGAAGAGCCGAAGATCACTA
>Ga0008835_100792_pt1 | contig 22446 bp, 20 predicted proteins | sample HotLakConsoUCCRE_FD_62215 | JGI IMG/M metagenome (GOLD analysis project Ga0008835, IMG submission 62215) | Hypersaline microbial mat communities from Hot Lake, Washington, USA - Hot Lake Consortium UCC-RE (Hybrid Assembly) ... | reverse complement strand
CGATCTCTCCACAGGAGAGATCGCCGCTGCGCGGACCGGCGCGAACCCCCCTCAGCTTTTTCTGGCTTCAAATATTCCCGGGGGCGGCGAAAGCTCCCGGCTTTCGCCGGAGGGGGCAGCGCCCCCTCCCGCCCGTCTGCCGCCGCAGGCGGCGGGCGGGCTGATCAAGCGCGCGCCGCAGGCGCGCACCGCAGGATCACTTCGCTTCGAGCGCCGCGATCCGCGCCTTCAGCGCCTCGTTCTCCTCGCGCGCCTTCTGCGCCATGGCGCGCACGGCCTCGAACTCCTCGCGGGTGACGAGGTCGCGGTCTGCGAGGAACCGGTCGACCCAGCCCTTCATCGCCGTCTCGGCCTCTTCCCGCGCGCCCTGGGCCACGCCCATGGCATTGGTCATCAGTTGCGACAGATCGTCGAAAACCTTGCCCCGTGTCTGCATGTGTCAGCCTCCGGTCATGCTCGCCTCCTATATGGGCCCCGGGGCCGCCGCTCTCAAGGCGGCTCCTTGACAATCCCGAGGCCCGAACTCATCCGGGGGGCACCATGTCCGGCACCGGCATTCCTTTCCCCGACTGGCTCTCCCCGGTCCTCGTCTCGGTCGACCTCTTCGGCATGGAGATCGCCCTGCGCTGGTATGCGCTGGCCTATATCGCGGGCATCCTGATCGGCTGGCGGATCGTGGTGGCCGCAGTGGACCGTCCCGCCCTCTTCCGGGACGCGCGCCCGCCCATGACCCGCGCCCAGGTCGAGGACCTCGTCACCTGGATCATCGTCGGCGTCATCGTCGGCGGCCGGCTCGGCTTCGTGCTCTTCTACCAGCCCGCCTACTACCTCTCGAACCCGGTGGAGATCCTCTATGTCTGGCAGGGCGGCATGGCCTTTCACGGCGGCTTTCTCGGCGTCGTGGCCGCGGTCTGGCTCTGCGCGCGCAAATACGGCGCGCCGCTCGGATCGGTGGCGGACCTGCTGGCGCTGGCGACGCCGCCCGCGCTCCTGCTCGGTCGCACCGCCAATTTCGTGAATGCGGAACTCTGGGGCCGGCCCACGGACCTGCCCTGGGGCGTGATCTTCCCCGGAGAGCTGGCGCAGGACTGCCCCGGCATCGAAGGCCTCTGCGCGCGCCATCCCTCCCAGCTCTACGAGGCGCTGCTCGAGGGGCTGGTGCTCGGCGCCATCCTTTTCTGGGGCGCTTACCGGCGCGGCTGGCTCAGGACGCCCTGGCTCGCCTCCGGCGTGTTCTTCCTCGGCTACGGCGCCGCGCGCTTCGTCGTGGAGCTCTTCCGCCAGGCCGATCCGCAGTTCATCACCGAGACGAACCCCATGGGCCATGTCGTGCAACTGGGGTCGTGGGGCCTCAGCATGGGCCAGCTGCTGTCCCTGCCGATGATCCTCGCGGGTCTCGCCGCGATCGCCCTTGCGCGCCGCGCCCGCCCGCGCCCCGCATGACCCCGCTGCAGGAGATTCTCCTGCGCCAGATCGCCCGGACCGGTCCGATCTCCATCTCCGAGTACATGGCGCTCTGCCTCTCGCATCCCCGCCACGGGGTCTATGCCACCACGGATCCCCTGGGCACGGCGGGCCATTTCACCACCGCGCCCGAGATCAGCCAGATGTTCGGAGAGCTGATCGGCCTCGCGCTCGGCCAGGCCTGGATCGACCAGGGCGGCCCCGGGCCGGTGACGCTTGCGGAACTCGGCCCCGGGCGCGGCACGCTGATGCAGGACGCGCTGCGCGCCCTGCGCCGGGTTCCGGGCTTTCCCGAGCGCGCCGAGGTGCATCTGGTGGAGACCTCGCCCGCCCTGCGCGCCGTCCAGCGCGCGCGCATCGGCAGTGCCGTCTGGCACGACCATGTCGAGACCCTCCCCGAGGCGCCGCTCCTGCTGATCGCCAACGAATTCTTCGACGCCCTGCCGATCCGCCAGTTCCTGCGCCGGGGCGACGGCTGGGCCGAGCGGGTGGTCGGCGCGACGGGCGACCGCCTCGTCACCGGCCTGACGCCGCCCGCGCCGCTGGCCTCTCTCGCCCACCGGCTCGGGGATACCGAAGAGGGCCAGATGGTCGAGCTCTGCCCGGCGCTCCCGGCCATCACCGCAGAGATCGGCCGCCGCATCGCGGCCCATGGCGGCGCCGCGCTGGTGATCGACTACGGCGACTGGCGCGCGCGCGGGGACACCTTGCAGGCGCTCGCGCAGCACAAACCCGTCGATCCCTTCGAGGCACCCGGCACCGCCGACCTGACCGCCCACGTGGATTTCGAGGCCATCGCCACCGCCGCCAGCCCCGCAATCGCCAGCCGGATGACCCCCCAGGGCGTCTTTCTCGAGCGTCTGGGCATCGCCGGGCGGGCGCGGCACCTGGCCGAGAGCCTCGCCGGGGCGGCACTCGGGGATCATGTCGCGGCACACCGCCGCTTGACCCACCCCTCCGAGATGGGCCACCTCTTCAAGGTGCTCGGGCTCACGCCGCCCGGCGCCCCGCCCTTGCCCGGTCTGGAGCCATGACGCTCGACATCATCACCTCCGACCTGCTCGCCCCGCTGCCCCACGGCTTCTTCGGCCGGGACGGCGGCGCGTCCTCGGGCGTGTTCCGGGGCCTGAACTGCGGCTACGGCTCGTCGGACCAGCACGAGGTCGTGCGGATCAACCGCGCCCGCGCGGCCCTCGCGCTGGGGCTGAACGCAGAGGCGCTGGTGGGCGTGCACCAGGTCCATTCCGCCAGGGTGGTCACCGTGACCGGCCCCGAGACCCCGCGCGAGGAGGCCGATGCGCTGGTGACCGCGACGCCCGGCGTCGCGCTGTCGGTGCTCACCGCCGACTGCGGCCCGGTGCTGTTCGGAGATGCCGCGGCCGGTGTGATCGGTGCCGCCCATGCCGGCTGGCGCGGGGCGCTGTCGGGCGTGCTCGAGGCCACGGTCGATGCGATGGAGGCGCTCGGCGCCACCCGCGCCGGCATCCGCGCCGTGATCGGACCCACGATCAGCCAGCGCGCCTACGAGGTGGGACCCGAGTTCTTCGAGACCTTCATCGCCGAGGAGCCGGACAACGCCCGGTTCTTCGCCGGCGGAGAGGGCGACCGGATGCAGTTCGACCTGCCCGCCTTCGCGCTGCACCGGCTGCGCGCGGCCGGGGTGGGCGAGGCGCAATGGACGCGCCATTGCACCTATGCCGATCCCGAGCGCTTCTTCAGCTACCGCCGCACGGTCCACGCCCGCGAGGCCGATTACGGCCGCCTGATCTCGGCGATCCGTCTCTGACTCCGGGGCAAGGCCGCGTTTCGCGTTCGTGGCCAATCCGGGCCGGCGTCACTCATAATTGCCGCTCAGGCGTCAAAATTCCGCCGCTCCGCCATGGTGAATCCCGCGTTACCGGCCCGGGAGCCGGACCAACGCCAGAGGGGGATGCCATGAAGGACCGCACACGGGTGATCGACCGGATCCAGTCGGAGGCCGCGCGCATGAAGGTGCGGATGCCCTTCGAGCGCGGCGCGCCGCGGGCCGCCCTGATCGCCCGCCGTCAATGGCAGGACGAGATCGTGAGCCTCGCACAGGCCCGCGCCCGCATCACCGCGGCCGCCCGCCGCTTTGACCTCGACCAGGCCCTGCGCTGAGAGCACCGGTCGCGGGCCCCGCGACCGCGCGCCCGCCACCCCGCGCCCTCCACGCCGGGCCTGCCCATGGGCGGCAGTCCGACCCATCCGCCCCTGAACCGCGCAGGGCGCGACGCCTCCTGCGGACGGCGCGTTCCCCGGGGCCGATCGACGCCGCCAGACAGCCGCGGATCGGCCCGAAACGCGTCCGGATCCTGCGCCCGACCCCCGGCACGGACGGCCCCCGCGCGCATCCGGCGCCCCCCGATGCGGCGCCGGGTTCGACCCCGTCGCCCGTCCGCGCGAAGCCCCAGGCCGATTCGCCCGCGCCGCGCCCGTCCCCGCGGAAATGTGGCGCAGGTTGTAGACCCCTCCCGAACGATCCCCTTTGGCACCGTCCGATTGTCCGGGCCTTGCGGGCCGCGGACCCCGGACGCTTGACCGGGCCTCGTCTCCGGACAAGAACGGGGCATCCAGAAACGTCCTCTGACGTCGTCGGTGGGGGCCGACGGACGATGTGACCAACCGCAAGGTGTTCGCATGACGATAACCCCTGCCCGCGCGCGTTTCGACGTCCGCAAAGCAAGACCTCCCGTGCCGGACGGACGCCCGCGCCAGCTCATGCGGCGCTACGAGGTCATGTGGCTGGACGACCGGGGCGACATCGCGGAGCGCACCGCCGTCGCGCCCGCCGTTCCCGCTTTCGAAGCCGCCTTCGCGGCCTTCGCCCGCGGCACGCTCTTCGCCACCGAGGCGGGGCCCGTGGCGATCGAGGACCTGCTGCCCGGCGACCGGGTGCGCACCGTGGACGCGGGCTTTCAGCCCGTGCTCTGGCGCGGGGCCACGACGATCGTGCCGGGCGCGCGGGGCCAGTCGCCGCTCATGGGCTCCCTGACCCGGATCGCGGCCGATGCTCTGGGCATCGCGCGGCCCATGCCCGACCTCGTGCTCGGGCCGCTCGCACGGATCTACCACCGGACCGAGGCCGTGCAGCGCATCACCCGGGCCGACGGCGCCTTCCTGCCCGCCCGCGACCTGATCGACGGCTGCAACGTGATCGAGCTGACCCCGCCGTCGCCGGTGCAGGTGTTCCACTTCGGCCTTGCCGCACAGCACCGGGTCTTGGCCCAGGGCGTCGAGCTCGAAAGCCACCATCCCGGCACGCTGCACGAGCTCGGTCTGCGCGGCGATGCGCTGGCGCTCTACATGTCGCTGTTTCCGCACCGACCGGACCTCGCGTCCTTCGGGCCGATGCGCTTCAGCCGCCTGCGGCTGTCGGATCTCGATCTGCTTGGCGTCGCCTGACGGGCGGCGGCCGGTCAGGCCTGCCGCGCCAGCCGCTCCTCCAGAACCTCGAAGGGCACGCCGGGCTCCCCCTTGGCCTGCCGGATCACCAGCGAGGTCTTGACGCTCGCCACATTGGGCGCGGCGGTCAGGGATTCCGTGAGGAAGGTCTGGAAGGTCCGGAGGTCGGGCGAGACGCATTTCAGGATGAAATCCACCTCGCCGTTCAGCATGTGGCACTCCCGCACCAGCGGCCAGGAGCGGCAGAGCGCCTCGAAGGCCGACAGGTCCGCCTCGGCCTGGCTGACGAGGCCCACCATGGCGAAGACCTGAACCTCGAAACCGAGCTCGCGCGGGTCCACGTCGGCATGGTAGCCGCGAATGTAGCCCTGCTCCTCCAGCGTGCGCACCCGGCGCAGGCAGGGCGGCGCCGATATGCCCACCCGGCGGGCCAGCTCGACATTGGTCATCCGCCCGTCGGCCTGAAGCTCGGCCAGAATCATGCGGTCGATGGCGTCGAGGCGCGTGCCCGGCATCCTGCCCTCCCGGTTTTCCGTTTTCTACGTTGAGCGCGCCCATCACGCAAGAATATTTCGCGCAGGCGCAAGATCGTTGCACTAACTGGCGGTTTCCCGGCAGGGTTTCAAGAGCCGGAGCGAGGGCCTATATCCCGACCTCTGACCGGAACGCAAAGGGGATGGCCATGCCCGGGACTCGTCACACGAAGCTGCTCATCATCGGCTCCGGGCCGGCAGGGTATACGGCCGGGGTCTATGCCAGCCGCGCGATGCTGGAGCCGCTTCTGGTGCAGGGGCTCGAACCCGGCGGCCAGCTCACGACCACGACCGAGGTGGAGAACTGGCCCGGCGACACCGAAGTGCAGGGCCCGGACCTGATGGTCCGCATGGAGGCCCATGCCCGCGCCATGGGCACGGAGATCGTCTCCGACATCATCACCGCGCTGGACCTCTCGCAGCGACCGTTCACGGCGCAGTCCGACAGCGGCACGGTCTATACCGCCGACGCAGTGATCCTCGCCACGGGCGCGCGCGCCAAATGGCTCGGCCTGCCGTCCGAGGACGCCTACAAGGGCTTCGGCGTCTCCGCCTGCGCCACCTGCGACGGGTTCTTTTACCGCGGGCAGGAAATCGTGGTGATCGGCGGCGGCAACACCGCCGTGGAGGAGGCGCTGTTCCTGACCAACTTCGCCTCCAAGGTCACGCTGATCCACCGCCGCGATGAGCTGCGCGCCGAGAAGATCCTGCAGGAGCGGCTCTTCAGGAACCCCAAGGTGGAAACCCTCTGGCACCACGCCCTCGACGAGGTGCTGGGCGAGGACAACCCGAAGGGCGTCACCGGCGTGCGCGTCCGCGATGTCCGCACCGGGGAGACGCGGGAGGTCCCCGCCAAGGGCGTCTTCGTCGCCATCGGCCACGCCCCCGCGAGCGAGCTGGTCAAGGACCAGCTCGAAACCCACATGGGCGGCTATGTGAAGACCGTGCCGGGCTCGACCGAAACCGCGATCCCGGGCGTCTTCGCCGCGGGCGACATCACAGACTGGAAATACCGTCAGGCGGTGACCAGCGCGGGCATGGGCTGCATGGCTGCGCTCGAGGCCGAGCGGTTCCTCGCCGAGCAGGGCGAGACCGAGGGCAAGGACATGACCCTGCCCCTCGGCTACGGCGTGCCCGTCGACGCCGCCGAGTAGCACGGCCACCCGCACCGGACCGGGCCCCGGCATCGCGACGATACCGGGGCCCGACAGGCGGACGGGAAACCCGTCCGGGCGGCAGCCGACTGCCGGGGGGAATTTACATTGCCGGCAGCATCACGGTGTCGATGACATGGATCACGCCGTTCTACTGCATCACGTGGGGAATCGTCACTTTGGCGACATTCCCGGTCTCGTCGGCCAGCCGGATCATCCCGTTGCCGAAGCTCGCCTGCAGGGTGCAGCCGCCCAGCGTCGGCACCGCATAGGTCCCGCTCGGGTCCGCGGTAAGGCCGCGGATCGCGGCCGACATGGCCTCGGCCGAGGCGACATGGCAGGTCAGCACGGTCTGCAGCATCTCCAGGTTCTCGGGCTGCAGCAGCGTGTCGACGGTGCCCGCGGGCAGTTGCTCGAAGGCGGCGTTGGTCGGCGCGAAGACCGTGAACGGCCCGGGACCCGACAGCGTCTCGACAAGGCCCGCGGCCTCTACCGCGGCGACGAGCGTGGTGTGGTCGGCAGAATTCACCGCGTTCTCCACGATGGTCCGGTCGGCGAACATCGCCGCCCCCCCCACCATCGGGTTCTCGGTCATCGTGGCCTGCGCATGGGCGGCCCCGCCCAGCGCAAGGGCGGCGATGGCGGCGGCAGCGGACAGCGAAAGTCTCGTCATGGGAATCTCCCTCGGGTCTTGGTTGATCGGGCGCGCGATTGCGCCGGATACTCACGTCACGAGCGGGATCGCCGGAGAGTTTCACGATGACGCAACGTCAGCTTTGCCGAGCGCCGTCTCAAAGCGGCCGGACCGGCGCCGCGGCGAGGACCTGCCCGGTCGGCAGACCGGTCGGCGAGCCGCCGGGTGGTTCCTCGCTGACGGCCAGCGTCAGTTCCGCGGCGACGGGGGCGAGCTCCGGCGGCAGGACCAGCCGCGAGGCCTCGCCTTCGAGAAGACCAAGCGAGACCGGCGCGGCATCGCCGGCCAGCGCCCAGAGCTGCAGCACCCGCCCCGAGGGCGGCCCGCCCGCCCGGCGCTCCACCCGCAACTCGCCCCGCCCGGGATCGTAGCTTGCAACGAGGCTCAGCGCCCCGTCCTCCGCCTGCAGTTCGGCAGTGAAGGCGGGGGAGAAGCGCAGACCCGGCAGCGGCGCGACCAGCACGAGGGCGAGGGCGACGGCGCCAGCCACCGCGACGCCCGAAAGCCAGCGCAGCCAGCCCGGTCCCGCCACGGGCCGCGGCGCGAACAACCGGGTCTCGAGCCGCCGCCGCACGCGCCCGGGCACCGGCACCGGCGCCACCTCCTCCGCAAGCTCCGCCAGCGCCGCCTGCCACCGCGCGACCGCCGCCGCCAGCCCGGGCTCCCGCGCGAGGCGCGCCTCGAACTCCGCCCGTTCGGCACCCTCCAGCAGGGACAGCGCGTATTCCGCTGCCAGCGCGTCGTCCTCCGGGGTCAGCGGCTCGGTGCTCATCTCGCCATGCATTCCTTCAGGCGCTGCAGGCTGCGGCGCAGCCAGGTGCGAACGGTGTTCAAGGGCATTCCCCGCCGCTCCGCGAGGTCGGCATAACTCAGCCCGTCGAGATAGACGCCCACCACCGCCGCGCGGTGCGCGGGGTCCAGCTCGTCGAGGCACTGGACGATGCGCGCGGCCTCCGACCGCGCCTCCGCGACCTGTTCGGGGGTCGCACCCGGCGCGGGCAGCGCCTCGGCGGCCTCGGTGCCCACCTCGCCCCGGCGCCGCGCGCGCAGCCGGTCGATCGCGGTGTTCCGCGCGATCGTCACCAGCCAGCCCATGGCGTTCCCCGCACCGGGCACGAACCGGCCCGCGGCGTTCCACACCTTCACATAGGTCTCCTGCACCGCGTCCTCCGCCGCCGCCCCGTCCTTGAGGACACGCAGGCAGATGCCATGGAGTTTCGCTCCGGTCAGGTCATAGAGCCGTCCGAAGGCCGCCCGATCGCCCAACGGCAGCCGCGCGATCAGCGCCTCGATCTCGTCCTCGGGTGTCACCTGGAGATGCCGCCGCTCCGGGAAATGCTCTTCGGGCGACACTTGCCGATGAGGGCATCGCGTGCAATCGGGACGAGCCGAAAGGGCCGATCCGGCCCCGTCCCGCAGATTTGCTGCAACGCAGCAACAAACCGCCATGCACCTGTCGGTTGTCCGCCATGCCCCAGCGGAAATCGCCCCCCGGACGCTTGCGCTTGCGCCCGGCGGCGGTCTAGGAGCGCGCCAACTCCAGTCAAGCCGAGAAAGTCAGATGGCCATCGAAAACCTCGCCCCAATCCCGGAACTCTACGTCTCCTACGAGAGCGCGCAGAAGATGAAGGCCGAGGCGGCGAATCTGACGTCCTGGGACCTGACCGAGCGGCAGATCTGCGATCTCGAGCTCCTGATGAATGGCGGGTTCAACCCGCTCAAGGGCTTCCTCACCGAGGAGGATTACGACGGCGTCGTGGAGACCATGCGCACCGCCGACGGTCACCTCTGGCCGATCCCCGTGACCCTCGACGTCTCGGAGAAATTCGCCGAAACCGTCGAGCTCGGCCAGGACATCGCGCTGCGCGACCAGGAGGGCGTGATCCTCGCCACGATGACCGTCACCGACAAGTGGACGCCCGACAAGTCCCGCGAGGCGGAAAAGGTCTTCGGCGCTGATGACGAGGCCCATCCGGCGGTCTACTACCTGCATCACCGCGCGGGACCCGTGTATCTGGGCGGGCCCGTCACTGGCATCCAGCAGCCGGTGCATTACGACTTCCGCGCCCGCCGCGACACGCCGAACGAATTGCGCGCCTATTTCCGCAAGGTGGGCTGGCGCCGCGTCGTGGCCTTCCAGACCCGCAACCCGCTGCACCGCGCGCATCAGGAACTGACCTTCCGGGCCGCCAAGGAGGCGCAGGCGAACCTGCTGATCCACCCCGTGGTCGGCATGACCAAGCCCGGCGACGTGGACCATTTCACCCGCGTGCGCTGCTACGAGGCGGTGCTCGACAAGTATCCGCAATCCACCACGCACCTGAGCCTCCTGAACCTTGCCATGCGCATGGCCGGCCCCCGGGAGGCGGTCTGGCACGGCATCATCCGGCGCAACCACGGCTGCACCCACATGATCGTGGGCCGCGATCACGCCGGCCCCGGCAAGAACTCCGCCGGAGAGGATTTCTACGGCCCCTATGACGCGCAGGACCTGTTCCGCGAGCATCAGGCCGACATCGGCCTCGAGATGGTCGACTTCAAGCACATGGTCTACATCCAGGAGCGCGCGCAATACGAGCCCGCCGACGAGATCGAGGACCGCGACAACGTCACCGTCCTCAACATCTCGGGCACCGAACTGCGCCGCCGCCTGCAGGAAGGGCTGGAGATCCCCGAATGGTTCTCTTTCCCCGAGGTGGTCAAGGAACTGCGCCGCACCCGTCCGCCGCGGTCGCGCCAGGGCTTCACCGTGTTCTTCACCGGCTTTTCCGGCTCGGGCAAGTCGACCATCGCCAACGCGCTGATGGTCAAGCTGATGGAGATGGGCGGCCGCCCGGTCACGCTGCTCGACGGCGACATCGTGCGCAAGAACCTCAGCTCGGAGCTCGGCTTCTCCAAGGAGCACCGCGATCTGAACATCCGCCGCATCGGCTATGTCGCCTCCGAGATCACCAAGAACGGCGGCATCGCGATCTGCGCGCCCATCGCGCCCTATTCCGCGACCCGCCGCGCCGTGCGCGAGGAGATCGAGGAGTTCGGCGCCTTCGTCGAAGTCCATGTCGCCACTTCCATCGAGGAATGCGAGCGCCGCGACCGCAAGGGCCTCTACAAGCTCGCCCGCGAAGGCAAGATCAAGGAGTTCACCGGGATTTCGGACCCCTACGACGTGCCGCAGGACCCCGAACTGCGGCTGGAGACCGAAAGCGTGGACGTCGACAACTGCGCCCACCAGGTGATCCTCAAGCTCGAATCGATGGGCCTGATCGCGGGCGAATGACGCCGGTTCCAGCCGGGTCCGCCCCCCCTGTGGCCGGACCCGCGCCCATCGCCGGGGACATCGCGAGGCTCCGGCCGCGCCCGCACCGGGCGCAGCTTGGGCGGCGCAATCCTTCAATTCTAACAGGTTACGGACCGGCGCCGCCTTCCCCGGGCAGGCACCGGCGCGGCGCACATTTTTCTGACGCAAACGTGAAGATGCGGTGTATCGTCGCGGCATCAGCGATCTGCCGCGAGTACCGCCATGCTCCATCGCTTACTGGTCTCTGCGGCCGTTTTCGTCGCACCCCATATCGGCCTTGCCTGCGAACCATACCAGTCGGGACCGATCGTCATATCCTCTGACACCGATGGCAGTGCCGCGAGCGGGTTCGTCCCGGGCGGCTCCGCCGAAGAGTTCAAGGTGACCGTCTCCACCGCCAGCATCAACGCGGTCATCCCGGGCTTCTGCGGTGCGGGCGGCTGCGCGGGCATCGAGCTCAGCGCCGACGTCGTGACCATCGAGAGTTCCGTCCCCGGCCAGGTCGCAACGGCCAGTCTGACCTGCGCGGAGGTGACCGACCCCGACAGCTCCGGAGGCGGGGGCCAATCCCCGGGAGGCGGCACCACCGGCGGCGGCGGTTCCGCGCCGGACGAAGGACAAACCGACGGCACCCCGGACGCCGGCGACAGGGTCGAGCCGCCGGACGGGACCGGCGGCGGGCAGGCTCCGACCGATGGCGAAGATGGCGGCCTCGACACCGGGGCCTTCGCACAGGACCTCGCCCGGATCCTCGACGGCGACCTCGACCTGCCCTTCGAGGACCTGCCGAACGGCCTGATGTCGGTTCCCGAGGTCGTCCGGATCTACCGCGAGATCGGCGAGCGCGACCGGTCGAAGAGTACCCTTTTCTTCGCCGGGCAGCAGCTCTCGAACATGACGGATCGCCGGGGCGGACTGTCGTTCGGTGGCTACGGGCTGCCGCAGATGGACTTTCCCGAAGGCGGCGAGACCCTGCCCGGAAGCCTGAAACCGATGCCGAGCCTTGGCGAAGGTCAATTCTGGGGCGGACTGTCCTACGGCAGCTTCGACGGCTACGGCGATGCCACGTCCCTCACCCTCGGCTTCGATGTGCCCACGGGCCAGGATGTCCGGACGGGTGTCGTCTTCGACTACCAGGTCGGCAGCTATGACGGCCGGATCCAGGTGCGGGACGTCCGGACCCCGGCCTTCGGCGTCTACCAGACCGTTCAGCGGGGCTCGCTGAACATCGACGGGTTGATCGGGGTCGGGCGGCCAAGCTACGAGCTGAACGGCGGGGAAGGCTACGACAGCTGGCGCTACCTCGCCTCCGGGTCGGTCTCGGGGCACTTCGACCATGGCATCATGACGATCCGGCCGACCCTCTCCTATGCAGGCTTCAGCGAGCGTCTTCCCGCAGTCGCCACCAGCGCGGCGGGATGGCTTCCGGAACGGACGGTCTCGGAACTGAAGGTCAGCGCCGGCGCCGGCGTCACGTTCAATGATGTCGGCGGGACCGGCCTCAACCCCTATGTCAGCATCACCGCGGACACGGTCCGCCAGGATGACGGCGCCGAGGTGACACGGTTCAACACCTCCACCCTCGACGCCGGGATCCAGTTCGAACTGGGCGGTCTGTTTCTCGGGAAGGTCTCCGTGACCCGGACCGAGGTCGCGGAGGGCCATAGCGTGACGACCTACGGCGGCGGGCTCAGCCTCAGGTTCTGATCCCGGGGCAAGGGCCTCCGGGAGGAGCCGGTCAGGCTCCCTCCCGGCAGCGGGAGGCCGGCGGGAAGACCCGGCGCCGCTTCTCCGCGCGTCGTCACCGCCATCCGCGACGAACGGACCGGCGCGGCGGCGGCCTTGATGCTGCAACGCGGTCACAGGTTTTCCGTGGCGTCACGACACGGTCGGTGACGCTGCGTTGCTTCCCTGTAAAACAACGGCGGACCATCATTACCAAAGCGATTCCCATGACCGACACCACCCGTTTCCGATCGGCCCGCCGCCTTGCCGCCGCTCTGATCCTGCTGCCCGGCCTCGCCCAGGCGACCACGCTGACCTGCGCCAATATCGGTGATCAGGTCTATCCCGTCGGCGCGACGCAGAATCTCGGCCTGACCTTCGCCCTCAAGGAGGGCGAGACCGTCACGCTCAGGCCCTCGAACCCCTCGGGCATCGGCGCTTCGATCGAGCCGGGCGGCTCGGGAGACGCGGAGTCGGGCACCTGCAACGCCAGCTTCCCGGGCGAGGAAAGCTGCGACGGCTACCAGTTCGCGCGGGTGGCCGACAACAACTTCCTCGAGGCCTTCTCCACCGACGGCACGGATTCCACCCTCGCCATCTCTTGTTCCGCCGGCACCGAGGTGGAGGAACCCGCCGAAGAGCCCGACCAAGGCCAGCCGACGACCACCACCGGCACGGTCGGGACGCCCCCGCCTCCGCCGCCCCAGACCGGACCGACGGCGGCGCAGGTGGCGCAGTCCGTGACCACCGGCGCGCGGGCCGCGGCCGGCGGCCAGGCCGGTGCCGTGGGCACCGCGGTGGCCCAGGCGACGGGCGCGCGGCTCAGCGGCGGCGGCGGCTTCTCCATGGCCACCTCGGGCGCGTTCCTGTCGACCATGTCGACGCCGGGCGGCGCCACGATGTCGTGGAACGGCTGGGCCTCGGTGGAACGGCGGCAGTTCTCCGGCGATGCCGACGGCGCCCGGACCGATTTCGTGCTGGGCTACGACACGTTCATCGGCGGCGGCGACACGATCGCGGGGGTCTTCCTGGCCCATGAGCAGTTCGAGCTCGACGACGGACTCGTGGATGTCTCGGCCAGCGGGCTTTCCGTCGGTCCCTATTTCGCCACCCGGCTGGGGGACATCGTGATCGACGGCCACCTCGGCTACGGTCGGCCGAGCTACGATTTCGGCACGACGGATTACGAGGCAGAGCGGCTCTTCGGCGGCGCCGCGGTGCGCGGCAGCCTGCCGGTGGGCACGCTCACCGTGACCCCCTTCGCCAGCGTCGCCACCTGGCGCGAGTCCCATCCCTCCGCCGTCATCCGGGGCACGCGCCAGGCCGCCCGGGACATCGGCGCGACCTCCGCCCGCCTCGGCGCCCGGGTCGATTTCGGCGATCTCGGCGGCATCGCGCCCTATGTCTCGGCCGCCGCCGCCTTCTCCCGGGTCGATGACGGGCTCGGCGGCGACGAGTCCTTCTCCTCCGGCCGCTACGGCGCGGGCTTCGCCACCACGGCCGGGCCGGGCACCCTCTCGCTCGACATCGACGCGGGCGAGGAAGTCGAGGGCATCGACGATCTCGGCATCCGCGTGAACTACGTCTTCAGCTTCTGAAGCGCCCGGACCGGCAGGGCCCCGCCCCGCCGGTCCCCCTCAGCGCCTCCGCTTGCGCAGGAGCCGCTGGCCCACTTTCCAGATCGCGATGTATTTCAGGATGCGTCGCATGTCGGGTCTCCTCTTGCTGTGGAGTCCGGAACGCGACAGGGGCGCTGCCTGTTGCAGAACCCGCCCCTCCGTCACCCCGCTGCCGGATCCCGCGCGGCCAGAAGTGGCGATGTCAGCTCCGAAAGGCGCGTCTTCTGCGCTCCGTCCCGACCGAAATTCCCCGGCGTGAGCCATGTCTCGAAGACCGCCGACAGGGCCGGCCATTCGCCGTCGATGACCGAAAACCACGCCGTGTCCCGGTTGCGTCCCTTGACGATGCGGGCCTGCCGGTGGACTCCCTCGAAGGAAAAGCCGAGGCGCTGCGCCGCCCGCCGGCTGGCGGCGTTGGCCGCGTCGCATTTCCATTCCACGCGCCGATAGCCCGCCTCGAATGCCCAGCGCATCGGCAGGTAGAGCGCCTCCGTCGCCGCGACGGTTCTCTGCAGACGCGGCGCGAAGGTCACCCACCCGATCTCGACAGACCCCGCCTCGGGCTGCTGGCGCATCAGGCTCAGGGTGCCTCCCGGGCGTCCGTCGGCCAGGGTCACCGCGAAATGCAGAGGATCATCGGCCCGGCAGGCCACGTCCAGCCAACGCCCATAACCCTCCGCGTCCGCAAAGGGTCCGACCGGCAGGTAGCGCGACATCGCACCGTCCGGGTCTTCGGCAAAGGCCGCAAAGAGGCCGTCCCGGTGGCCCGCCTCGAGCGGCACGAGCCGGCACCAGCGCCCGTCCATCGCCGCGCGCGGCGGACGGAGCGGAGGGGTCCAGCAGCTCAGATCCATCGGCCCGACCCTTCCACCAATAGCCGCCCGGCGGAATCGCCATTCCAATTCAGAGGCTTGCAGGGTGCTTCATCGTGAAACGCCCTCAGTCCTCTTCCTTCACCACCCTCAACCGCAGCTCCCGCAGCTGCTCGTTGGTGGGCAGCGACGGCGCGCCCATCATCAGGTCCTCGGCCCGCTGGGTCATCGGGAACATGATGACCTCGCGGATGTTCTCCTCCTCTGCGAGCAGCATCACGATCCGGTCGATCCCCGCCGCGCAGCCGCCGTGGGGCGGGGCGCCGTACTGGAACGCCGTCGACAGACCCGAGAAGCGCTTCTCCACCTCCTCGCGCGGATAGCCCGCGATCTCGAAGGCCTTGAACATGATCTCCGGCACATGGTTCCGGATCGCGCCGGACACCAGCTCATACCCGTTGCACGCGAGATCGTACTGAAAGCCCCTGACCGCCAGCGGATCGCCCTCCAGCGCCGCCATGCCCCCCTGCGGCATCGAGAAGGGGTTGTGCTCGAAGTCGATCCTGCCGGTCTCGGCATCCTTCTCGTAGATCGGGAAATCCACGATCCACGCAAAGGCGAAGCGGTTCTCGTCCACCAGTCCCAGCTCGCGCCCGATCACGTCCCGCGCCCGCCCCGCGATCCGCTCGAAGCTGGCGGGCTTGCCGCCGAGAAAGAAGGCCGCATCCCCCACGCCGAGCCCCAGCTGCTGCCGGATCGCCTCGGTCCGCTCTGGGCCGATGTTCTTGGCCAGCGGCCCGGCTGCTTCAATTCCGGGATGTCCACGTTCGACCCAAAGTCTGTACTGTGCTTCTAGTGCTTCTTTTGTCTCAGAGGCTTCATTGTCTCCGTCCATTGGGTCACCAGGTAAAATCTCACCGCCAGCACTCCTACGCCAGAAGATATACCCCATCCCCGGCAGGCCTTCCTTCTGCGCCCAGGCATTCATCCGGTCGCAGAACTTGCGGCCCACGGGCTCGCCATTCGGCCCCTTGGGCGCGGGAATGGCGCGCACCTCCGTCCCCTCCTGCTCAAGCAGCTTGGCGAAGATGGCAAAGCCCGAGCCGGCGAAATGCGCGCTCACCACCTGCATCTCGATGGGATTGCGCAGGTCCGGCTTGTCGGTCCCGTATTTCAGCGCGGCCTCGGCATAGGGGATCTGCGGCCATGTCTCCGGCGCATCCACCGCCTTGCCGCCGCCGAATTCCTCAAACACTCCCGCGATCACCGGGGAGATCGTGTCGAAGACGTCCTGCTGCGTGACGAAACTCATCTCGAGATCGAGCTGGTAGAAATCCGTGGGCGAGCGGTCCGCGCGCGGGTCCTCGTCGCGGAAACAGGGCGCGATCTGGAAATAGCGATCAAAGCCCGAGACCATGATCAGCTGCTTGAAAAGCTGCGGCGCCTGGGGCAGCGCGTAGAACTTGCCCGGATGCAGCCGCGACGGCACGAGAAAGTCGCGCGCGCCCTCGGGCGAGGAGGCGGTGATGATCGGCGTCTGATACTCGCGGAAGCCGCGGTCCCACATCCGCCGCCGCATGCTCGCCACCACGTCCGACCGGAGCGTCATGTTGCGCTGCATCACCTCGCGGCGCAGGTCGAGGTAGCGATACCTGAGCCGCGTCTCCTCGGGGTATTCCTGGTCGCCGAAGACCATCAGCGGCAGCTCGGCGGCGCGGCCCAGCACCTCGAGATCGCGGATGTAGACCTCGATGGCGCCGGTGGGGATCTTCGGGTTCACGAGACCCGCGTCGCGCGCCTTCACCGTGCCGTCGATGCGGATGCACCATTCGCTGCGCACCTTCTCCACCTCGGCGAACACCGGGCTGTCGGGGTCGCACAGGACCTGCGTCATGCCGTAATGGTCGCGCAGGTCGATGAAGAGAACGCCGCCGTGGTCGCGCACGCGGTGGACCCAGCCCGAGAGGCGCACGGTCTCCCCGACGTTCGATTGCGTCAGGGCGGCGCAAGTGTGGGTGCGATAGGGATGCATCTGGGTCCTCGGGTCAGGGCGCGGTCAGGGCCGACGGCGAAACGCGCCCGCAAGGGGGCGGCGAGCGCCCGCCCGGCCCGCGCCGATTGACCAAGCCGCGCGCGTGAAGTCAACCGCTCCCGCGCAGCATCGCCCGTTCCCGCGGCCCTGCCGCCCTGGGGGCAGGCCCGTCCCGGAGGACTGGACCTTGCCGCAGGATCATCTATTCTCCACCCTGCGACAACATGACGTATCGGGAATGAGGCGATGTGGACATGGGCCCTTGACAGGGCGCTGACGCGACTGTTCCGGCGTGGCGCCGTTGAAATCACCTACCCCTCCGGCAAGGTCCGACGATACGGCGCGCCGGGACTGAATCCGATCCGGGTCCGGATCACCGACCCCTCCCTGCCCCGCAGGCTCTGTCTCGATACCGAGATGGCCCTGGGCGAGGGCTACATGGATGGCGGCATCGTCTTCGAGAACGACGCGATGCGCGACTTCATCCACCTCGCCGTCGAGAACCGCGCCGCCGGCAACAACCCTGCCCTGATCCGCTGGAGCCAGCGCCTCGCCGCCCCGGTCCAGCGCTATCTCCGCCGCAACCCGGTCTGGGCGGCGCGGCGCAACGTGGCCCATCACTACGATCTGTCGGGACAGCTCTACGACCTCTTCCTCGACGCGGACCGCCAGTATTCCTGCGCCTATTTCACCGAGCCGGGCCTGAGCCTCGACGCGGCCCAGGAGGCCAAGAAGCACCACATCGCCCGCAAGCTCTGCCTGCACGAGGGCGACCGCGTTCTGGATATCGGCTGCGGCTGGGGCGGCATGGCGATCACGCTGGCGCGGGACTACGGCGCGCAGGTGCTGGGCATCACCCTTTCGGAGGAACAGCACGCCGTGGCCATGGCCCGGGTCCGCGAGGCGGGACTCGAGGACCGGGTGGAGATCCGCCTGCAGGACTACCGCAAGGTGTCCGGCCAGTTCGACGCCATCGTTTCGGTGGGCATGTTCGAGCATGTCGGCCGGCCCGAGTTCGACACCTATTTCGCCACCGTGGCGAAGCTGCTGAAGCCCGAAGGCCGGGCGCTGATCCACACCATCGGCAATCAGGACCCGCCGCGGGCCACCTCATCCTGGGTGCGCAAGTACATCTTCCCCGGCGGCTATATCCCCGCCCTGTCCGAGACCGTGGCCTCGGTCGAGCACTCGGGGATGATGTCGCTCGACGTCGAGGTCTGGCGCCTGCACTACGCCGAGACCCTGCGCCACTGGCACGACCGGTTCATGGCGCGGATCGACGAGGCCCGGGCGCTCTATGACGAGCGGTTCTGCCGGATGTGGCGCTATTACCTGACCATTGCCGAGAGCGGCTTTCGTCAGGACCGGCTCTGCGTCTTCCAGTTCCAGCTCGGCCACCAGCGCGACGCCGTGCCGATCACGCGGGATTACCTCTACGCACCCGAGGCGGCCGACTATCCGCAGACCGCCCATGCCGCGGAGTGATACACGGTCTTGTCGCGGGTTGGCCGGGCTGAAGCCCGGCCTATGGCGCCGACGTCGCGGCGCGTCCCGGTATCGGGAGGCCGGGCTTCAGCCCGGCAACCCCCGCCCGATCTCGAACCGGCAGGCCGCTGCCCCCTGCGCGCAGCACGCCGTCTCCCGGCACACCGCGTCCCGCGCCACCAGCGCGCGGTAGAGCGTCTCGAACACCGCCGCGTGCCAGTGGCAGAGCGGTGCCGCGCTGACCTCACCCCGGACAATGGGATTGTCCCCGATCTCGAAGGCCCATGGTCCGGACACGGCAAAATCACCCGACCCCGCGAAGGTCCAGGCATGGCGCGCGATGGCCTTCGACAGCACCCGCGCGGCGAGCGGCGGCGGCAGCGCCTTCAGCACCACCTGCGCCGCGCGCGGGATGCGGTGGGCGAGGATGTAGCGCCCCACGCCCTCGCCCGCCGCCCGCGCGATCCGTGGCGCCTCCAGGGGCAGCCGCCTCCGCAGCGCCTGGTGGACCCGAGCGGCAGGGCCTTCGGGCATCATGCGGTCATCGGGCGGCATCTCCGCCCCGCCCAGCGCGAAGATCTCGTCGCACAGGGCCGCGCCCCCCTCGGCCACGAGGACCGGCCCGAGCTGCAAGAGCGCGTTGGGGCCGATCAGCCCCGCTGGAGGCGCGGGGCCGGTCAGCCCCGCAACCGCCGTCACCTCAGACGCCTTCCATCTGCTGGTTGCCGCCGCCGCAGGCTTTCACCTCCGCCCCGTTCGGCATCCGGAAGCCCTGTGTGCGCTCCGGCGCACCGGCCCTTTCGGCGGCGCCATCCCCTGCCTGCGCGCGGTCCGCCGCCCGCTCCTTCATCTGCGCCCTCACCGCCTCGCGGCGCTCGCGGGCCTTCTCGGCGCGGTCGGACGCGGCCTCCCAGTCCTCCATCTGCGCCTCGGCGATGGTGCGGGTCTCGTCGAAGTGGAAATCGACCTTGTCCTTCGACTGCGGCCCCCAGTAGCCGGCCTTTCCGAGATCGTAGAAGGTCCGCGCGAACCCCGCCTTGGCGAAGGCTTTCAGACACCCGAGCAGATACCGCCGCCGAAAGCCCGTGCCGCGCCAGGGGTAATGAAACAAAGCCTTCTTCATGTAGAACCGGCGGTAGTTCTTCATCACCCCGTTCAGCAATTCGCCGCGGTCCATGGCCTTGGGCTTCATGATCGGCGTGACGAAATTGTATTTCGAGAAGTCGAAGATCTCGACCTTGTCCTTCAGCTCCTGAAACAGCGGCGTGAAGGGCCAGGGCGTATACATCGCCCAGTTGGCCAGATCCGGCTGCCAGTCCCAGGCCATCCGGTAGGTCTCTTCCAGCGTCTCGGCGGTCTCGTTGTCGAGGCCCACGATGAATTGCGCCTCCACGAGGATATCCGCCTCGCGCAGCAGCCGGATCGCGGTCTTGTTCTCCTCGACCTTCGTTTCCTTGTTGAAGATGTCGAGCTTCATCTGCGCCGCGGCCTCGGTGCCCAGCGAGACATGCACCAGCCCCGCCTTGCGGTAGAACTTCAGCAACTCGCGGTCGCGGTAGATATCCGTCACCCGCGTGTTGATCCCCCATTTCACCTTGTCCGGCAGGCCCCGGTCGATCAGCTCCTGGCAGAATTCCACGAATTTCTTGCGATTGATGGTGGGTTCCTCGTCGGCGAGGATGAAAAATCCGATGCCGTGCTCGGTCGCCAGCTTCTCGATCTCGTCCACCACCTTTTTCGGGTCGCGCACGCGGTAGTCGCGCCAGAATTTCCACTGGGAACAGAAGGAACAGGTGAAGGGACAGCCGCGCGCCATGTTCGGGATGGCGACGCGGGTATTCAATGGAATGTACTTGTAGGCGTCCCATTCGAGGATCGACCAGTCGGGGTCGAGCCCGTCCAGATCCTTGACCGTGGGCGCCGCTTCGGTGGCCACGATCTCCGTGCCGTCGAGAAACGCCAGTCCCTTGATCCGGTAGCGGTCGGCGGGCCAGCGCCCGTCCTCCACGGCGAGCATCAGTTCCGTCAGGATCTCCTCGCCCTCGCCGCGGACGATGACGTCGATCCAGGGCGCCTCGCTCAGGACCTGCTTGAACATGAAGGTGGCATGGATCCCGCCCAGCATCCTGAGCGCGCCGGGCACCGTCTCCTGCGCGATCTCGAGCACCCGCTCGGCCTTGTAGATCGAGGGGGTGATCGCGGTGGTGCCCACCACGTCGGGCTGCAGCTCCGCCATCTTCGCGCGCACCGCGTCGTCATCCAGATCATGGGTCATGGCGTCGATGAAATGGATGTCGTCGAACCCCGCGCGCCGCAGCGAGCCGGTCAGATAGGCGACCCAGGCCGGCGGCCAGGACCCGGCGATCTCTGCCCCGCCGGAGCGGTAATTCGGGTGGACGAAAAGAATCCGCATGGTGCTCTCCCGCAGGTTTTGACCACCCTAGCGCGCGGAGTGTCAGGTTTGATTGACATACATCAAGCAAGCAAAGTTGACAGATGGATCGGGCTTGGCGCGTCGCCGCCGTTCCGTTATCCTTGGGGAAAGCGTTCGCGGTTAGTGACGGACGCACGAGGCAGAGCAGGACACCCCATGACCCACCCGACGTGGTACACACCGGTGATTGTCGTCGCATTCACCGTCATCGCGTGGCTGATCTTCTCCGAGGCGCCCTCTCCCGATCTGCGCGCAAGCTGGATCGCCGGGCATTTCTATGCGCTCGGGGCCACCGACATGATCTATGCGGGCAACGAGGGCTATTTCTCCATGTTGCCCGCGGACGGCTGGCAGGACTGGAGCGATGCGCATGGCCTCGAGGGGCCGACCTACCCCTTCGTCTACCCGCCGCTCTGGGCCGCCGTCGCCTCCTGGGCCGTGCCCCATGTGCCCTACGAGATCGCCAAGGGTGTGGCCAACGTGGTCAATCCCGCGCTGATGGCAGGCATGGTCTGGCTCGCCGCGCGCTGCGTCGACGACCGCGACGTGTCGGTGCCGATGATGACGCTTGTGGGTTGCGCCTTCTGCATCGCCACCCTGCCGGGGATGGTCGCCCTCGCGCAGAACCAGCCGCATATCCTCGTGGCCTTCCTTCTCGTGTTCGCGATCGAGCGGGACCGCGCCGGTGCGCCGGTGGCCGCGGGCGCGGCCCTCGCCCTCGCCGCGTCGCTGAAGCTCTTTCCGGCCATCTTCGTGCTCCTGTGGATCGCGAGGGGCCACTGGCGGCCCGTCGCGGCCTTTGCCGTCGCGGGGGCGGCGCTGGGCGGACTTTCGGTCCTGCTCGCGGGCTGGCCGCTCCACCGGGCCTTTCTCGACGAGATCGACGCCATCCGCAGCACCGCGATGATCACCCATTTCACCTACGGGATCGACGCGATCCTCTCCGGCGCGGCCTGGCCCGAGGCGATGATGCAGGTGTCCGACGGGTCCGGCAAAGGCTGGTACGTGGTCCAGAAACCCCCGCTCTGGCAGATGGCCTCCTCCATCGCGCTGGCGACGGTGCTGGTCCTCGGCGTGCTCGCCGTGCGCACCGCCGCGACGGCGGGCCGGTCTCCCGACGTGCTGATCTGGCCGATGCTCTTCATCGGGGTCGCCTTCGTGTCGCCGCTGGCCTGGGGCTATTACTACCTGCCCGCGCTGGCCTTCCTGCCGCACCTGCTGGACCGGTTCGGCCTGCGCAGGGGCCTTCTCGCCATGGTCGCGCTGGCCCTGCCGATCACGCCCGCGGGCTTCTCGATCCTGTCGCAGGCGGACCTTCTGCTCAGCCTGCCCGCCCTGACGGGGGCCGCGATCATGCTGATCTGCGCGGGCCTCTTCGCACTGGCGATCCGCAGGCGCCGCACCGCGGCAGGCGGCCCCTTGCGCGCGACCCCCGTCTCTCTATAACCCCCTCGGATTTGGCCGGGCGCACCGGCAAAACGGGGGACGGGCGATGCCGAAGAGAACCGACATCAAGTCGATCATGATCATCGGTGCGGGGCCCATCGTCATCGGCCAGGCCTGCGAGTTCGACTACTCCGGCGCCCAGGCCTGCAAGGCGCTCCGCGAAGAGGGCTACCGGGTCGTGCTGGTGAACTCGAACCCCGCCACGATCATGACCGACCCCACCCTCGCCGACGCCACCTATATCGAGCCGATCACGCCGGAGGTGGTGGCCAAGATCATCGCCCATGAACGGCCCGACGCCCTCCTGCCCACCATGGGCGGGCAGAC
>Ga0008835_100790_pt1 | contig 22463 bp, 21 predicted proteins | sample HotLakConsoUCCRE_FD_62215 | JGI IMG/M metagenome (GOLD analysis project Ga0008835, IMG submission 62215) | Hypersaline microbial mat communities from Hot Lake, Washington, USA - Hot Lake Consortium UCC-RE (Hybrid Assembly) ... | reverse complement strand
CGGATCAAACGCTTCCGCCGCATCGCCCTGCGCTGCGAGAAGACCCTCACCAGCTTCATGGGCTTCGTCTTCCTCGTCTCCGCCATCGATTGGCTCAGATGAATGCAGACACGGCCTAGGACGGAACGGACATTCTCAAGGACTTGCCTTGTCTCCGCCTCGATGCCGCCCTCCACCACTCTGCCGTCTGGACCTGCAGGTACCTGTCCGGAAACGTAAATGAAGTCGCCAGCGCGCACAGCAGGCGAAAGCGGTACTCCTGCGGTCCCAAAGCATTCCTTTGGCATCATCTCTCCCCGAATTCCTTAAGGAGTTAAAATGGCAGACGCTTGGTCGTTTGCAAGTGAAGCAAAATCGTCATTGAGTCGCTCGCGCGAGCCGGAAACCAACATGACATGCCGAGGTGTTTGACGAGGCGCCGGTGCGTGCGGCGATGCGATAACGCCAGCAATAGGAACGGTGGCACAGGTAGGAGCCTCCCTTCAGCACTCGCGCCCTTTCACGGTGCAGCTCCGCATCGCGGGCCCGCGCGCGGCGCTTTAGCGAACGAAGGCGGAAGGCATCTTCGCACCACTCCCAAACATTACCGACCATGCTGTGAAGCCCCGCGCTATTTTGCGAATACGCATCCACCGGGGCAGTGCTGCGGTAACCATCCGTCGCGGAGTTTTCCTCGGGAAACCGCCCTCGCCAAATGTTGCAGAGGGGGACGACTTCCTCTTCGCTGTCAGGCTCGGCGTTGCCCCACGGGTATCGTACAGGGCCGAGGCCACCCTGCGCGGCATGCTCCCACTCAGCTTCCGAAGGCAACCGCCCGCCCGCCCAAGTGGCGAAGGCACGCGCATCATTCCAGGAGACATGCACGACGGGATGATCGTCTCGCCCTGCGAGATCGCTCCCCGGCCCCTCGGGGGCGCACCAATACGCTCCCTCAATCTGGCGGTGCCACTCTGCGCCCACGAAACCGCGCGTATTACCGACGCCCCCGTCAAGGTTGCCGGCGAAGACAGTTGACCATCCAAAGCGCTCGGCATCGGTGACATGGTTGGTGGCCGCCACAAATGCGGCGAAGCGCGCGTTGCTCACCGCATGCGCCTCAAGCGCAAAGGCCCGCAGCCGCTTGCGATGCACGGGCCCCTCGTCGTCCTGCGGGAACACCGGAACCGAGGTACCAATAGTCGCGTTCGCGGCTGGGAAATGAACACAGGGCGGCGGACTGTCGATCGCGACGCACGACTCGGCCGGAATTTTGGAGGCTATCGCCCGCGGCTTGGAGCCAGTCCGGCGTTCAGGCACACAGCAGGTTTGATCTTTCATGGTCCCGGCTGCGGTTTGCACAGCCAGCTGTCTTCCGCAGTCATCTTCCAGCGGACTATGTCGTCCGGTCGAGTGGACTTCGCCCAACTCTCTAACAGTGCCTGCTCCTCCTTCCGCCGGCCCAGGGCGGCGAGGATTGCATCCGGGTCCCAGTCGGACAACACAAGTCCTCGCAGGCGGTCGGCCACGGAGGCATAAGTTGGATCGCCTCCAAGATCGCATATCTCGTCCGGATCGTCGACGAGATCAAATAGCTGGCCCGGTAGCCCGTGGTGATAAATATACTTGTAGCGCCTACGCCGCACCATCCGCTGGACAACCTCGCGGCCCCCTGCCCAAGGCGGAACGCCGTCATTGACATATTCACTGAAGGTCTGGTCTTGCCATGGCGCCGCGGCCTCCCGCAAAATCCCAGCAAAACTGCGCCCCTGCGCGCCGGGAAGCGCAGGTGCTTTCGCGAGATCGAGAAGAGTAGCGGTAAGATCGGTGAGATTGACGACCGAATCGCGCGTCTCACCTCGCGGCAAGCCCGGGCCCCTCAACACTAAAGGCACCTTGGCGCTTTCATCGTAGAGAGTGGATTTCCACCAAAGTCCCCGTTCGCCCAGGTGCTCACCGTGGTCGGAGAGGTAGACAACGAGCGTTGTCTCCGCGAGCCCGGCCTCCTCGAGTGCGGACAGCACGCGACCGACCTGCGCGTCAAGCGTCTCCACCAGCCCGTAGTAGGCAGCGCGCGCCCGGGCGATCTCCGGTGCCGTTGCATCCGCAATCCCACGATCCGTTCGCCACCAGAGATAATGTGGATGCTCCTCCCCTTCTGACGGAGGAGGTAACGCGGGCGGTTGCACGCGAGCAGCGTAATGGTCGTACAGTGCAGGATCGCAGACGTATGGCGCGTGTGGCAGGATCCAACCCACGGTCAGGGCAAGTGGCCGCTCGATACCATTGCGACGCTGCTCCCCGGCTTCGCGTAGCATCGCCACCGCGGCCTCGGTTACGGCAGAATCGTAGGTCTCGTAGGCCGAGCGTCCCGGCCCCGATGCAACGAGACTTTCCCGCCAAGGATCGTTGGCGCGAGAAAGCGGGCCGAGGTCATGCGCTGTCCCGCCCAGCCAGTTGGGGCTGTGATCGCCCACCTCGCGTCGCGTGTAGCCGCGCATCTGGTCGGGTCCGATCGAGTGCATCCGCCCTGCAAGCCAAGGGGCATAGCCAGCCGCGCCAAGGCTATGTGCGAAGGTTGGCATGCCAGAGGGGAGGATATCTCGATTCGTCCAGCAGGATTGGTCTGCCGGTGTCCGCCCAGTCAGAAACGACATGCGTGAAGGCAGACAAATGGGCGATGGGCAGTAGGCGTTCGTCATCCGCACCCCATCTGCAGCCAGCGCATCGAGATGCGGCGTGCGCACCACAGCGTCGCCGGCGAAGCCTGCTATCTGCGCAGCATGCTGATCGGAATAAAGCAGCAGGATATCGGGCTGGCCGGCCATGCTTTACTCCGCGGCGTCGAGCCGGTTCAATTCCGCCCGCATGGGCCAGAAACAGGTGCTGGGCGGCTCGGTGACACGGGCCCAGTCGGCCATCAGAGACTTCGCCGCCAAGCCGGACTCGAGCCGGCGGGCAATTGCATCCGGATCCCAACCACGGAGAACCTCGGCGGTGAGCGCATCGCGGACTGCAGCATGACGGCGGCTGGACGCAAGATCACGCTCCTCGTCGGGATCCTCTGCCAGATCGAAGAGTTGCGGCGGGTAGCCGTGATAATAATTGAGCTTGTAGCGCCCGTCGCGGATCATCCGGTTCACGGTAGTTCCGGCGGGGGCCCAATCCATTTGACTGGCCTGGCAATATTCTGAAAACGTCCGATCAATCCACGGAGCCGTCGCATCCTGTGCGACGCCGAGAAAGCTCAACCCGCAAGCGTCGGGAAGTGGTGGCGCATCCATGGCATCGAGCATCGTCGCAGTGAGATCGGTGAGATTCACCACCTGAGCGCGCCGCTGCCCTGCGGGCAGTCGGGCGGGCCAGCGCATGATGATCGGTACGCGTACCGAGGCCTCGTAAAAGGTGTGCTTCCACCAAAGGCCATGGGCGCCGATCTGTTCGCCGTGATCGGAGGCATAGACGACCAGAGTGTTGTCGGCGAGGCCCAAGGCGTCGAGCCGTTTGAGGAGCCGGCCGATCATCCGGTCCATCGCGGTCACAAGACCGTAGTATGCGGCTCGCGAACGCAATTCCTCGGCCTCGGTCACGCTCTCGATGTCGGTAGTCTTGCGCCAGGCGGCGAGCCAAGGGTGATCGTCTTCAGGGGACGGGGCGCGTGGGCTGGCGAGACCAACGCGTCCCTCGAACTTGGCATAGTCGTCGGGACGGGCGACGAAGGGCGCGTGGGGCAGCATCAACCCTACCGTCATGGCGAAACGTTCGCGCCGGCCCGAGGCAATGTCGGCTGCGATCCGGTCCAGTCGCGCGAGCGCTGCCTCGGTCACGTCCTCGTCCTTGACTTCGTAGGCGCTTTGTCCGCGCCCCGAGTTACGCAGACTTCTGCGGTCCGGCGAGGCGGTTCCCTGTAGCGGCCCCATGTCGAGGCGCGGCAGGCCCAACCAATTGGGATGATGGTCGCCAACCTCGCGGTCGGCATAGCCAAGATGCTGATCCGGTCCGAGGGAATGCAGCCGGCCGATCAGCACCGGATCGAGCCCGGCGGCGCCGAGGCTGTGGGCGAAAGTCGGCAGACCCGAATGCAGCACATCCTGATTTCCCCAGACGCCGGTGCGATGGGGTTGCCGCGCCGTCATCGCCGACATGCGCGATGGTGTGCAGAGCGGTGAGGGGCAGTAGGCCGCATCGAAGGTCACGCCTTCCGCGGCGAGCCCGTCGAGCGCCGGGGTATGCGCGAGTCCGTCCCCGTAACAACCTGCAACCCGAGCGGAATGCTGGTCGGAAAACAGGAATAACAAGTTGGGCGGTGCCGCCATGTCTGGGAAGCTCGTATAAGGCTCAAAAGATGTACTCGTGTTCATACCAGGGTTCAAGCCTTGCATGTTCAGGTGGTCGCGCCGGGGCGCACCCGAGCCTCGACCTCGACGCGGCGCAAATCACCGTCGGGGTCCGCAGCGAGACGCCGGATTTCCTGAGCGCCGATGTCAGCCACGCGCGCGAGAGGGAAATCAAGCGCCGTGATCGGCGGGTGCATGACCCGGGTCAATTCCGTGCCATCCACAGCACTGAGCGCCAGTCTGCCCGGCACATCGATATTCAGCCGACGGCATGCCTCGAGCGCGCCCACGGCCACCATGTCGCTCCCGCAAAGCAGTGCGTCGGGCAGCCGGTCTTCCGCGACAAGCGCCTCGATCAGCTTTGCCCCCTCGGCAAAACCGGGGGCAACATGCCGCTCGTGGCCTTTTGTTTCGGGGGCTGCGGCGATGGCATCGGTGAACCCCTTCAGGCGGGTCACGTTCAGCGCGTTCAACGGATTGGCCGAGTGCACAAAGGTGATCCGCCGATAACCACGGCTGATCAGATGCTCGGTTAGCCGACGCATGGCGGCCCGATTGTCGAAGCCCACGCAGCTTCCCAAGCTTTCGGGATCGTAGGAGAGCAGTTCGACCAGCGGGGTCTGCGCCACGCGCAGCACCTGGCGCATCGGTTCGGTGAGCACACTGCTCATCACCACGATCACCGCCGGGCACCAGCCGGCCATCTCGCGCATCGCCGACTCGCGCTGAACGAGGGAATCCGTCAGCGGAAAGTGGTTCACGATCAGCCCGTCAGCGTGCAAGGCATCGGCCAACCATTGGGAGATTGCTCCATAGACGCCCGACATTTGAGCCGGCGCCGCAAGCGAGACGATGCGGCTATGCTCTGCCCTCATGCCTCGGGCCACCTGGTTGGGAATGTAGCCGTTGCGGGCGATGGCTGCCTCGATCCGCTTCAGCGTGTCCTTGGCAACCAGTTCGGGGTGCGACAGTGCGCGGGAGACCGTGATCCGGTTGACGTTAGCCTCGCGGGCGATGTCGGCCATGCGCGGCCGCCGTCCCTTGCCTCCACTCACCGCCTTGTCTCCCCTTGTTGAGGGTTCGTAGCATTCTCGCGCGGCTTCCGACCAGACCCCGGCTGCCGTTACCCCGGCAGATCAATGAAGAGGATCCGGGTGAACGTGAACTGGAGCACCACACCCAAGGCAAGTCCGATGACCGCTCCGAATACCGCATCACGCCATCGAAAACTGTTGGATAGCAGCATGGTCGTCAGCGACATGAAGGCCGAGGTAGCCAGCGCGAAGGGCAGCCAGCCGCGCGCCACGGCGGTGACGAACAGCAGCGTCGCGACAGTGAAGATCACGCCATTGCGCAGCGCCAGCGGATCGACCTGCACCGTCGGCGGCGCCACACGCAGATCGCGAATTACCTGCACCACGATCTGCACCAGCACCATTGCAGCCACGATCGCGGCGGTGGCGGCGGGCAGAACGTCCGGCCCCACCACGTCGAAGACCGGCCCCTCGGTACGGCCGGTGCCCATGAGGACAAGCCCGCAGAAGACCAGGATTCCAATCTCCACGTGTATTCCGGCGAGAATGGCCAGCATACGGCCAGCCCCTCGCGAGGCGGCTGGGGGGGCGCGCTCATTCAACGCGCCGGACCCTGAACATCATGTACCACATGCCGGCCGTGAGGATCGCGCAAATGATCGGGACGGGCGTGGCAAGCAGTGGCCAGACGCTGCCGCCAGTGTACATTGTCGCCTGCCGCAGCGAGGTTTCGGCGATGGGCGCCAGCACCAGCCCGATAACCAGCGGTGCCAACGGATAGTCCTTTCGTTCCATCGCGAAGCCAATTACCGCGAATGCCAGCATCACGCCCACGTCGAACCAACTGTTGGCCAGTGCGAAGGACCCGATGACGCACAGCACCAAGACCCCGGGCAGTAGCAGCTTGGTGGGCACCGAGGCGATGCGCGCGATGAATCCCGTGGCCAGATACATCACGCCCAGCATCACGATGTTGGCGATCAGCACCGACGCAAGCACCGTTTCCACGAACTCGGGGTTGGCGCGGTAAAGTCCCGGGCCGGGCTGCAGCCCGTGGATGATCAGCCCACCGATCAGGATCGCATCGATGACGCTGCCGGGGATACCGAGCGCGAAGAGAGGCACCAGCGCCCCGCCCACGGTGGCGTTGTTCGCCGCCTCCGAAGCGATCACGCCCTCCTCGGCGCCCTTGCCGAATTCCTCGGGCTGGCGGCTGAAGGACTTGGCTATGGAATATGCGAAGGCCGATCCGATATTGGCGCCGACACCTGGGAGGATCCCGATCCATGTTCCGATCAGCGAGGCACGAATCATCCCGATCCAGTGGCGGGAGAAATCACGCAAGCCCATGAACATACCCTTCAGGTCCTGGCGCACCCCGGCCGTGGCACGCTGGCCGCCTGGTCGAAGAACCTCGGCCAGCACCTGGTTGCCGGCGAAGAGCCCCACCAGCACCGGCAACAGCTTGAACCCGTCGTTGAGGGCGTCGATTCCGTAGGTGAAGCGGTAGTTGCCGCCGATCGGGTCGAGCCCCGGCAATGCGATCAGCATGCCCAGAAACCCGGCGATCAGGCCCTTGAGCATGTTGCCTCTACTGAGCACCACCAGAAGCGCCAAGGCCATCATGATCATCGCGAAAAAGTCGAACGGCGTGAACCGCACGGCGATGATGCTGAGCGGCCGGGCGAGGAGCACGAGAAAGATCCAAGAGATTATTCCGCCCACGAAGCTTGCGACAATCGCCAGCCCGATGGCACGACCAGCCTTACCCTGCTGGGTCATCGGATATCCGTCGAAGGTGGTCATCACCGACGCCGCGGTGCCGGGCATCCGCATCAGCACCGCGGTGATCAGCGACCCTGAGACGGCCCCGACATACATCGCCACGAGCATCGATATCGCGTTCACCGCCTCCATCGTGAAAGTGAATGGCAGAGACAGCGCAATCAGCATCGATCCGGTCAGCCCCGGAATGGAGCCCACGACGATGCCCAAAACCACTCCCAGGATGATATAGAAGAGCGTAAGAGGCGCGAGCGCCGCCATCAGCGGTTGCAGGAGATCCATCTTGCTTGTTTCTGCCTCGGTGGGTGGTCGATGCGCCGCCGGCCCGTTGGGCGGGCCGGCGGCGCCGAGCGCCTTCAGGATGGCGTCATTCGAGTGTGGCTGCGACGCCTTCGATCACGGCATAGAGCTCGTCAACCTCGGGCGCGGCATCGCTCCCGGGCTGGAAACTCGGGATCATACCGCGTTCCTCAAGTGTCGCCGTCAATTCGGGATTTGACATCGCCACGCCAAGCGCATCCTGGAATGCGGTCACGCGATCTTGCGGCGTGCCGCCGGGCATTAGCCACATATACTCGACCCCCATGTTCATCTCGTAGCCCTGTTCGGTGGCCGTGGGAATCTCGGGGAAATAGGGAATACGGTCGCCGCCCAGAGCAGCGATCACGCGCACCTCGCCGCTTTCGGTGATCGGCAGAGCCTCCGAACCCGCAAGGACACCCACGTCGATCTGCTCCCCCAGAAGTGCCGCAGTGGTAGCCGCGCCTCCGCCGGTCTGCACGTAACGGAATTCGGCACCGTCGGCCTGCGCCTCGAGCATCAGCATGGAGAAGTGGTTGACGGCCCCGAGATTGACACCGGCGATGACCGGATCGCTTCCGCGAGCGGCTTCCATGATCTCGTCGAGCGACGTGTGCGGCGAGCTCGAGGGCACGACCACGACCAGCGGAATCTCGACCGCCGTCGCTACGAGTTCGAAATCGGTGTGGCGGAAATCGGCCTTGTCCAGCGCCATGGCCGTGAGAAGCGTCACATGGTTGGCAAGTACTGTGTAGCCATCGGGGTCGGCCTCGACGGCGCGGCGGCTGCCGCCGACAGAACCGCTCCCTGGAACGTTCACCACAACGATACTGCCGCCGAGCGCCTCTTCCAGATGCGGCTGCAGCGTGCGCACCAAGACGTCGGTGCCGCCGCCCGCCCCAGCGGGCACGATGATGCGCACGGGTTCTGATGGATAATCCTGCGCCAGCGCCGGGGCCGACAAGACAGCGCCGGCAACGGCAATCGCCGCGGTAAGGTTCATTCTCTTCATGCTTTCCTCCCTTTGATCTTTGTTGCCCTGCCTTCACGGGGCCTGCGGCAGGGGTCTTTCGATGCGCTGGAGACGATCCTGCCTGAACCGGACCGCAGGCTACGCACCTTTCCCGTGATCTTTCCAACGATCGATGTTATCGAGTACATAACACGAAATTCCTGATCTGAACAGGATTTACCCAATATTCCGCGAGCACATGAAACGGCCCTGACATTGCGCTGGGGCCAGGAGGACAGAATGACATCCACACGCCCCGCGGGCACCATCCGCCCCACCGTAGATTTCGGCGGGACTGGCAAGCAGGTTGGCCATCTGCAGTTGCCGCAGTCAGAACATGAAGACGCCTGGGGGGTGGTGCCCATCCCGGTAGCGGTGATCGCAAACGGCGACGGGCCCACGGTGCTGCTCGAAGGAGGCAACCACGGCGACGAATACGAAGGCCCGATCACGCTGTGCGATCTCGTGCGCGAGATCGATCCGCACGAGGTGCAGGGGCGATTGATTGTCTTGCCGGGTGTCAACTGGCCCGCAGTTGCGGCCGCTCGGCGCACTTCGCCTCTCGACGGACTGAACATGAACCGCTGCTTTCCCGGTGACTCACTCGGCAGCGCGACTCAGCAAATTGCCGCCTACGTACACGACGTCCTGTTTCCAATGGCAAATGCCTTTATCGATTTACACTCGGGCGGCTCCTCGCTCGATATTCTACCGAGCGCAATTCTCGAAATCGGGGCGAACGAGAGCCACACCGCTCGCAATCGCGCTGCGGCGGAAGCCTTCGGAACCGACACCGTAGTGGGCATCGACAATCGCGGCGACCCGCGCACCGCCACTGCCTCAGCCGCACGTGCAGGGCTGACTGTAGTGGGCACTGAAATGGCCGGTGCTGGTTCCGTTTCGATTGGCGCTTTAGCACTGTGCCGGCAGGGCGTGCGCAATGTTCTCGCTCATCTGGGCGTGCTGACGCGCGACCAATCCGTTCCACGGCGTTCGCCCGCCCGTCACTTCGTTCTCGGCCCTGAAGCTCACGTCCTTAGCAACGACACGGGCGTTTTCGAGCCTTTGCAGATGCTCGGGGCGGACGTAAAGGCGGGGATGCCGGTGGGCAGGATATACGATCTGGGTACTCCGAACCGATCGCCGTTCGAACTGACAGCAACGTGTGACGGACTGATCTTCGGCCTCCGCCACCCTGGCGCTGTCCGTCCCGGAAGCTGCTGTGTAGTAATTGCGAGTCCGACCCGAATGTCAGACGACAACGGCAGGTAAGCTATTCGCGAGTCGTTGGGAGGTGACAGGACCGAAGGCGCGATGTCGAACGCCAGAAGATGTCTTGTGACGGGACCGGTGGAGCAGAACCCGCCAACGCCTAATCTTCGGCGAGATCAATCCGCGAAGAGTGCATCACCGCAAGGTTCCCCTGTGACGGAAATGCTCGAGCGTGTCGGGCTTCATCTCGATCGAGAAACCAGACGCCTCGGGCGGCAAATAGGCTGCCTGCCGGATGACACATGGCGTCACGAAATGCTCATGCAGATGATCGACGTATTCAATAACGCGACCCGCTTTTGTGCCGGACACCGCGACATAGTCGATCATCGACAGGTGTTGTACGTATTCGCACAGACCGACGCCGCCGGCATGCGGCCATACGGGCCTGTCGAATTTTGCCGCCAGTAGTAGCACAGCAAGTACCTCGTTCAGCCCGCCCATGCGGCAGGCGTCAATCTGCACGATGTCGATCGCGCCGGCAGCAATGAACTGCTTGAAGAGAATTCGGTTCTGGCACATCTCGCCCGTGGCCACCTTGATAGGCGAGATGGCCTCGCGGATCGCCTTGTGGCCCAGCACGTCGTCGGGACTAGTCGGTTCCTCGATAAAGAAGGGGTCCGCGAAGGCAAGGTCGCGCATCCAGGAGATTGCCTCATCCACCTCCCAGACCTGGTTGGCGTCGATCATCAGGCGCATCTCGGGACCCATCTCCTCGCGGGCGATGGTCAGCCGCCGGATGTCGTCGGCGCGGTCGCGGCCGACCTTCATCTTGAGATGGGTGAAGCCCTTCGCCTTGGCCTCTCGGCAGAGGCGGCGCATCTTGTCGTCAGGGTAACCGAGCCAACCTGCTGAGGTAGTGTAGCAGGGATAGCCCGTCGCCTCGAGATCGGCGATGCGCGCGGCCTTTCCAGGCTCTGCACGCTTGAGGATCTCCAGCGCCTCCTCACGGGTCAACTGGTCGGTCAGGTAGCGAAAGTCGACGATGCCGAGGATCTCCCTGGGGCTCATCTCCGCCACCAGCCGCCAGACCGGCTTGTCCGCCTCGCGCGCCAGAAGATCCCATAGCGCGTTGACCACAGCGCCGGTGGCCATATGCATCACCCCCTTGTCTGGGCCGACCCAGCGCAGCTGACTGTCGCCGGTCAGGAGGCGCCAGATACCTGCGGGATCGGCGCGCAGATCCGCTGTCGTCAAGCCGACGACCAGGTGACGCATCGCCGAGATGGCCGCGCAACACAGATCGTTTCCGCGCCCGATTGTGAAGGTTAAGCCATGGCCGACCAGATCAGGCTGGTCCGTTCGCAGCATCACATAGGCCGCGGAATAGTCCGGGTCGGGGTTCATTGCATCCGATCCGTCCATTTGCGCGGATGTCGGGAAACGCAGGTCGATCACCTCGACATCGGTAACCGTCGCCATGAACTAGCCCCGCACCACGGAATGCCGCTGACGCCCTTTGGATCCGTCCTGCGACAGGTCGCGCGTCAAGGCCTCTTCATTGATCAGAGCGGGCTGCTTAATGCCCGGCGCCATACAGAGTTGGAATTTCATTTGCATGTCTCTCCTGTTTTCTGTCGTGTTGATCGTCGGTCAGATCGTCCAGAAGCCATTGGAGCCGCTTTCAGATCACTCCGCGGCAATTCCAGCAACGTGCCCGAATGCGCAATACCGGCGCAGTTGATCGGGACCCGAAACGGTGCCCGCCCGGCCACAGTGGCCGCGACCCCATCGCTATCGGGGATCTCGAGCGCTTGCACGTCCACGTCGGTGGCCATGACGCATGCACCCGCTGCCTCCAGCGCCAGCGCTGCGGCATTGCCGATGTCCAGACCCAGCGAGATCACCAGCGCAGCCTGACCTTCAAGACATGCAAATGGTCTCTCCCTCGCTTGCCATGATGTCGGTGAGCCGTCCAAACACGCGAAGGGCGGTGCCGCGCAGAAGAGCCGCGCGGTCAGTCATGTCCAGTCCGGCGCGCCCCATGATCCGCTCAAGGCTTTCGGCCCAGCGCGCGGTCCCGCCCGCCATGGCGCAGACCGGGTGGTTGCTGGCGGCCATCAGCCGTCCGGGCCCGAAGAGATCGAGACAGGCCACGGCCCGGTCCTCGACCTGCGACAGATGTGCCTCGGGACCGAACGGCTCCATCAGGCCAGAGAATTTCATGCTCACATTTGGCAGCCCCGCAAGATCTTCGATGCCGTGTTGCCACGGTGCGAGGCTGGCGGGCGGTACAGGCGGCAGGCCGCAGTGGTCGAGGAGAATCTGTGCCTCCGGCAATGCCCGGGCCAGTGCGGCCACATCCGCAAGGCATTCCGGCGGCGCAAGGCACTCCAACGCAAGTCCCGCCGCGGCAAGCTGCGAAAGGTCCTCCAGCGCAGCGCGGTCGAGCAAGGCCTCGGGCGCGTCCATACGATTGAGCATCAGTCGCACGCCACACACCCACGGATCTTCGATTAAGGCGACGATACGTCTATCGGCATCCGGACTGCCCGGCTCGATCCAGCCGACGAGGCCGAGCGGCACACCGACCCCACGTGCAGCGGCACGCAGCCAGTCGGAATGCCCCGCATCGGGTGCCGATTGCACGAGGACGGCGCCGGCGGCGCCGCACTCGCTTAGATGCGTGCGCAGCGCCTCGACCTGGCCCAGGGGCCCGATCCAGGGTTCCTTCCTCAAGATCAGGATGTCGTCGCCCCGCGCCGGGTCCCACAGATGTACATGGGCGTCGATCGCACCGTCAAAGATCATCGGCCAATGCCCGCATCCGCGACCGCGTCCCATAACGCAGGCGGGATCGGTTCCTGCAAAGCAGCCAGCGCGGCGTCCAGCTCGTCCCGGGACGCCACGCCCAAAAGCGTTGTTGAGACCCGCGCATCGCGGCCGGGGAATTGCAGGGCCGCGGCTAACAGGCTCACGCCCGCCTCCGCGGTCCGGACAGCAAGCCCCCGGGCTTCCTCACGCACGGAGCTGGAGGCCGGCTTATAATCAAATCGTGCATCCGGGGCGTCAGGGTCCGCCAGCAAACCGGAATTCAGCACTCCGCCTGCCACGATGAGGCAGTCCGCCACCGCGGCCCGCGGCAACAGCTGCGCTCCAGCCGTGCGGTCGAGCAGCGTCCAGCGCCCCGCCACCAGCAGGCAATCGACAGCGCCCTCCTCCAACGCCCGCAGCAGCCCCGCGACGCTGTTACAGCCTGCCCCGACCCGACCGATACGCCCCTTCGACTGAAAATCGCGCAGCACCGGCAAGGCCTCGCCCAGCGCTTGGTCGGGGGCGGCCTCGATGTCGTGCAAAAAGACAATATCCAGATGCTCCCGCCCGAGGCGCTCACAGGACCGGGCGATCGAAGCGCGGATCGCGTTTTCAGAGTAATCCCAGTGATCCGCCACGCCGGTTTGGCCGGGTGGAGCGGCACCATAATTCCGGGTCCGCCCACATTTGGTCGAGACGAGTACGTCGCCCGGTGCGTTGCGCAATGCATGACCCAGACGGTCCTCGGCGACGCCGCCGCCATAAAGCGCGGCGGTATCGAAATACCGCAGTCCGGCCGCGAGCGCGCGGTCGAGCGTTGCGTGCGCCATGGCCTCGGGCACCAGCGCCAGCGACGCAGTGCCGAGACCCAGCGCGGGCAGAAGCGCACCTGTCATTGCAGCAGGCCCCAGCGACGCACTGTCATCCGCTCGATCGGGCGGAAAATGAGAAAATCCAGTGCGAGCCAAAGAATACCGATCAGGATCATGCCCAGCAGCACGATCTCGGTCTGGTACCACTGCACTGCCTCCAGGGTCATATAGCCAATGCCGTTGGTCCCCGCGATCATCTCCGCAGCCACCAGCGCGCGCCAGCCATAGGCCATCGATGTGCGCAGCCCGACGAGAATCTGCACCAATGCGCCGGGCACAACGACCGAGGTGATGATGTGCCATTGGTTCGCTCCATGACACGCCGCCGCGCGGTACAGCACCTGCGGGATCGACTGCACGCCGATCACCGTCGAATAAATCGAGGCGAAAAAAATCGTGTTTGCGATCACGAACAGGACCGATCCCTGCCCGACCCCGAACCAGATGATCGCCAGCGGCACCCATGCGATCCCGGCGATGGACTGAAAAAAGCTGAGCACCGGCGTCATCGTTTCGGCCACAGCGCGATTGAGTGCGATGGCCAGACCCAGCGGAATGGCGATCAGATTACCCAACAGATAGCCCACGGCGAGGCGTTTCAGGCTCGCCGAGATCTCGGAGGCAAGGCTGCCGTCGGCGGTCATGGACCAGAAGGTGTCCCACACCGTGAGAGGCGACGGCAGCTTGTAGGCGGGTATGTCCGCAAGCGCCGGGGCCAAAGCCCAGAGCGACAGGACGACCACGAACGGCAACACGCCGGTGAGCAGCATCGGGTCCATGCGAGGCCCGCCTACGCGGGAAACGGTCTCTGTCATGAACCCCCTCCCTGCGCACGGACGAGCCCCCAACGTTCGATGGTCGCCCGTTCGACCGGGCGCAGGAACAGCCGGTCGAGCGCCAGCCAGAGAACTCCCATCATGATCATGCCCACGACCACCCGGTCGGTCTGCCGCGTCGTGGCGCCGTCGAATATGAGGAACCCGAGGCCCGAGCCCGCGGCGATCATCTCGGCGAAGATCAGACCGCGAAAGGCGAACCCCGCACCGACCCGGAAGCCGGTGATGATGTTGGGCAGGGCCGAGGGCAGGATGACCGAAGTGAGCACCTGCCGCCTCGTGGCGCCGAGCGTGCGCACGGCGTTGATCAGCACCTGCTGGACGGTCTGCACACCGGTCAGCGTGTTGTAGAGAACCGGGAAGAACACAACGTAGCTGATCGCGATCAATATCGTGTTGAAGCCGTATCCGATCCAGATCACCAAGAGCGGAATCCAGGCGACCTCGACGATGGCGTAGAAGAAGTTGATGATCGGCCCCAGCAGGCGCGACCAGAAGCGCGACAGGCCGATCAAGAGCCCGAAACAGACCCCGAGTGTCAAGCCGGTCGCGACCCCCGTGGCGTAGCGAATCGCGCTGTCCGCAATATAGGCAGGCAGAATGCCCTTGTTGATCAGGTCCACGAAGGCCGCCGCGACATCGACGGGTGCAGGATAGAAATATGCCGGCAGCGCGATGATCCACACCGACACCTGCCAGAGCGCAAGCACCACCAGAATGCCCAGAATCCCGCGCCATTGCGAAGTCTTGACTCTGGGCAGAGGTAGGCCGCGGACCGCGGCCGCGCTGACATCGGTCATGGCTGCGCCTCGAGGATCTCGATGTCGCGTACCCAGTAATTCCGCGCGAGCCGCCGCAGGGCATCGGTGTCGGCGGACATGATTCGTGCACGTCCGTCGGACCAACCCTGATAGCGACCGACCCGCTGGAACGCCTCGATGTGGAATCGTTCGGGCTCGAAGGTCAGCGATACCGCAATGTCGGCACCTTGCGTCAGGTCCAGGTCACGCAGGTGGGATGCCGCCCCGATCCGACCCCATACCGCCGCAGTCAGCATGACAAGCACCATGGTCACCAGCGCGTAGACAGGTGTGCGCCATTCCGGCGGAAGACCCCGGGTCATCGGTTCGGATCCCGGACGAGTTTCAGAACGTGGTCGCGCAACTCGATAAAGCGCGCATCGCCGGTTATTCTGTCCCAATGCCGCGCCTGCCGGGGGATGTCGATTTCTACCACCTCGCGAAGGCGGCCCGGCCCCGGGGTCAGAACCGCCACGCGGTCGGCCAGGAACACGGCCTCCTCGACTGAATGCGTGATGAAGAGGACGGTGACCGGGTGGGTGTCCCAGACCCGCAGAAGCTCCTCCTGAAGGGACAGCCGCGTCTGGGCGTCGACGGCCGCGAACGGCTCGTCCATCATCATGATTTCAGGCGTATTGGCCAGCGTCCGCGCCACCGCGACTCGCTGGCGCATACCGCCCGAAAGCTCATGCGGATACTTATCGGCCGCGTCTGACAGACGCGTCATGACGAGGTAGTCGCGCGCAACCCGCTCCCGTTCCTTGCGCGCGACGCCGCGGTATTTCAAGCCTATGGCCACATTCTCCAGCACCGTTTTCCAAGGCAGCAGCGCGTACTCCTGAAAAACCACGCCGCGATCCGAGCCGGGGGCCTCGATGATCTGCCCGTTCATGCAAACCGAGCCGGCGCGAGGCTTCATGAAGCCGGCAATGGCGGAGATAAGAGTAGATTTGCCGCAACCCGAGGGCCCGACCACGCAGAGAAACTCGTTCTCGACGATGTCGAGGCTGAGCTTTTCGACAGCTACGGTTTCGAGCCGCCGCTCCTCGTTAACATGGACCAGCGTGACCTCGCTGATTGAGATCTTGGGCTCTCGGATTGCGGTCACTTCCATGCGGCTCAGTAGGCCTGACGATCCGCAGGGATCGGTTCGAGATCTGCGAAAGCGTCTGGGTTGCTGGCCTCCGCCGCCTCAAGGAACCGGGTGTCGATGGCGCCGGAGGGGTCGAAGATCTCCTCGATACGGCCGAGACCCACGAGGAACGGCAGCGTTTTCGCCTGGTACATCTCGGCAGTGTAGGTCGAGATGCGCGGATCGAGCGACACGCTGCCCAGCGCAAGCGCCATGGTCTCGAGTTCGACGCCCTGAATCCACCGCATGTTGATCTCGGCGGCGGCCTCGGTATTAGCCCGGACCCAAGCCTGAGATTCAGCGAAGGCCGCCATGAACCGCTCCAGCGTCTCGGCGTTCTCTTCGACCACGGATTGCGTTGTCAGGATCGTGCCGGGGTCGTAGCATTCCGGGCACCCGCCAGCCTGCACCAACGTCGCACCATTCACCTGTGTCAAGGCTGTCGCACCCCAGGGCTGCCAGATCGCGACCGCATCCACGTCGCCCTGGTTGAGCGCCGTTACGAGCTCCGCCGGCGGGACGTTGACGAGGTCCACGTCATTCTCGCCCAACCCGGCCGCGCTCAGAACGCCGAGCAGGAAAGCCTCGGCGCCGGTGCCGCGCGGCAGGCCTATCCTCGCGCCGGCCAGCGCCGCGACGTCACCCTCGCCAATGCCGGACGCCTCAGACGCAATGATTGACTGGTTATCGGAATATGCATCGCGGTTCGGATCGCCGTGAAGATGCCCGATCAGCACCAGCGGAAAGCCGCGCGCAAGTCCGGTCAGGTAAGGCACGGAACCCATCACGTTTACTTCCTGCGCGCCATTTATCAGGCCGTTCACCATGTCCACTCCGGACTGGTACATGACCACCTCGGCATCGAGCCCGTGCTCGGCGAAAATGCCGCGTTCCACACCCGCGAAAACCGGGGCGTGATCAACGGCACCTGCGGCGCCGATGCGGATGGGCAGCAGATCCTGCGCCAAGGCGCTGCCCGCTGTCAGGGCCAGCGCGAGCGCGCTTGCGATCAGTTTCTTCATCGTCTTATCCTCCCATTGGATTGTCGATATTCGTTGCGATCTGATGGTCTTGTTGTTTTAGCCGGTTGATATTCGACGCGAAGCACCGGATTTCGCCGTAGCAGCCCGCGACCGACTGGGCATGCTGGATGGAAACTTGGAAATGAGTGTCAAGCGAGGTCACTGATCGATTTCGTCATTGCCGAGTGCCCGCCGCCACGAGGTGGTGAGATGGGCCTTGAGCGCCGCTACGCTCTCGGTCTGGTCACCTGCCAGTAACGCGTCGATGATCTGCAAGTGTTCGGTCATGCCACGCGCCAGTTGTGTCGATTGGTAGGTGCTGTTGAGACGGATTAGGCGCACACGATCCTCGATGGACTGATATGTGTCACGGATCAGGGAGTTCCCAAGATTCGCGACGAGCTTCACATGCAGGTCGAGGTCCACACGCAGTCCTTCAGCCAACAAGGCTTCGTCCACGGATTGCTGTGCCGCGATGCGGTCAAGGATACCCGTCGTCCGCGATTTCAGCTCTCTCAACAGTGGAAGGTCAGGGGCACTGGCCATCCGTCGCACGGCCTCTTGCTCGATCAGCAATCGGAAGTGAAATGCCTCATTGATGAAGCGTAGATTGATGTCGGCAATCTGGACTCCACGTTGCGGCAAAAGGTGAATCATGCCCTCCACCTCAAGCCGTTTCAGCGCCTCGCGCACGGCACCCATCGGACTGTCAAGCAATTCGCACAGCTCTCTCTGCGTGATGAAGGCGCCGGGCGACAAGGTCCGGTCGAACAGCCGGCTCTTGAATCTTTCGTAGGCGACCAGACGCAGCGGTGAAGTCATAGATACCCCATCTACTGAGTACTTAGTAAGTACTTGCGGCGTTCTCAGTCAATCTCTTTTCTGTAGTTATGGAATGATCGCCTTAAGGAGAGTCTGAAAAACCTCGCGCACTAAGCGGGTTGGGATACACTGAGCGGGACGAAGAAGAATGCCCGCCGATGCCAAAGCAGCCTGCGATACGCCACCTCACGCCCCACGATGAAGAAGGAGCAGACGCGGCGCGAGAAGTTTCTGGCCGAGATGGAAGAGGTGGTGCCGTGGACGCGGTTGCTGGCCTTGATCGAGCCGAATTACCCGAAGCGTGGCGCGCGCGGAGGGCGTCCGCCGATGGCGCTGGAGACGATGCTGCGGGTATATTTCTTCCAGCAATGGTACGCGCTCAGCGATCCGATGACCGAGGAGATGCTGTATGACAGCGACGCCATGCGCCTGTTCGCGGGCATCGAGCTCGGCGACGATCGGATCCCGAACGAGATCACGCTCCTCGATTTCCGCCACCTGCTGGAGAAGCACGAGCTGACCGAGAAGCTGTTCGCCGAGGTGAACGACCACCTCGCCGACCAGGGCATCACTCTGCGCTCGGGCACGCTGGAGCACGCGACGATCATCGACGCGCCGTCTTCGACAAAGAACAAGGCCAAGGTACGCGATCCCGAAATGTCATCCACGAAGAAGGGCAACGACTGGTATTTTGGCATGAAGGCGCATGTCAGCGTGGATGCCGAAACCGGCATCGTGCACAGCTTGAAGACCACCACGGCCAAGATGCATGACAGCCGGGTCTGGCGCGAACTCCTGCACGGGGCGGAGACGTCAGTGTGGGCCGACAAGGGCTATGTCTGCGCAGCGCGTGAGGCCGCGTTCACCGGACCCAGCAAGTTCTGGGGCGTCATGAGAAAGGCGCCGAAAGGCGGTGCGATGCATCCCATCGACGAGGACATCAACCGGATCATCGCCATGGAGCGGGCGCGGGTCGAGCATCCCTTTCGGGTGATCAAGCGCCAGTTCGGGTGTCTCAAGACCCGCTATCGCGGCCTCGCGAAGAACCGCGCGCAGCTCTTCACGCTGTTCGCCCTCGGCAACCTGTTCCCTGTCCGACGAAGGCTGCTGGCATGAGGCGGAGTCAGCCCTCAGATGCTGGAGTTGGCCATTACGGCCGGCAGATATGCCGAATTCGCCCGCGCCATTGGCCGAAAGGCTCCAGTCAGACCGCCCGTGACCGGAAATTGGCAAAGCTGAAGCGGTAGATCAGTCGATCCTTATATGCTGAAGTCCACCGCGCCGCTGATGTCTAAATGACTTGACCTGCTTCCGTGAAACGTCTTCGATTTGAGTTTGGTGTGTATTCCAAAGGAGGAAACAGACAAGGAAGAGGAGCCGTTTCAGCGAAGCGCAGATCAATTGCGCGTCCTGACGGAGCATTAAGCAGGCATGTCGGCGCGCAATGTGTACCGCAAGCACGGGATCAGCGATCCGACTTTCTACATCTGGCTACATCTGGAAAAAAGAGTCGCCGCAGCAACCACTATATTCAGCCTGCATGGAGTACATTCGCATTTAATGTCGGTCAGAAATGCCCCCAGCATTTAAACGGCATCCAAGCTCAGCGCAAATTGTGTCCATCGCAGGCCTCAACGCATCCAGCGACGGCCGGACATATCGCTGGCCGGTGATCGACAGCGGAGTGTGATTAAGCAAGCGACCAACGATCTCTTCGAGGACACCGGCCTCCATCGCAACGGTCGCGAAGGTTCGCCTGTGTGAATGCGGACTCCACGCAATCCGCTGCGGCGAGGTGAGCCTGCCCTCAGAGCCCTTAGGCGACGGGAAAACCCATCTCCGATGCAGGCCCCGGACCGGCGCGAGGATCTCGTGGTGGCGCGGTAGGATCGGCAAATCGAAGCTCCGGCCGTTCTTCGTGATAGGCAGGTGAATGCGATCCTCGTGGACGTTCGCCCACTCCAGCGTGAGGGCCTCGGACTTCCGAAAGCCGGTGTAGAGGAGTAGTTCGAAGAAGGTCGCGTGGATCGGGTTGTGTAGTCTCTGGACGGTTCGGCGCCAACCCGGCAGATCTTCAATGATAGCCCCGTCCGGTGTCTCGATGTACCACTCGATCGCCATCGTCGGACATTCCGGAAGATCATGAGTTCTCCGGGCATGGTTCCAGACGGTTCGGAAGTACTTGAGCGTGTGATTGGCCCCGGACGGCGTCGCCGCCATGGCGCGATGCTTCTCGACAGCCATGGCCTTGGTGATCTCATCTAGCGGCAAACTCATCCACTGCTTCAGGTGCAGGTCGAACTGCTGGCGAATACCCAGTCTGTGGGTCTCCGACCTCAGCTTCGGGCGTGCAAGGTACGCCTCCATCGCCGCTTCCAGTGTCGGCGCTCCGATCTGAACGGACTTGCCGGCGCCCCTGCCCCATTCGAGGGCGAAGCCGAGTGCGGTCTGCCGTGCTGCTGCCGCGCTGATGACCGGGTAGCGGCCGATCAACACTCGCTGCGTCCTGCCCCCGACGTCCTTCTGGAAATACCATGTCTTCGCACGCTTGCCGACGAAGAGAGAAAGACCCCTCACCTCGGTGTCCCAGTACTTCTGGGTGCCCGCTTTTGCAGTGGGCAACTTGCTTACGTAGGTCTCAGTGAGCTTGGGCATATTGTCGGTATTTTGTAGGTAATGTGAGGAAAAGATAGGAACCGACATCAAACCTTATGACAGCCTTAAGTCAACAAAAAGAATGATTTGGAACGAGTATGAAACGACTGGAAAGCGTGCCAACTTGCTTGGAAGGCTGGGGCGCTACCATTACACCATACCCGCTCGGTAGCCTCATTGAGTATTTCACGGGGTATGGCGCGTCAAGGCAGGCTTGGGAGGCAGCTTGTTGTCGGGTGTACTTCCGGACATCGCCGGCGTGCTCTACCAAGGCGATCAGGCCTTTCCGGCCCTTAGCCGTCTGCGGGGCACCTGACGCATCCTGCCCGACCGCCTCGCAAACCGCGTCATCGGCATCTGCTGATGCGCCGTTCGCAGGACAGCGCGGATGGGGTTGGGTCCCAAGCTTGACTCACAACATCTGTCGAATACGCTCAGCCCCAAGGCCAGCGCAATGCCAGCTCGGAAAAGTCCAACGACAAGGGCGTCCCGATGCCGAGCTTCAAGTTGCGCAGACCAACACTTGCCGAAGCATTCTACGGCCTCTCGATGGGGTCCACGGTTGTGCTTTTGCCGCTCGCAGGGACTTATCTGCGCATGGGTTCCCTTAATCCCGAGATCAATTGGGTGCTTATGACCGTCATCTGGCTTGCTGCCTGCGCAACTTTCGCGATCAAGGGGCAGTTCCTGTTCAAGCCGCCCTCAAAATGACCGTGCCGAAGGTGCCTCTTCATCGTTTCGGCGCCGGGCGCCGGTTGTGGTGGTTGGGCTATGCCTTGGTATTGCTTTGCGTCATCGCAATGATCGTGCTTGTCTGGCTTGGCATAATTTCCGTGCGCGACAGGCACCATACGCTAAGGGTGCTTCACGTATGTACGCTTGGCACCAAGCCCGTTCTTGCCCGTCGTGTCGACCGCAGCATTTGGCCATCGCCTTCCCCTCCTTATCCGCAGCCCGGCAGGACATCGCGGAGAGAGGCCCTGAGAGTGCGCGTGGCGAAGACCATCCTCTGGCTCGCGCACGGACAGACGCGGAAGAACAGCATCCGGCTGTGTCAGATCCGGCCAGGCGCGTCGGGAAATGGATAGACGCGGTCGGTGTGACACCCTAGGCGCGCTCCATGACAACTTCCACCACCCCGTCCGCCGACCGCGTCCTTGCCGGTGTCGCCCTTATGGTGGGGTTTTGCGTGACCGCCCCCCTGCTGGACGTGGCGGCCAAGCTGGCATCCGGCAGCGTACCCGTAGGACAGATCACGGCCGCACGCTTTTTCCTGCAATGCGCGCTGATGGCGCCGTTTGTCTGGGGCATGGGGCTGTCGTTGCGGGTGGCACGGGAGCAATGGCTGGCGCTGCTGCTCCGTGCGGTCCTCCTGTTTGTCTCGACCTTCTGTTTCATCGCCGCGATCCGCGTGATGCCGCTGGCCGATGCGCTGGCCATCGTGTTCGTGGCCCCGTTCATCGTGCTGCTGGTGGGCAAGTATTATCTCGGCGAAGATGTCGGCCCGCGCCGTGTGGGGGCCGCACTTGTGGGCTTTGTCGGTGTCATGTTCGTGATCCAGCCCAGTTTCGCCGCCTTCGGCGCGGTGGCGCTGTTCCCGCTGGGCACGGCCGTGGGGTTTGCGTTCTACATCCTCGTGACGCGCGGGCTGTCACGGCGGCTCCATCCTGTGGCCTTGCAATTCCACACCGGCCTGATCGCCAGCCTGTTGTGCCTGCCGGTGATGGTGCTGGCCGAAGGCTCAGGTGTTGAACTGCTCGATCCGGTCTGGCCTGCAGGAATTGCCTGGCTCTGGCTGCTCGGGGTCGGGTTCTTCGCGACGCTGAGCCATATGATGATGACATACGCGCTTTC
>Ga0008835_100786_pt1 | contig 22592 bp, 22 predicted proteins | sample HotLakConsoUCCRE_FD_62215 | JGI IMG/M metagenome (GOLD analysis project Ga0008835, IMG submission 62215) | Hypersaline microbial mat communities from Hot Lake, Washington, USA - Hot Lake Consortium UCC-RE (Hybrid Assembly) ... | reverse complement strand
GACGTATGCCCCCAGGCCGGCAAACGCCCCTCCCACCGCCAGTGCGGCTCAAGATCCTGCGGCTGCAAAACGTTCGGCGTAAGGGCCATCGTCATGGGGTCTCTCCTGAGGTCTGCGGAAGCCGGGCCGCGAGGATATCCGCGAGCCAGTCGGCCACCTGGGTTCGATACTTGTAGGGACGGTTGTTGGCGACGTGGGTGCCGTCCTCGATCATGTTCAGCAGGGCGGGACCGGCGACGGCGCCGGCCAGCCGGGCGGCATGGTCGGGGGGCAGCACGCGGTCCAGCGCGCCGCCCACGATATAGGTCGGGCAGGTGATGCGGGGCGCGGCCTCCGCCAGCGTCATCGCGACGGCCACCTCGCGGGCCTCGGCCTCGGTCCGGGCGAATGAGCGCGCCGTGAAGGCGGCGCGCGTGAGCGGCGGCGCCCGGTCGAAGGCTTCGGCGAAATCGAACGGCCCGGTCAGGGACACGCAGGCCCTGAGGCGCGGCTCGTATCCGGCGGCGCGGGGCGCGTAATAGCCGCCGAGGCTGACGCCCCAGACCGCCACGCTGGTCGCGTCGAGATCGGCGCGGGTCTCGATCCAGTCCACCACGGCGCGCACGGGTTCCTCGTAGGCCGGATGGATCGGCATGTCGTATTCCGCCTCGCCCTGTCCCGGCCCGTCGAAGGCCAGCGTCGCGAGGCCGCGGTCCAGAAAGACCTGCTCGTTCGTGTGCATCTCCTCCTTGGCGCTGTCGAGGCCCATGACCATGACCACCACCGGCGGGCGGTCCACGCCGCGGGGCATGCGCAGGTTGCCGTAAAGCATCCGCCCGCCCCACGGGATCTCCACGCGCGCGCCGGGCGGGTCGAGATGGGGCAGGGCGGCGTTGCGGGCGGCCATGGCGCGCAGATGCGCCGCGCGCATCTCCTCGGGCCGGTGGACGAACAGGAACTTGCCGAAATGGTGGCAGACGCCGGCGGTGGTCCAGTGCTCGGCGGCACTGCGCAGGTGCCCGCCATCCTCGGCGGCGCGGGCGAGGTCCTCGTGGACGGCACCCCGGGCGACCCATGCGGCGCACCAGCCGTCCCAGTCCGAGAGCGATCCCGTGACATCCTGGAAATCGGCGAGCGGCACGCCGTTGGCGACGAAACGGTGCGACCAGTGCGCGGCGGCGGATGCCACGCGGGGATCGGTCTCTCTCGGGGTCGTCGCGCTCGTCATCGTGTCTGCCTTGTCAGGAGGGTCGGCCCCGGGAACATGCCCCGGGGCCGGGGGGTGGGCTCAGAGGCCCGCCTTGTACTCGGCCACCTCGGCCTCGACCTCGGCGCGGTCGAAATCGTTCGCAACGGCAAGGAAGTGGTCGTTGAGGATCTCGGAGGTCGGGAAGACCTCGCCCAGCATGCCCACCGAGGTCATGTCGTTCAGCACGCCTTCCCAGATCGGATGGCGCACGTCGCCGTAGATCTCGGCGTCGGGCGTGTGCAGGCCCTGCGCCGCCTCGAGGAAGATCGTGCCGAGGTCCTCGTTGATCCAGTTCTCGGGATCCGCTTCCATCACCATGGCCTTGGTGGCCTCGATGTCGACGAGACCGGCATGGGCGGATTTCGCCCAGGCCCGCAGGAAGCCCTGCATGACCTCCTCGCGGTCGGAGCCGATGGCATCGGCGCGGATCGCGAAGTTGTTGGCGGGCATCTCGCTCATCTCGGGGGGCAGCACGCTGCGCACCTCGACGCCCTGGCTCGCGATGGCCACAAAGTCGGAGATCGCGCCGACGATGGCCGAGACCTGGCCGTTGTTGAGCGAGTTCGCCAGCAGCGGCGCGCTCTCGCCCAGAACGGCGATGGTCACGTCGGCGTCGGTCAGGCCGGCATGGCCGAGCGCCGAGAGCAGGAGGCCCCGGTCGCTTTCGCCGACGATGCCGATGGTGGTGCCGGCAAGATCGGCGAGGGTCTGCGCCTCGGCGCCGTCGAGCACGAAGATGCCCTCGACCGCGCCGTGCATGACCTCGTAGACCACGTCGAAGTCGAAGCCGCGCTCATGGGCGAGGATCACCTCCGACGGGTCGAGCGAGGCGATGTCCACCTGGCCGTTCTCGAGGAAGGCCGTGGAGGGCAGGTCGCCGCCGTTGATCAGCTCCACCTGGACGCCTTCCTCGGCGAAGTAGCCCAGGGCCTCGCCCACGATCAGCGGGTACCAGGCGGTGTGCCGCGGCAGCGGCGTCAGCACGTTGATCTCCTGCAGGTCCTGCGCGAAGGCGGGCGCCGCCGTCAGGGCCGTTGCCGCCAGAAGCGCGGCTGTCAGTGTCTTCTTCATATCGGGTCTCCTCCCTAGAGTTCGTGTCTTCGGGGGCGGTCCTCAGGCGGACCGCTTGCCCAGAAGGTCGGAATGGCGTGCGCGCGCCTTGCTCGAGATGCGCGCCACGAGATCCTCGTGTTGCCAGTAGACGATGCGGCGGTCCGCGAAGGTCGCCGCGAAGTAGAGGGTCAGCCCCATGAACGTCAGCATGATGAGGCTGGCGAAGGCTTCGGGCAGCAGAAGCTGGAAGCTGAAGCGCTGGATCAGCGTGCCGATGCCGACCGAGGCCGAGACGAACTCGCCGACGATGGCGCCGATGAGCGCGAGGCTGATGCTGGTCTTGAAGCCGGCCATGATGACCGGCATCGCGCCGGGCAGCTGCAGATGGCGGAACACCTGCCATTTGGACGCACGCATCGAGTCGAACATCTCCTGGTTCTCGTAGTCGACCTGCATCAGGCCGGTCAGGGCGTTGATGAACATCGGGAAGAAGCAGATGATGGCGGCGATGGCGATCTTGGGTTCCATGCCGAAGCCGAGCCAGGCCACGATGATCGGCGCGATGGCGATCCGCGGCGTGACCTGCAGCGCCACCATGTAGGGCTGCACCAGACGCCGGAAGATCGGGTTGATCGCGGAGATGATGGCGATGCCCACGCCGAAGCTGGCGCCGATGGCGAAGCCCACGACCACTTCGGTCAGGGTGACGAAGAAGTGGGTCCAGATGATGCCGCGCACGATGGCGAGGTCCCACCAGGCGGCCACGACCGCGAAGGGCGAGGGCAGGATCAGCGCAGAGGCCCATTCGAACTGGACCGCGGCTTCCCAGATGCCGATGAAGCAGCAGAACACCAGCAGGTGCTGCGCCCAGAGCGGAAAGCGGACGGCGGGGGCGGCCTTGGCCCGGCCCGCGGCGGATGCGTCGGTCACGCTCATATCGTCCCTCCGAGGATGTCGCGGATCTCGAAGACCCGGCGGTTGAAATTGTCGTCCTTCATCAGTTCGATCTCCCGCGGGCGCGGAAGGTCGATGTCCACCACCTCGGCCAGCCGGCCGGGGCGGGGGGTCATCACGAACACCTTGTCGGCGAGGAACACCGCTTCCTGGATGTTGTGGGTGACGAAGAGGATCGTGGCCTTCACCTCGCGCTGGATGCGCAGAAGCTCCACGTTCAGACGCTCGCGGGTGAATTCGTCCAGCGCGCCGAAGGGCTCGTCGAGAAGCAGGATCTCGGCGCCGGTGTTCAGCAGGCGGGCCAGCGCCACGCGCTGCTGCATGCCGCCCGAAAGCTGGCTCGGAAAGGCGAACTCGAAGCCTTCGAGGCCCACCAGATGCAGAAGGTCGATCGCCTTCTCGTGGTCGGCCTTGGAGGTGCGGCCCTTCTTGGCCAGCGTCACCGGCAACATCACGTTGTCGAAGACGGATTTCCACGCAAGCAGCGTCGGCTTCTGGAACATCATCCCGATCTCGGGCCGGGGACCGGTCATCGGCTTGCCCAGCACGTCGAGCGAGCCCGACGTCGGAAAGGTCAGACCCGCGACGAGACGCAGGAACGTCGATTTGCCGCAGCCCGAAGGGCCGATCAGCGAGACGAACTCACCCTGGCGGATGGTCGCGTTGATGTCCTCGAGGGCGACCACGGTTTCGCCGAAAACCTTGCCGATGGCCTTGGACGTGATGATGGCTTCGGATCTGGCGGCTCCGGCGGCGGGCCCCTCGCGGGGTGTCGAGACTTGTGGCAAGGCGTTCATTGGCTCTCCCTTGGTATCTGTCCGGTCCCGCCCACCCGCGCCGGACCCTGTGATGTCGATCTTTCGGCGCGTCCTGCGCGCCCGTGTCAGGCGCTCTCCCGCTCCCCGCGCAGCCGCGCGAGATGGGGATATTTCTCTGTGAGCAGCGACCCGTGGTACCACGTCGCGTCATATTCGGGCCGGGCGCGCATCGCGTCGAACCAGGCGCCCACGGCAGGCCGGTCGGCCCACAGGTGGCCGAGGTTGATGTCGTCCATCCGCACGATGACGGGCAGCACCGACAGGTCCGCGAGGCTGAGCTCCGCGCCCATCAGGAACGGCCCGCCGCTTTGCCCGAGCCAATCGTCCAGCCGCGCGATGCCCCGGCCGAGCCGGCCCATGGCCTCGTCCATGTCCGCCTCAGGAAAGCCCGTGCGCCCCATGCGCATCAGGAATTCGCGGCGCAGGGGCTTGCTGTCGCAGAGCGCCTGGAACTCCGCTTCGGACATGGCCTGGAAATGCGGAAGGAACGCGAGGTTGTAGGACGGAATGCGGATCGCCGGCGTCGGCACCTCGTCGATGAAGCGCATCATCGCCCGCATCGTCGCGGCCGCCACCGGATCGGCCGGTCGCATCGGCGCCACGTCGCCGCGGGTATCCTCCAGATATTCGAGGATCACTGCGCTGTCGGTGATCACGGCATCGCCATCCACCAGCGTCGGCACCACCCCGTTGGGGTTGAGCGCGAGATACCCGGGCTTCAGTTGGTCCCCTGAAAAGAGATCGAGCTTCACCTCCTCGAAGGCGAGCCCCTTGGCATGGAGCGCAAAGCGCACGCGCTGCGAGCAGGTCGACTGCGGTGCGTTGTAAAGCGTCAGCGCCATGGTCGCGCCCCTGCGAGCGATCGTAGCCGTAACGGCGCCGGGTTTCTGACGGAACCCATGTCTCTCTCCTCCCATCTGCCCGGGCGGAGGCTCCTCCCCCCGGGGGTGCATCGCCGCGTCCAGCCGTCCCCTCGAGGCGGTCGCGGCGATGCGATCCGGTGCGGCCTTACTCGGCCGCTTCCGGTACCTCGAGCCCGGTCGGATAGGGGCTCTCCTCGCTCTTGAGCTTGATGCCGGCCTGCGCCGCCACCGTCTCAAGAAGCATCGCGAAATCCGCGGCCAGATAGGCCTCGGGATCGCTCGAGGACTGCGCCATGCCGATATGCTGCTGCAGCGCCTCGCGGGTCGCGGCGGTCACCGGCATCGGCACTTCCAGCGACCGCCCGGCGCCGAGGCCGAGGTCGAGGTCCTTGCGCAGCAGCGCGGAGGTGAAGGTCGTGGTCCAGTCGAGGTTCACCAGCGCGTTGGTCTTGTAGCGCGTGAAGATCGAGCCCATCACCGAGTTGTTCATGAAGTCGAGGAAGGCCCGGCGCGGAACGCCCGCCTTCTCGGCCAGAATCGTGATCTCCGCGAGGTTCTGCGTCACCACGCCCAGCATCACGTTATGGGCGATCTTGCAGAACCGGGCGAGTTCGCCCTCGCCCACATAGGACACGCCCATGGGCGCCACGGCGCCGATGATGTCCTTGACCTTCTCGAAGGTCGCCTCGGGGCCCGAGACCACGGCCGAAAGCTTGCCCGACTTCACGCACTTGCCGTTGCCCGACACCGGCGAGCACAGGAATTCCGCGCCGCGGGCGGTCACGCGCTCGCGCAGCGCGGCCGATTCCTCGGTGGAGATCGACGACCAGTCCACCATGATCCCGGGCGTCGCGTCGCCCGACAGCACGCCGTTCTCGCCGAAATAGACCTGCTCCACGTCCTTGCCGGTCGACACCATGGTGCAGAACACATCCACCGACGCGAGATCCGCGGGGCTGTCCACGAGGGTGGCCCCCTTCGCGGCGAGAGGCTCCGCCTTCTCGCGGGTACGGTTCCAGATCCGTACCTCGTAGCCCGCCTTCACCAGCCGTTCGGCCATGGGATAGCCCATGCGGCCCATCCCGACCCATCCGATCACAAGACCCGCCATACTTGATCTCCTTCCCTTACGTCCTGTCCTGTTCGTCCGCCTTCGGGCCGTCTCCGCGCCCTGGGCAACCCTGAGTGATGGGGCGCGCCCCATCTCGTCAACCTGATGGACCGGAACCCGTCCCGCCCCACCTGCCGCCAACGGACCCAACCGCCGACTCGACCGCGAAGGGTCTGTGCAATCGGTTGCGGGCAGGCTATGGATCGAGTCGCCGGCGGTCAAGAGCAATTCGCAAACGATTTCCGACGCAGCCGTCGGGGGTGGATTCACGAAGGGGCAGGGACCATAATGCCAATGCAGCATAGCCTCGACCGGAGCCTGCTATCGCTGGGGCGCCGCTTCTGGCATCCGCTTGGCTCCCCCTGCGTAAGCCTGCCGTCGGGCGCGCGCGATGCTGCGTCTGCAAACCTTTGCACGAAGCGCCGGGCCGAGTCGACCGCCCCGCGCCGGGGGGGCTCGGACCGATGAGCGGGATCGACCCTTTCGCGATCCTGACCATCGTCGTGGCGCTCGGCCTCGGGGGCTTCGTCAAGGGCGCCACCGGCTCGGGCGCGCCCCTGATCGCCGTCCCGGTGATCGCCGCCTTCTATGACGTGCGATTCGCCATCGTGGTGATGGTGGTGCCCAACATCGTGCTGAACGTCATGCAGGTCTGGTCCTACCGCGAGCATGTCACGGGCCGGGGCGTCGCGCTGTGGATGTGCGTCGGCGCCGTGCCCGGCATGGCGATCGGCACGCTGCTGCTGTCGCGGCTGCCCGCCGAGGCGCTGAAACTCGGACTGGGGGTGATCCTCGTCATCTATCTCGTCCTGCGCCTCGTCGATCCGGATTTCGCGCTGCCCCGGCGCGTCGCGCTGCGGCTGAGCCTGCCCGTGGGCCTCCTCGGCGGCATCCTGCAGGGGGCGGCGGGCATGTCCGGACCGCTGGCGATGCTGTTCCTGAGCACCCAGAGCCTCGCCCGGCCGGTGTTCATCGCCACGATCTCGATCTTCTACCTGACCAACGCCGTGGTCCAGGCGCCGGCCCTCTGGGTCGAGGGGCTGCTGACGGCGGAGGGCATGATCTTCAGCACCATAGCCCTCGTGCCGGTGCTGGTGGCGATGCCGCTCGGGGGCCGCGTCGGCCGGAGGATGTCCACGGAGACCTTCAACCGCTGGATCCTTGTGCTGATCGCGGTGCTTGCGGTGCGGCTTCTCTGGCGCGCGTTCACCTGAGCGCCGCGGCCCCGCCGGGCCTTGCTTGACAAGGCGCAGGGCGGCGACTAGCGCGCCTTCATGCTCCCCGCCGGCCCCCATTCCGCGTCCCCCGAACCTGTCGGGGTGGCCGTCGTGATCCCCGCCCATGACGAGGCGGCGGCCATCGCGGGCGTGGTGCGCGGGGTGCTCGCCGCCGGGGCGGCGTTCCCTCTCTCGGAGGTGATCGTGACCGACGACGGCTCGCGCGACGGCACCGCCCGCATCCTCGCCGACCTCGCCGCCGGGGAACCGCGTCTCCGCATCGTGACCCACGCCCGCGCCGCAGGGCAGAGTGCCGCGATCCACAGCGCCGTGCGCCGGGCCACGGCCCCCATCGTCGCCATGCTCGACGGCGACGGCCAGAACCCGCCCGAGGACCTGCCGAAGCTCGTCGCGCCCTTCCTGACCGGCGAAGGTGCTGCACGGCTGGGCCTCGTCGCGGGCCAGCGCGTGGGCCGCCGCGACAGCCTGTCGAAGCGCCTCGCCTCGGGCTTCGCCAACCGGCTGCGCGGCGCGCTGCTGCGCGACGGGACCCGGGATACCGGCTGCGGGCTCAAGGCGTTCCGCCGCGACGCCTTCCTGATGCTGCCCTATTTCGATCACATGCACCGCTACCTGCCCGCGCTCTTTCAGCGCGACGGCTGGGAGGTGCGCCATGTCGATGTCGGCCACCGGCCCCGGACGGGCGGGCGGTCGAAATACACCAATCTCGGGCGCGGGCTCGTGGGTGCCGTCGATCTCGTCGGCGTGTCCTGGCTGATCCGGCGCCGCAAGCGGGCACTGAACCCGGCGGAGCTGCTGACGGGCGGAGAGGACGGACCGACATGCTAGAGGCGCTGAAGACCTTCCTCCACGTGGACAGCAACGCCGAGCTGACCTGGGTCGCGGTGGGCCTCATCGGCCAGCTGGCCTTCACCGCGCGGTTCATCGTCCAGTGGATCGCCTCCGAGAAGATCGGCCGGTCCACCATCCCCGTGGCCTTCTGGTACTGCTCCATCATCGGCGGCGCGATCCTGCTGAGCTACGCCATCTACCGCCGCGATCCGGTGTTCATCCTCGGTCAGTCCATGGGTGTCTTCATCTACGCGCGGAACCTCTGGCTGATCCGGCGCGAGAGGCTCGAGACCCGATGACCTCCCTCGCCGCGTCGGCGTGGGATGTCTTTCGCCGCTACCCGCTGACCATCGCGGCGCTGCTGATCGCGGTGCAGTGCCTGCCCGCGCTCGAGGCGCGCTGGTTCTGGTTCTCCGACGAGGTGCGCTATGCCGAGGTCTATTCGAACCTCGTCGAGGGCGGGCACTGGATCGTCCTGAACCTCAACGGCGTCGCCTATCCCGACAAGCCGCCGCTGTTCTTCCTGATGCTGGCAGCGCTCGATCTCATTCCGGGCGTGGGGATGCCCGGGGTGATGTTCCTCGGCTCCGCGGTCTCGGGCTGGTTCCTGCTCTTCGCCGTGACGCGGCTCGGCGCGGCGCTGGGGCTCTCCCGCGATGCGCAGGCGGCGGGGGTGGCGGCGACGCTCTGCCTCTTCGGGGTGATCCTGCATCTGCATTACGTCCGCATGGACCTGCTCTTCGTCGCGCTGATGCTCTGGGCGCAGGCGCTGATGCTGCGCTTCCATCTCCACGGCGCGGGCCGCTCCACCCTGCTCGCGGGCTACGCCTTGGGCGGCCTCGCGGTGCTGGTCAAGGGCCCGCTGGGGCTCCTGCTGCCCATGGCCGCCGCCTTCACCGTGGCACTCTGGGCCGGGCGCTGGCGGGGGGTGCTGTCGCTCTCCACCCTCGCCGGGCTGGGCGTGTCCGCGCTGGTGATGTCGAGCTGGGCCCTCGGTATCGTCCTCGTCGAGGGCTGGGAATTCTTCGCGCGCGAAATCATCGGCCAGCAGGTCGTCGCCCGCGCCACCGACACGTTCCACCACGCCGAGCCCTGGACCTTCTACTTCGGCGTCCTGCCGCTCCTGATGCTGCCCTGGACCGGCATGGTCGCCGCCCTGCCATGGCGGCGCGCGGCGCGCTGGCTGCCGGAGGTCCGCGCCAGCCTCGGCGCCCCCGGCCCGGTCACGGCGCTGGCCCTCGGCGCCGTCACGCACTTCGCCATCATGTCCTCCCTCGACGGCAAGGTGGCGGTCTACCTCCTTCCCGTCATGGCGCAGCTCGCGCTCCTCATCGGCGTCCTCTCCCTCAGCCATGACCTGCGCCCCGGCTGGATCGGCACCGGTCTTCTCGCGGCCCTGTCCGGCGCCGCCCTGATCGTGCTGGCGGTCCTGCCGGAGGGGGCGGACCTGCGCGCGGGCGCCCTGCTCTGCGGCGCGCTCCTGCTGCTCACCGGCGCCGCGCTGATCCTGCGCGCCCGCAAGGGCGGGCCTATGCTCGCCGCGCTCACCCTCGCCCTCACTGCATGGGGCCTCGCCCTCGCCCTCCTGCTGCTGCCCGGCCTCAACGAGCGCTTCTCGACCCGGATCCCCGCCGAACTCCTCGCCCGCTACGCGGACGAGGGCTACACCCCCGTGGCCTACCGCACCTATCCCGGCATCTATTCCTACTACGCGGGCCGCGACATCGTGCAGATCGACGATCCCGGAACCCTCCGCGCCCTCGCCGCCGAAGGCGGTCCGCTGGTGATCGCCGCCCGCCGCGCGCGGTGGGAGGGGCTGGACCTCGAGGGCTTCGAGATCATCGACGACCGTCCGATCGAGGGCGCCGGCCCCGATTACCTCGTCCTGATCCGCCCGCCGCCGGGCTGACGGGCCAGGCCGATTCTCAGGCTGCGACTTTTTTCGGAACCCTGCACAGGGGAACTGCGTTGGGTGCTGTATTTTATACGATCGACGCGGATTTCCGCGTCCGGGTTGCAATTCGAAGGCCCGACCTGTTTATTCGGAAACCAGACAAGGCGGAAAACCGCCGGGACAACACGGGGAGCCACTTTTGGCGGATACTGCGACCGGCACGGCGTTCGTTGCATTCGAGCGCGTTCAGAAAAGCTATGACGGCGAAACCCTCGTCGTTAAGGACCTCAACCTCGACATGCCGAAGGGAGAGTTCCTGACGATGCTCGGCCCGTCGGGCTCCGGCAAGACCACCTGCCTGATGATGCTCGCCGGGTTCGAGACCGCCACCTACGGCGAGATCAAGCTGGACGGAAAGCCGATCAACAACATCCCGCCGCACAAGCGCGGTATCGGCATGGTATTCCAGAACTACGCGCTGTTTCCGCACATGACGGTGGCCGAGAATCTCGCCTTCCCGCTCGAGGTGCGCAAGATCGGCAAATCCGACCGCGAGCAGAAGGTGAAACGCGCGCTCGACATGGTGCAGATGGGGGCTTTCGGCGGCCGCCGTCCGGCACAATTGTCCGGCGGCCAGCAGCAGAGAATTGCCCTCGCACGGGCGCTGGTGTTCGAGCCGGAGCTGGTGCTGATGGACGAGCCCCTCGGGGCGCTCGACAAGCAGCTCCGCGAGAGCCTGCAGTTCGAGATCACCAACCTCGCCCATGCACTCGGCATCACCGTGGTCTACGTGACTCACGACCAGACCGAGGCGCTCACCATGTCCGACCGCGTCGCGGTGTTCGACGACGGGCGCATCCAGCAGCTCGCGCCGCCCGACGAGCTTTACGAGCGGCCGCAGAACAGCTTCGTCGCGCAGTTCATCGGCGAGAACAACACGCTCGAGGGCCGGGTGACGCAGATCTCCGGCGATGCCTGCGTCGTGCGGCTCGAGAACGGCGAGGAGATCGACGCGACTCCGGTGAACGTCTCGGAGGTCGGCGACCGCACGCTGGTGTCGATCCGCCCCGAGCGGGTGGAGATCGACCCGCAGCTCGGCCCCGATGCCCATACGCTAAATGCTGAGGTGAAGGAATTCATCTACATGGGCGACACGTTCCGGACCCGCCTCAGCGTGGCCGGCAACGACAATTTCATCGTCAAGACCCGCAACCGCGCCGATCAGGTGCGGCTGCGTCCCGGCCAGCATGTCACCATCGGCTGGCTGCCAAGAGATTGCCGCGCACTCGACGCCTGAGGTGCCGGCACGGGACGCGCTGGCCCGGAGCCGCGTTCCTGCGCACGTATAAATCCGGGCGGTAACGGGAGACCCGAATGAAAACGACCAAGATGTTTCTTGCCACGACGGCGCTGACCGTCTCTGCCGGATTTGCCTCCGCGCAGACGCCCGACAGCCCTTTCGCGGACATGCCCATGGCCGACAGCATGACCGTCGTCAGCTGGGGCGGCGCCTATCAGCAGTCGCAGCTTCTGGCCTATGTCGAGCCCTATCTCGAGATGCACCCCGATGTCAGCGTGACCTGGGACGAAAGCTCGAACGAGGCCGTGGCAAAGCTGCGCGCGATGTTCGAGGCCGACAACCTGACCTGGGACCTCGTCGATGTCGTGGGTGCGGATTCGATCCGTCTGTGCGACGAGGGCTTGGCGATGGAGGTCGATCACGACGAGATCCTCGCGCCGGCCCCTGACGGGACCCCCGCCTCGGAGGATTTCGGCGACCTGATCGTGTCGGATTGCTTCATTCCGCAGATCGTCTATTCCACGACCTTCGGCTACCGCACGGATGTGGAGGCCTGGGGCGACGCGGTGCCGACCTCGGTCTGCGACGTGTTCGACCTCGAGACCTTCCCGGGGCAGCGCAGCCTCGAGCGGCGCCCGCTCAACAACATGGAATGGGCCCTCGTCTGCGACGGCGTGTCGCCGGACGAGGTCTACGAGGTGCTCGAGACCGATGAAGGCCAGGACCGGGCCTTCGCGAAGCTCGACACGATCAAGGACAGCGTCGTCTGGTGGTCCGCGGGCTCCGACACGCCGCAGCTTCTCGCCGACGGCGAAGTGGTGATCGGCTCCACCTACAACGGCCGTCTGTTCTCGGTCATCGAGGAGCAGGACCAGCCGGTCGCGATGCTCTGGGATGCGCAGGTGTTCGACCTCGACGGCTGGATCATCCCCGCCGACCTGCCCGAGGAGCGTCTGAACCGGGTGCTTGATTTCCTGTGGTTCGCCACCGACACCCAGCGCCTGGCGGATCAGTCGAAGTACATCAGCTACGGCCCCGCCCGTGCAAGCTCCGCGCCGCTCGTCTCCACCCATGCCGAACTCGGCATCGAGATGGCGCCGCACATGCCGACGGACCCCGCGAACTCCGAGAACGCGGTGCTCTACAACTTCGGCTTCTGGGCGGACTACCGCGACGATCTGGACTCCAAGTTCCAGGCCTGGCTCGCGCAGTAAATCGTGACAGGGGCAGGCCGGGCCACGCGCCCGGCCTGCCGCCTCAGGAGAGGGACGTGACATGGCGAAGGCCTACTGGATGGTCCATCTGTCGGTGACGGATCCCGACGCCTACCGGCCCTATCTCGACGCCGCGCCTGCAGCGCTCGCGGAATTCGGCGGGCGGTATCTCGTGCGGGCCGGAAAGACCGAAACGCCCGAGGGCGAGATGCCCCATGCCCGGCATGTGCTGATCGAATTTCCAAGCTACGACGCCGCCGTCGCCGCCTATCATTCCGACGCCTACCAGGCGGTCATCGGCACCCGTCACGCGAATTCGACCGGGACCCTGACCATCGTGGAGGGCGTGTGACAGGCGCGACCCAAGCAGAGCCGTGGATCGCGCCCGGACGGTCGCGCGTGTCGAGCTTTCTGGTCTGTCCGGAGGCCGACGCCGTGCGCGACTTCGCCCGTCAGGTCTTCGGCGCCGAGGACATCCGCCCACCGCTCTACCGTCGGGACGGGTCGCTCTGGAATGCTGAGCTCTCCGTCGGCGGCTCCACGATCATGGTCGGCGCGGCGCGACCGGGCTTCTCGCGGCCCGGCTTCGTCTATGTCCATGTCCCGGACGCACGGGCAACCTTCGACGCTGCCGTCGCGGCCGGGGCGCATCCGGTCATGGCTCCCGCCTCGCAGTTCTACGGCGATCTCGATGGCGGGGTCGAGGACATGGGCGGCAACTGGTGGTGGATCTCCACCCACGAGCAGAGCCTCTCCCCCGAAGAGATCGAGGCCGGCGCCCGCCGGCAGGAGGCCGTGGCATGATCCGGTTCCGGTCTTTTTCCGCGCCTGTGGATAAGCTGTGGATTAGTCAGATTATCTATTTTTCACATAGGGTTACAGGTGTGTCCACGTGTGGACGCCCCGGCCTTTCCCAGCGTCAGACCGAAACGGAGGTCCGCCGATGACCGACGCCGCCGCCAGCCCGGACAAGATCACGGGACCGACCCCCGACACCGCCATCCGTGACGCGAAGAGGGCGGGCGGGCGGATGCTGTCCGCCGACGGCACGCCGCTCAAGCAGAGCCTGCGCCGCGCCCAGCGCCGCCAGAAGCTGCGGGCGCTGGCGCTGATCGCGCCGCTTCTTCTGTTCATCCTGATCACCTTCATCGTTCCGATCGGCCAGATGCTGTTCCGCTCCGTCGAGAACCAGATCGTGCCCGACACCCTGCCACGCACCGTGGTGGCGCTCGAAAGCTGGGACAGCGCCTCTGGCGACCCGCCGGACCAGGACGTCTTTTCCGCCATGGCGCGCGACCTGATCCTCGCCGCCGAACAGCGCAACCACACCCGCCTCGGCAGCCGGCTGAACTATGAGACGACCGGCGTCTCCTCGCTCTTCCGGCAGGCCGGGCGCGATGTCGCCGACATCGGCGAGGACGTGATGGACACTCTCGTCGCCGCCGAACCCGCCTGGGAGGAGGGGACGACCTGGGTAGATCTCCTGGGAACTCCCGACTGGCAGCCGCAGAACGCCGACTGGCTGGTCCAGAAGGACGAGGGCGGGATGCGCTTTTCCGTGCCGCCACCGGTCTTCGACATCCGACCCGAGGCCGCCGAGGCGCTGCCCCGCACCGCCGACGCCTTCGCCGATTTCGAGCTCTTCTCCCGCATCGATGACATCGAGAGCGTGGCAGAGGAGGCGCCCTGGCCCGTCGTCTACGTCTCCCTCGCCGAGGATCTCGCCGCGAACCCGGGGGCCGTGGAGGCCTTCGACGCAGAGACCCGCGCCCGGCTGGAGGCGCTGCTGCCGGTGGTGGGGGAGGTGGTCCCCTTCGACTATCGCGGCGCCTTCGAGGAGATGGACGAAGACTGGCTCGGCGCCGAGGTCTGGGAGACGATCCAGACCTTCTCCGGTCCGTTCACCTCGGGCTATTTTCTCGTCTCCGCCGACAGAAAGCTGACCGCCGAGGGCGTGCAGCAGGTCGAGGAGGACCAGCGCATCTACGGCACGCTGTTCTGGCGGACCATGGTGATGTCGCTCGCGATCACCGCATCCTGCATCCTGCTGGGCTACCCGATCGCATGGCTCCTGGCGAACCTGCCGCTGCGGACCGCGAACGTGCTGATGATCCTCGTGCTGCTGCCGTTCTGGACCTCGCTGCTCGTGCGCACTAGCGCTTGGAAGGTTCTGCTGCAGCAGCAGGGGGTGATAAACGACCTGCTCGTCTGGCTGAACCTCGTGGCCGACGGCAACCGGCTGGCGCTGATCAACAACCAGACAGGCACCATCATCGCGATGACGCATATCCTGCTGCCCTTCATGATCCTGCCGCTCTACTCGGTGATGAAGACGATCCCGCCCTCCTACCTGCGGGCGGCGAAATCGCTCGGTGCGACGAACTGGACCGCGTTCTGGCGGGTCTATTTCCCGCAATCGGTCCCGGGCATCGGCGCGGGGAGCATCCTCGTCTTCATCCTGGCCATCGGCTATTACATCACACCCGAAATCGTCGGCGGCACCAAGGGCGTGTTCATCTCGAACCGGATCGCCTTCCACATCTCGAGTTCGCTCAACTGGGGTCTCGCCGCTGCGCTGGGGACGATCCTGCTGGCGCTCGTTCTGGTGCTCTACTGGCTCTACGACCGGATCGTGGGCATCGACAACGTGAAGCTGGGAGGCTGAGATGACCGACGCCGTCACGAACCCCGCGGCCAGAGCAGCGCCGTCGGTCGCAACCTTCGCGGCGCCGCTCAATGCGGTCCTTGGACTGGTCCTCGGTTACATCGGCGGCAACGCCGCGGGCGTGGCCCCTCTCGGCGCCCTCGTCGGCGCGGGGCTGGGGGTTCTGCTTGCCTTTGCCGCGGCTGGGACGTTCGACGGGGCCTCCCCGGTCAAGTTCGCGAAGAACCGCACCGCCGGGCGCTGGACGATGATCGCGGTCTTCGGACTGATCGGGTTCGCAATGGGTCTGCTCGCCGGACTCCTGGCCGGCGTCGTGGTCGGAGCGATCATGAGCTGGTTCGCCTACTGGATCGTCCGCGGCGATTACCGCAGCGGCGTGCCGTCCTATGCCACGCCGGCGCAGGTTCTGTGGCACAACGCGTTCCTGTTTCTTTGCGGAGCGATCTTCTTTTTCCTGATCGCGCCGATCCTCACGATCATCCCGCTCAGCTTCAACGCGCAGGACTTCTTCACCTACACCCCGGAGATGCTGGCCCTCAAACCCGAGGGCTATTCGCTGAAGCATTACGAGGACTTCTTCTCCAATTCCGACTGGCAGCTCGCCATGCGGAACTCGCTGATCATCGCCCCCTTCGCCACGATCATCGCGGTGACGCTGGGGACGGTCGCGGCCATCGGCCTGTCGCAATCCCATGTGCCGGGACGGCAGGCGATCATGGCGATCCTGATCTCGCCGATGATCGTGCCCCTGATCATCTCCGCCACGGGGATGTTCTTTTTCTACTCCGCCATGGGCAACTGGCTCGAAGCGAACTTCGGCATGAGCCGGGAGTTGACGGGCTACATCAAGGTGATCCTCGCCCACGCGGCCCTCGGCATCCCCTTCGTCATCATCACGGTGACGGCCACGCTGGTGGGCTTCGACCGGTCGCTCACCCGGGCCTCGGCCAATCTCGGCGCGGGGCCGGTGCGGACCTTCTTCAAGGTGCAGATGCCGCTCATCCTGCCCGGGGTGATCTCCGGCGGTCTCTTCGCCTTTATCACCTCCTTCGACGAGGTGGTGGTGGTGCTCTTCGTCGGCGCCGCAGCGCAGAAGACGCTGCCCTGGCAGATGTTCATCGGCCTGCGCGAGCAGATCTCGCCCACGATCCTCGCGGTGGCGACGATCCTCGTGACCTTCTCGATCATCCTGCTGACAACGGTGGAACTGCTGCGCCGCCGGTCGGAGAGGCTGCGCGGCATGAGCCCGGGCTGACTCGAATATTCGCGAATATTCGGGTCCGAACCGTCGCAACTGATCGGGGTCTCACGGCAGGATCGCGAGCCAGACCCAGACGGTCAGGATCGACAGGCCGGTCCCCATGAGCACACCGGAGGCCGCCACGCGCCGCGCTGCCCCGTAGAGGTTCGCGAAGACATAGGTACTGACCCCCGGCGCCATCGCCGCCGTCACCACCGCCGAGCGCAGGGCCTCGGTCCCGAGCCCCAGCGCCGTGCCGAGGGCGTAGGCGATGGCCGGATGCAGCACGAGGCTGATCGCGCAGACGAAGAGGATCACCCGCATGTCTCCCGCGGGCTTGTAGCGGTAGAGCACGCCCCCGAGCGAGAAGAGCGCCACGGGAATGGCGGCGCCCACCATCAGGTCGAGCGCGTCGGCCATCACCCCCGGCATCGGGATCCCGCCGAGGTTCACGAGGAACCCCAGCGAGATGCCCAGGATGAGCGGGTTCGAGAAGATCGCCTTCAGCACCTTCTTCGGGATGTGCCGCGCCGGGGCGCCGCGCGACCGGGCGATTTCCATGCAGGTGATCGCCACGCCGTAGCACAGCGGCGAGTGCAGCGCGATGATCGCGAAATTGCCGGTGAGCGACTCCGGCCCGAAGGCGCGCTCCATGATCGGCAGGCCCAGCAGCACGGTGTTCGAGAACAGCCCGCAGAAGCCGATGGCGACCGCGTCCTCCCAGCTCCGGGCAAAGAGGAACCGCGCCCCGAAAAGGCCGAGACCGAAGCCCGAGAAGGCGCCGACATAGAAGCTGACGAGGAGCCGCCAGTCGAAGCTCGCACCGAGATCGAGCGTGGAGATGGCGAGAAACAGCAGGCAGGGGATCGCGAAGGTCTGGGTGAAATGGACCAGCGCATCGACATCGGCATCGGTAAAGAAACCGCGCCAGCGCACGATGTAGCCGAAGCCGATGACCAGAAAGACCGGCAGGATGACGTTGAGGAGCCCCGTCATCGCGCGGGTTGCACGGACGGAGCGGCGGGCGCCTCCGGCGGGGAAATCTTCAGCCCCAAAGAGGAGTCAGAGAGGAAAGGTGAGGGTGAGGCCGTCATGGGCCGGCTCCACATGGGCGGGTGTCTCGACCCGGATCGTCTCGAAATCGAGGTCGATATGCATGTTCGTGAGCACCGCCCGCGCCGGGGCCGCGCGTTCGATCCACTCCAGCGTGCGGGCGAGATGGGCATGGGTCGGATGCGGATCGCGGCGCAGCGCATCGACGATCCAGAGCCTCAGGCCTTCGAGACGCGCCCAGCTCTCCTGAGGAATCTCGGCCACGTCGGGCAGGTAGGCGATATTCTCGAAGCGAAAGCCCAGGGCGTCGATGGCGCCATGGTTCACCTCGAAGGGCGTAAAGGTCAGCGCGCCGCCCGCCCCCTTGATGGTCACGTCCCCCGCGATCTCGTGCAGGTCGAGGATCGGCGGATAGGGAGAGCCTTCGGGCTGCACGAAGGCATAGCCGAAGCGGCTGATCAGCGCGTTCGACGTGTCGCCATCGGCCCAGACCGGCAGGCGGCGGCGGGTGTTGAAGACGATCTGGCGCAGATCGTCGAGCCCGTGCACGTGGTCGGCATGGGCATGGGTGTAAAGCACCGCATCCACCTCTCCGATGCCCGCGGCGAGAAGCTGGTCGCGCAGGTCGGGCGCGGTGTCGATCAGCACCCGCGTCTCGGCCGTGCCCTCGCGGCGGGTCACCAGGATCGAACAGCGGCTGCGGCGGTTCTTCGGATTCGCCGGATCGCAGGCGCCCCAGTGACCGCCCAGCCGCGGCACGCCACCGGAGGAGCCGCAGCCCAGGATGCGGACGCTGAGTTCGGCCATCAGGCGGCGGCCTTGGCGAAGAGACGGTCGAAGTTGGCGCTGGTGGCCCGGGCGAACGCGGCCTCGTCGAGACCGAAGAGCTCTGCGCCCACGCGGGCGGTATGGGCCACATAGGCGGGCTCGTTGCGGCGGCCGCGATGGGGCGGGGGGGCCAGATAGGGGCTGTCGGTCTCGACGAGGATGCGCTCGAGCGGGGCGGCGGCGAAGATGTCGCGCAGCTCCTGCGAGCGGGGAAAGGCGGCGATGCCCGACATCGACAGGTAGAACCCGAGGTCGAGCGCCGCCTCGGCGAGACCGCGGCCCGAGGAGAAGCAATGCATGACGCAGGAATAGGCGCCGTTTCCGTAGCCCTCGCGCAGGATCGCTACCATGTCCGCGTCCGCGTCGCGGGCGTGGATGATCAGCGGCAGGCCGGTCTCGCGCGCGGCGTCGATATGGACGCGCAGGCTCCGGCGCTGCACCTCGGCGCTTTCGGCCGTGTAATGGTAGTCGAGCCCGGTCTCCCCGATGCCGACGAACTTCGGATGGCGCGCAAGCGCGGTGAGCTCGTCCACCGTGGCCAGAGGCTCCTCCGCGGCGGACATCGGATGGGTTCCCGCGGCGTAGAAGACGCCGTCGTGGGCCTCGGCGATGGCGCGCACCTGCGGCTCGTTCCGCAGCCGCGTGCAGATCGTGACCATGCGTGTGACGCCCGCCGCTCGGGCGCGGGCGATGACCTCGCCGCGTTCGTCGTCGAAATCGGGAAAGTCGAGATGGCAGTGGCTGTCCACCAGCCGCGCGGGCGCGCTGTCTGCGGGTGTCATGTCGGCGGGGCTCATGGGGCGGCCTCGGCTGTCGCGACCGCGCGGGCCGTCTCCTCGATCCTGAGCAGCATATCCAGCACGAGGCTGGCAGGGTCAAGGTTGACCGCCCGGCCGCGGCGGGACCGCTCCGTCAGGCGCTGGCCAAGGTCGGCCCAGGCCCGCGCCGCCCGCGCATCGGGCGCAAGGCGGGTCGCCATTCGCACCTCGCCGGGCGCGCCCTGCACCTCCGGAGGACCCGACACCCCCGCACGGGCGAGCCGCGCGATGAGCCGGTCCACAAGGTCCAGCGTCATGTCGTAGCGCGCCTCGTTTTTCGCGCCCACGCAGGCCTCGGCGAGCCGGATCGCGACGGTGCGGTCCATGCGCGGCGCGCCGGACACGAGCTTCACGAGGTCCGCGTAGAGCGCCAGCCCGTCGCCCTGCGCCAGCCGCATCGCCTCGCCCACGGAGCCGCCCGACAGCACCGCCAGCGCCTCGGTCTCCGCCAGCTCGACGCCGGCCTGGGCAAGGGCAGGGCCCATGTCGGCGGAATCGAGCGGACCGAGCCGAAGCTCGCGGCAACGCGAGCGGATCGTGGGCAGAAGCCGCGAGGGCCGGTGCGCCACGAGCAGCAGCGTGGTCCGCGCGGGCGGCTCCTCGAGATCCTTCAGGAGCGCATTGGCCGCCGAGACATTCATCTCGTCGGCCGCATCCACGATCACCGCGCGCCGCCCGCCGTCGGTCGCGGAGAGGTGAAAGAACTTCTTCATGCCGCGCACGACATCGGCCCGTATCTCGGCCGAGAGCCTGTCGCCCCGGTCGTTGGGCCCGCGCCGCACGAGGTGCAGACGCGGATGGGCGCCCGCCATCACCAGTCGCGCGTCCGGATGATCACGCGGCACCGCGAGGGACTCGGGCCGCGGCGGCGCGCCGAAGAGGCCGGCCTCCCCGGTCTCGGCGGGCTGCGCGACGAGGAACGTCGCGATCTTCCAGGCCAGCGTCGCCTTGCCCACACCGCGCGGGCCGGAGATCAGCCAGCCCGAATGCAGGCGGCCCGAGGCGTAGGCCTCGAGAAAGGCCGTCTCCGCCGGCGCCTGACCGTAGAGCCGCGCAGTCTCCCGGGGGTGCGGCGCACCGGGAAGGCGGTCGGGTTCGGGAAGATCGGCGGGATCGGCCATGTCTCCCCTCTTGGCGCAGGCGCGCGGCGGGTGCAATCGGTCCCGTCAGCCGGGCAGGGCGGCGGGCGCCCGCGCGGCCCTTTCGTGGCGCGCCGAGGCGAGGGCCGAGGCAATGGCCGCAAGGGCGAGGCAGGCCAGCACGAGGACGGTGCCGCTCCAGTCTCCCGAGGCGACGCGGGCCGAGGCCATGAGCGGCGGGCCGGTGAGCTGGCCCAGATTGGTCGCCATCACCATCAGGCCGGTCAGCACGCCGACGAGCGCCGGCGAGGGCGCATAGACCGGGGCCGCGGCGAGGGCGGCGGCCGGGATCAGCCCGCCGGCAAGGCCGAAGAGCACGAGCAGCGACAGCCGCAGCGCATCGGGCAGCCCCGCGTTGAAGACGAGAAGCTCGACGAGGAGCATGCCCAGCGACCCCAGCGCCAGCAGCCGCCAGATCGGCACGCCGCGCCCCAGCGTCCATGCAGCGACGAGGTTGCCGCCCGCATTGGCCATCAGCACCATGGCGGTCACGAGAGCCGCCGCGAGAGGCCCCGTCGCCCGGGTATCGGCGAGGATCGTGGGCAGCCACGTCATCATGCCGAGATGCTGCGCGGCATAAAGTCCGTAGCAGAGGGCCGCGAGAACCGCGCCGGTCCGGCCCAGATTGAGGGCGAGGCTCGCGCCGAGGGACCGGATCGTGTCGCGCCGTCCTTCGCCGCCGTCGCCCGCGCCGGTCGCGGCGAGGACGATCCCCGCCCACAGCAGCGTGATTCCCGCCGCGATGAGCCAGATCTGCCGCCAGCCCACGGCCTCGACCATCAGCGCCGAGATCAGCAGCATCGCGGTGAAACCCAGCGGCATGAAGGCGGCCCAGCCCGCCATCGCGCGGCGGCGGTCGGCGTCGGCCGTGGCCCGCGCGATCAGGATGCCGCCCGACACCGTGGTCGCGGTGAAGCCGATGCCCTCGATGAAGCGCGACAGGAGCATCATCGCGGGCGTGGTGGCGAGGCTTCCGGCGAGGCTTCCCGCGACGAGCGCCAGCAGCCCCGCGACGAGCGCCCGCCGCGGCCCTGCACGGTCCGCAAGGCCGCCGGCCATGAGCCCGGTGAGTGTCCCGACGGCGGAGATGGTCGAGGCGATCCAGCCGGCCGTCACGAGCCCCGCGCCGAGGTCCGTCTGGATCGCGCCGATGGCAGGCGGCAGCTTGCCGATATGCATGGCCGCAACGACACCCGCGCCGAAGGCGATGCCCACCACCCGCCAGTTGCTTCCCGCCATGCCGTCTCCCTTCCGGGCCGTGCGGCCCCGGCGCGCCTCAGCCGCCCTGACCGAAGGGGCGCAGCCGCGGATGACGGTTCACGTCCTTGTAGAGCAGGTAGCGGAACGGCTCCGGCCCACCGGCGTAACAGGCCTGCGGGCAGAAGGCGCGCAGCCACATGTAATCCCCCGCCTCGACCTCCACCCAGTCGCGGTTCAGACGGTAGACCCCCTTTCCCTCTAGCACGTAAAGACCGTGCTCCATCACATGGGTCTCCATGAAGGGGATCGCGGCGCCCGGCTGGAGCGTGACGATGGTGACATGCATGTCGTGTCGCAGGTCGGCAGGATCGACGAAACGCGTCGTGGCCCAGCGGCCCTCTGTCCCCGGCATGGGGCTGGGAGCGACCTCGGCGTCGGATGTCACGACGGGGTCGGGCGCATCGAGGCCGGGGGCGGGCTCGTAGGCCTTGCGCAGCCAGTGCAGGCACAGTTTTCCGCGCCCCTCGTTGCGGAGCGTCCAGTCGGTGCCCGGCGGCAGATAGGCGAAGCTGCCGGGCGCGAGCCCGTGCTCCGCGCCGCCGAACGCGAGCGTGCCCGCGCCCGCGGTAACGAAGAGCGCCGCCTCGACCCCGGGATCGGGCTCCGGCCTCTCGGACCCGCCGCCCGGCGCCACCTCCATCACGTAATGGCTGAAGGTCTCGGCAAAACCCGACAGGGGCCGCGCGATGATCCAGAGCCGGGTCGCGTCCCAGTGCGGCAGGACGCTTGCGGTGATGTCCTGCATCGTGCCGCGCGGCAGAACCGCATAGGCCTCGGTGAAGACAGCGCGCCCGGTGAGAAGCTGGTCCTGGGGGGCGTGCCCGCCGAGGTCGGAGTGATAGCGATGGGTCATGAGGCATGTTTGGCGGAACGCGAGAGGGGGGGCAACGGGGAAGACCTGACGGGTCAGCTCCGGGGCACTCCGGTTCTGAGACTGTCGCGCGCACGACGCGCCCGCGCGGCGGCGGCTCCCCCCAGCCGGGCGGATTGCGCGGTGTCGATCCCGAAGGATGTCCGGCTGCGGGGAGAGATGACCAGCCGCGTTCCACCGGTCCGAACCGCCCGACGAGGGGTGGCCCAGGCGC
>Ga0008835_100781_pt1 | contig 22664 bp, 21 predicted proteins | sample HotLakConsoUCCRE_FD_62215 | JGI IMG/M metagenome (GOLD analysis project Ga0008835, IMG submission 62215) | Hypersaline microbial mat communities from Hot Lake, Washington, USA - Hot Lake Consortium UCC-RE (Hybrid Assembly) ... | reverse complement strand
CTCAAGGAATTCATGGTGCGCAACACCTATATCTACCCGCCCAAGGGGTCGATGCGCATCATCTCCGACATATTCGGCTATACCTCGCAGAACATGCCGAAGTTCAATTCCATCTCGATTTCCGGCTATCACATGCAGGAAGCCGGTGCGACGCAGGACCTGGAGCTGGCCTATACCCTGGCCGACGGGGTCGAATATATCCGCGCGGGCCTCGCGGCGGGGCTTGATATCGACCGTTTCGCACCGCGCCTGTCGTTCTTCTGGGCGATCGGCATGAATTTCTTCATGGAGGTCGCCAAGTTGCGCGCCGCACGCCTGCTCTGGGCCGAGCTCGTGCAGCAATTCGCGCCGAAGAATGCCAAATCGCTGGCGTTGCGCACCCATTCGCAGACCTCGGGCTGGTCGCTCACGGCGCAGGACGTGTTCAACAACGTCACCCGCACCTGCATCGAGGCGATGGCGGCGACGCAGGGGCATACCCAGTCGCTGCATACCAACGCCCTCGACGAGGCGCTCGCCCTGCCCACCGACTTCTCCGCCCGGATCGCCCGCAACACCCAGCTGTTCCTGCAACAGGAGAGCGGCACCACGCGCATCATCGATCCCTGGGGCGGCTCCTATTACGTCGAGCGCCTTACCGCCGATCTGGCGGCGCGGGCGCGCGAGCATATCCGCGAGATCGAGGGGCTCGGCGGCATGGCGCGCGCCATCGAGAAGGGCGTGCCCAAGCTGCGCATCGAGGAAGCGGCGGCCAAGACCCAGGCGCGCATCGATTCCGGCCAGCAGATCGTCACCGGCGTCAACGCCCATCGCCCGACCGAGGATCGCCCGGTGGAAGTGCTCAAGGTCGATAACGCCAATGTGCGCAAGATGCAGCTCGACAAGCTCGCGCGCCTGCGCGGCGAGCGCGACCAGTCCGCCGTCGAGGCCACTCTCGACGCGCTGGCGAAGAGCGCGGAGACCGGCGAGGGCAATCTGCTCGCGCTCGCCGTCGAGGCCGGGCGCGCCAAGGCGACGGTGGGTGAGATTTCTGCGGCCCTGGAGCGCGTCTGGGGCCGTCACCAGGCCGAGATCAAGTCGATCTCCGGCGTCTACAAGCGGGAGGTGGGCGCCATGTCCCCGGCGATCGAACGCGTGCGCGAACGGGTCGAGGCCTTCGAGGAGAATGACGGGCGCCGCCCGCGCATCCTCGTCGCCAAGATGGGGCAGGACGGGCATGACCGGGGCCAGAAGGTGATCGCCTCGGCCTTTGCCGATCTCGGCTTCGACGTCGATATCGGCCCGCTCTTCGCCACGCCCGAGGAGGCCGCACGCCAGGCGATCGAGAACGACGTCCACATGATCGGCGTCTCCTCCCTCGCCGCCGGCCATCTGACGCTGGTGCCGGCCCTGCGCGCGGCGCTCGCCGAATATGGCCGCGAGGACATCATGATCGTCGTCGGCGGCGTCATCCCGCCGGGCGATTTCGACGCGCTGATGGAAGCGGGCGCCTCCGCCATCTTCCCGCCCGGCACGGTGATCGCGGAAGCTGCGGAGAAGCTCATCGCCGAGTTGAACGAGCGGCTGGGCTACGGCCCGCGACAGGCTGCGGAATAGGGTCGGTGCGGGCTAGCGCCTCATTCCGTCAGCTGGATACCGGCTGACGGGCAAAAATGATGCGTCAGACAACAACGCAGAGCAACGATCAGCCGTGACGCCCGGCATCCGCTCCGAAATGGGCGATGTAGCGGGCGGTGATGCGCGATACCGGCAGGACCACGAGGACGTCGGTGGTGCCGAACTGATGATCGACCACGGCCCCGTCGCCGAAGCCTGCGCCGATGCGCAGATAACCCTTGATCAGCGGGGGCAATGACGCAAGTGCGGCCCTCGTATCGATCCCCTCGCAGGGAAGACGCTCCATCGGCACGTGCAGATGCTCCCAGGCCCGGGCACGCCATTCCTCCGGCGCGGGCGCATGATGATGCAGGAAGGACAGGGGCAGGGCCAGCCTGTCCGGGTCGGCGCCCGGCAGACTGGCGCAGCCGAACATCACATCGATACGATGGCGCAGCACATAGGCCCAGATCCCGTGCCAGAGCAGTTCCACGGTGCGCTTGTTACGGTAAGGCGCGAGCACGCAGGAGCGCCCCAGTTCGAGAAACCGCATGTCCGGATGGGCGGCGAGAACCGGCGCGATGTCATACTCGCCCTGGCTATAGAAGCCGCGATGCAGCGCGGCGATCTCCTGGCGCAGGAGCCTGTAGGTTCCCACCACCTTCCCGGCGCCGTCACAATCATGGTCCAGCACGAGGAGATGATCGCAGATCGCATCGAAGGCGTCGGCATCGCGGCATGTCCGCAATGTCTGCGTATCCGGCTGCGCCGTCATTTCCTGATAGAAGACCTGATAGCGCAGGCTTTGGGCATGGTCCAGATCGACCCCGGAGGTGGCCAGCCGCACTTCCAGCGCGCCGATACGACCGAGCGACGCCTCTTCCGGTGCGATTCGCGCCAATGACCGGGTGTCCGAGCCCAGCGTCTCGCTCGCTCGCCGGAACAGGACGGGCGCTGGATGAGCCGGCATGCCAGGGCGAGCATGAACCCGCGTGGTCCGATCGGCCTCACGCAATTGCAACGACGCCATCACCATGCCCCCCGGTAACCGCGACCAGATGACGCGTTTTGCGCCACCTTTCGCCATGTCGTCATTCTCATACCGATTTCACGGAATTATGACAGGCGTGTCCCGGCCGCTTTCGCATGCTCTTCCGTGATATAGGCGATACGGATCATGTTGGTCGCGCCGGGTGTGCCGAAGGGGACGCCCGCGATGACGATGATGCGCTCGCCCACTGCGGCAAGCCCGGAGCGCACGGCGAATTTGCAGGCGCGAAAGGTCATGTCATCGACATCGCTGGCATCGCGTGTGACAACCGCATGGATGCCCCAGGCGAGATTGATCCGGCGCGCTGCGGCGCGTTTGGGGGTCAGCGCCAGAATGGTCGAATCCGGGCGCTCGCGGGCAAGCCTGAGGGCCGTGGCGCCGGAGAAGGTCCAGGCGGCGATGGTGGAGATCCCGAGTGTCGATGCGATGCCATGCGCCGCCGCCGCGATCGCATCCGACCCCGTCGCCTCCGGTTCGGCCTGCTGCGCCTTGATGATGGTCCAGTAGAGACTGTCGCGCTCGACCTCCTCCGCGATACGGTTCATCTGCGCCACGGATTCCATCGGATATTGCCCCGCCGCGCTCTCGGCCGAGAGCATCACCGCATCCGCGCCCTCATAGACAGCGGTCGCCACATCCGAGACCTCGGCGCGGGTGGGCACCGGGGCGGTGATCATCGATTCGAGCATCTGCGTCGCCACGATCACCGGCTTGCCGGCGCGCCGCGCATTGCGGGTGATGCGCTTTTGCAGGCCCGGAACCTTCTCCAGCGGCATCTCCACCCCGAGATCGCCGCGCGCCACCATGATGGCGTCGGAGACATCCATGATCTCGTCGAGCCGCGCCAGAGCCTGCGGCTTTTCCAGCTTGGCCAGAACCTGAGCGCGCCCGCGCGCCACCTTCTTCACCTCGGCGATATCCTCCGGGCGCTGCACGAAGGAAAGTGCGATCCAGTCCACCCCGATCTCGATCGCTGCTTCGAGATCGGCCCGGTCCTTGTCGGTCATGGCGGCGAGCGGCAGCGTCGTATCGGGCAGCGAGACGCCCTTGCGGTCGGAAACCTTCCCGCCCACACGCACCACCGCTCTCGCCCGATGGCCGGGCGCGACCTCCTCGACCTCGAGCCGCAGCTTGCCGTCATCGATCAGGATGGCATGGCCGGGCTCCAGCGCCGAGAGAATCTCGGGATGCGGCAGATGCACCCGCGAGGCGTCGCCCGGGGCGTCGTTGTCGTCGAGGGTGAAATGCGCGCCCTGTTCGAGCTCCGCCGAACCATCCACGAAGCGTCCCAGACGCAGCTTCGGGCCCTGCAGATCAACCAGTACCGTGATCGAGCGATGCACGCGCGCCTCCACGTCGCGGATCATCGCGACCTGCGCCGCGAGCTGCCCGCGATCGAGATGGCTCATGTTGATGCGAAAAACATCCGCACCCAGCCGATGCAGGTTCTCCACCATCTCCGGCGTATTCGAAGCCGGCCCGAGAGTCGCCACGATCTTGGTACGTCTCAAACGTTTCATGGCGCCGGCGCTCCCTGCCTGTCCGGATCGGTCAGTTGCACCGTCCAGCTGCGCTGCTGGCCGGTATCGACTTCGAAGAAGCCGTGGCGATCGAAGCCGCGCACCAGGCAATCCTCGATCCCGCGAATGGTGAATTCGCGTTCACCCGTACACATGTACGACCGCCCACCCCATTCGCCACCGCGATCGTAATCGACGGCGTAGATGTAGTAGAACCGCGTGTTGAGCGGCCCGGCGAAGATGGTCTCGCAGGCTCGGGAGTCGAGATTCCACCAGCCTTCGGTCTTCCAGCCCTCGGTATCGCGATAGCCGATGGCGGCGCCGACGCGGCTGCCGGTCATGTTGCACAGGCGCAGATCCGCGCTGGCCGTTGTGGCGCTCGCGATCATGCCGGACACGGCGAGGGCGAGGCAGGCCGCGAACGCTGCAAGGCGACGCACAAGGCCCTCAATCAACGAGAATGATGCGGCAATCATTGACATTCGTGCGTGTTGGTCCCGGAACGTGGAGATCATCGAGAATCGCGAAGAATCCCGTGGAATCGTTTTCCGACAAATACGTTTGCGCGTCGAGCCCTTTTGCACGGGCGCGTGACAGGGTCGTGTCGTCGATGAAGGCCCCCGCAGGATCCTCGGGGCTGCCGGAGCCGCCATCGGCGCCGTCGGTATCGGCGGCGAGAGCGGCGACGCGCGGCATTCCGTCGAGCGCGAGGGCGAGGGCGAGGGCGTATTCCTGGTTTGGCCCGCCCCGCCCCTGCCCGGTGATCGTCACGGTGAGTTCACCACCGGAAATCAGGGCGGCGCGCTTGCCCGCACGCCGCAGGGTGCGCACCTCGCCGGCATGGGCTGCCGCGACTGCACGGGCCTCACCTTCGAGATCATCACCGAGATCGATGGCGGTATAGCCCATCGCTTCCAGTTTCCGTGCGGCTGCCGCGATCGCATCGCGCGGGCGCGCGATGATCTCGTATGTCGAATTCGCAAAAACCGGATCGCCGGATTTGGGAGTCTCGTTGTCTCCATCGGCAAACAGGGCCTTTCCCGCATCCGGCAGGGTCAGGCCGTAGCGTGCGACGATGGCGCGCGCCCCGGCATTCGTCGCCGGATCAGCCACGGTGGGCCCGGAGGCGATCACGGCGGGATCGTCGCCCGGCACGTCGGAAATCGCCAGCGTTACCAGCCGCGCCGGATACGCCGCCCGGGCGAGGCGTCCGCCCTTGATTCGCGAGAGGCGCTTGCGCACCGTGTTGATCGCGTCGATCGGCGCGCCGGACCGCAACAGCGTGCGGGTGATCGCCTGCTTTTGCGCGAGATCAATACCCTCGGCCGGCGCTGTCCAGGCCGCCGAGCCGCCACCGGACAACAGCACCAGCACCAGATCCTGCGCATGCGCCGCCTCTGCCAGGAGGAGGCAGCGCGCGGTCGCGTCGAGCCCGGCCTGGTCGGGGACCGGATGCCCCGCCTCGACGATCTCGACCGGATCGACCCGCCCGCCGCAGCCATGCCGCGTCACGGCGATACCGGAGATGCGCGCGGGATCGATCCCCGCCTGCCGGTAATGGGCGAGCGCGACTTCGGCCATGCTGGCAGCGGCCTTGCCCGCCGCGAGCAGGATGATCCGCCCGTTCTCCGGGGGTGATGGCAGATGAGCGGGCAAGCCGAGAGCCGGATGGGCCGCCGCCACGGCGGCGTCAAAGGCTTCACGCAGGATCCTGCGCGCGGATGCCGGGTTTTCCGGCTGGCCGGAGCGCGTCTCGTCACTCATGGCGTGCTCCTTTGCTGCAAAACCATCATCCCGGCCCCTGCGACAATGCCGGCGTTCGCGGCCTGCGGGGCCGGGCGATCCAGATTCCCGTCAGGATCGCCGCCCCTCCGGCCAGCTGCACCAGTGTGAGCGCCTCGGCGAGAATCAGCCAGCCGAAAAACGCCGCTGCCACCGCTTCGAGGAAGATGACCAGCGAGGAGAACACTGCCGGCAGACGCCCGAGGGCGACGGAGAGCAATCCCTGCCCGCCGGCATGACTGATCAGGGCAAGCGAAACGAGCGCGGCGATCGCCTCCGCCGTCATGGGCAGGATCTGGCGCTCGGCGATCAGGGCTGCAATGAGCAGGCCGCCTGCCGTCACCAGGCTCAGCTCGAACGTCACCCGCCCGGCGCTGCCACCGGAACGGCGCGCCTTCTCGACGCCGAGAAAATACAGGGCAAAGAAGAAGGCGGTGCAGACTCCGTAGAGATCGCCGGCAATGCGCTCGGGCGCGATCTGCATGCTCTGACCGATGAGTGCGGCGCCCCCGGCCAGGCAAAGCGCGAGCCCGGCAAGCGTGGAACGGGCGATCGCCACCTTCAGCACCGCCCAGGAGATCAGGATCACGAAGATCGGGGCGGTGGTGGCGAAGAACGTGGCATTCGCCACGGTGGTGTTGAGGATGGCCAGATGCCAGAAGATCAGATCGCCCACGAAGGCGAGCCCGGCAAAGATCGTGGCCCCGCTCCAGGATGCCCGCCCCTTCAGCCCGGGATGGCGCGCTTCGTCGATGCGCATCCAGGCATAGAGCACCGGCAGCGCCAGAAACACCCGCCAGAAGGCGCTCGCGAAAGGGCCAATATCGGCCGCCGCGAAGCGCACGAAGACCGGCGAGACGCCCATCGCCACCGCCCCCGCCACCAGGGCGGCGAAGGCACCGATCTGGCCGGGCTCGATCGTGGCGGCTTTCGAGGGCGTGGACATGGCAGATGGAACCGAAAAAAGCCGGGATGGGACTCGCGTCAGGCGCAAGCGGGCGAGACGACGGCGAGCATAACCACCTCCGCCTGAACAGGAGAAGCATTTTTGACGCGGCCCCCGTGCGTGCGGGTGAAATGCCGCTTTGGTGTGAGCGCGTCAGCGCGTTCATTCGCGAGGCGCGAAGTGCTAGAGCCGGAGTGCCATGCAGGAGAGGAACGCCGCGATGACGCAGCCGCAATCGGGAGCGCCGGACGAGACCCGCGATCCCAAACCGACCGACAGGCCCCTGAAGGGTATCCGCGTGCTGGAACTCGCGCGCATTCTGGCCGGTCCCTGGATCGGCCAGACGCTGGCCGATCTCGGCGCCGATGTGGTCAAGGTCGAGCGCCCGGGAACGGGTGACGATACCCGCGGCTGGGGCCCGCCCTTCGTCGAGAGCGCGCAGGAGGTGGACGCCGGCGCGACGGAGCATCTCTCCGCAGCCTATTACCATTCCTGCAATCGCGGCAAACGCTCGATTGCTGTTGGTTTCGATACGGATGAGGGCCGCGAGACCATACGGCGCCTGGCAAGCCATGCCGATATCCTGATCGAGAATTTCAAGGTGGGCGGGCTGAAGAAGTACGGGCTCGATTACGACAGCCTGAAAGCCCTCAATCCGGGCCTGATCTATTGCTCGGTGACCGGTTTCGGCCAGAGCGGCCCCTATGCGCCCCGGGCGGGTTACGATTTCCTGATCCAGGGCATGGGCGCGATCATGGACCTGACGGGCGATCCCGAGGGCGAGCCGCAGAAGATCGGCGTGGCCTTCGCCGACATCTTCACCGGGCTCTACGGGGTGATCGCCATCCAGGCGGCCCTGCGCCAGCGCGAACAGACCGGCGAGGGCGCCCATATCGACATGGCCCTGCTCGACAGCCTCACCGGCGTGCTGGCCAACCAGGCCATGAACTATCTCGCTTCCGGGCGCTCGCCGACGCGGATGGGCAATGCCCATCCCAATGTGGTGCCCTATCAGGTCTTTCCCACGAGCGACGGCCACGCCATCCTGGCCGTGGGCAATGACGGTCAGTTCCGGCGCATGATGAACGCCTTCGGCACGCCGGAACTCGCCGATGATCCGCGTTTCGCCACCAATGCGGCGCGCATCGGGCATCGCGACGTGCTCGCACAGATCATCACCGGCCACACCCTGCGCCATACGCGCGACGAGCTGCTCGCCGCGATGGAGGCGATCGGCGTGCCGGCGGGGCCGATCAACACGGTCGAGGATATCTTTACCGATCCCCATATCCTGGCGCGCGGCATGCGCGTGGATCTGCCTGACCCGGGAGCGAAAGGCGGCACGATCCCCGGCGTCGCCTCGCCGATGGTGATCTCCGGCGAGCGCATGACGGCGCCCCGCCCGTCCCCGGCACTCGGCGCCCATACGCAGGAAGTGCTGGCCGATCCGGATTGGGGAGGGGGCTGAGCTCTGGGCAAGCGCCACTCAGCCGTGGGCGGTGCGCAAGGCCCGGTCGAGATCGACGAAGAGATCCTCGGCATCCTCGATGCCGGTGGACAGCCGCAGCAGGTCATCCGGGCAGGGCGTGCCCTCGCCCTCGATCGAGGCGCGGTGCTCGATCAGGCTCTCGACCCCGCCGAGCGAGGTGGCGCGCTTCCACAGCCGCACCTGCGCCGCCGTCGCGATCGCGGCCTCGACCCCGCCACGCACGCGGATCGAGAGCATGAAGCCGAAGCCGTTCTCCATCTGTCGCGCGGCGATGGCGTGGCCGGGATGACCCGGCAGGCCGGGGTAGAGCACCTGGGCCACATCCGGATGCGCCTGCAGGCGCGTGGCCAGCGCCAGCGCACTCGCCGCCTGCCGCTCGGCCCGCAGATGCAGGGTGCGCATGCCGCGAATCAGCAGATAGGCCTCGAACGGCCCGAGAATCGCGCCCTCACTCTTGCGGATGCCGGCAATGCGGTCGCTGAAGGCATCCTGTGTCGCGAAGGCGAGCGCGCCGGCCACCACGTCGGAATGGCCGTTGAGGATCTTCGTCGCCGCATGCATCACGATATCGGCGCCGAGCGTCAGGGGCCGGGTATGCACCGGCGAGGCGCAGGTCGAATCGATGGCGAGCCGGGCCCCGGCATCATGGGCGATCCATGCCGCCTGCGCGATATCGGTGATGCTCCACAAGGGATTGGCCGGGCTCTCTAGCCAGACCAGCTTCGTCTGCCCGGGAATGACCGCCGCGCGCAAGGCATCCGGATCGTCGGTCGCGACGAAATCGATGCGCAGCCCCCAGCGCGTGGCTTCGCCGGCGAGCCAGTGGCGCAGGGCCCAGTACATCACCTTCGGCGCCACCACGTGATCGCCCGGATCGAGGGCGCGGAAGACGGCGGTGGCCGCCGCCATCCCGGAGCCGAACAGCATCGCCCCGCCATGCGCGTCCTCGAGCATGGCGAGCACATCCTGCGCCTCGCTGATGGTGGCATTGTCGGGCCGGCCATAGACATAGCCCGAGGAATAGGCATTGTCGGGATCACGGATATACGTGGTCGCCACATGGATCGGGGGCACGACGGCGCGCGTTGTCTCGTCAATCCGGCCCAGAGCCTGGACGGTGCGGCTGCGGCGCGAGAAGCTGTCGTCGGTCATGATGGGTTCCGTTCCGGTCTCTGGTCGGGCGCATATCTGTCCGGCGGATTACAACAGAACGGATCTGGAAGCGATGCGCTTTTGCGCGCCGCCGATTTGTACACCGTCATGCGGCTTGGCCGAAAGGCCGGGTTCGCCGATCAGGACCGGGTAACGAAAGGAGTGCAGCCGTGCAGGTATCCGGTGAAAGCGAAAACATCCAGGGCGCGGATTTCGCCGGGCAAAAGCCGCCTTCGCGATGGGTCCGGCTCGCCGCCGCCATCCTGCCCGTTCTCGTCGCATGGGGGATCGCCGGGATCGCGACGGCGCCGGGCATGGCCTGGTATCAGGAACTGGAACGCCCGTTTTTCACCCCGCCGGACTGGCTTTTCGGCCCGGTCTGGACGATCCTCTATATCGCGATGATAGTCGCCGCCTGGCGTGTGCTCGGCCTGCAGCCTTCCCGGCCCAGGCATCGTGCAATGACGCTGTTCTATCTGCAGCTCGGATTCAACGCGTTGTGGAGCATCGCCTTCTTCACGCTGCAGAGCCCGCCTTTCGGGCTCGTCGTGATCGCGGTGTTGCTGGCCCTGATTCTCGCCATGATCGTCGCCTTCCGGCCCCTCGACCGGATCGCTGCATGGCTGATGGTGCCCTATGCGCTCTGGGTGGGCTATGCTGGCGCACTGAACCTCGCGATCGTGATCCTCGCCTTGCCGTAAGTGGGGGGTCAGCCCGAGGAACGCTTGCGGGGCGGAGTCTCGGTTGCCGCCTTCTGCGGATCGATCACATCGGCGACATCCGGCAGCTTGCCCGCCTTGCTCGCCCATGAGCGGTCGAAACCGACCTTTGCCTCGCGCCCGAACCGCGTCAGCCGCTCGCCATGATCGTGCACGCAATTGACCGTGCCGCGCACTTCGACATCGCCACCGTGATTGACCAGCGTTCCGGCCACCGCCCCGTGAATGATGGCCGCGCCGCCTTCCTCGATCACGAGATCACCCATGATCAGGCCCTCGAGATCAAGGCGCGATCCCGACGGGACCGTCACCGTTCCCTTGACCCGTCCACGCATGACGAGATCGCATTCCAGGGTGAGAGGGCCTTCGAGCTGCCCGGAGATTTCGGCCATGGCGATGCTCCCCGTTTCTGATGCGTCACACGCCGTTCAACGCCACTGATGATAGCGCGCCTGGCATGGTCCGGCAGGGGTGGCAAAGCCCCAGATGCAGACGGGCAGTTTTCCAAATGCGTCTAAAGTCGAAGATCGCCTTCGTGATATCCCGGCCAGTTGGAGGCGAAATCGGCACCGCAGCGGGTTTCGCGGGCACTACCATGCCCCGGAACGCCCCTTCGGACGGCAAATCATGATTGTATGCAACGCAGCGCGTTTTCCCGCATGCGAGCCTGCCAGTGATGCACGGAACCCGAATCAGGGCTCCCGGGCACCCGATCCGGGCATCGGCGCAACGATTCCTGCCCTCAATGGGCCATGAAGACCGGGATCCGGGCATGGGCGAGGATATGGCTCGTCGCCCCGCCGAAGATCATCTGGCGGATCCGGCTCTGGGTATAGGCGCCCTTGATCAGGAGATCGCAGCCGATCGATTCGGCGTGATCGAGGATCGCCTGCCCGGGATGCCCCTTGCCCCCGGTGATCGCCACCGATTCCACCTCGAGCCCGTGCCGGCGCAGGGCCTTGGCGAGTTGCTCGCCGGTCGGGCCGGGGACCATCGCGCCTTCTGCGGTGAGCACGACGATACGCTTGGCCCGATGCAGGAGCGGCATGGCCATGGCCACAACATGTGCTGTCTCGGTGGAGCCGTTCCAGGCGATCAGGATGGTCTCACCGATGCTGCGCGGCGCTTCCGGCGGCGCGATCAGGACTGGCCGTCCGCCCTCGAAAAGCACCGCTTCGAGCGTCGTCATGCGCGGCCCGGCTGCGCGCTGGGCGGGTTTGCCGAGCACGGTGAGATCGAAGATCCGGGCATGGCTTCCCACGAAATCATCACCGGCGGGCGCATCCGCGTTCCAGCGCCAGCACAGCTTCCCCAGCGAAGCCGCATCGCGCGCGATGCCGGCGCCCTCCATGAATTCCTCGAAGATCTTGCGCGCCTGCGCCTCGCCTTCCGCGTCGCCGCGTTCATCCGTGGCCCAGGTGAGCCCCATCACCATATCGACGGATACGATCTCCGCCAGTGGCGGACGCAGGGCGAAGCCCTCGATATAGGCCTCGAATCGCCGTGCGAACAGCAACGCCGTCTCCAGTGTCGGCTGCATCAGATCGTGCGGCGCGGTGGGAAGCAGGACGGTCTTCATGGCTTTGCCCCTCGGGTGGCGCCTGGATACGCATGGCCCGAGCTTTGCCCGGAACCGGCCTTGTACGCAATATCCCCTGTGCCATCTTCAGTAATCCAGCCGCAAGCCGAGAAGATAGCTCGAGGCATCGTAACCGGCATCGGGCCGGGTGCTGCGCAGGCTATCCCAGCGATAATCGAGCGCGGCGGCGGCGTGACGGTTGAAGCGATAGTCGAAACCGATTCCGCCGGTGAAGCTGCGCTCGGTCGGCCCGGCCCCACCGTAGCGCGTGATGCGGTGACCGAGTTCGCCACGCAAAACCATGCGGCGACGCAGTTCATGTGCAAAGCCGAGATCGACACGCATCGCCCGGGCCGCGCCGGCGCCGGCCACCGTGGTCTCGTCGAGGCTGCTGGCGGCCCTGAGCGTGATCGTGGTGAAACGACCAGGCAGCCAGGTCAGGCCCACATCGGCGATCAGCCCGCCAATGGCGCGGCGCGTCGGATCGACGTAACGGCGATGCTGATACCCGAGCGATGCCTCGCCCGTGAGCAGCCGCGTCAGTTCGAACAGGGTCCCGACCCTGCCGGTCAGCCCCGTCGAGGCGCGATCGCTCCGGCGCGCGCCGGCAACGGCGCCGGGAATGCGCCGGTCGATGCCGAACTCCGCGAACGGCACAAGCCCGGGACTGATCTCCAGCCCGATCCGGGCAGCGCCCTCATATCGGGTGACGTCCCGCGCGCTCTGGTCGACCGTATTACCCAGCGCGTCGCGGCCATCGGCGTGACTGGTATGGGAGAGACCGCCGCGCAGGGCGAGCCGGATGCGATCGCGGTCGTGCTCCAGCGCGATCTCGCCCGCGGAGGTGAGAATGCGCGGGCGGTTGACGATGCTGCCCGGTACTTCGAGACTGCCCGGGCGCTCCGTATCAAGCCCGAATCGACCGGTGGTGACCAGCCGCGTGCCCTCGTGCAGATCGAGCCGCAGGGCCGCATCCGCATCAAGGCCGGGACGATTATTCGCCGAATCACGCCTGAACGCGTCATAGGAGCCTTCGACAGAGGCGCGCAACTCGTGCCGCACCCAGTCGCTCTCGAGCCTCAGGCCACCACGACTGCGGGAAAACCAGTCTCCGCGCCCGCCGATGCGCTTGCGTTCCGGATTGGTGTCGTAGCCGATATCCTGACGGAATGTCGCAAAGGCGCGAAACGCACCAAGCCCGATTCCCACCGGCGCGAAGGGATCAGCCTCCTCTGCCGCAGGCGCCGGCTCCGGGGCGTCTCGCGGAGCACCGAGGAGTTGCACGGGTTCCCGCACGGGCCCGCGCACGACATCACGCGTTCCGGCCTCGGTTGCAGCGGCGCGCACCGGCGCGCGAACCGCCTCGCCTCCGGGATTTGCAGGGCTCGGGGTTTCCGGCACCGAGCCTGAATCGCCGGATTCGTCGAGCGCACCGCGCAGCCGCAGGGTGTCGGGTTCAGCCAGGGGAACCGCCGCGCCCGCATCCTGGGCGAGCGCCATACCAGACCCGAACGCCGAAAGCGGCATCGTAACGGGCACGGGCACGGCAGGCGTGGCCAGAACCAGCCCGAACCCGACCGCAGCGACGCACCGCGTCATCCGCCGGGCGCGACCGGAAGGCCGCTCACGGGATGCGATACTCTCTGGATGCTCGAGACAGGCTGTTTTCACGGCTGCGACCGTTTCGCACGGGATGATGATGGACAAGGGGTAAACGGATAGGGTTAACGACCCGTGAATTGCCGCGCAGCTCACCGGTGAGCAACTTGCCAAGAACGGGTCATGGCGGCTATGCCCTGCACGAGCCGCACAGACGGGGACCCGCCCAACATGACTGAATCGAAATCCGGCTCCGGACAGGCCGCCGACCCGATCGCTTCCGCGATCCGTACCCTCGCTGCGGAACGCGAGGGCCTCGATGCCTTGCTGACCTGCCTTGAGAACGGCCTGCAGGCGCCCTTCGGCGCAGCGGTCGCAGCCCTCGCCGCCATGCAGGGCCGCGTCATCGTCAGCGGCATGGGCAAATCCGGCCATATCGGGCGCAAGCTTGCCGCCACTCTCGCCTCGACCGGTACGGCTGCCTATTACGTGCATCCGGGCGAGGCGAGCCATGGTGATCTCGGCATGATTCGCGCCGAGGATGTCATCATCGCCCTGTCCTGGTCAGGCGAGACCAGCGAGTTGTCGGACCTGATCGCCTATGCCAAGCGCCATGGCGTCACGCTGGTCGCCTTTACCGCCCACGGGGATTCGACCCTGGGCCGCGCAGCCGATATCGCACTCGTGCTGCCGCGCGCACCAGAAGCCTGCCCCAACGGGCTCGCGCCCACCACATCGACCACCATGCAGCTGGCGCTCGGCGATGCGCTTGCCGTCGCGTTGCTCGAACAGCGCGGCTTCACCGCCCATGATTTCCGCAGCTTCCACCCCGGCGGCAAGCTCGGCGCCATGCTCAAGACCGCCCGGGAGGTGATGCATACGGGTGCGAGGCTGCCGCTCATCGGCGAGGACGCGACCATGGATCAGGCGCTGGCCATCCAGAGCGAGAAGAGCCTCGGCTGCGTCGTTGTCACCGGGCCCGACGGCTCCCTCGCCGGCATCGTCACCGACGGCGATATTCGCCGGCATATGGCCAACAACCTGCTCGAGCGCCGCGTCGCGGAAGTGATGACCCGCAACCCCGCCACGATCCCGCCCGAACTGCTGCTCGGCGAGGCGCTGGAGATCATGCAGACGCGCAAGATCTCGGCCCTGATCGTCGCCGGAGACGGGCGCCCGGTCGGCCTCATTCATGTGCTCGACCTGCTACGCGCCGGCGTTGCCTGACGACATGCGGGCCTCGATGCCCGCTGCGAGATCGGCGCAGACGGCGCGGCGGGCGCGGGAATCCGCAGCCAGCAGGTGCACATGCATCTCCCGGGCGCCGCGCATGGCCATAGCCCGATACCAGACCCGGCTCGCCCAGGCCTCACCGGGCTCGCAGGCGAGCGCGCCGAGAAGGCGGGCCCGCCCGTCGGCATCACGCCGGGCGGCGAGGATCACCGCCTGCGCAGGCAGCAGCGTTGCGTCGAACAAGGGCGCGTCTTCGAGCGCATGCATTTCTTCGAGCGACTGCGATTCCTCGATACTGCCGTCCTCGCCGGACACGGCATGCTCGCCAAAGCCGGCATCCGGCAATTCCGCCTCGTCCCGGATCTCCGGCCAGGGATGCCGGGTGACCACGTAACGTTGTCCGGAGCGCCCCCGCCACGCCGACAATGCCAGATCCGTTATCGCCCCTGCGACATCGCCCATGGCCTCACCGCCCGCCGGATCGGCGCCCCGGCGATCACGAGCCGGAATCACCCCGGCGATGGCAAGCGCCCGCAGGGGCTCTTCGCGCACCTGCCGCGCCGCGCCCGGCGGATCATCGCGGGATGACTGCCGCGCGCCCGTTGGCTGCAGCGGCATGGGCAGATGCATAACCGGCCCCGGCAAGGGTGCGGCAGCGGCACGAGGCCGAGGTGGAATCCGAGCGAGCATGTTCATAACATGTTCTTTTTATGCGCGGATGTTCTTCCCGTCAAGCGCCTGAACGTGCCATAATGCCGTCAGACAGCGGATCGTGACGGCATGACGGTCACGGTTCGTACCCATTGTATCAGGCCGCCCGGGCAGACTCCCTGCGCGACGGATGGCATGCGTGAGGCGGGAGGAACACATGCCGGAAGTCATCCCGGAAGACGGGCGGCAATCACCCACGGCACTGGCCGTGCAGCGCGGCGTGAGACGCCTCTTCGCGCGCATGCAGGCCTCGAGTGTGACGGAACTCGTGCTGGCCGACGGCAGGCGCGCCGATATCGTCGCCCTGACCCGCGACGGCATGATCGGAATCATCGAGATCAAGTCGTGCGTCGCGGATTTCCGCGCCGATCGGAAATGGCACGCCTATCGCGGCTTCTGCGACCGGTTCTTCTTCGCCGTGCCCGAAGACTTCCCGCAGGATCTCATCCCTGAGGATGCCGGCCTGATCGTGGCGGACGGGTTCGATGCCGCGATTCTGCGCGATGCGCCCGCACACCCCCTCGCCGGAGCACGGCGCAAGGCCGTGACCCTGCGCTTCGCCCATGCCGCCGCGACCGGTCTTCTGGCCGTCAGCGACCCGCATGCGCGCCTTCCCCAGCTATTCTGAAAGTCGCCTTTGCGCGCATCATTGCAGCCGCCAGCCGGTACCCGCCTGACGGAACGATGCTTTAGCGCGGGGCACGTTTGGCGAGGATACGCTGGAGGGTGCGCCGGTGCATATTCAGCCGGCGTGCGGTCTCGGAGACGTTGCGACCACACAATTCGTAGACGCGCTGGATGTGCTCCCAGCGCACCCGATCCGCCGACATCGGATTCTCCGGCGGCTCGGCCCGCCCCTCGGGACCGGCCTTGAGAGCCGAGTCGATCTCGTCCGCATCGGCCGGTTTGGCGAGATAATCGAACGCGCCCATCTTCACGGCGGTGACGGCAGTGGCGATGTTGCCGTAACCGGTGAGCACGACACCGCGCGCTTCCGGTCGGGCCTCCTTCAGGCGGGTGATCACCTCGAGCCCGTTGCCGTCGCCCAGCCGCATGTCGATCACCGCGAAGGCCGGCGGCGCCTGATCGACCGCAGCGAGACCCTCGGCCACACTCTCGGCGACACGGACCACATAGCCGCGGCTTTCCATGGCTCGGGCGAGACGTGTCGAGAAAGGCCGGTCGTCATCCACGATCAGGAGGGACGCATCTCCCTCGATCACGGCGCCCCTTTCGATTTCTGCCTCGATCATCATCCTTCTCCTCGATGCGGCTGCGCGGCGGAGCATGTCATGCGCCCCGGTTCGCCTGCCATGTCCATCATACGGTTGACGGGCGTCATCCGATGAGTCTTGCCAGAGAGATAGGCACAAATCGGCGCCTATCCAGTTTCGAGCGTGTCGAATTCGTCGTCCTGCCACTCGAAATCTTCACGCTTCCAGATGATCTGCGCCCGCGCACCGCGCCCAGGTCCTGGCAGATTGGTCAATTGCAGGGACGCGCCGGTGCGCTCGATCAGGGTCTTGGCGATGAAGACCCCGAGTCCGTGACCCTGCATGCGCTCCCCTGCACCGCGCTTGTCTGATCCGCGGCTGGTGACATAGGGCTCGCCGAGACGCAGAAGGATGTCGGGACGAAAACCCGGTCCGTCATCGCGAATCTGGATACGCACCTCGTGCGCATCCCAGCGCGCGATCACCTGCACCGATTGTTCCGCGAAATCGACGGCGTTGTCGATCAGGTTCGCCAGCCCGTAGACAAGGCCGGCATTGCGCTGGCAGAAGGGCTGCGGCCCCTCGCCGGCGAGGTCGATATGGATCGGCACGCCGATGCCGCGCTGTGGATCGACCAGTTCCTCGATCAGATGTCCCAGGCTGATCCGTTCGAGAAAACCGCGGTCATCCTCCTCGGAGAGAGAGGTGAGCTTGCCGAGGATCGCCCGGCAGCGCTCGGCCTGGTCACGCAGCAGGGCGAGATCCTCTGCCGTTTCCGAATCCGCCGGCGCGCGCCGGGCAAGCTCCTTGGCGATGACGGTGATGGTGCCCAGCGGCGTGCCGAGCTCGTGGGCAGCGGCGGCGGCGAGGCCGTCGATCTGCGAAAGATGCTGCTCGCGGGCGAGCACCAGCTCGGTTGCGGCGAGCGCCTGGGCGAGTTGCCGTCCCTCCTCGGCGATGCGCCAGGCATAGACACCGATGAAGGCCGCGCCGAGCAGGATCGCCAGCCATGTGCCGCTGATATAGAGAAAAGGCAGCCGCAAGTCCTCGCCCGGACTCCAGGGCAGCGGCAGATGCGCGAGCGCCAGCAGGGTCGAGCAGCCCACGGCCAGCAATCCCAGAAACAGCGTGCGCAGGGGCGGCAGGGCGGTAGCGGAGATCAGCACCGGGGCGAGAAACAGCAGGCTGAACGGGTTCTGCAACCCCCCGGTGAGGAAGAGCAGCAGCGCCAGTTGCACGATGTCGAAGGCGAGCAGCCCCGTGGCCGTGTCGTCATGCAGGCGGTGGCTCGCCGGATAGCGGATGCGGATGGCGATGTTCAGCGCCGCCGAGATCCCGATCAAGCAGAGGCAGGCGGCAAAGGGCAGAGCGAAGCCCAGTCCGAAATGCACGATCACCACGGCGAGACTCTGCCCCGTCACCGCAAGCCAGCGCAACCGCACCAGCGTGTCGAGACGCAGCCGGCGCGCATTCAGCCTGAGATCCTGTGGGTCAGCCGTGATCATGCAGCCAATCTAGGGCATGATCGCCTCAGGAGGATACCGGTTGTGCGATCCGCCATGACAAATCGAAGCGATCGCAAAGCCGCAGCAGCGTTTGCTCAACCCCTATCGGGATGCGCGCCTCCGTCCGGGCGCCCGTCCTTGAGCAGGTCACGGATCTCGGCGAGCAACTTGACGTCCGCCGGCATTTCCGGCGGCGGGATCGCGCCCGCAACCACCTTCTTCTCCTCGCGATCCTTGATCCGGTTGATCGCCTTGACCAGCAGGAACAGGATCCAGGCGACGATCAGGAAATTGAGGGCGATGGTAATGAAGGCGCCATAGGCGATCACCGCCCCCTGTTCGCGCGCAAGATCAAGCGATGTCGCCGTCACGTCCGGGGAGAGCGCAATGAAGTAGTTGGAGAAATCGAGCCCGCCGGTGACCGCGCCGATCACGGGCATGAACAGGTCACGCACCACCGAGTCGATGATACGCGAGAAGGCGGCTCCGATGATCACGCCGATGGCGAGATCCACGATATTGCCCCGCAGGGCGAATTTCCTGAACTCGTCCACCATCGCCATTGCCGTATCTCCTTCATTCAATCGGCTTCAGGAATATTTCTGCGTGATCCCGCCATCCACGACAAGTTCGGCGCCGGTGACGTATTTGGCCTCGTCGCAGGCCAGATACAGGCATGCCGCCGCCACGTCATAGGCATCACCCATCCGGCCGGTCGGGCATTGCGTCGCGCGGGTCTGCTTCAGGCCGGCAACATCGCCCTGAGTGGCATAGGCGCTGGTCAGCCCCGCCGTGACCATCGGCGTATCCATCAGGCCGGGCAGGACCGCATTGGCGCGGATGCCCTGGGCGGCATATTCGAGGGCGATACCCCGGGTGAGCCCGAGCATGGCCGACTTCGTCGCGTAATAGGTGATGTAGGGCACGCCGGTATAGCGGATCGCGGCGATCGAGGCGATATTGACGATCGCACCGCGCCGTTTGCGCGCCATCTCCGGCAGTATGTGCTTGGCGGTGAGATAGGCGCTCTTCACGTTGACCGCAAAAACCCGGTCCCATTCCGCCTCGTCGATGTCGGTGATGCGGTCGAGCTTGACGATTCCGACATTGTTGACGAGCACGTCGATCGCCCCGAAACGGGCGCGGCAGGCTTCGATCGCCGCCATCACATCCGCCTCGCGCGACACATCCGCCATCGCCACTTCGCAATCCCCGCCCTCGGCCACGAGCGGCGCAATCGCCGCGCGAGCCGCCTCGGCGGCCTGCCCGTCACGATCGATGCCGAAGACCTTCGCGCCCTCCCGGGCGAACAAGGCGGCAATGGCCTTCCCGTTGCCCCAGCCGGGGCCGACCGAGCCGATACCGGTGACGAAGGCGACTCGCCCGGCGAGGCGCCCGCTGGGCTTGTGGGCTTGCAGCAATGCGCCGGGCTCATCCTGCGCGGGATTTCTCGCGTGGTCCGGTTTCTCGCCTGTCATGGTTCCTCCGCACGGTCGGTTCGTCTTGTAAGTGCCGTTACGGAAGGATAACGCGGATGGCTGGCGCGACGCCAGCCGGCGGGCGCTTCACATCTGCGCATTCAGTTGTTCAACAACAGGATCAGCGCGAACCCGACGCCGCCTTCACCCTTGGGCGCCGGGTAGCCTGCCCCCGATGCCATGACGCCGATGCCGCCGATCAGACCGATCATGGCGAAGCAGTAGAGGGCGGTGCAGGTGGTGGTGAGGACGCGACGCATGGTGATCTCCCGTTCTTGAGATCACCATGCCCGAACGGCTCTGGATGGAGCCTGAGCACTGCGTTCAGAAAGCGTTCAGGGTCTTTAACGCGCCCGGATCAGGCCGCAGCCGGCATGGCGCGTTCGACGAGTTTTGCCCAGAGCGAGACTCCGTAGGGCAGCGCCTCGTCATCGAAGACATAGGCCGGATGGTGGCAGGACTGGCTGTCGCCGTTGCCAAGGAAAATATAGGCCCCGGGACGCGCATTGAGCATGTAGGAGAAATCCTCACCCCCCATCAGCGGCGCGATATCCGTCGCCACCTTGTCGGCGCCGACGATATCCGCGGCGATCCCGGCGATGAAATCGGTCTGCTCGGGGTGGTTCACCGTGACCGGATAGCCCCGCTCGTAGACCACCTTCGCCGTGGCGCCATAGGCCGCCGCCACGCCCTGCGCCACCTCCGCGATGCGGCGTTCGCACAGGTCACGCATGTCCTCCTCGAGGGTGCGACAAGTGCCCAGCAGCGTCGCGGTCTGCGGGATGATGTTGTAGGCGCTGCCGCTCTGCACCGTGCAGACCGAGATCACGGCGGATTTCAGCGGGTCGGCATTACGCGAGACGATTCCCTGCAGGGCCGTGATCACGTTCGCTGCCACAAGCACCGTATCCACCGCCAGATGCGGCATGGCCGCGTGGCCACCCTTGCCCTCGACGGTGATTGTGAAGGTATCGGCCGCAGCCATCAGCGGACCCGGGCGAATCGCGAAGGTTCCGACGGGGATACCGGGCATGTTGTGCAGGCCGTAGACCTCCTGGATGCCGAAACGCTCCATCATTCCGTCGCGCACCATGACGTCACCACCACCGCCGCCTTCTTCCGCAGGCTGGAAGATGAGCACCACCGTGCCGTCGAAATTGCGCGTCTCGGCCAGATACTTCGCCGCGCCGAGCAGGATGGCGGTATGGGCGTCGTGGCCGCAGGCATGCATCTTGCCGGGGACCTTCGACTTGTAGGGAACCTCCGCCGCCTCTTCGAGCGGCAGCGCATCCATGTCGGCGCGTATGCCGATCACCTTGCCCGAATCGGTGCTGCGCCCCTTGATCACGCCCACGACCCCGGTACGCCCGATGCCGGGAACGATTTCGTCGACGCCGAATTCCTGCAGCTTCTGCGCGACGATCCCGGCCGTGCGGTGGACGTCGAAGAGCAGTTCGGGGTTTTCGTGCAGATCATGACGCCAGGCGGCGACTTCGTCGGTCATGTCGGCGACGCGGTTGATGACGGGCATGGGAATATCCTCGGGGGAATGTAGCCAGAAAAGCCGGCGCGATGCGCACTGCGCAAGAGATGGATACCCTTAATGATGACGCCACAAACGCGCCCGTCAATAGCTGCCGTTGAGAGAGTACACCCATGCCGATTCCGGCGATCTCCACGGCATCGGCCATCATCCCGTTGCCGGAATTTCAAAAGCCGAGGCCGAGCCCCGTCTGGAACAGGCGCGCCGCCATGATGGCGAGAATCACCAAAATGGCCCGCTCGAAAGTCTTGCGGCTGAAGCGCCGCGCCGCCCAGTCGCCAAGCGGCATGCCCAGCGCGATCGGGATCAGCGCGATCCAGCCCTGCAGAAAGCGCTCCGGCGTCAGGATACCGGCAACAGTCAGGGCCGCGCTCTGGGCCAGGGTAAAGGTGAAGAACATGGTCGAGAGAGCGAAGACGAAGGATTCACGCGCCAGGCGCATGGCATGGATGAAGGTGACCGTGATCGGCGCGGCGATGCCGGTTGCCCCCTGGAGGGCGCCGCCGGCAAGCCCCACCAGGGGCGACCAGCGCCGCCCCGCTTCCGGCGAAATGCGCATATCCGGTCGCGCCAGACTCAAGCCGATATAGATCGCCACCATCACTGCGAGCAGCAGCGACAGCGTTGTCGCGGGCAGGAAGGTCAAGGCCCAGGTGCCGAAACCGACCCCGACGATCCCCGCCGGCAGCATCCCCTTGAGGAAGCCACTGCCGTTTCCATGAGCCCGGAACTGCCAGATCTGCCAGACATTGGTCATGACCAGCGGCACCATCATGATGGCGATGGCATGCGGCACGCCGAGAAAGGCGGCGAGGATCGGGATCGTGACGAGCGGCAGTCCGAGGCCGATCGCGCCCTTGACGAAACCGCCGAGAACGAGCCCGAATGCGACGAGGATTGTGGATTCGATCGGCAATGCGCTGTCTTGCTGAAATTCCGGCGAATGGTTCGCCGGGCACCGCACGACGATCCGACATCAGCTATGGACCGGGCGGGCGCGCATCGCAAGCGGCGCCGGCGCAAGCGGGAAAGGGCAGCCTGCCCGCACTGCCGGGAGGCGCCGAGCCGTCGCCCGAAAAATCGACACGCAGCCATCGCAACGGGTTGACACCGGCGCGCGCGCTTTCCATAAGTGCGCCCACCGACGCCCCGCCCAGATGCGGTGCGCGGCGGGGGAATGTCCCGAGCGGCAAAGGGGGCTGACTGTAAATCAGCTGGCGTATGCCTTCGTAGGTTCGAGTCCTACTTCCCCCACCATCCGATTTTCGCTATATTGTGAGTGACAATCGTCGGTCGTGTGTTTTTGATCCGGTCGTGAAAAACGGTGAGATAAGGCGATCGAACGACGCGGGTGTAGCTCAATGGTAGAGCAACAGCCTTCCAAGCTGATGACGAGGGTTCGATTCCCTTCACCCGCTCCACTTTTCCCGCTGTACGATCCTGAGACATGGGTTACACAACGTACCTAAGACATGGGTGACAACCTCGTGCCGAACGGGTTGTCGATGGTCTGCAGGGTTCTCTGTTCCAGGTCGATATATCCCAGA
>Ga0008835_100776_pt1 | contig 22730 bp, 15 predicted proteins | sample HotLakConsoUCCRE_FD_62215 | JGI IMG/M metagenome (GOLD analysis project Ga0008835, IMG submission 62215) | Hypersaline microbial mat communities from Hot Lake, Washington, USA - Hot Lake Consortium UCC-RE (Hybrid Assembly) ... | reverse complement strand
ACGAGGCTGCCGTCGCGGTTGTCGCTGGATGTTGTCGCAATCCCTGCAATCCCTATCGCATGGAGTGGAACTCAAGCCGAATACCCCATCTACATGCTCACCTGCACCGTGGAAAAACGCGTCAAATCGGGACGCATGGTCGTTACGGGAACCAACCGGGATTATCAAGTGTCGCGCGCGATCCTCATCATGGCCCGGTTGATGAGAGAATTGAGAGACCGTGCTTTGCGGCACCAGTTGACAACTATTGAAGCGGATTGGATCCTTGAGAGCAATAGTCCGCTCATGCGCTTCATCCGCGCAATGAACCTGTCACGCACGCGTACCTACCGGATTTTCGAATGTGACGTTCTTGGTTAGCGGCAGCGTTCGAATCGGGGAGTGGCGCCGAAGCACAAAGGCGTGCCCGCCAAAAGGATGTGTAGACGCGATGATCAAGCAATCCGCTCTAGCTCATGATGAATTGCAGAACGCTGTTCCCTTAAGCCGACCTCAACCTGCGGAACGGCAGGAGATAATCACCAAGGCGCTTCAAAAATCTAACAGTTCCTATTTTGCCCCTGTTTCTTATGGCTATCAAGAGATCCCGGTCACCGCAATAGATCATACCCTTTTGATTTATCGCGTCGATAATGGTCGGCTTCTCGCTGACCTCGCCGAGAGGACCGAAAATGTGGAGGTGTTGTCACGTATCCGAGACAACCCCGAAGCGTTTGAGACGCAGTCCTTCCTGCATCGGCTCTTACTTTCAAAATCCAAGGATCCAGCCGGCCCGATTTTCGATGAATTGGCGCGTGAGGCGATCCAGACGGAACCGCTATTGGTTGATTGCAACGGGGTCGTGATAAACGGGAATCGCCGGCTCGCGGCTATGCGAACATTGCATGCGATCGATGTATCGAAATACGCCTCATTCGCGACTGTATCAGCTGCGGTCCTCCCCGATAATATCAGTCCGCAGGATATCGAGTTCGCCGAATCGGCATTGCAACTCGCTCCAGAAACAAAACTGGGCTATGGCTGGATTGAGCGGCGTCTAAAGCTGCAGCATCAGGTCAAACAGCTGAAATTCCCGGAATCATGGATCATGAAGGCCTATCGGCTTCAGGATCCGGGACAGATCACCGGCGAACTGGCGGAACTCGATCTTCTGGAGGACTACCTTTGCAGTTTTGTCGCAGCCCCGAGACAATATTCTTTGGTTGCGGATGCGGAGGACTTGTTTCGCGGTTTGCAAAACCAGCTGACGACACTCTCTGATCCCCTTGCACGGATCTGGCGGGGATTGGGGTTTGCGCTGATTGCCGCTCGTAACCGACTTGAACCGGGTTTCGATCGACATTTTCCGTTTGCAGACCCTGCACCCAAGACCATGCCTCATTGGGCGATCAAAGCTCTTGTTCATAGCAACAGATCCGATCCGGACATTGCACCCAGTTATTCCGAGAACGATGCAATCACAATTGTTGAAATGGACGCGATAGCGGGAATGATAGAAAAGAGCCGAAACGATCCTGAGGTTGCATCAGATGTCGCACACACGCTTTCCGAACTTCGTCGCATTCACGGCGAACGGAGAGCCCCGCATCGGATGCTTCATCGGATGCGGGAAGCTCGACAGATGATGGACAGGTTGGATCCGACGCGGCTTACGCCAGAGCAAAAAAGCCGCTTGCGCGGAGACGTGGCAGCCATTCACGCACAGGCTGCATATCTCTTGGGGGAAAATCCCGAAACCCGCTTCGAGCAACGTAAAACAGGCGTCCTCAAAGCCGTCAATCTACTGATAAGTCGTATCCGGAATAGCTGAAGGGTCGAAAAACAGAGAGCGCTCGAAGGGTACAGAAATCTCAATGCGTTCGCCCGATTCAAACCGAACTGGGAACGTAAAAACGGCGAAAGCAACATCCTCCTCATCCAGAATTGGGCGTATCGGCTCCATCAATCCGATCGCGAGCCGCCGCATTCCCAGACGGACCGGAACACTGTCGATACCGCTTATACCGCGCACATTCGGGAAAACGAGCATCGGTGATCCAAAGCTAAAGATGGGCTCCGGTGTCTGACCAATTTCAACATGAATGATGTCACGCGTTTCACGTTGAGGAGCGGTGTCACGCCGCACATCGAACACCAGGCTGAGAGACAATTCGTCGAACTGCACAACGGTCTGACGATCATCCCCTTCGCCCTGTTGCGACAAGCTGCCTGTGATTTCGCGTCGTTGCGACAGCTCAGCCATTCGCACGATGGGGGCCGGCATATCCTCGAACTCCTCGGTGTCCAAAAACTCTTGAACGCCTGTCTCCGTGATGATGTCCGACAGGACATCTGTCTGGGCAAGACGGCGATCCACCCACCAATATCGCGGATCTCCGAAGACGAAGATCGCGAAAATCATGGCGACAAGAGCAGCACCAAGCATCAGAAAGGCGCCTTTTGATAAACGGTAGCGTGTTGACGCTACGCCAGGAGGTGGCACGGCTGGAATATCATCAGCTATTTCTGGCGCACCTTCAAAAAGCGAAGCCTCTTCCTCGGTCTGGTTTGTGCTCGCTGCCCCATCGTCCGAACCAGGTTTTTCCGCTGAACGCTTTTCAGTTTCCGGCTTATTAGTGGATTTTTCCTCAGCTTTCTCGTTCGATTTCGAATCACCAGCCGATTTTTCCCTTGGTTTTTTGATATCTTCTGTATTTTTCTTTTTTTCCTCAAGCGTTAAATCAGAATTCTTGGATGCATTGGGTTCCAATCCAGCGACATTGTTATCGGATTTCTTTTGCGGCTTTTTCTCCACGGATTTGCTGGCTGCCTGTTCGGCCTCTCTGTCTTGATGCTTGTTCTTGGCGGGTTCCCGATCTTCGTTCTTGGGCTGCGTTTTATGTTTTACTCCCTCATCGCGACCCGGACGCGGGTTCCCGGATTTGCCGGCTGGCTTCTCAGACGCATCTCCTGAGTGCGTGTCAGGTTTTTGAGGATCTTCGGGTTGGGGCTCTGGTCGTTGAGATTGATCATTTCCTGGATCACCAGAAGCGCCATCATCAGCATTATCCGAAGCCTGAGAATCAGGTCCCGCATTTTGGTTTGCTTGTCCGGTTGCTTCCGACTGCCGGGAAGGCTTCACCATTGAATTTGTGGAGGTCGGCGGGGTATCCTGATCAGGAGCATCCGTAACCGAGCCCCTCACGCCTTCCACCGCCGCCGCCTCCGCCGTGGGATCCACGCTCTCACTGTTTCCTTGGGCCAGTCTCCCCTTAGGGTTCTTCTCAGACTTGTTCAGTTCGTCTTCAATTTGCGAAATGGCGAGCTCAAGCGAATCGAGATGGCGTGCGATTTCGTCAGCCACCGCAAAATCAGAAGCACCTGACTGGCCCTTCAGATGGCGATCGAGTGCCTCACGGGCGCTGGCGTAAATGGCATTTCTGGATTCTAGACCGTCCACCTGACGCGCGACCATCGCGCGCTCCAACATCGCCCGAAAATGATTCACAAGCTCATCATCTGTGGTGTCTGTGTTACCCATATACAACACTGCCTGCTTTGGCTTCCATCCCGCAAGGTGGGTTCATGGATTCTAGATACGCATTGTGTAGGGTCTTTTCTAGCAGATGCCGAGCATGTATGGGTGGCGTCGTGAAGCGATTGGTTGGGAAGTTGAGGCGTATGGCAGTTTTCTTGAAGACGCATAGCGGAATTTCCGGAATCGCTCGCGTTGCGATAGCATTGGCCATCACAGCCGGTTTGGCAGGATGCGCCGCAATGCCGAGTTCCGGGCCGACTGCCGCAATGATCGTTCAGGCGGCCGCACCAAGTGATGCAAGCCGCCCGTACGAGCTGATTGATTTGAACGCCGAGCGTGTCGCACAGCTGGCGCAGTTTCGTCCGACGCGGCTGTCCGGCCATTTCCCTGATCGGCGCCCTTCACCAAACCAGGCGGTGGGGATAGGCGATCGTCTCCATGTGGCGATATTCGAAGCGGGTTCCGGAGGTCTGTTTACCGCCTCGGCGGGGCAGCTCGGCGGTGGAACAAAAAACGTGTCTCTGCCCGTTCAGGAAGTCGAGGCCGACGGCACAATCGGCATACCGTTTGCCGGTCGTATCGAGGCGCGTGGAAAGACACCCTCGCATATCGGGAAATCCATCGAACAGGCTCTTGCAGGGCGGGCGCTCGACCCGCAGGCAATTGTGACAGTGGAGGATACCCGTTCCGGTCGCGTCACTGTAACAGGGGACGTTGGCTCACCGTCACGGGTTCCGCTCGCACCGGAAGGAGAGCGGCTGCTCGATGTGATCGCCAATGCCGGTGGCACGTCCGGGAATCCCGCTGAGATATTCGTGCAGCTAAGCCGCGGCGGCAAAACCGGCGTGTCTCCGTTGCGTTCGATCACGGAGAACCAAAGAGAGAATATCTATGTCTGGCCCAGTGACACAATTTTCGTCTATCGCGAGCCGCAGGTGTTCACGGCATTTGGTGCAACTGGGCAGAGCGGAAATTTCCCATTTGAATATGAGCGGATGACTCTGGCAGAAGCGGTCGGAGCTGCATCTGGGCTGAATGATTCGCGGGCCGATCCTGCTGGCGTGTTCTTGTACCGCCTCGAAAGGGGTGAGGTGGTGTGTGAGCTGATGGCATACGAGACATGTAAATCGCCGGACGGGAAGCATCCCGTGATTTATCGGCTGGATTTGCGCAAGCCTGATGGCCTCTTCCATGCCCGACAAATGCTCGTCCGAAACAAGGACATCATCTATGTGGCAAATGCCGAAGCAGCGGAGCTGCGAAAATTCCTTGACCTGATCGGTACCTCCTTTGGAACTGTGAGTGCGGGAGCATCAATCGCCAACTGAAGCTGCCATATTCATTCCTGATTTTCACGATCTAGAGAGCGAGGCGCGAATTTTCAGGGGGGCTTATCGAGATGCCGACCATGTTCCCCGATGAGTGGCATCGCTTCCGGGCCCTGCTGACGGTCCGAGGTCGTGTTATCTGGGCGCTGAATTTCCGGAAGATGGGCACGCGGTTTAACCGCTCGAAGCTCGGATAGGCATGGGCTCTTGGCGAACGGATCTTCTACATCATGATATTGTCCGTGCTGAAGACCGCGGCCCGTGGCAATGTCGGTGCGCTTGGCACCTGAATATCCGTGTTCTTAGTCACCGGCATCATACCGTTCCCACGGCTCATGTTGTGGCACGGGCGCGGTCTACCCACTATACCGGATACGAGAGCATTGTACTCTATGCCACCTATGCCCTGCTTTGGAATTTTTCGCTTCTTGCGGTAGGGTTATGGGCAGAGCGTGCACTGCGTAGGAGGGCTGAGCAGTGATCCGGTTTCGAGACGTTACGAAAACCTATCGAGCGGGATTCTTGCGTAAGGTTGGCCTCGACAATGCAAACTCCGATATCATCCCTCGCCGGAGCCTTGATAGCCTCGGCATAAACGGTGCCGGGAAATCGACCCTGATCCGACTGCAATCAGGAGCGAGCATGCCCGACCGAGGTTTGATCGACCGTGGAAAGCTCAGGAAATCATGGTCACCGGATTTTCGTGGTTTTTTTGCAACGAGCACAACCGGCCGGGAGATCCTGAGATTTGCGTGTCGCATCTATGGTGAAGCTTGTGATCGGATGACGCTATATGTGGGAGAATTCAGCAACTTCGGTGCCTACGTGGATATGTCGGTGAGTAGCTATTCCTCCGGATCGCAGGCACGCCTTGCTTTTGCCTATCAATTGCAATCACGATTGACATCTACTTGGTCGACGCGATTACAGCCGTTGGAGATGCCAAATTCAAGAAGCACTGCGAAGAGGTTGTTGCTGAACGGCTTAAAACATCGGATATCAAAATGATTTCGTACAGCTTGAGTAACCTGAAGAAACTCTGTGCTGCAGAATGCGTCCTAAATTCTAAAAGGATCGCGCGTTATATTCGAATTGATGATCCGATAGATGCTTATCAGGACGCATTTGCACAATGAGCAAGGAAATGACAGACAAGCACGCCCCCAAAGCAAAAGCCAATGCGGCAACCAATTCCGCGCAGAAGCCGAATGTCGTGCCGCTTCCGAAAAGAGAAGCGGAACCGCAACCTGCTGCTCAAGCCTCGTATTGGGCTCGGGAATGGCTACCAATCAGTGCGCTTGCTGTTATTGCACTGCCAACGTTAATTATCGGGCTTTATCTCGCGTTCTTTGCTTCTGATCGCTACGCGGTAGAAGTTCAGTTCGCAATCCGAGGCCAGGAAGTTCCCGTAATGGATGTTGCCGGTATCATGAATGCGTTCGGTGGATCTCCAAGCCAGACCGCCTCGGACTCGTACATTGTCAGCGACTACGTGATGAGCCGCCAATTAGTTGAGGAGCTCGATCAGATCGTAGATTTGAGGTCAATTTACAGAAAATCCCATATCGACTTTTTTTCGCGCCTTGGGGCCGATGTATCAATGGAGCGACTCGTAGAGTACTGGAGATCGATGACCACAGTTTATTTTGATCAGACAAAAAGCACGATATCACTTGAGGTAAGTGCATATTCACCAGAAGATGCAAAACGTATTGCTGAAGAGACGTTGCGCCTCGTGCGGATTCTTGTGAACCGGCTATCTGAGGAATCCCGAAACGATGCGCTTCGCGGTGCATTGGCCGATGTCGAGCGAGCCGAGTTTCGGGTTCGGACGATGCGTGATGAGATGCGCCGGTTTCGAGAGGAGCAACGCATAGCCGACCCCACCACCAGTGCCGGCTCCGCTCAGAATCTAATCACATCGATCCAGCAGGAGATTTCACAAATCGACTCGCAACTCGGTTCGGCCCGCGCCTTTATGGACGAAGATGCACCGAGCATCGTGGTCCTTCGCGCCCAACGCGAATCGCTCGTCGAACAGCTACGACAGGCGCGATCCGAGATCGATGGAAGCACGCGCATGGAAGACGGCGGCTCAATCGCTACTATGCTCTCGCGGTTCGAGGAGCTTGAAATTGAACGAGAGTTTGCTCAGCAGGCATACTCCGCCGCGTTAGCTTCACTGGAAAGAGCACGCGGTGAAGCCAATCGAACGCAGAGATATCTCGCGGTCTTCGTCAGCCCTCACCAGCCTAATGAGGCACGTTATCCGTTGTTGTTCCGCGGTATTATGACGGTATTGGCATTTTCCGCTCTTGCGTGGATTCTTGGGATTTTGACGTATTTCGGAATCCGTGAACACTCGGCATGAGAATCGAGCTCAGTAATCTGAACATCAAGCACATGACGACCTAGAAGCACTTTTTCCTCAGCTGTTTTTACAACTTTTCATAAATGGTTTTCTCGATTTATCAAATTTAAATTGCCTTTTACCGTCGAGGCATGACCCGGTAGTGAGCGGAATTTGCACTGAGATATGACCTACGTGACCCTTTCCCCAAGTCGGTACGCAGAAGGGGACTATAGAGTGATCCACATGGAACTTTTAAACATCATTCGCCGGATGGCATTGCGGGAGAAGCTGCCGCTTCGCGAGATTTCGCGACGCACTGGTTCGTCGCGGAACACCATCAAGAAGTGTCTGAACGCGGGTACTGTCGAGCCGAAGTTCGCGACACGCCACAGGGCGAGCAAGCTTGACCCTTTCGCTGAGAAGCTGGGGATTCTGGCTGAAGATGGAAGCGCGTGTCCACAACGGTCTTCACGCCCGAGGCGTCGCACTGCTTCCGCGCGCCCGGACGGGCGCGTCCCGACGCACCGCTTGCCGGCCGATGAGCCGCCGGACCACTCGCGTCGGGCGCCCGGGTATGGTATGCGGTTCACATGTGGAAGCCCTTCTACACACCGCAGCCGATTGTGGAGACCGTCGAGCCAGGCTATTTCGAGCCGGTCCACCCGCGGCCGCGCGAGCGCCCGATGGGACTCGTCGGGACGGTACTCGGGGCGCGCCACAATCTCATCGCCAATTGGCTGAAGGAACACTACCGATCCCACGTTGACACGTTCAGGATTGGGCCGCGTCAGGTCGTCGTCGCCAACACACCGGAATCAATCAAGCACGTCATGGCGACGTCGAACGCGATCTACGAGCGCAAGAGCCCGCAGATGCGCCGGGCGCTCGAATTCCTTCTCGGGGACGGTCTGTTCATCAGCGACGGCGAAACGTGGCGTCAGCGACGTCCTCTCGTGGCCGATATCGTTCATAAGAGCCGACTGCCGCGCTTCGCACCGACCATGACGGGCTCCGCGCGCGATCTCGTCGCTCGCTGGGAAACACGGGCTTCCGGCGAGACCTTCGATGTGCACGCCGAAATGGCCGAACTGACGGCGGAGATCATCGCGCGCACGGTCTTCGGCAGCAGGCTCGGCCGGGATGCCGCAGCCGAAGTCATCGGCGGTTTCAGCGAATACCAGAAACGGGTCGACAGCTTCAATCTGCCCTTTTTTCTGGGGGTCGATGACGGCTTTCCGGTGATGCGCACAAGAAAGCTCCGAAAAGCAGTCGCGCGGGTCCACGCAGTTGTCGATCAGATCGTCTCCCGCCATCTCGCCGGCGAGGGCGACGCCGATTCCATGCTGGAACTCCTCGTGCGCCGGAAGCGGAAATCGCCCGAGCTTGCGCTCGACCAGGCCGCAATCAGGCACGAGGCCGCGACGATTTTCATGGCCGGGCACGAGACGACTGCTTCGACGCTCACCTGGGCCTGGTACTGCCTCGCACGCGCTCCCTGGATTGAGGAGAGGCTTCATCGCGAGCTCGACAAGGTGCTGGGCGAGCACCCCCCGGAGCTCACCGACCTCCCGGATCTGCCCTATACACGGGCAGTCATCGAGGAAACTCTTCGTCTCTACCCCCCGGTCCCGCTCCTGCCGCGGCAGGCGGGACGCGCCGACAGGATCGGCGATGTGTCGGTGGAGAAGGCCGCGCTCGTGCTGGTCGTGCCGTGGCTCCTGCATCGGGCGGTTGACCTCTGGGACGAGCCTAACCGTTTCCTGCCGGAGCGCTTCCTGGGCGACCGTCCGCCGCCCTATACCTATGTCCCCTTCGCAGCCGGCCCCCGGATCTGCGCGGGACTCGCCTTTGGCCTGACCGAAGCGACCTTATGCCTCGCGACGCTCGCCCAGCGCTTCAGGCTCCGCTTGGCCCAGGGCGTCATGGTCGAGCCGGTCTGCCGCCTGACGCTCCGACCCGCGGGCGGGCTTCCCGTCGTCGCCGTCCCGCGGCGCTGAAGGCGATTGCCACTCTCAGTCTATCCGATCGTCCAGAAAATACCACTGGTCGAGGTTGGCGCGAATGATCGGCTCAACCACCTCGTTCAGCGCTGCAACGTCCTCAAGTATCTGATCATTGGAGCGCTTCGTCGCCGGGCCCAGCCGGAACGGCGCGCTCCCGTCGACGTAGAAGCGGCTCCGGTACATACGCCGCACGTGGCAGACGAAAATCCTCGCGTCGGTCCGCCGCGCGAGCCAGGCGGCAGCCGCAAGATTCCCCTCCCGATGAGGCTGACGCCCGAAAAGTGGCGACATTGAACGGCCGGCCTTCGCCTCGTCCCCGAAGATGGAGACGAGCCCGCCAGCCGCGAGTTCCTCGCGCGCGGCGCCGAGTCCGCGGACATCACCGTGAAGAAGGTGCATTCCGAGCGAGCGGCGCACCTTCGACGCGATGAAGCGCTGCGCCCAGGTCTGAGGAGGCTCGGCGAACGTCGTGCAGGTGATGCTCTGATGATGCAGGTCCGCCGCAAGGACCTCCCAATTCCCGGTGTGCAGCACCAGGGCAAGGGTGGGCTCGTCTCGCCGCTTCAGGCTCGCTCGCAAGGCGACCATGCCGGGAGAGAGTTCGATGCGGCCTTCCCCGCAAAGCCGGTGGAGGACCGAGAACTCGGCCATGAGACGCCCGACATTGTCGAGAAAGGAATGGATCGTGGAATCGATCGCCTCGGGTTCGAGATCGGGCCTCAGAATGCGGAGATTGCGCCTTGCGCCCTTGATGATCCACGGCCGGTTTCGGGGAACGCTCCAGCGAACAATGGCGCTGCCCACGTCAGAGGCGACGTCGATCGGCGCGTGCCGCAGCACGGAATATATGCCTAGCTCGTAGGCGTCGCGCAGTGTCGACACGACGGTTCTGGGCGGAGGGTTCTCAAAGAACGGATCGGGCCTATCGTCCATCGCCATGATTCGATTCCTTGCGCTTTCGTCAGAGCCGCAGACAGCAGCCAATGCTGCCTGTCCTGCTCATGCACAGCGCCAGCGGGCCATCGCCTGACCACGTCATGCTGTGTATCCTTGCCCCCACGGCGATATGCGCGGCGGTCACCGGAGCGGCACCGCAGGAGCCCGCAGACCCGGAAAACCGGAAGGTGCGCATGCGCCGGGCCGTGTCTCCAGCCCCGGCGCGATCCGCTGATGATTGCCCGCGTCTTGCATTGGCGTCGGCCGAAGCGCGTTCGCCAAGTCGAGGCGGCGGATCGACGAACGCGCCAGGCTGGTTGACGGCTCGCGCAAGAACGCGCTCGACCATCCGGTTCACGGCGTAACGTCGCCCCTGCCGATTGTAGAACGATCCGCGAACTTGGACAGTGGCGGCCAAGGCGCGAACAAAGTCCTCGATCAGTGAATCGTCGATTGGATCCGGAGTGGTCCAGAACACATCAAGCGGCCCCTGGTGGGTCAGACCGGGGATATCGTAGATCGCCGAGCCGAAAACCTTGACCGGCTTGCGAGCACGGATCGCGTGCAGCCCCACGGTCGAGTTCGTCACAAGGACGCCATGGGCGCGCGCGATCAGCACGTCGAGTTTGCCGCCGTCGATGAAGTGGACGCGGTCCGCGACGCCGTGCCGACGAGCCAGGCTCTCGATACGCGCCCCCCAGTCGATCATACCAACATCCATTGGATGCAGCTTTACGATGAGATGCATGTCCTGCGGAGCGTTGCAGGCAAGCGAGCGGATTGTCTCCTCCAGAGGCTCCGCCTGGTCGTCGAAAGGCGCGTTGGCCCGTATCTGCCAGTCACTCTGAAGCTGAAGCCCGTAGAGGGCGAAGGGCCATGAGCGCGCCTCGACCGCGGCGAGCGTCGCTTCGAGGGCGCGCCGTCGTCTGCGGCGGCGATGCGTGCGCAGAAAACTGCTCAGATACTCTGGGAGCGGGCTGTAAAAACGATCCGGCTCGTAGCGCGGGAAAAGGAAAAAATAAAAGAAGTTGATGAGATTCGAGACGACCTCGTTCCAGGCCTCGGTGGCGAAGGTGTGGGCGAAGGGCCCCGCCGCGTCTGGCTCGCTAACCTGCGAGGCAATCCTGCGGATGTCCTCGGGAGCGTTGGGGAAATGCGAGTATGTGCTCATGCCTCCGCGCTCTAAGGTGAGCCAACCTGGCCGGAGGTAGCCGAACTCGACGACATAGGAAGGAATACCGAGTGCTTCGGCAATCTCGGCGGCACGTGCGTGGTAGGGGACGCGATCGGCATAGTAGAGGACGTCCGTCACGCCTTCCTCGCGGATGATCTCCTCCAGCCTGTCAGGCCATCGGGCCAAGGAGCCCCGATAGGCGACCGCACCGCGACGTGGCCAATAGATGACGTCGGACGCCGTGAAATGCACCTTCACCACGCGCGCCCCGGCTGCCCGGAAGCCGTCCCCGAGCTCGGCCCAGAACAGTGACGGTGGCCCCTGCAGCATCAGAATCGTACGGCCGCTCGCGTTCATGATTCCGATTTCGGCTACTCGGCCGCCATGCGCGGAGTGCCTTCAATCAACCGAGGAAGCGCCGCGACCGAGATGCCGGCATGGAGAACGCGGTCGAGCTCGCACCGAACGGTGGAAACCGCCTCGGCGATCTGGTCGGCCGTATGGTCACACGAGAGGAAAAAGCGGAGCCGCGCCGTCCGCTCCGGTACACCGGGCGGCAGGACAGGAAAGGCGTTGATGCCGCAAGCAAGGAGGCGTTCTGCGAGGGTCACCGTACGCAGCGTGTCGCCAACAATTACGGGCACGATGGCGATGCCCCAGCTCGTGCCGACATCCAGCCCGCTTGCGCGAGCCAGCGACGCGAACAGCGCGCTGTTGTCCTGAAGCTTCCGCACGCGCTCCGGTTCGAGCGCCATGATGCGGAGCGCCTCTGTGGAGGCGACGGCGGCAGGCACGGGCATGCCCACGCTGTAAACGAAACCGGGAGACACGCTCTTGAGATAGTCCACGAGAACGCGGCTACCTGCGACGTAGCCGCCGCAGCTGACCAGCGACTTCGACAGCGTGCCGAGCCAGATGTCGACGCGGGATGGATCGACCCCTGCATGTTCGAATACGCCACGCCCCGTTGCCCCCAGCGTTCCGAGAGAGTGCGCCTCGTCGATCAGCAGCCAGCAGCCAAAGCGCTCCTTGATCTCGACGAGACGGGCGAGGTCGGGGCCATCGCCGTCCATCGAGAACAGGCCCTCCGTCGCGATCAGGGCCCGGTTGAAACGGTGGCGCTCCGACCGCAGGAGTGCCTCAAGTGCGTCCAGATCGTTGTGTTCGAAAAACCGGCGGGTCGCTCCGGACATGCGCGCGCCGGCCACCACGCAATTGTGGATCAGAGAGTCGTGGACGATCAGGTCGCGCTGCTCGAGAAGGCTCGCGATCGTTGACACGGCGGTGGCATGGCCGCTGACGAATGCGATCGCATCCTCGGCCTCGTAGATCGCCGCGAGGCGCTGCTCCAGTTCCCGGTGCGCCATGCGTTCGCCGGCAGTGAGGCGGCTCGCTGACACGCTCGTCCCGAAATCGCGTGCAGCCCGCGCCACCGCCTCGACGATGCGAGGATCGCCATTGATTCCGAGATAGTCGTAGGACGCGAAATTGACGACCTCTCTGCCGTCAAGCCGCGAACTTGCCCCGGCGCGGGCCTCATGGACCCGGTAGTATGGGTCGCTGAGACCGAGCTTCTCACCCACGGCGCGCTGGAGACGAATCGCGTCGTATCCGGGCAGTGTCTCGAAGGACGTATCGTAGGAGGGAGCCGGCTTCTCCCGCTCGCTCCGCGCCGAACTGCGTGGCATCGTGCCAGCGCGAGCAAGGTTCGCGGCAAGATCCGCGTCGTCTAGCCGTCTTCCTCTCACGCTGCGCCCCCTCAGACGTTCCCAGCACCACCAAGGTCGCACGATAGCGCGGCAACACTGCCGCTGTCCAGCGTTTCGCCGCCGTGGATATCCGCGAGCGCCTCGACCCTCATGGCGAGCCCGACGTCTGCACTGACGCCCCGCAATCCCGCGAGGACCTTGTCGGCGACGTCGAGCGTGCTTTTCTCGCCGAGCGACAGTAGCGGGAGCTCGATCCCGAGCCGTTCCTCGAGACCGAGCCGAAGCTCCAGCGCCATGAGGGAATCCATTCCGATCTCCGCAAGGGGACGGTTCGGCGAGATGCCATCTTCGGGAACACGGAGGATGCGCGCGATCTCGCTGATCATCGTTGCGACGACGATCTCGCGCGCTTGCGTGTCCGATTTGCCCGCCAGCGCCGAGGCAAGATCCGCACCAGTTGTCTCGCCGGCACGTCCCGACGGGGCTAGCGCCGCGAAGGCGGGCGAGGACAAGAGTGTGAGACTGCCGCTGACGGCACTTCGGCCCACGGCGGAGAAGACCGCGACCGCGGACGTATCCGCGCCGCGCGCGAGAAGTTTGCCGAGGAACGCCAAGGCATCGCGGGCGGGGATACCGGTGACCCCGGTCGTGCGAGCGATTCGCTCTGCAAGTTCCCGGTCGCGTGCGACGACGCCCACGTCGGAGATCGCGCCCCATCCGATGGCCAGACCCGGCTCACCGCGTGCGCGTCGCTCGCGCACGAAGCCTTCGAGATAGGCATTGGCAAGCACGTAGGCGCCCTGACCAGGGTTGCCGATGAGCGTCGCCGCCGAGGAATAAACGACAAAATATTGCAGCTTATCCGCCCGCACGGCCGCGTCGAGAGCCCTCACGCCGTCGACCTTCGGAGCGAGAACCCGCTCGAGACACTGCTCGTCGAGCCCCTCGAGAAGCCCGTCCTCCAGTACCATGGCCGTGTGCACGACGCCCGCGATCTCCCCGTATATCGCCCTGATCCGCATCATGAGATCAGATACCGACTTCGGATCCGCGGCGTCGACGCGCTCGACCACGATTCGATCCGAAACAGGATCAATCCGTGCTCGGTCTTCTTCGGCGAGGACTCCGCGCCGCGAAGCGATGACGACATGCTCCGCGCCGAGTTCGGCGAGCCAAATTGCCGTCTCGAGCCCCAGGCCACCGGTACCGCCGACGACGACGTGAACACCGGATCGCGGCACGAAGCTCGGCGTCGGTGCTGGCGGCAACGCCAAACTCGGGGGACGAACGAGCACCTTGCCCACGTGCCCCGATCGCTGCAGCAGGCGGAACGCGTCTGCGACCCGTTCCCCGGGGAACGACCGGAACGGAAGAGGCGTGAACGCGCCGCTTTCAAGCCTCGAGCGAACCTCAGTCAGGACGCGCGCCACAGCGCCGCTGTCGTGCGCGAGCAACTCGTCCAGGTCAACGCCGAAGTAGGCAAGGTTATGCACGAAGGGGCGGAGCTCAAGCGCGGTATTTTCAAGATAATCGCGCTTACCCAGCTCGACAAAACGCCCGAACGGGCGCAGCAGGCGCAGGCTTGCTCGCATTCCCTCCCCGGAGAGGGAATTGAGGACGAGGTCGACTCCGCCGTGGTCCGCACGGATGCGGTCTGCGAATTCGAGGCTCCGCGATTCGTAGACCGCGTCGGCGCCCAGCAGTGCCGCGAGATGGCGCCGCTCAGGCGTCGCCGCCGTCGCGAGAACCCGTGCACCAAACGACTTCGCGATCTGGATCGCGGCCATGCCGACCCCGCCCGCGCCGCCGTGCACGAGAACCACATCTCCCGACCGCAACCGTCCGACCTCGACGAGGGCGAACCACGCCGTAGCGAACACGACTGGACACGTCGCCGCTTCCTCCGCGCTCAGGTTCGCAGGAGCGCGGACGAAATTGCGCCTCGGCGCCGTGATGTGGGATGCGAAGGCGTCGGCGACGAAGCCCATGACGAGGTCGCCTTGCTCCAGGTCGTCGACGTCGTCGCCCACGCGCAGTACGCGCCCGGCGCATTCGAAGCCAAGGGCGCCAGCGGTCGAACCGGCACCGAGGATGTCGTCGTCGAGAACGCCCAGAGCGACCATGACGTCGCGGAAGTTCAAACCGGTCGCCTCGACCTCGACCTCGATTTCATCGGGTCCGGGATGCGTGCGGGGTCGCCAGCGCCAGGCGAAATCATCGAGCGACGCTCCGGCATCCGTCTCCAGCACGGCACGCAAGTCCGGTCCGGGACACGGCTCGATTCGAACACCGCGCGAGACGCGTGGCGCTGAGAGACCTCCGCGGTCGATCATAACCTCCCGTTCATCGCCCGGCTCCGACAGGAACCGAAGAAGCGCGTCGGCCGCCTCGGCATGGGTGAGGTCGGGGGCGAGGTCGACGAGCCGGATGTCGAGAGCGGGATACTCGTTGATTGCCACGCGGACGAAACTCCAGATGGCATCAGCGCCCGCGCACGGCAGGCCTCCGTTGTCATGCGCCCCACGCGTGATCACGCAGATCCGCACGCCTTCGGGCTCCAGAGCACGGTTGCGGAACACCTCGGCGAGGCGAAGCGCTCGCGAGCGCAAGGCGTTCGGGATCGAATCATCATCACGGCTCGCGCCTGGCAGGTCGATCAGGACCGTCGTCCCGGCATCGACGCCATCAGCGGCCTGCAGTCGATCGACGAGACCGGCATCGACGTCGGCGAGATCCCGATGGATGAAGGTCAGTCGCGGCGCCTTCGCCCGGCCCGCATCCAGCAGCCTTTCGCCGACAACGAACGTCGGCGAAAGGCTTTGCGCCGTCGTCTCCGGCATGAATCCGCGACGCCTCAGGACGGCTTCGACCCGGGCCGCCTCGGTAAGCCTCCCGATCCCGTCGGCCGCGCCTCTCGCGCCCCCCTCGCTCACCAGTGCCAGAAAGACCTCGAACACGTCGCGCGGCGGGAAGGCCAGGATAGCGGCCCGGCACCGCGGCGCGGACAGTGCGAACGCGCTCTCCGGCAGTTCCTCATCCGCCCCGAAGCTCGCCTTCACCAGAAGGTCGCAGAGGCGCAAGGTCGGACCGCACGCATCAGAACCGTAGATCCTTACGTCGCCCGGCAATCCCGATGTGGGTCCGGTTCGCTCCGTCGAGAGGACAACGAGTTCGATCTCCCGCGCAATGTGCGCCCTCGTCAGGCGCTCGAGCACAGCTCCGATGCAGGGTAGCAGGGCGAGGACACGCGGTCGTCGGCCAGCGGCGATCACCTTCGCGGCTTCGATCTCGCGGTCGAGCGCCTCGATCGCGAGCGCAAACGCGGATGCCTCGCCAAGGATCAACGTCCGCGTCTGCTCCGAGAGGCTGGGCAAGCCCGCCTCCAGAGCCTGCGGGAGGCGACATCGAAGTTCCAGAAGGAGAAGAAGCTCCGCCTGCGCGGCCGGGAAACGATCGATCAGCGTCGCAATGAGGTCGTCCGGAGCCGCGTAGCCCGTTTCGGGGGCGAGGCGCCATCCCTCTGTGATCGGCTCGGCGCTGCCATCATTCTCAAGGAGAGCGACGAGCGCACGCATCAGGGCGCTCGCACGGTCGTCCGCCTCGACGGACAGCGCCGCTTCCCGCAGGACGCCCTCGCAGGACAGCGAATAGAGGGCCGCGTGCGCGATCGCGACAATCGCGGCCCGGGTCAACAGCCACTGAGCTGGCACAACCGAGCCAGTGTGCTCCGGCAGGGACCGGGCCTGCTCTTCCTGACCAGAAACCGCAATCCGCTCCACCTCGCAGGCGAGCTGCCGTTCGTCCTCCTGTTCCCACGAGAGAGCGACGGCCCTCAGGTAGAGGCCCTGCACCTCCGCAACGCAACTTCCCGCCGCGTCCTCGAACCTGAGGTCGAGCGACATTCCTCGATCGGTCTCGCGCCGGATATGTGCGGTGGCGTGCACGATGCTGGCTTGCGGCAACCATACCCGCAGGCGTCTTACGCGGACTGGCAAGTGAGCGATTGTCACGGTGCCCTTCGCGGGCCTCGCTGCGAAGATGCCGTGCAGAGCGGCATCAAGCGCCGTCGGATCGAGTACGAAGGCGTGCTCGAACGCTCCGGTGTCGGCCCGACCCGGCGCGAGTGTCGTCGACAACACCGTGTCGTCGCGCAGCACCGAGACGGCACGGCGAAATTCCGGCCCGTAGACGAGGCCGGCGCGAAAGGCTGCCCGATAGATCTGCTCGGCATCGTCCGACCGCGCGAGATTCGGGTCCGGAAGCGGAAGTGCCGGGCTTGGCTCGCCGACGGCACGCGCGATCCGGCATCCAGCATGGAAAAGCCATTCCTCACCAAAACGCGTCCGGCTCCAGATTTCGACCCTCGAGACATGGTGCTCGAAGCGAACCGAGATCTCCCGCATGTCTTCCTGGCCGAGGACCATGGCTTTCGCGATGTCGAAGTCTTCGATCTCCAGCGGACCATCGCCGAAAAGGTCGCGGCCGACCGCGAGCGCAATCTCGACGAGGCCGGCACCCGGAACGACGATCTCGTCGCCGACCTTGTGGTCCCGCAGGAACGGGACGATGACGGGATCGAGCACGGCCCGCCACTCGGGCGAGTTCGCCGCTATCCGCGTTCCGGCGAGCGGGTGGCGAGCACCGCCCGTCAATGACCCGAACAGGTCAATGCGCTCGCTGGTAGGCGCAACGAGGCAGGTCTGCCTCTGCCAGGGATAATGCGGAAGGGGCACGCGCCAGCCGAGGGACGAACCGACGAGATCCGGTCCTGGCGCATGAGCGCCATTGGCTACCATGCGAGCGAAAGTCGCAACCATGGGATCGACTTCGAGGCCATCGTCGGCTTCGGAGAGCGTGTGCAGCGCGGCTGCGTCGATATCGAGGGACCGCGCGGTCTCGTTGGTGGCTCCCAGCAGGAGCGGGCGGGGCGACAGCTCGAGGAAGCAGCGTGCGCCGGCGGCGAGGGCGCTCTCAACCGCCTGGCGGAAACGGACAGGTTTACGCACGTTGTGCCACCAGTACTCGGCATCGAGCAATTCGCCGGAGATTTCGGCGCCCGTGACTGTGGAGATCATCGGCACGCGGCTCGGAGCAGGAGCGAAATCCCTCAGGCCGGAGAGCAGGTCGTCCCGAATCGCGTCGAGAAGCGCCGAGTGGAAAGGATAATCGACGGCAAGCCTGATCGTTGCGATCCGCCTGCGACGCGCCGTGGCCCGCAACGATCGAAGCGCCTCCTCCGGGCCGCTGAAGGTGATCGAGTTCGGAGAGTTTATCGCCGCGATTTCGACGCCGCCTCCGACCTCCGTCGCGAGTGCCTGCGCCCTCGTCTCGTCAACGCTCGCCGCAACCATTCCGCCGAGGCCGCGGATTTTCTCCTGATGAAGGCTTCGCTCCAGGATCAGCGCGACGGCCTGCTCCCGATCGAGCGCCCCGCTGGCCTCGGCCGCGGCAACCTCACCGACACTGTGTCCGATGACGCAGGCCGGGACGACGCCGCGGCGCGCCATTACGGCCCGTAGCGATGTCTGTATGGCGAACACGAGCATGACAGCGACGCTCGTTGAGGCCAGCCGCTCTTCCAAATCTGCAGCGAGCAGTGCTTCACGGGCCGACCAGCCGGCGCGGTCGCGGATGACCGCGTCGATCTCGTCCATTTCGCGCGCAAAATCCGGGCTGCGCAACAGCGCGGAGCGCCCCATTCCGACCCACTGACATCCATTTCCTGGAAAAACGAAAGCGATCCGTTCGTGGTCGCCGGATGCAACGGACACCGAAGTTCCGGCGGGCTGCTTACCTGCCGCGATCGCCTCGAGATCCGAGACGAGCCCCTCGCGGGCCCGCAGGGGGACGACCGCCCGATGGGCAAGCAGACCCCGCCGGGCGGACGCCGCACTTGCAAGCTCGGAGACGTCGAGTGACGGCTCGGAGGAGGCGGTCTCGGCGTAGCCGAGGGCAAGCGCGCGCAGCGCCGCCTCGCTCTGCGCGGAGATCACGAGCGCCCGCGCTGTCTCCGCATCTTTGTCCTCCGCAGGATCCGCTTCGGCCGCATCCGGCGCGCGAAGGATCGCATGAGCGTTAGTTCCGCCAAACCCGTAGTTGCAGACACCGGCGACCAAGGGGATCGCATTGTCGAGCTTGAGATCCTCGCGGACAATCTCAAGGTTCAGCTCCTCCAGCAGAATCGCCGGGTTTGTCCGCTCCACGTGAATCGTCCTAGGATAGATGCCACGCTCAAGCGAAAGCACCACCTTGGCCAGACCCGTCAGCCCAGAGGCGCATTCGAGATGGCCGACATTCGATTTTACCGACCCGATCGGCAAAGGATGCGATCGAGCATGGCCCAGCGCTTCGCCGATCGCCCGGGCCTCGATGGGATCGCCGACCGGCGTACCGGTCCCGTGTGCCTCGACGAAGGCGAGCGCCTCGGGGTCGATTTCGCTTCGCCGGTAAACATCGGTGAGGAGGGACTTCTGCCCTTTGAGCGAGGGCAGCGAAATGCCAGGCGTCCTGCCGTCCGAGTTCACGCCGGCCCCGAGGAGAACCGAGCGGATACGATTTCGGTCAGCCTTGGCAGCGTCCAGCCGTCGCAGCACGAGAGCGACCGCCCCTTCCGAGCGGACGTACCCGTCGGCTTCGGCGGAGAAGGGACGGCATAGCCCCGTCGGAGACAGCATCCGGGCACGTGAGAAGCCGATATAGGGCGCGGGCGACAGAAGAAGGTTCACACCAGCCACGATAGCTGTATCGATACGTCCGCTCTCGATCGCCTCGTGTGCCTGCGCGAGCGCCACGATAGACGACGAGCATGCCGTGTCGATAGTCATGCTCGGCCCGTTCAGGTCAAGCACGTGGGAAATTCTGTTGGAGACGATCGAGAGCGCGATTCCGGTGACGAAATGGCTTTCGATGGCGGCATGGTCAACCGAGACTGCGGACTGATAGTCGACATTGGAGGCCCCGACATAGACGCCTACGGCCTCGCCGGCGAGACAGCCCGGCGCAATCCCGGCGTCCTCCAGCGCCTCCCAGACGACTTCGAGCAGAATCCGCTGCTGCGGATCCATCTGAACCGCCTCCCTCGGCGATATACCGAAGGCGAGCGGGTCGAAATCGAACGGATCCTCAAGATAACCTCCGGCGAACGTGTAACTGAAGCCCGGCTCGCTTGCCCGCGGGTGCCAGTACCGCGCCGTCATCCACCGCCCTTGGGGCGACGGCGAGATTCCCGACGCGCCAGCCCGTAGCGCCGCCCAGAACGATGAAAGGTCGGGACTTCCGGGCAGTCGGACAGAAAGGCCCACAATTGCAGAGGAGTTTTCCAAAAGGTAGCCTGCTTTAAACTTTGCTCGTCATCAACGCAATTCCAAACGAATCGAAACCGGATCGGCGGGCTTTCCCATCTCGCACACGGCTCAGTAAGCAAATGGCAGATTTCTCGATGGTAGGTCAATACTATTGCTCTGCCGGTCCGCCTCCACGCACGCCTTTTCGAGCGTCCGGGCCCATCGCCCTGGCGAGACGAATTTGCCGACGCCTCAATATCGATCCGGCCAGGCCGCCGAAGTTCGCCAGCAACCAGGCTCCGATACCGGGGCCAACAAGAAACCTACCCTTCTCCGCTGCGGCTATTATCGCGCGTGCAACCGTTGTCGGCTGCCATAGACCCCCGCCTTGCGAGATGACCTTCGTGACGGCAGGCCTGAAAACTTGCTCGCCATGGTATTGCGGGGTATCTGTATCCGAGGGGCAAGCAACTGTAACCTTAACGCCACACTCTGCCAATTCCACACGTAGCACCTCGCCCAGCCCGCGCAGGGCGAATTTGGAGGGTGCGTAGGCAGAGTAGCCATAAATCCCGGCCAGCGCTGCCGAGGACGAGACAAGGACGATGTGCCCCCGCCCGCGCTGTGCCATGCTTGGCGTGCAGGAATGCAGGAGATGTAACGCACCAAGGTAATTGATCTGGATGTGCCGCTCATGCTCGGCGAGATCCTGTTCCAGAAAAAGCCCCGGCCGCGCGATGCCGGCCGAGGCAACGACCCACTCAGGTGCACCCTCGACTGCAATCAGGGAGGAGACGGCATCCCGGCACGCCTCGCTGTCGCCGACGTCAACCGACCGGACGAGGACATGTGCCCCGGGGCGAGCGGCGACGAGCGCATCTCTGGCACGTGCGAGTCGTCCGGCGTCACGGGCGAGCAGCGCCACCCGACAGCCGCGGTCAAGGAGTTCGGCGGCACATGCGAGCCCAATGCCGCTCGAGCCCCCGGAAATCACCGCAAGACCGGGGTCACTGGGCATCCGCCTGGTACTTTTGGTCAAGCTGGTCGCTCCCGTGCTGCCGCTGCCGTTCCGCTGGGTTTGATGAAGCTGGGGCACTGGTCGAGGCCCCCTTGGGTCTGGTAAGGAAAAGCACTCCGGGGGAGCCATGGCAAGAGCGTCGCCCCGGCCGGGGCATGTCTCGGCGGCGGATGTCGTTGGATTCGGCGATATCCAAAGATCGAGTGCACATGCATCCAGTTCCGAGCTGCAGATGCGCTTGCCAGCGTCACAGAACAGGGGATTGGCATAAAACCCGGTCGGGCCCAGTTGCTCCGAGCGGGTCAACGCGGTGCAGTTGCGGCGATCCGACGATCCCGTATCCCGTCAGCGAGAGCGTCTCCTCCTGGAAAAGGCCGATAAGCGGACGCGGTCCTATCGAAAACACGGCAAAGCCGCCAGTTACGTCACGAACCCGCAGAGACTCGAAGGAAAACGGCTTCTCCACGCCGAACCGGGCCTGGTGCCTGCAGACGTCAATAAGAAGAACATGGCCCTCACCCGCCCACAGACCGTGCATGAACGCGATCAACGAACGCGTCTCCGTCGACGGGTGGGCCGGGGCTGCAAAGAGGACGAGGACAGACAGCATGATGACCTTGGAAAACCGCGTCCGGCTCCAACCCACCTGATGCGAGGCAGCGAACAACTTCAGTCCTCCCCAAATGACGGTTCCGAGAACAAGGTTGGGTTTTTTAGAGACACGGACCGCCTCCCCGATTCCGCGTCCCAAAAAAAGTTGCCGGCCACGATGTTGTTTGTTCGGCATTATCGGCGCTGCTTCCAAACGGGAAGCCATCACCCTCATCGGAACAGCTTCCTTTTCCCATTCGCGAGCCGATCCAGATCGCCGGCGACGGGCGACCGAACAGGTTCATCAGGGATGGCATCCAGGCGTGTCGGAAGACATTGTTACGGATGACGTTGCGACGCCGAGGCTGATGTCGCAGCGTTCCACCCTCGCCGCAATTGCGGTGGAGACAGATCTCGCCGGATGCAACGCCGGCGAACATGTTACCGAAGACAACGTTTCGCGCCGATCCGTTGACCGCGACGAGCTCGTGACGGACACTCGTCGTGAAAGGGTTCTGGAGCATCCGATTGCCCGCGCTCTCGGCATCGAGACACACCGCCGTCGAGCGGTTCTCCTCCTCGATTCTTGTATCTGAGAGCGAGACGCCATCGACGCTGGGCTCGCCGCAAAACGGGATCGAGTCGGATTCGACCAGAAGCAGGCGCTCAAACCGGATTATTCGTGAGGGCGACGCGGATTGCAGCCGTTGCGTATGTCCGGGGCGCCGCGATATCGATCTTACACGCGGCGCCTCGCCATTCCTTCCGAGGCCGAAGATGAGCACGGCGCCGGATATTGCGCAGCCCTCGACGACAAC
>Ga0008835_100770_pt1 | contig 23073 bp, 22 predicted proteins | sample HotLakConsoUCCRE_FD_62215 | JGI IMG/M metagenome (GOLD analysis project Ga0008835, IMG submission 62215) | Hypersaline microbial mat communities from Hot Lake, Washington, USA - Hot Lake Consortium UCC-RE (Hybrid Assembly) ... | reverse complement strand
GCGCCAGTGCGCGCTCTACAATCGAAACGACACGGTTTCCGCGACGGGGGCGGGGCCTCGCTACCTTATGGGACAACGTCCCGACCGTTAGCGCTGCGCGATGTCAGTCGCTAAGGGCTCGGAGCGGTCGTGCGGCAGCGCAGATCAAGGCGCGGTTCCGAGGTGGCCTGAGTGTCGGCTCCCGCGTTTGCGGCATTTATGGCGCGCACTCGCGGCGAACGGCAGGTTCCCGCCCACTGTGGCGGTGATGTCGAAGGATACCACCATCACAACGACGGTCGACAAAGGGCTGAATCTGTCCACTGGACCGATTTCCGGGCGCGCCTCCCGATGGCTGTTCTTTCAAATGCAAGCAAGTGGTTAGCTACTACCATGGCGCGCGGAGGTGAGGGTATAGAGGCCAAAGGCAAGACGTCCCTTTCTTGCTTGTTTTTTCAGAACATTGGCGGGGATCCGGCGGGCCGTTTTCCGCCCTTCGCGTCGATGAGCAGCGGAAAATGCTGCGTGAAGACCAAATGGCTGCTGTGGCTCAATGCTGCATTTGCCGTGCTGCCCTGCAGTCAGGCCGCTTTCCGCCCTAGCGGACCCTACCGCGGCGGATGCAGTCGAAGTGACTGGGCAAAATCCGCCCGCGAGCAACGCCAGAACCCCGAGCTGGTGTCTTCGACGGTCCGGCCGAAAAAGTTGCTCACTCCTCCGATTGGTTTGCGGCCTCGATCGCACCTCAGGTGAAATTCTCGTCGCCATACATTCGCATCCTAGATGCTATCGTCCTCGTTGACGGAGCCTCGCAGAATAAGCTTTCGCACGACCAAGTACAAGATCTCGCCCGTGCGTCTTGGCTGATGCTGTTAGGGCCGGGCCGTTGAGGCTTTCCTGCCTTGTCCGGAGTGCCCTGCTGCCCATGCGGCACAGGCGGCCTGTGCACGGGCTGAAACTGTCTCCGCCGTCATCCCCGGCCGATAAAGTGCGCCTCCCAGGCCGAAACCTGTCGCCCCAGCCCGACGCCAGACGGCGAAATCCGCAGGCGCGACCCCGCCGACCGGATAGACCGCCGTCGCCTCGGGCAGAATTGCCCGAAGGGCAGCGAGCCCGTCGGCTCCGAGGACCGAGGCGGGGAACAGCTTCAACCCCTCGGCGCCAGCCTGCAGCGCGGTCAGACACTCAGTAGCGGTGAACACGCCCGGCAGGCAGAACATCCCGGCGGCCTTTGCCGCACCGATCACTTCAGGATCGGTGTTGGGCGCCACAATCAACCGAGCGCCCGTCGCAGCGACGGCCTTCACATCGGCGGCCGTCAGGACGGTGCCGGCCCCAATTACGGCGCGGTCACCGAAGGCGGCAACCAGCCGACTGATGCTCTCCAAGGGATCGGGCGAGTTCAAGGGAACCTCGATGGTATCGATGCCGGCGGCGATCAGGGCGCCGCAGATGGCGGCGCACTCGTCGGGCCGCACACCGCGCAGGATGGCGATGATCGGGCTGGGTGTCATGGGCGGGGTCCTGACAGGTCGGAAAAGCTGTAGATCGTCGTCTGCCGGTAGTCTGTTCCGGCGGGCAGATCGATCGCAGGGAATGTCGGGTGGTTGGGCGCGTCGGTCCAGCCCTGCGCCTCGAGAGCGACGCCGGCAAACGGGCCAGTAGTGCGCCCGTCGCGCAGGCGTACGCCTGGCTGGATCTTTCCGCCGTCATAGACATGCAGCGCGGGTTGTGTTGTCCAGATCTCCATTCGCAGGCCTGCCGCCAGGACCGCGACCCGAACCGGGCTGTCCCGCGTTTTGGTCGCAAGCACGAAGGTTCGGTCCAATCCTTTCGGAATAGCCCCCGGCTTCGGCCCCGGAGCGACAGCCCCCGCGAACATCGCAACGGGATCCAACGCTCCGGTCGGATAGCCATCAGGATTGACAGCCAGAGCATGTGTCGCATCAACCCACAGGCGGTGGCCACGGCTGCCGGCTGTGCCCGGCAGCATGAAATACGGGTGGTGGCACAGGTTGACGATCGTCGCGGCTTTGCTTTGCGCCAGCAAGTCCAGCCGCAGCGACGCGTGCTCGACCGAATACGTCGCACGGACCGCAAGCGCTCCAGGATATCCTTCGTGCCCGTCAGGGCTGTGCAGCCCAAGCTCCAACCGGTCAGCGTCATGGTTGAGCACCCGCCAGACCTGCTGCGAAAAACCGGTGGTGCCGCCATGGATCTGGTGCGATCCGCGGTTGGCCTGCAACCGGAGTTCGCGTCCCGCGATCATCGCACGCGCGCCCCGCAGGCGGTTGCAGACCCGCCCGATGACGGCGCCCGCATGGGTGCGGCTGGCGATGTAATCCGCGTTGCTGGCGAACCCCAGTACCAGCGACTGCCCGACGCCGTCCAGCCGCAGGTCCCACAACGCCGCTCCGAACGGCGAAATGCCGGCTCGCAGCGGACCGCGTCCGATCATGCACAGCGGTTCAGCTGACATCGGGCACCGGCGCGCAATCGCCGACCAGCCGGGCAAACCCTCGCTGTGTCGCATCGGAAACGAGCCTCGGCGGCCCGATGCCGAACCGTGCCAACGCGGCCTCGTAGCGCCCGAGCAGCGCCGGCGGGGCGACCAGCGTCACCGTCCCGGCCACCAGGTCGCGCGCCAGAGCCTCGCGCACCTCGCAACCTATCATCAGGCCCGACAGGTAGTCGCCCACGGCAGCGGGCGCCATGCGGCTCAAAAGGACGCTCGACCGCGCAGCAAAGATCGACGCCATCGGCGACGGTCCTGCGGCCGCGTCGAGCCCCGCAGCAAACGCATCCGGGTCCCAGTCCGCCTCCACGCCGAGGCGGCCTGCAAGAGATTTGTAGCGAACGAGCGCATAAAGCTCGCCGGTCAGCCAGGTGCCGAAGCCTTGCACCACTCTGTCGCGCACGATCGCCCATTTGCTGTGGGTCCCGGGCAGCACCACCGTTTCGAGGCCGGCACCGGCCATGGCGCCCAGAATCTGCAATTCCTCGCCACGCATCACGTCGGGCTGCGGCGTGTTCTGGCATATCCCGGGAAGAAAGCGGCAGTCCATTCCCGGAAAGCTGCGCTGCGTTGCCTGCAGGTGCAGCGCCGTCACGGACGTCGGGCAGGCAAGATAGGGGGTCTCGACCCAGCCGTTGCGGGACGTGACCATGCCCGCCAGCACCACGCGGTCGGTGTACTGCAGCCAGTCGCCAAGCCGGTCGCGAAGGGCCTGTTCGTATCCCCCCTCGGCGACCTGCAGTATCCCGCCGTCGGGCACCTGCCGCGCCTCCAAGACGCGGTCGCCGTCGAAAAGCCAGGCGCGGAAGTTTGACGATCCCCAATCCACGGCGACATGCTTGCCCATGATCATTGGGCGGACGCGCGTGCTGGCTGCAGGGCGCTGGCGATTTCGGCGCGGTGGCGCGCAACCTCAGCCAGCCCGAATTCGGTGGGTTCAAGGGCTGGCCCGCGGTCGTGCCACGCCACGATGCCAGCCTGTGCCGCGAACAGGCGCTTGCCATAGCAAAGCATGCCCGGCAAAGATCGAGACATGAATACGATGGCTGGCAAGATGCGGCGATGGATTGCCCAGGCCTCGGCCCGGGAGGCCTCGGAGCCTTCTTGCCAAAGATCGAAGATGCGGACCTGCGCGGCAAGAAAGTCCGGCGCCGGGATCAGCCCGCGCCCGCCCGATCGCAGAAGCGCGGGAAACTCGATGCCGCCATGCCCGCCCATGACCGAATAGGCGCCACCTGACGCGTCGATCGTGCGCGCGATGTCGATGGACCATCCCTCGCCCTTGAGGATCGCAATGTTCGGGTGCTGGCGGTTCAGCGCGACCAGCCCCGTGACTGACAGCGACACCTCTAGATTGACGGGGTTGTTCTGCACCGCGACCGGCATGTCGAGGGCGTCGGCCACGCTGCCGAACAATCGGATCAGGTCGGTTTCGGATGCGCCCTTGATCGCGGGGGGCTGCAAGATCACCCAGTCGGCACCGCACCGGCGTGCGGCACGGGCGAAATCGGTCTGCGCGCGGGCTGATGGCTCACAGACGGTGACGGCGTAGGGCACGCGGCCGCCGATCAGCTCGCCCACCATCTCGACCAGCGCCAGGCGCTCGGTCACGTCCATCTTGTGAACCTCGGTCACCAGGCCCAGCACAGTGATCCCGTGTGCGCCGGCGCCGATGCAGTGGTCGACCTGTCGCGCCATGGCCGCCCGGTCGATTCGGTCCTGTCCGTCGAAGAAGCTGTAGAGGACGGGATGAATGCCCGCGGGGATCATCATGTCACGCCCCCTGCAAAAGTTCGAAGACTGAATCCGACGGACGCACACCAAGTCCCGGTCCTGATGGAACGGTGTAGTGCCCTTCGGTGCATGCCATGTCGCCCACGGTAAACTCGAGGTTCCTATCGAAGATTGAATGCTGGTATTCGTGGTAGGGCACCCGCGACAGCGCCGCCGTGGCCTGAAGGCTGGCGGCCATGAACAGCCCGCAAGAGATCGAGGCGTGCGGGATGACGTTAAGGTGGAACGCTTCGGCCATCCGGGCGATGCGGGCGAACTGGGTGATGCCGGTATGGCCGATCTCGGGTTGCACGATGCCGCAGGCCCGGGCCTCGAGCCTTGGGCGGTATTCGTAGACGGTGCGCCATTCCTCGCCCAGGGCAAGCGGAACGGCGATGCCGCGCGCGACGCGGGCCTGCCCTTCCATATCCTCGGGCTGGCAGGGAGCTTCGGCGAAGTACAGATTGTACGCTTCGAGCCGCCGGATCAGCCGGATCGCCTCGGCCGCCTCGAACTTCCAGTGCAGATCGACCATCAAGTCCACCTCGGGCCCCACCGCCTCGCGCAGGGCGGCCATCTCGGTCACGATGCCGTCGTCCGACATTGCAGCCGCGAACTTTATCGCCCGAAAGCCCCGGTCGACCCAGTCGCGCGCCATGTCGCAGCGCTCCGCGAGCGTCGCGCGTGGAAGGCCCGAGACATACGCAGGCAACGAGCGCCTGCGTGACCCGCCCAGGAGCTGTGCAACTGAAAGTCCGGCGCGGCGACCGAAGAGATCCCACAATGCGATGTCGATCCCGGCCAGCGCATCGACATAGTATCCGCCGAAGAACCCCCGCACCCGCATCAGGTCGTAAAGGTCCTCCCAGATCACCGAGACCTCGGAGGGGCATCGGCCGAGGATCGTCCGCGCGAGCAGATTGTCGATGATGGCGACCACCGCCTCGGGCGCGGCAATACCATAGGTCTCGCCCCAGCCCACCTCGCCACTTTCACCCGTGACACGCACCAGCACCGACATGTCCTGCGCAGGATAGATCGAGCGGTTGCCCTTGCGGATCAGATAGCCCTTGTCGTTGATGAACTCGCCGTCCCGCAGCGGACCGAGGTACGGCACATCGCGTGGAATGCGCAAGATGAAGGTGTCGATCCTGGAGATCGCGTCGAGCTGGGTCATGAAAAGGCTGCCTCTCGGGTGACGGGGTAAATCCGGAACTCATCTGCGATCTGGTCAAGCAGCGCGTCCAGTTCGCGCAGGTCGCCGCTGTCGGGGCGTGGGCCTGCACCGCGCACCAGCGTATGGCGCAGCACCCCGCGCCGGCGCAGAACCTCCTTGGTCATGTGCATGCGGAACACCGCCTGAAAGTTCAGCAGCGGCATCGATACCATGAACAATCGCCGCGCCTCGGTTGCGTCCCCCGCGTTCCAGGCGGCAACAAGGCGCGCGTGCAAGTCGGTCAATTCCGCTGCGGGCAGCGTGCCGAGCGATCCCCGCGCCAGCTCGTCGGTGATGTAGCGCCCGCCCGCCCCACCGAAGACCCCGCGGATGTCTGCCCCCGCGGCCGACGAAATGCGCGTCAGATTCTGGCCGCAAGGCAGCGTTTCCTCCTTGACCCAGACAACACCGGGCACCGCGGCCGCGACCGTGGCCACAAGCTCGGGTGCCAGACCCGCGCCGATGGGACGCGGCGCGTTTTGCATCATGACCGGGATGGGGGATGCAGCCGTGATGGCGGCGAAATGTGCGGTCTGCGCTGCAACATCATCGCCCAATCGCGCCGGAGCCATGACCATTGCAGCTACCGCACCGGCGCGGGCGCCCGCTTCGATATGGGCAATGGTCGCCTCGGCGCTGTCGGCGCTGGCGCCAACGACAAACGGCACGCACCCCCGCAGAGCTGTGCCAAGCTGGGCCACCATGCCCGCGCGTTCGTCGGCGGTAAGCGTATCCACCTCGGAGGCTACCCCTGGGTAGACGCAGCCGTCCGCGCCGGCAGCGAGGACAAAGGCCACGAGGTCAGCCATGTCCGCCTCGTCGATGTGACCATCGGCTCGGAATGGAGTGCAAAGGACAGGAAGGCATCCAGACAGCGTCATTTTACTGCTCCCGCGGTGACACCCTCGATGAAGAAGCGCTGCAGCAGCATGAACCCGACGATCACCGGCAACGCTGCCAGCAGCGACGCCGCCATCGCGCCGCCCCAGTCCGAATTGACTTCGTTCAGGTAGTTCAGCAGCAGACCCGGCCCGACGGTGCGCAACTGTTCCGACGTGATCAGGGTCATCGAATAGAGCAGGTCGTTCCACGACCACATGAAGGAATACAGGAACACCGTGATGATCGGCGGCGCCGAGATCGGCAGCACGATCGTATGGAAGATCCGCAGGTCCGACGCGCCATCCGCCCGTGCCGCCTCGATCAGTTCGTTGGGCACCTGGCTGAAGTAGCTGTAGAGCATGTACGTCGCGACCGGCAGCGCGAAGACGATGTAGGACAGCGTCAGCCCGAGCCGGGTGTTGATCAGCCCGAGGTCGGCATAGGCGGGATAGAGCGCGACCAGCAGCAGCCCGAACGGGAACATCTGCGCCGACAGCATGAACAGCATCACCGGCTTGCGCCCGAAGTACCGATACTTGGCAAACGAATATCCAGCGTACACCGCGAGCACCGTGTTGATGGTCGCCGAGGACAGCGACACGATCAGGCTGTTCATCAGGTGCAGGGGCAGGTTGCCGCGGAAAAGTGCCGTGCCGAAATGCGTCAGCGTCAGAGTTTCGGGGAACAGGGTCGGGCGAAGCCGGTAGAGTTCCGCATCGGTCTTGAGCGCCGAGATGACCAGCCAGTAGATCGGAAAGAACAGGAAGAATGCGATCAGCAGCGCGACGGTGCCGAACACGATGCGGGCCTGCCACGAGCGAAGGTCGAGCATCAGTCAGCCCCTTTCATCAGTTGCCGGAGGTAGAAATACGCAGGCGGCAGGATCGTACAGACCCATAGCACCCCCACTGCCGCCGCCATCCCCAGATCCCAGGACTCAAAAGCGCGGCGGTAGACCTCGACCGACAAGACAGTGGTCGCGCGGACGGGGCCGCCGCCGGTCAGAGCATAGATCGTGTCGAACTGCTGCAGGTTGCCGATCATGCCCAGCACGATGACGACAAGCAGGACAGGTTTCAGGTGCGGCACGATGTGATCGCGCAACACCGGCCAGTTTCCTGCGCCATCGACCCGCGCGGCCTCGATCTGGTCGCGGTCCATGTTCTGCAGTCCTGCCAGAAAGAACGCCATGAAGAGCGGGATCGACAGCCACACCTTCGTCATGATCACGGCCGTCATCGCACCAGCGGTCGTCGACAGCCAGGCGCGAGGAAAGTCGATGAGCCCCATTTCCAAGGCGAGGTGGTTCAAAAGGCCGTAGCGCGCGTTGAAGATCCAGCCCCAAACGAAAGCCGTCACGACGGACGGCATGATCCATGGCAGAAGCGAGACCGCCCGCAGCACGTTGCGACCCCGGAAGGACTGGTTGAGGATGAGTGCCCACGCAAGGCCAAGCCCGATCGATACCGCAGTGGTGATGACGACGTAGATGGACGTTGTCACAAAGGCGCCCTGCACCCCGGTGTCGGCCAGCAGACTGCGGAAATTGTCCAGCCCGACGAATTCGGTCCTCCGGTGGGCGAGGCTGGCCTCGTAGAATGACAGGCTCAGCGCCTTGAGGAACGGGTAGAGAACGACCAGCCCGAAGGCGGTCAGCGCCGGCACCAAAAGCAGCATCCCGAAGCGCGACTCGCCGCGCTTCAGCCCACCACGGCGGGCCAGCGGCGAGACGGGAAAGGTCCGGGGCGGCAAGATGGACGTCATCGGGATAGGCCTTTCTCGGATGCGGAGGGCGGTGCGCGTCTGGAGGCGGTACCGGCCCGAGAGGCCGGTACCTTGGGGGCAGTGGTTAGGGCCAGAAGCTTGGTCCCAGACTGTTCGGCAGTCCGTTTCCGCCGACTGGGGGCCGAGGCCATCAGCCTCTGGTCACGGATCCAAACCAGCGGCAAGCAACACCTGTGGCTGCATCAGTTGCCCAGAATTGCCATCAATCGAGATTGCATCGAATCCGCGGCCTCCTGTGGTGACCGCTGGCCAAGGATTGCAGCCTGAAGCTCTTCACCGATGACGTCCGTCACTTCGGCTCCCTCATCGAGCGAGGCGATGCTGTGCGGGGTCGGCGCCACCGTCGCTGCCAGCCAGTCCGACAAAAAGGTGTCTTCAGCAACGGACGGCGCCACGGCGCCGCTGCGCGTCGTCGGCAGCGCGGATTGTCCTGTCGCGTAGTCGATCAGGTTCTCGTCAGCCAGCGCGTGCATGATGAAGCGGACCGCAGGGCTGTCGGCGGCAGCATTGTCTTCCCCGAAGGCCACGAAGACATGGCCCCATTGCAGTGACACCGGTGTGTCGCCCGCCTCGAGAACCGGACCCTGGATCGGGCGCACCGCGGCGTCGATCGCCTCGTCCCGGCCCGAGAACTGTCGCGCGAAAGTGCGGGCCTGTGGCGCGTCGAGATAGAATGCCATTGCACCCTGACCGAACAGGCGCCGCGCGTCCGGACGGTCGATCTCGGGCGCGATCAGGCGGTCGTTCATCGCCTCGACCAGCCAGGTGAGCGTCGCCACTGCTTCCGGGGCGTTGGCGGTCACGGTGCCATCGGGTTGGACGATGTCACCGCCGAATGTGCGCAGCCAGACGAGATAGTCCACGACGATCGACGCATTGTTGCGGGTTGCGAACCCGAAGGGCACCGACCCCGGCACTGCGTCGCGCACGGCCTCCAGAGCCGCATGGAAATCCTCGACCGTGGTCGGCACCTCGGTCACGCCAGCGGCTTCAAGCACTTCCATGTTGGCGACCCAGCCGATGGACCCGCCGATCCATGGCAGGCCGATCTGGCGCCCGTTCACGTTGCCCATGGCGAGGAACGCCGGCTCGAACATCTCGGACAGTTCTTCCTCACTGAAGATATCGTTGAAATCAACGATGCCCTCGATGTCTTGAAGCATCGGCAACAGGCGCTCTTGGCTCTGGCCCACGTCCGGGAGCGTGCCGGATCCCGAGCGCAGCATGTAGGTGCGTGTCATGTCGCCCCACGCATAACCCTGCAGCTCGACCGTCAGCCCCGTGTCAGCGGTGAAACTGTCGGCAAGCGACTGGATCGCGGCGCGCCCGGTCTCTTCGGCGAAGGTCCAGCTCTGGAATTCCACGTCCTCGGCGTAGAGCGGTGCGGCAAGCAGTGCGGCGGCTGCCACAGCTCCCGCCAGTATCGAATTTCTCTGCATGAGATCCTCCCTTGACGTCCAGCAGATTACTTGGAACCTAGTTCCAACATGTTTACCGAGCAGCATGAGGCGCGTCAATGCGTTTGGAACCGCGTTTCAATTCTATACGACGCCGCCGTCGACAATGAATGTCTGCCCCGTCACCATGCGGCTGTCGTCAGCGCTGAGCCAAAGCGCCATCCGCGCCACATCCGGCGGCAGCAGGAACGATTTCAGGCATTGGCGCTCCAGATAGCTGTCGAATTTGTCAGGATAGATTGCCTTTGCACGGATCACCTGTCGTTCGGTCAGGATCCAGCCCGGCGCAATGCAGTTCACGCGGATCCCTTGCCACCCGACCTCGCGGGCCAGCGATTTCGTCAGGCCTGCCACTGCCGATTTTGCCGTTGTATAGGCGATCAACCCGGCCGCGCCTTGCATCCAACTGGTCGATCCCATGTTGATGATCGCGCCGCCGCCCGCCGCCGCCATGCCGGGCAGCACCGCTTGCGCACAGAAGAACTGGTGTCGCAGGTTCACGGCGAAGCGGTCATCCCAGTAGTCCGGCTCGATCTCCGCCGCGGGCAGGCGGTCGTCGTTGCCCGCGTTGTTGACCAAGATCCGGAATGCGCCGCAGCGTCCGGCAAGGTCCGCAATGGCCTCGCGGGTCGCGGCGATGTCGGTCAGGTCGCACACCGCCACCTCCGGTCTATTGCCGTCCCGACCGGCCGCATCTGCCGCCACCGCAGCAGAAGCCGTGTCTCGCTCGATGAAGGCGACACGAGCGCCCTGCGCACAATAGGCCGCCACGAGATGCGCACCGATGCCCGACCCACCGCCTGTGATCAGCACGGCACGCCCCGTCAGGCTGGGATAGCGTGCCTCTTCGACCGCGACGGGCGACAGTTCAGGATGCGCGTCGATCATGCCGCACCGCTCATCGATGAGGCTGTCCGCTGCAGTGCCACTCCGTCGGCATCAAAAAGATGCAAGTGGGCCGCCGGCGCCCGCAGGCCGACTGTTGCACCTCCGCGAACCGGCGCCGCGCCCGCCAAGCGCACCACCACCGGCCGCTCGCCGCCGCAATCGACGTGGGCGAAGGTGTCGCTGCCCATGTGCTCGGCGGCCAGGATCGTGCCGCGCAGGGTGCCGTCGTCGTCCAGCGCCAGGTGCTCGGGCCGGATGCCGATGCACGCGATGCCCTTGCCTTGCGCCTCCGGCACGCGGAGGTGCCCGCCTGGAACCGACAGATCTTGGCCTCTATGGCCCTGCACCGGAAAGAAGTTCATCCGCGGTGACCCGATGAAGCCTGCCACGAAGCTGTTTGCCGGGTGGTCGTAAAGATCGAGCGGCCGGCCCACCTGTTCGATCCGCCCCGCGTTCATCACCACGATCTTGTCGGCCAGTGTCATCGCCTCGACCTGATCGTGGGTGACATAGACCATGGTGGTGCCCAACCGGGCCTTTAGGCGCGCGAACTCCATCCGCATGTCGACGCGCAGTGCCGCGTCAAGGTTCGACAGGGGTTCGTCGAACAGGAAGATCTTCGGTTCGCGCACGATTGCACGGCCGATGGCGACCCGCTGGCGCTGGCCGCCAGACAACTGGCGCGGCTTGCGTGCCAGGAGGGCCTCGATCTTCAGGATATCGGCAGCAGCCTGGACGCGGCTGTCGATCTCGTCCCGGTCGGTGCCGCCAAGGCGCAACGCGTACCCCATGTTCTGCGCGACCGTCATGTGCGGATAGAGCGCGTAGGACTGAAACACCATCGCGATGCCCCGACGGGCGGCAGGCACGTTGGTCACGTCGATTCCGTCGATGGCGATAACGCCGTCCGAGACCTCGTCCAGCCCGCAGATCAGGCGCAGCAACGTGGACTTGCCGCAGCCCGAGGGGCCGACAAAGACGGCGAACTCGCCGCTGTCGATCCGCAAGTCGATGTCGCGCAGGACCTCGACGGCGCCGTAGCGTTTGGATAGCCCCTGGATGTCGAGTGCAGTCATGTCGGAAGTCTCCTTGGCAATGCCGGGCCCGGTGTTCGTGCAGACGATCCGGCAGGTCGTTGTGCCCGTCGTAGACGCGGGACGCTTTTGCTCAGCCGGCAAACGGCATGACGGGAAGCCCGCCCACGCCGGCATCGACCGAAAGGATGCTGCCCGACAGTGGCGCATCGGCAAGCAACGCGGCCGACAGGCGGATTCGGGCGGTGGTTATGAAAAGCGTGCGCAGGTCCGGACCGCCGAAGGCCACCGAGGTCGGTCGCGGCACGGGAAGAGGTATGGTGCGATCAACCTGTCCGTCGGGCGCGTAGCGGGTGATCGTCCAGCCATCCCAGCCGGCCGACCACACGCCCCCCTCCGCATCGACTGCAAGCCCGTCAGGAACGCTGCCGCCTTCCGGCGGCCCGGCAAAGAGGCGGCGATTGTCGATGGTACCTTGATCCGCGTTGAAGTCGTAGACCCAGATCACCCGCTTGCCGCTGTCGGTGAAATACATGTGCCGATCGTCCGGGCTCCAGCCCAGGCCGTTCGAGATGTGGAAGCCGTCGTCCATTCGCGCGGCCGATCCGTCGGCCCCGATCCGCCACAACGCACCCTTGCCAGGCGTCGTGTCGATGGCCAGTGACCCGACCCAGAACCGTCCGTGGCTGTCGCACTTGCCGTCGTTGAAGCGGTTGCCCGGCCGGTCGACCTCCGGCTCGCAAAGCATCCTCAGGCTGCCGTCGGGCTCGACCATCTTGATGCCGGTCTCGGTAGCGCAGATCAGGCCGCCAGAGGAGCGGGGGACAACACAGCCCACCAGTTCCGGCATTTCCCGCGCCACGCGTTCGCCGGTGTCGGGGTTCCCGCTGACAATGGCAGGTGCAAGGATGTCGACCCAATGCAGCCGACCCGAGGCTGCGTCCCAGTGAGGACCTTCGCCGAGGAAATCTTCGCCCGGAAAGACACATCGCACCATCGTACCTGACGGGCCGAAGGGCCGTGGGTTCGAGTTGATCGACATGGCGACCTCTCCAACATTGCCTGCGATGCGGCGGGCGGCTTCCATCACTTCGCGTCCGAGGGCGTGCAGGGTCGCCTCGGTCAGACGAAACGAGGGTGCGATGATCCCGATCGCGCCAAGCGGCGCCGCGCGATGGTCGAGGATGGGCGCCGCCACCGCGCTGACGCCTTCATGCTGTTCGTTGATGGAGATCGCGTAGCCGCGGGCCTTGATGATGTTCAGTTGCTGGTCAAGGTCGCCGCTGGAGGTGATCGTGCGGTCGGTGAAGGCTGGCAGGTCAGGCCCCAGAAACAGCGCGTGCCGGTCGGCCGGGCTGAGATGCGCCGCGATGGCCTTGCCAAGTGCAGAGGCATGAACCGCCGCCCGGCTTCCGACGCCGTTGGCGATGCGTACGGGCTGAGGTGCCTCGCGCTGGTCAATGTACAGGACCTGACCTGAATCGAGGATGCCAAGCCGCACCGCTTCGGCGGTCAGATCCCGCAGACGCACCATCTCGGGTTCGGCCGCGCCGCGCAGGTCGAACTGGTCCCAGACACGATGCGCCAGTTCGAACGGCCGCGCGCCGAGGCGATAGGTCTGGTTGCGTGGGTCAAGGCGGACGTAGCGTTCATCCACCAGCGTCTGCAAGATGCGGTGCAGCGTTCCCTTCGGCAGTCCCGACGCCTCCAGCAAAGACGTGAAGCGCGGCGGCTGCGGGGAAGAGGCGATAAGGTCCACCACGGACAGGCCGCGCGTCAGCGCCTGCATCCCTGGCTGTGCATTCGCGCCGATCTCGTCGTCCGCTTCGGGAATGGCCGCTGGCCGCATCGGGGCCTCCGTTTCTGCTTGCATGGTTCCGGATTCGGAATAACTTGAAACTTAGTTCCAAGTCAATGCGGCGCCCTTGGGCCGGGATCGGAGAGCATGAATGCGCATCACGGGATGCTGGAGCGGGATGGTGCGCGTCCCACTGACGGAGACGATCGAATGGGGCTCGGGCACCCGCAGTGGCACAACTCGGCTGATCGTGAAGATCGAGACCGATAGCGGCGTCACCGGCTGGGGCGAAAGCCAGTGCCTGATCGCATCGACCCCTGCCGTGATGCGCGACGCGGTTGCCGCGGTGGCCATCGGCTACGACGTCAGCGATGTCGAGCGGTTCCACCGGCACGTTCTTGGCGCGGGATACTACCACCACGCCCGGGCTGCAGTCTTTGCCATAGCGGCAATGGAGATGGCGATGTGGGACGCCTTCGGCAAGATCACCGGGCAATCGTTGTGGCGGCTCTGGGGTGGGCGCTGGCGCAAGACGGTCGAGGCCTCGGCCTACCTGCTCCAGTCCGATCCGGCGCGACTGGTACAATCGGCGCAGCCGTTCCTTGATGCCGGATACGACACATTCAAGGTCAAGATCGGCTTCGATCCTGCCTCCGACATTGCGCTGGCCGAGGCTGCGCGTGGCGCAATCGGCAATCGTGCGTTGCGGCTGGACGTGAACGGGGCCTGGACGCCGGGCACCGCGCGGGCACAGATCGCGCGTCTTGCGCCGCTCGCACCTGCCTATGTCGAGCAACCGCTCGAACTGTCGGATCTGGCCGGGCATGCGCTGTTGCGGCAGCGCTCGTCGGTTCCGATCGCGCTGGACGAAAGCGCCTACACCCTGTCCGACGCAGGCCGCATCGTCGCTGCGCAGGCCGCCGACGTGATGCTGCTCGACCCGCACCAGGCGGGTGGGCTATGGCAGGCCATCAAGGCTGCCGCCATAGCCGAGGCCGCCGGTCTTCCGGTGACACTGCACTCGGGCGCAGAGTTGGCGTTGAGCCAGGCCGCCTACCTGCATCTGGCTGCCTCGATTCCAAACATGGGCATCGCGATCGACACCGAACGCGCCTATCTGGGATCTGACATAGCCCTCGACCCTCCTGTCTTGGACGGCGGGCGGTTCACGGTCCCCGAGGGACCGGGTCTTGGTGTTGAAGTTGACGAGGAACGCATCGAGTCTCTCAAGACCGACCGGATAATGGGCGCTTATCTGGACCCGTCCCGCCCCGACTGGTTCCCGGTGAAACCGGCCTATTGAGGTTTGGCACTGTCAGCTCTCACGGCCACGCTTCCGCTCTCTGCCCCAAATCCGTAGTTCCGGGGTCGCGAGAGGGTCTCTTTCTGCTTGCTGCCGCTCTTTGCGTCTTGGAGCAGCATGTTCTTCACGTGCGCTTCAGGCGCGAAAGGCTAAATGGGCCTTCGATCTGAAAAACGAAATCGCTGCAAATGACAAACGGACACCAAGCCGGGTGAGCCCCTCCGCCAGGCGCAGCCGCCACTGCTTCCGGTTAGTACTGCGGCACCTTCTCTCGCTTCCCAGCCGCTTCGGCGACGGTGTCGATTCTCTTTCGTCGCGTCTCCGGTCGTTTCGCCGTCGCGATCCAGCGCAGGACGTTGCGCCGATAGGATGGGGCCGCGTCCTGCCACCACTCCATTGCGCCGCGCGCCTCGAGGGCGGCGTTCAGATCTTCGGGCGTGACCAGTGCATCGACCGGGTCCGACTCGTGCCACCTGCCGCTCCGCTGTCCTTCCTCGAGAGCGATCACGCCGGCCGGGTGCATCCTGCCTTCGGATAGAAGACGAGCCGCGCGGATCTTGTAGCTCTGCGCCCATGCCTGCTGCCGACGTGGCGAGATCAGCTGCATCGTGCGCGCCTCGTCGAGCTTGAGGCGGCGGCCGTCGATCCAGCCGTGAGCGATCAGCGCGTCGACAACGGTCTCGCGGGAGACATATCGATCCTGGTGGGCGGCCTTCCATGTAACGAGCCAGACGCTGTCGGTGCGGCCGTGGTGATGGCCGAGCCAATCCCAGAGCGCCTCGACCGACGTGATCTCGACGCGCTCGAACTTCTCAGGATCCATCGGGCGATCCCGTTCCAGTCAGCAGCTTGAGGATCAGGTCGACATGAGTCTCGCGGATGCGGTCGACAGGGTAGAGTTCATCGCGATCGGGGAAGGACGCCGTCATCTCGCGCGACAGGGCCAGCGTGATGACCGGGCCGAAGATCATGTGCTGCATGCCGAGTGGATCGATGGCCACGAAGCTGCCGCGCGCGATGCCGTCCTCGATCATGCCGGTCACGGTCGCGTAGTGCCGCGCGATGAAGCCGCTGTGGAAGGCCTGTGCCACCTCGGGGATCGTCGGCGCGATCTCCGCGATCAGGGGTGCCATCCGGCCCACCGGCGTCGTCAGGTTGATGCGATAGATCTCCTCCATGGCTGCGCGGATTCGATCTGAATCTGTCAGAGCCCGGTCCGCCCTGATCGCCTCGAGCCGCCGCACGGCGCCTTCGTAGCCTTCGGTCACGCAGGCCACGAACAGCGCCTGCTTGGACGGGAAGTGGTGATAGAGGCTCGCCTTCTGGATGCCGATGGCGCGCGCCAGATCCGCCATCGACGTCCCGGCATAGCCGTGGGTCACGAAAGCCTCCGTCGCGAGCTGAAGGATGTCGCCGCGCCGGTCGGACACCGGGGTGAGATCGCTTTTCGTCATTGACACGCACCTTGCTTCGCCTAGATGCCTACCGAACGGTCGGGTGGCTGACATGAACGGGATCTGGGGTCATGCGTAGGGCAAAACAACCAGGGGTGAAACGGATCATCCTCGCCCTCGCTGCGATCGCCGCTGGCGTGGCGGGGGCTGCGGGCGCGCAGGATACTGCGTCGCGCCCCCCATTGGTGCAAACGCTGATCGTGGAGGACACCCCCGAGACGATCTCGCGCCAGTTCTTCGGTCGCGTCCGCGCCCGGGAGACGGTGGATATGGCGTTCGACCTCGGCGGCAGGCTACTGCAGCTTGTCCCTGAGGAAGGCATGCGCGTGGATTCAGGCGAGGTGATCGCCGAACTGGAGAGCGACGGGCTGGAACGGGCCCTTACGCGGGCGGAACTGCAACATGCCATGGCGGTGCGCGAGGCCGAGCGGGCACGCGCCCTCGCCGACAGCACCACCGGGTCCGCCACACGCGCCGAGGATGCCGAGACCGCCCGCGATCTGGCGGAAGTAGCGCTGCGGGACGCGCGCGCGGCGTTGGCGGATGCGACGCTGACCGCGCCCTTCGACGCATTGGTCGCGGCACGTCTCACCCCGCCGCAGAGCATGGTGGAGCCCGGCCAGCCGGTCCTGCGCCTGCACGACATGTCGGAGGTTCGGGTGGAGATCGATCTGCCGGAACGGGTGTTCGTATCGGCAGGCGGGCTCGACCGCGTCGGCTTCGCGGCCCGAACGCCGCAGGGCGTGGAGCTGCCCTTGCGCCTTGTAGCTTTCCGGCCGGATACCTCCCGCGTCGGACAGACCTACCTCGTGACGCTGGCCTTCCTCTCCGATCCCGGCGCCGCGTTGCTGCCGGGTGCCTCGGCCACCGTCACAGCAACGTTCCCGAACGACACACCCGGCGTTGCGGTGCCTGCCAGCTCCGTCCTCGTTGGCAACGACCGGTCCGCCTCGGTCCTCGTGCTGGAGGGACAGGGCCCGACCGCGACCGTGCGGCGCGTGCCGGTGACACTGGTGAGCGGCACCGGCACAAGCTTCGCCATCGAGGGGTTGGAGAGCGGGACCGAGATTGTCGCCTTGGGCGCGCACCGCCTTGCCGACGGCCAGACCGTGCGTCGCTTTACCGGTCTTCGGGTCTCCGAAGAATGAGCCAAGGAACGGGAGCCAGCCCCATGAGCATCGCACGCCAGGCCATCGAGCACCCGCTCTACACATGGCTTCTGATCCTCTTCTGCATCTTCGGCGGGATCGGCGGCTACCTGTCGGTCGGCAAGCTGGAAGATCCCGGCATCACGCTCAAATCCGCGCTCGTTGTCACGCCCTGGCCCGGCGCGACGGCGGCCGAACTGGCGGCGGAAGTCTCCGAGGTTCTGGAAAGCGAGATCCAGAGGATGGGCGAGGTGGACTTCATCACCTCGCGCAACACGCCCGGCCTGTCGGTGATCGAGGTCCATATCCGCGACACCTACCAGGGCGCCGACCTGCCGCAGGTCTGGGACCGGCTGCGCGCGCGTGTCGGCGATGCGCAGGGCGGCCTACCGACGGGCACGCTGCCGCCCCAGGTGAACGACAGCTACGGAGATATCTACGGCATATACTATGCCGTCACTGCGCCGGGGTTCTCGGACGCGGAGGTGCACGAGATCGCGAACCACCTGCGCCGCGAGATGCTGAGCGTGCAAGGCGTCGCCGGGGCCGAACTGCTCGGCCTGCCGCAGGAGGCCGTGTTCGTTGAGCCGGACAGCGCGACGCTGGCCAATATCGGCGTGGCGGCGGGCGCGATCCTCGGCGCCATCGACCGGCTCGGCCGTGTCGAGCCCACCGGTTCGATGTCGCAGGGCGGAACGCAGCTGCGCATCGAGGCACCGGAGCCGAGCGATGCGGAGTTCGCGCTGCGCGGGCTGACCATCGGCGCTGAGGGCGAGACCTTCAACCTCATCGACATCGCTGCGATCAGCCGGGGGCGTGTCGATCAACCGACCCACCTCATGCGCCACGACGGTGTCGAGGCCTTCACGCTCGGCATCTCTGCGCTGGCGTCGGAGAACATCGTGAGCGTCGGCGCACGGGTCGAGGAGCGGCTGGCCGAGGTGATGGCCGACCTGCCCCTCGGCGTCGAGTTGCACCCGATCTACGAACAGCACCGCGTCGTCGAGGAAGCGAGCGGCAGCTTCCTCGGCAGCCTCGTCCTGTCGGTCGCCGTCGTCATCGGCGTGCTTGCTCTGTTCATGGGCTGGCGCGCGGCGATCGTCGTCGGCGCGACGCTGGTGCTGACCGTGGTCGGCACCTTCTTCTTCATGATGCTCTTTGCCATCGAGGTGGAGCGCATCAGCCTCGGTGCGCTGATCATCGCGATGGGGATGCTGGTCGACAATGCCATCGTCATGGCCGAAGGCATGCAGGTGGAGATGCGGCGCGGCCGCAAACCCGCCGACGCCGCGCAGGAGACTGCGCGCAAGACGCAGGTGCCGTTGCTGGGCGCCACGATCATCGGCGCGATGGCCTTCGCTGGCATCGGCTTGTCACTGGACGCCTCGGGCGAGTTCCTGTTCTCGCTCTTTGCCGTCATCACGATCTCGCTCCTGCTGTCTTGGGTGCTCGCGGTCACGGTCACGCCGCTTCTCGGCAGTTATTTTTTCGCGCGCGGCGGATTGGCCAAGGGCGCCGACCCGTATGACCGTGCCTTCTTCCGCGGCTATGCGGCGCTTGTCCGTGGAGCGTTGCGCGTCCGTTGGCTGGTGATCGTGGGACTGATCGGGGCGACCGTCGCGGGCTTTGGCGCGATGAGCCGAGTCACCCAGCAGTTCTTCCCACCCGCCAACACCCCGATCTTCTACTTCAACTACTATGCCCAGCAGGGCAGCGGGATCGCCCGGACATCAGAGGATCTGGCGGTGGTAGAGGCATGGCTCGCCGATCGGCCGGACGTGTCATCCGTAACCGCCACGATGGGCCAGGGCGTGTCGCGCTTCGCCTTGACCTACACGCCCGCCAAGCCCGACCCGGCCTATGGTCAGCTGGTGATCCGCGCCGAGAGCTTCGAGGCAATCCCGGCACTGCGCGATGACCTCGCCGCCTTCGCCCGCGAGGCGCTGCCCTGGGCCGAGACGCGGGTGCAGCAGATCATCTACGGCCCACCCGTTGGCGCCGATGTGGAGGTGCGCCTGTCAGGCCCGGATGCGGACGTGCTGCGTGATCTGGCTGACGAGGCGCTCGCAGTGCTCGAGGCCACGCCGCTCCTCCAGGCGCATCGCATTGACTGGCGCGAGCGCGACGTCACCACCCGGCCTCTCTATGCCGAGGAGCGGGCGCAGAGCCTTGGCGTCACCCGGGCCGATGTCGCGGCGGCGCTGGCGCTCGCCACGGACGGTATCCCGGCTGGAAACCTCCGCGAGGGCGAGCGCGACATCCCGATCCTCCTGCGCACGCCCCGTGATGGAACTGAGGCGGACCGTCTGCTCGACCAACTCGTCCATGCGCCTGCCGTCGGTGCCTACATCCCTCTCGACCAGATCCTCGATGGGTTCGAGGTGCAGGCGCGCGACGGCGCCATCCTACGCCGCGACCGGGTGCCCACGATCTCCGTCCAAGGCTTCACCATGCCGGGCGTGCTGGCCGATCAGGCCTTTCGCGAGGTCCGCGGTGGGATCGAGGCGATCGCACTACCCCCTGGCTACAGCTTCGAATGGGGCGGCGAGTTCGAAAGCGCCGGTGAGGCGCAGGCGAGCCTTGGCCGACAGATGCCGCTGGCGTTCGGAACGATGCTGCTGATTACCGTGCTACTGTTCGGCAAGCTGCGTCAGACCGCCGTGGTCTGGACCATCGTGCCCATGGCCGTCACCGGCGCCGCCATCGGACTTCTGGCCACAGACCTGCCATTCAGCTTCACGGCACTTCTCGGGCTGCTCAGCCTGTCGGGCATGCTGATCAAGAACGCCATTGTCCTCGTCGAGGAGATCGACGCCCAGAAGCACGAGGCCGGCCTGCCGCAGTCGCAGGCCATCGTCACCGCCAGCGTCAGCCGCCTGCGCCCCGTGGTCCTTGCCGCTGGCACCACGATCCTCGGCATGGCGCCGCTTCTCTTCGACGTGTTCTTTGCCTCTATGGCGGTGACGATCATGGCCGGCCTCGGCTTCGCGTCCGTGCTGACCCTGATCGGGGTGCCAGTCCTCTACCACACCTACCTGAGGCGCGAACGGCTGGCCGAGCGTGGCGTACAGAATGCGCCTGCGACCTCGATCCCGCAGGACGCCACCCTATCTCCAACCCAGAAACTTGCAGCGGAATAGGCCCACGATGAGTGACGGATGTGCAGAAATGCTCGCCGCCGCCCGGACCTTCCTCCGGCAACTCGAACGGAACGATGATCGCGATTGGTTCGAGGCGCACAAGTTGGCCTTCGAGGCTTACATCGAGGCGCCGATGAAGCTACTGGCGGATTCCGTCGCCGAAGACCTCTTGCGCCTGACCGGCGTGACGCATTCAGGCAAGGTCGGCCGCATCTACCGCGATGTGCGGTTTTGGAAGGACAAGAGCCCCTTCAATATCCATGTCCACGCGCACTGGACGCCGTCCGGGGGCACCGAGCCAGGTTGGCTGTTCCACCTTGACAGTGCCGAGACGAAACTGATGCTCTGGCTTCACACGCTCAAAGCTGACGGGTTGTCACGATATCGCTCCGCTATGGACCGCGAAGGCAAAGAGGTCCACGCCATCATCGAAACGGGCCGCGCGCAAGTGGCGGAACTGGTCGACTTCGGCGATAGTATCCTCAAACGCGCTCCCAAACCAAATTAGTTGGAACATCCGCAAGGCACCCTTTTGCGGCGAAAGCAGATCGCGATGGGGACTTAGATCAACGACACCATGGTGCGCGATGGTCTGTTGCCCGCCATGAGCGAGAACAGAACGCCCCGGATGTGGTATCCTGCCAGCGTAGGCAAGACCGAAGAGGGGTGGCGCTGTGCACAGGAGGTGCTTCCAGGTCTGTCGATCTTCTTCCCGTCCTCGGTTCTGTGCGAGGTCCTTGGAACAAGGGCTTTATCATCGGCCAGAAACGCCCGCTCCTACCGCGGCATGTCTGGTCCATCAGGGTCCGCCTCGAGATGGCAGGCAACGCCCGTGACCTTGCGCTGTTCAACATGGCCGTCGACAGCAAACTGCGCGGCTGCAACCTTGTCGGCCCCAGGGTCCACGATGTCTTCGCCGCCGGGCGCGTCAAGGAGCGGACCTCGATGATCCAAAGCAAGACGGGCAAGCCGGTCCGGTTCGAGATCACCGAGACAACCCGGTTGTACCCCGCGCTCTGGATTTCCGACCCGGAGATGAACGGTCGCGAGTTCCTGTGGCCCAGCCGGATCCACGGCAGCCCGCACCTTTCCACGCGGCGGTATGCTCGGATCGTCCGGGGAGTGGGTTGTGTTGCTGGGTCTGGAGCCGAGCGCCTACGGCACGCATTCCATGCGACGGACCAAGGTCGCGAAGATCTACAAGAAGACCGGCACCCTGCGCGCAGTCCAGTTGCTGCTGGGGCACACGAAGATGGACAGCACCTTGCGCTACCTCGGTGTCGACATCGGAAATGCCATGTCGCTCTCGGAGGGGATCGACCTGTGAAGGAGGCGCGGCCGGCGCAAGTTGGCCGCGCTTGTCGCTCAGAGCGACATTGGCCTTGACGAAGCGGCTCGCGTAGCTTAAAGCTACATCATGAAGCAGATCAGCTACACGAAGGCAGCTATCCGGGCTTTGCGCCGGATGCCCGCCAACACGGCCACGCTGATCCGGTCCAAGATCGAGGCCTATGCGACGGACCCGGCCTCGCAGATGAACAACGTGAAGTCGCTCAAGGGGCGAGTGGGGATCCGGCTGAAGGTCGGGGACTGGCGTGTGATCATGGACGATCAAGACAATGTCCTCGCGGTTCTCGATATCGGCCCACGCGGCGGCGTCTATGACTGAAGGGGACTAACATGAACGAGATGGTGACGATCCCGCGCGAGGAATATGAACGCCTTCGGGCGGCGGCCGAAGATCTGGCTGATCTCCAGAGCTACGATCGGGCAAAGGAGACCTTGGCCGGAGGGGCGGATGAACTGATCCCCGCTGATTACGCGAACCGGTTGCTCGAGGGTGAAAACCCGCTGCGTGTTTACCGGGACCTGCGCGGCCTGACACAGGCCATGCTTGCCGAGAAGGCCGGGATCAACCGCGTCACCGTGGCTGAGATCGAAACAGGCCGGAAACAGGGTTCGGTCACTAGCTTGCGTGCCATCGCGGCTGCGCTCGACGTCACGCTGGATGATCTGGCTGAGTAGTTCGGCCCTCTGCCGCCGTTCAGCCCGGTCAACGTTCTGCATTGCAGTGCATCAGACCAGCTAGCCGCGCCTGCTGCAGCGAAACCAGGAGCAAGCCTCGACTTTCTGTCATTCAATCGTGACATTGTTTTCAATGACCTGCCCCAGATCCAGAGCGCGCGTGGCGCTCATTGTATGTGAGATGGTCAATACGAACGCGCGCCACTGCCTTGTCGAACTCTTCGTGTCAGGGATACGTGCGGCGGCTTTGTCCCCACTGCTGTACTTACTGGCGCCACCCATTGGCGTATGCAGCGAAAGCCCGTTTCCCGAGAATGACCTTGTCGGGCAATAGACATACCGATCGGCAGAAAGGAACAGCACGTTACCTCAGAGCGCCGCGGGGGAGGCCGCTTTGTGGGATCAGAAACCCGCGACCGACCAATAGTCGATGGGCCGGGTGCGTCGACAGGCCGGCGATCTCCACAATGGTGGGCTGCCGTCACCGGTTTGCCTAACCAGGCGTTGCTGTTTCTCATTCCATAAGTGTTCGGCTCGCGAGAGCCCGCTCCTATGCACGGCAGCCGTCCGCACAGTTGCCATGTCCTTCTCCCCGACGTAATTCTGTCGGCATGTTCCTTGAGCCCTCATCCCTGATCGACGCCATTGCCGCTGCGCCGGATGACGCCGCGCGGGC
>Ga0008835_100768_pt1 | contig 23114 bp, 27 predicted proteins | sample HotLakConsoUCCRE_FD_62215 | JGI IMG/M metagenome (GOLD analysis project Ga0008835, IMG submission 62215) | Hypersaline microbial mat communities from Hot Lake, Washington, USA - Hot Lake Consortium UCC-RE (Hybrid Assembly) ... | reverse complement strand
CGGCCTCGTGGATCGTCACCGCGAAGACAAGCTTCTTGACGTCCGCGGGGATGTTCATGAGGTCGATCTTGACCGCTTCGTCGTCGCCTTCGCCCTCACCGGTCTTGTTGTCGCCCTGATGCTCGACCGCTCCGCCGAGACCGATCTTGTTGTTGTAGAAGATGAAGTCCGCGTCCGACCGGACCTTCCCGTCTTCGCCGCAGATGAACACGGAGGCATCGAGGTCGAAATCCGCCCCGTCGGTGACACGCGCGTCCCAGCCAAGGCCGACAGTTACGCTGGTGAGGCCGGGGGCCTCCTTGGAGAGGGAGACATTGCCGCCCTTGCTGAGAGAAACCGCCATGTGAACTCCTTGAGTTGCGGGTGCTGAAGGATGGAGGGCGACATCGCCCCCCGAAGAGATCAGATATTGATGCCGAACTGGTTGCACAACGCGCGGAGGCCGCCCGCGTAGCCCTGACCGACTGCCTTGAACTTCCATTCTCCGGCGTGACGGTAGACTTCCCCGAAGATCATCGCCGTCTCGGTGGAGTAGTCCTCCGAGAGGTCGTAACGGACGATCTCCGAGCCGCTGGCCTCGTTGACGATCCGGATGAAGGCGTTGGCCACTTGCCCGAAGGACTGGCGGCGCGCCTCGGCGTCATGGATCGTCACGGCGACCGAGAGGCGCATGACGTCCGCAGGAACGCGGCTCAGGTCCACCTTGACCTGCTCGTCATCCCCTTCGCCGGCTCCGGTCCGGTTATCGCCCGTATGCTCCACCGACCCGCAGCCGGACATCTTCTGGTTATAGAAGATGAAGTCGGCGTCGGAACGAACCTTGCCGCTTTCCCCGAGCATGAAGAGGGACGCGTCCAGGTCGAAATCCTGCCCGTCGGTCGCCCGCGGGTCCCAGCCGAGACCGATGACGATCCTGGTAAGACCCGGCTCGGTCTTGGAGAGCGAGAGGTTCTGTCCCTTTGAGAGCGAGAGTGCCATGACGTTTCCTTTCAGCTTGGATCCATAGAGCCCGGATCAGGGAGAAACCAATCCGGCCTGCACCTCCGGGGCCCAGCCGTACTGGACCGCGATGAAGACGAGATAACCGGCGACCATGACGATACCGGCGGTCCGGCCGATCCGGCCGATCACGAGAAGGAAAACCGCGAAGATCGCGGTCACCGCAAGCACCACCGGCAGGTCGATGACGGCAAATCGCGGCTCGATGAGAAGCGGCTTCACCGCCGCACTGATCGCCATTACGGAGAGAATGTTGAAGATGTTCGACCCGACGATCCCGCCGACGATCATGTCCGACTGTCCCTTGCGGGCCGCGGCGACGCAGGCAGTCAGTTCCGGGAGCGAGGTCCCGAAGGCAATCACCGTCATGCCGATCACCGCCTCCGGCACGCCGAGCGCATAGCCCCCTGCCACTGCCCCCTGGACCAGGATCTCCGAGCCGACAACCAGCGTGGTGATGCCGACGGTCACGAGCACGTAGGGGTTGCCGGCCAGCGGCTCAGCATCCTCGTCCTCCTCGACCTCGATCCGGCTCGCCTTGTACTGGTAGAAAACATAGGCGACGATCATTCCGATCATGGCAAGACCCGCCCAGTTCGGAAGGATGCCCGCCCAGACCGCCACTGCCATCGCGATGGTGGCGATGATCATCATGCCGGTGTCGACGCGCACTTCCTTCCGGTCGATCAGGACCGGCGCGATGACGGCGGACACGCCGATGACCATGAGGACGTTGGCGATGTTGGACCCGATCACGTTTCCGACGGAGATCCCGGGAAACCCGCTCAGGTTCGCGTTCACGGAGGTAAACAGCTCGGGAGCGGATGTCCCGAAGGCGACGATCGTCGCCGCGATGAACAGTTTCGAGAGCCCCGAGCTCTCGGCGATCCGCACCGCCGAGGCGATCGTGACATCCCCGCCCTTGACGAGGAGCCAGATGCCGAACCCGATCGCGCCGAGCGCAATCAGGGTGAGTTGGTAGGCGGTGAGTCCGTCCATACAATGTTCCTGCTGGAATGAGGGGTCACCGGCGGGCACGCCCGCCGGTTCGAGTTCACAGGTCGAAATCGGCCGGGTTCAGCCCGAGTTCGGCGCAGATCTCGCGGACCACGGCCTGCTCCTTCTCGTCGAAATCTCCGTCGGAGGCGCCGATCACGCAGGCGACCCGCACCATCACGCGCGCCTGCTCCTCGTTCCCGCGGAGCCGGCCGACAACCTTGAGCGCCTCCACCTTGCCGATCCCGGCGTCGAATTCGAAATTGCCGACCACCTTCTCGAAGACGGCGATGACGTCCGGCATCGCGAAATGCTTCAGTTCCTCCGAGTTCCGGATGAAGCCGGCCATCTTCTGCTTCTCCTCGGAAGAGATCGACCCGTCCGCCGCGGCGACGAGCGCGCAGGAGGCGACCGTGGCCTCCATGAAGGTCCGGTTCTTGAACTTCGACACCTCGGCGGTGAGACGCGACCGCGCCTCGTTACCTTTTTCCTTCAGCCAGTTGAGCATAGGATCCTCCTCAGATCACGGTTTTCGAAATGCTGGCCAGATCCTTCACGGTCCGGCCCGTCGCGGGTTTGCCGTGCGCCATCATGGTCCAGCCGTCCACCCCCTTCGACAGGGATGCCATGATGACACCGGTATGAGCCCCCTGCTCTTTCAGGGTGAAGGAGCAGATCTCCCGTCCAGTCGTCTCGTCCACGAGGCGCGCGACGGAATTGTCCACCTCGTTGAAGGTCTGACCCTGAAAGCTGTTCACGGTAAAGACGAGATGTGCCGCGAGCGGGTTGAGCCGGGACAGATCGACATGGATCACCTCGTCGTCCCCGTCTCCATCGCCCGTCCGGTTGTCTCCGTCGTGCTTGATGGCGCCATCGGCCGACTGCAGGTTGCGGAAGAACACTGTGTCGATCTCGTTGCGCTCCGCATCGAACACGATGACGCTGGCGTCAAGATCGATGGCGCCCCCACCGCCGCCGAGAAGGCCGCCGAAGAGCCCTTTCTTCTTCACCGGGTCCCAACCGAGGCCCATGAAGACCCGGGACAACCCCGGATTGTTCTTGGCCAAACTCAGCGTCTGGCCTTTGGAGAGGGAGATGCTCATTCCATGGTTTCCTTCCTGAGGGTTCGAGGTGGGGCGTCGTCTTCGCTTGTCACGATGCACGACGCAAAGGATCGGGAAAGAGAAAGGTCACCCATGGATGAGCTCCCCGTAAGCACGATTTATGTCCTTAAGTCGGGAGTCCGCAATCCGGATCATTTCCGGCGGGAGACCTTTGGACATCAGCAGATCCGGATGGTTCTGCCGGACAAGTCGCCGCCAGGCAGTCCGAATCGCCGACCGAGAGACGCCCGGAACGATCCCGAGGACACAATGCGCGCACCAAGCCGCCGGCACATGCCGCGCCTTGAGTTGATCGAACCCCCGCTCGCCAATGTCCAGCGTGGCCGCGACCTGCCGCAGGAACCGGTCCTCTTCCGGATGATACTCCCCGTCAGCGAGTGCGATGTGAAAGAGCCCGTCAAGAAGGTTGGTCCGGATCTCCTCCTCGTTCTCATGTCCTTTGATCAGCTTTCCGATCCGCCGCGCATAGGTCTCGTATCCGGCAGCATCCTGGCGACAGAGGTTATAGACCCGCGCCGCGTTCTGCTCTTCTTCCCGGGGGATCTCGATGATCCTGCGGAACATGGCGACCTCGCTTACGGAAACCCGCCCATCGGCCTTCGCGAGCTTGGCGGCGAGGGCGATGAACGCGATTGAGAAGTCCACCGTAGACGTAGGGTCAAGCGGTCGGAACCGGTTTTCGACATTGAGCCGGATCGCCTCGAGACGTTCGAGAAGGCGGCCCCAGAAGCTCATCCGGCAGCTGCCCGGATCGGCGGAGAGCTGAAACCGAACCGCTCCGCGCGGGCAAGGGTCCTGCGGGCCCAGCCCGCGTGGGTCGCCGGCTCGCACATCACGCCACCCAACTGGAAGACGGCGCGCGCATCATGGTCGAGGATCGCCTCTGCCGCGGCGACGTCCTCCGGGGGGACCGCAAGAGCCCCCTCGATGACCGGAACCTGGACCGGGTGGATCGCGGTCTTGGAGATGAACCCCATCTGAACGTCCCGCTCCACCTCTCGTCTGAGCGTCTCGAGGTCGTCGATGATGTCGAAGACGGGCGCCGCTACCGGGACTCCGGCGGAGATCAGCAGCCCCGCGGCCGTGGCCAGGAACCACGCGAGGGGGCCCTCATAGGCGGTCAGCCCGCGCACCCGCCGCAGCCCCATGGCGCCGAGAAGATCGTTGCCGCCGACGCGGACGGCGGCGATCCGGTCGGGGCCGGCGCCGAGCAGGAGATTGCGGAACGGGATCAGCCGGGCCGGCTCGAACAGGTCCGGCGTCTCAAGGGTCGGCATCAGGGTCAGGCGGGTCCCGTTCAGCAGGGAGATCCAGTCCGGGAGCGTCTCGAGACGCGCTTTCGGGATCACGAAACCGTCGACCCGGTCGATCCCGGGGATCGCCCGGAAGCGGCAGGCCATGTCGTAGGAGCGGGGCCGGATAAACAGCCGCGGCCGCGGCCCGCCGTTCGGGACACGGTCGGCCACCAGCCGCGTCAGGGTCCGGACGCCATCTTCCACGTCCTGCTCCCGCAACGCGTCCTCGAGACACAGGACGATCGAGGAGGCAGGAACCGGCGCCTGTCCCGAAAGGATGTCGGGAACCTTCGGATGAATGACCGGAAGGTAGAGAGTCGCCCCGAGCCCGTAGGCCGCGAACATGTGTGATCCGCTGTGGGTCATGTGGTCTCCCGGATAACGGTTATGGCCCGGTAGGGGCCGGTCAGCTCAGCGTCCGCGAAGACCGGGACCCGATCCTCCGCGCAGAGGTGCAACAGGGCGTGCAGATCCGGGTCCCCATGCGCGCTCCGAACGAGGACCCGGTCCGGCCGGCGCCGCAGGACGGCCCGCGTCGCCTCGGCGATCCCCGGCTTGATCCGGTTCCGGTTCCTGATCCCGAACCGGCCTGCGACCGCGTCTATGGTATCCTCGGCCGCGGCCCTGAACCGGTCGGCCGCCTCCGGCCGCGCGTCGGGATCCGGCGCGACCTTTGCAGGGAGCGCGCTCATATGCGCATCAACCCCGTCGACGAAAGTCACCGACACGTCGAGGTCGGACAGATGGTCCAGATGGAGGCAGCCGTGAAACTCCTCCTCGCCGATCAGATCGGACCTCAGGATCGACCGTGAGATCAGGCCGGACACGTTGCCGCCCAGGATCCCCGACGGTATCAGCCAGTCCTCGCGCGAAGCGCAGAGACCGGCCCGGCCGCAGGGGTCCGCGATCACGGCAAGGAGCGGGGCACGGCCGGAGATCTCTCTCCAGGACCGGTCCAGCTCGGTCGCTATCGCCCCTTTGCCGGTCCAGCCGTCGACGAAAACGACCCCGTCGGCGGGGCGCTCGGCAAGAACGCGCCGCAGGGCGACCCCATCGAGGCCCCGATCGCGGATGATCGAGACGCCGAAATGGGCCACATCCACGCCCGCCCGCCCGAGATCCCGGCGCAGGAGTACTCCGTACGGGACGCCGGCGCGCACAAGGCTGCACAGGGTGACCCTCTGGTTCAGCCGACCGCTCCGGACGAGGTCGAGAACCTGACCGGTGAGCGACCGGATGTCCCGTGCAAGCCGAGGAAGGCCGGGCCCGCAGGCTTCCTCGAACAGGGCGAGATAGCGCGCGTCCGGACGCCGTTCCTCAGAAATCATCTCCGAGTAATGCGCCGCCCCGGTCTGGATCCGGCGCTCCTTCTCCTCGATCGGGATCGGGGCGAGGTGGACCCGTTTCAGCAGGAACGTTACGTCTTCCGGGGCATAGCTTCCCGAGAACCCGGCAGCGCGGAGCGCCGGCATCGTCCTTGTCATGCAGCCGCTCCCGAAGGATCAAGCAGGCCCGCGATCTGGGAGCCCGTCGGGATCATCATGTAGTCGCAAAGCCCCAAGAAGGGCAGGTCCGTCAGACTGTCGCCAAGCCCGATGAGGGCGGCGTCCCCGCGCTCCCCGAGTCGCTCTATGAGATAGAGACATGCGTCCCGTTTCGAGATCCCGAGCGGGGTGAAGGACAGGTTGTTCCCGTTCGCGTGCCCCCACATGCCGGACAGGTCGAAGCGCTCTGTCAGCACCTCGCGCGCCGCCACGATCCCGTCCCGCACCGCGTGCTCCTCCGTGGCGTTCATCTTCACGCAGAAATAGACTGAGGCCCCGCCCTCCGCCACAACCCAGCTGCGCGCAGCCCGGCCTAACTCGGCGTCGATCAGGGCGGACATTTCCATGAAGAGCGCATCGAAGCAGCGCCCGATCCGGGCGGTATGGGCGCTCCAGTCCGGGTCCGGGCGACCGGCCTCATCCCGGACGACCGCACCATTCGCGAGCACTGCCCGCCTGGTCCCGAAATCGAGATGAACCCGTCCGAACGCTTCGGAACTCCGGGCGGTTACGGGGATGACCGCCCCGGTGGCCCGCAGCGCGGCGAAGAGGCCACGTTGCGCCGCGCTCATGTGACCGTGGTGGCCATTGTTTGCCGTCGTCACACGCGACAGCCCCGCCGGGCTCGGATGCTTGGGCAGCGATCTGAACAGCGTGTCGTCCAGGTCCGTGAGATAGATGCACCCGTTCATGTCGTCCCAAACTCCGTCACCCGTCCCGCCCCGTCGACGATCTGCCCCCGCCCCAGATGTCTTTTCATTTCCTGGCAGATCCCGCTAGCGCCGGTTTCCGTCATGACGATGACACGCGCCTCCGGTCGCTCCGGGACATTGTGAAGATACATGGGGACGCCGACCCCGAAATGGTCCGGGAAAGCGAACTTGTGCCGCACCACGTCCCCCGACAGGATCGGGGACCGGGTCGTAGCGACCACATGGACGTCCGCCCCGTCCCGCTCCAGCCGCTCGGCGAGGAGCATGGGTCCCCAGACATGCTCTCCGGTCCCGATCACGAGGACGGCCTCACCCGGAGACCGGAGTTCCAGCTCTGCGGAAAGCGGCAGGGGGACCGTCTCCCCGCCCATCCGGATGCCAAGTCGCGGGGCCCGAAGGAGCGGGTCCGTCACCCGGTCGGACATCCACACCGGGAGTTGCCGGGGGCCGCTCCATTCAGGCACCTCCGGAAGGATTGCGCAGGGATCCCGCGTCCAGCCCCAGCGCCCCCGCAACAACGAGAAGGACCGGACCGGAACGCCGGGTGCAAGTTCGGAGACGGTCCGGACAGCGGCGCCGTCCGACCAGTCCGTCAGCGTCAGAAGCAGCACCCGTCCCACCGGCAGCCCGCCCTCGCGCAACGCACCGAAGAGGGCCGCGAACGTGGTCCCGGTCGTCGTCTCGTCGTCCACGAGCACCAGCGTCAGCGGCTTGCCGGACAGGAGCCCGAACCTCGCCGGGCTCATGACATGGTGAGAGGTCGCGTGACTGTGCCCCTCAGAGAAACCGGTCCACCGCAGGCCGTCGACCGGGTGCCGCGTCGTGGACATGTAAAGGAGCGCGGCGTCAGGGCGACGCCGGGAAATCCGGCGCGCCACCGCCGCCCCGAGCCCGACCGCGGTCTCTGCGTACCCCATCACGAGAAGGGGACCCTTCAGATCCTGATTGGGGATCTGATCGACGAGCCCGTTCACCGCCTCGAAATGGTCGCGCGGACGGACCGGGATGTGACGGCCGAGGACGGTCGACACGAAGAGGAAGCTGCGCTTGGGATTGATCCGTTCCGCTACCCTGAACAGCTCCCGGCCCGCCCGGTTGACCTCGACCGCAAGATCGAGGACGCCCGTTCCCAGCCGGTGCTCACGTGTTCCTTCATCTGGACCGACAGTCCCGGGTCTCCCGGCAGCGATCATCCTGACGACTCCCCGGGGCCGGTTGCTCCATGGCCGGTCCTCGTCCCGCGCATTATTCACGAGCGACCCCGCCCTGCACTCCTGCCGCCATCCGCGTTCCTCCCCGCCAGGCGCGAGCGCCGCCGCATTGCCGGCGAACGCTGCGCGCACGTCCCGCCACTCGAGAAACACTCCCGCGGCGACGAGATCTATCACGCCTCTGCCAAGCAGAGGAAGGTGCCGATGTCCGGTTCCGTCGGCCGGGGTCTTACAGCGTCCGGGACCCGGACAGGAGGGAAACCGCGCACCGGCAGGGCGCATCGCCTCCGGCTCGACATTGCCAGTTGTAAACGCCTCCTGGCTCGCGCAAGACGCGGCGGGGGCGACGCGACCCCCTCTACCCCCAACCATATTGCGCGCCGGATTGGTATGCTCATGCGGATCCTGTTCAATCATCATATATCGGGCGCTGCCGACCTGATCGAGCTGATGCGCCGTGCCCGGCCGGGTTTGACCGTGATCACGACGCATGAGCGGGCGGATACGCCGATCCGGCTCGTCGCGGACCGGTTCCTGCAGGAGCCGGTCGAGACCCGCTCGATGGCCCCGGATGCCTATGCCGACTGGCTTCTCGATGTCGCCACGACAGAGAGCGCGGACCTCGTGATCCCGTATCGGCGCCGGGACGAGCTGGCTCGGGCCAGGGACCGTTTCATGGCCCGCGGGATCCGGCTCCTGACCGCGGCGGATGAGGGCACGATGCGGCTTCTGGAGGAAAAGCCGAACTTGCTCGACCGGATGGCGGAGATGGGGGTGCCGGTCACCCCGTTCCGGCTCTTCCGCGGGCTCAGCGAATACCTTCGCCTCCGCGCCGAAGGCCCTCTCTTCCCGGGCCATCCGGGGGACCTCTGCGTGAAGCCCGCCTCCGGTATCTACGGGGCCGGGTTCCGGATACTCCGGGAGGTGGTCGGCGAACGGACCACCATGTCGGGACTGTCCGCCCTCGAGCTCCCGGAACAGGCGTTCCGGGCGATGCTGTCCGCCCTTCCGGGAGCCGAACGGATGATGCTGATGCCGCTGCTGCCCGGACCGGAACGAAGCGTCGATTTCGCCTGTTACGAGGGGCTGCTTCTGGGCACCGTGACCCGCGTGAAGGGGCTGACATCGCAGACGCTCCACCATGATCCGCACGGAGAGAAGCTTGCCAGTCTGGTCGCGCGGACGTTCGGGCTGACCGGGCTTCTCAACCTCCAGACGATGGAGGATGCCGCTGGGACACCAAGGCTGCTGGAGGTGAACAGTCGAACCTCCGGCGGCGTCGGGATGACCGCACTGACCGACATCAACCTGCCCGGGCTGCTGCTTGACGCCCTTGAGGGTGCGGTTCCTGAAATGCCCGCGCGCGTTTCGCGGGAGACGGTCGCCGCCAAGCGCGAGGTGTACTGGCCGGTCTCGCCGTCGACGGACGGATCGCCACAAGGCACTCATACGCTTCCTGCAGCATGCCTGTCAGCCTGACCGGACCAGATGATGCCTTACATCCTGTCTGCCAGACCCAAAGGGCACCACAACCCGGGGAATAGGAAGTAAGGCTGGCGCACCCGAGAGGATTCGAACCTCTGGCCTCTGCCTTCGGAGGGCAGCGCTCTATCCAGCTGAGCTACGGGTGCCTCGGCGCTCCATAGCAGCGCCCTCGGCCCGTCGCAACGCCCAAAGGGCGCCGCGGTCAGGCGAAAAGCTCGTGCGCCAGTTCCAGCGCCTCGACGAGGACATCCACTTCACGGGTCGTGTTGTAGAGGCCGAACGAGGCGCGGCAGGTTGCCGAGAGCCCCAGATGCTCCATCAGCGGACCGGTGCAATGCTGGCCCGCGCGGACCGCGACGCCCTTCTTGTCGAGGATCGTGGAGATGTCATGGGCATGGGCGGCGCCCTCCAGCGTGAAGGAGAAGATCGCCGCCTTGTCGGGTGTGGTCCCCTGAAGGTTGAGCCAGTTCAGCCCCGTGAGACGATCCCGCGCGTAATCCCGCAGACCGTCCTCATGGGCGGCGATGCTCTCCATCCCCAGCCCCATCATGTAGTCGAGCGCCACGCCGAGGCCGATCGTCTGCACGATGCCGGGCGTGCCCGCCTCGAACTTCATCGGCGGATCGTTATAGACCACGCCGTCCTTCGTGACCTCGCGGATCATGTCGCCGCCGCCCATGAAGGGCCGCATCTCCCGGAGCCGCTCCCGCCGGACATAGATCGCGCCGGACCCGCTCGGCCCGTATAGCTTGTGGCCGGTGACGGCATAGAAATCGCAGCCGATGTCCTGCACGTCGACGGGCATGTGCACGGCGGCCTGGCTGCCGTCGACCAGCACCGGCACGCCCTTTTCCCGCGCGCCGGCGCAGATCGCCTTCACATCCACCCGGGTGCCCAGGACGTTCGACAGATGCGTGACGGCGATCAGCTTCGTGCGGTCGGTGATCGCGTCCAGTACCTTCTGCGGGTCCAGCGCGCCCGTGGCATCCACGTCGACCCATGTGATCTTCACCCCCTGCCGTTCCCGCAGGAAATGCCAGGGCACGATGTTGGCATGGTGCTCCATCACGCTGAGGATGATCTCGTCGCCCGCCTCCATCCGCGGCATGGCCCAGCCATAGGCGACCATGTTGATCCCCTCGGTGGTGCCCGAGTTCAGGACGATCTCCTCCTCGGAGCCTGCGTTGAGAAACCGCGCCACGGTGCCGCGGACACTTTCGTATTTCTCGGTGGCAAGGTTAGACAGGTAATGCAGACCCCTGTGAACGTTCGAATATTCCTCGGCATAGGCACGCGTGACCGCCTCGATGACGACCCGCGGCTTCTGGGCGCTCGCCCCGTTGTCGAGATAAACCAGCGGCTTGCCGTTCACCGCTCGCCCGAGGATGGGGAAATCGGCGCGGATGATTTCGACGTCGTACATCGACCCTCTCTCTCAGACGCTCGCCCCGACGAGGCCGAGCAGGACCGACAGCCCCACTCCGACACCCAGCAGGGCGGCGACAAGCGTCAGTGCGGCGCGTCCGAGACTGTCGAACCGCTGCGCGACATTGATGAAATTGACCAGCACCCACAGGGCAATGGCCACCGAGGCCAAGGCCGCGATCGACCCCAGCAATGGCAGAAGCACCAGCAGCACTGCCTGCACCACCTGCAGCACAAGCAGCAGCACCTGCAGCCAGACCACGAGCGCCAGCGTATCCTCGAAGGTCCCTTTCCCGCCCAGCATCTGGCCCGTCCAGTGCAGCGCGAAGATCGTGATGACCAGCGATCCGCCGAGGATCACCGCATAGGTCAGCGGCGTGATCGGCGTCCCGGACGGGGCATTCATAGGGTCCGCCGGCAGCGCAAGGCCGATCAGCGCGACCAGCAGCACCGACAGGATCGTGACCAGTGCGAGCGCGGACCACAGCACGTCGCGGGACAGTCCCGCCCCCGTGATCCGCCCCGCCACTGCGGCCGGATCCTTCACGGTCTGCACGAGAAGGCGGCCGAAGCCCTGCATCGCATCCGTCATGTGCCGCGCTCCGCCTCGAGCAGCCCGGCGATCCAGAACCACAGGAAGACCCCGATCCAGACCCCGCCGGTGAGCATGGCCTCGAAGCCGGGGCCGATGAAGCCGCGCACGAGCCCGTAAAGCAGCGCCACCGGGCTCGCTGCGAGGAGCGCCCAGAACAGCGCCAGCCGTGCCCGGTAAAAGGTCCCGCGCCCGCCCAGCACCCGTGCGACCAGATGCGCGACGGCGCCGATGCCATAGAGCATCAACGGCAGGATCATCACGGTGGTGAAGAAGCCATAGGTCAGAAGCTGCGTCAGGCTCGCGCCATCCTGACCGGGCAAGGGTTCGATCCCCTCGGCCGCCCGCACCAGCACCGGCCAGCGCGCGATGAAGAGCAGGACGCAGGCCGCCATCACGTAGACGATCGCGCGGTCCTCCCGCTCGCCCTGGGCCAGAAGGTCCCGCATGACGCGGCGCGGGCCGCGCCATGTGCGCGCGATATCGCTGGTGACAGCCATCAGGCTTGCTTGCGCTCCCGCCGCCGCTCCAGCCACTGCGACAGACGTGTCCGCAGCGCCTCGGCATGGGCCTCGTCCTCGATCTCTTCCAGCGCCTCGGCCACGAAGGCCAGCGTCAGAAGGTCCTGCGCGATCCCCTCCGGAATGCCGCGGGCGCGCAGATAATACAGCGCGTCGCGGTCGATGGCGCCCGAAGTGGAGCCATGGGAACAAGCCACATCGTCGGCATAGATCTCCAGTTCCGGCTTGGCGAGGAACTGGCTCGCCTCGTCGAGAAGCAAGGACTGGCTGATCTGGTAGCCATCGGTCTTCTGCGCGCCGGGTTTCACGAGGATCTTGCCCTGAAAGACGCCCGTGGCGCCGTTGCGCAGCACCTTCTTGAACACCTGCCGGCTCTCGCAGCGCAGCGCGTCATGGGTGACGAAGACCGTGTCGTCGTGGTGGAAATCCGCCCCGTCACCCAGACAGGCCCCCGCGACATGGGCCACGGCGTCGTCACCGGTCAGCTCCACGATCATTTCGTTCCGCGTCAGAACGCCGTTCATCGTAAGGCAGAAGGCCTTGAAAACGCTTTCCGATCCCAGCCGGGCAAAGGTCGCCGTAGCGGCCCGCCGCTCATGGTCGCGCCCCTGGGTCCGCACGAGATGCATCTGCGCCCCGTCCGCCACATCGACCTCCAGCCCTTTGGAGAACCGCGCGGCGGCCGGCCCGCTTTCAAGCAGAGTCAGGCAGGCGCCGGGCTCGACCTTCACACAATGGTGCAGGATCGCGTCGGAAGTCTCTGACTTGTGGACATATTTCAGATGCACAGGCCGCGATGGCCTGCCCGTCACCCGGATCACGACGCCGTCGGTCGCATAGGCCGTGTTGAACGCCGTGAGCGGACGCGCGACCTTCTCGTGGCCCCGCGCCTCCAGCACGCCGTAGACCTCGCGCGCCCAGTGGATATCGGTCGCCATGGCGTAGCTCAGCCGTGCGATCTCGATGCCCTCCATGGCGAGATCGGACGATGCAGCGGCGTCGAAGACACCGTCCACGAACACCAGACGCAGCGCGTCCACGTCATCGAAGACATCCGTCTCGTCCGTCTCCAGCACGGCCGCCGCGGGCGCCTCCGCCTGCATCAGGGTTGAGGGGTCGGTGAACTTCCAGTATTCGTCCCGCCGGTGCGGCAGGCCCATGTCGCGCAGCCGCGCCAGCGCCGCCTCACGGGCCTCCCGGCCCCAGGCGCCGCTTGCGGGCAGGCTCAGCCCGGCAAGCCGTGCCTCCGTGGCGTCGATCTTCTGCTGTCGGATCGCTGCCCGCGCCATCAGGCCACCTCGCTCAGGATGTCGGCATAGCCGTTCTTCTCGACCTCGAGCGCCAGCTCCGGCCCGCCGGTCTTCACGATCCGGCCGTCGGACATGATATGCACGAGGTCGGGCACGATATGGTCCAGAAGCCGTTGATAATGCGTGATGACCAGGAAACCGCGCCCTGCGTCGCGCAGCGCGTTGACGCCGTCCGACACCAGCCGCATCGCGTCGACGTCAAGGCCAGAGTCGGTCTCGTCGAGAATGCACATCTTGGGCTCGAGCACCGCCATCTGCAGGATCTCGTTCCGCTTCTTCTCGCCACCGGAGAAGCCCACGTTGACCGACCGCTTGAGCATGTCAGGCTCGATCTGCAGCTCCTTGGCCTTGGACCTCACCAGCTTCAGGAAGTCGGTGGCGGACATCTCCTCCTCGCCGCGCGCCACGCGCTGGGCGTTCACTGCCGTCCTGAGGAAGGTCATGTTGCCCACGCCGGGGATCTCCACCGGGTACTGGAACGCGAGGAACAGCCCCGCCGCGGCCCGCGCCTCGGGGTCCATGTCGAGCAGGTCCGCGCCTTCGAGCGTGGCGCTGCCGGCGGTCACTTCATAGCCGTCGCGGCCCGACAGGACATAGCTCAGCGTGGACTTTCCCGATCCGTTCGGCCCCATGATCGCATGGACCGAGCCCGCCTCGACCTCGAGGTCGACGCCCTTCAGGATCTGCTTGTCTTCTTCCTCAAGTTTTACTTCCAACCCTTTGATATTCAGCATCTTTATCTCCCGTCTGCAGTGCGCTCACCGCTTGCGTTGCATCAGCCCGATCACTTCGAGCAATTCATCGTTCCGGATCGCGCGGGGCGTGACCTCGAAGCGCGCCATGCGCCCCCGGTTCGCCACCCGGTCGGCAAAGGCCTCGACCACGTGGTATTCCTCGCGTGTGACGTAGTCGTCGAACAGCACAGTAACAGGGGCCTGCGACCGAAACAGGCAGGCCAGCAGGCATCCGACGCGGAATCGTCCGTCGATCAGCACGAGGTCCGGCTGTGGCATGTCCGTATCCCAGATTTCCAGCGGATACTTCACGAACTGGCCATAGCGCAGATGGTTCTGCGGCATCCCCCAGCGCGTTGTCGGGCCGATGTCCACATGGTGCAGCACAGGCCTGTAAGGCGCGGGATTGGCTCGAAACCAGCCCTGCATCTGGTCGACCCAGCCGGCATCGCTCTCGACCGCTGTCACCCGCTTCCCCAGCTCGGCTCCAATCACGGTCGAGCCGCCCGCACCATACTCAAGGATGACATCGGCCCGTGCATACATCTCGCACAGCCAGTCGGCCTCCCTCTCGGGAAGCGTCAGCCGCGGGCGCTGCCCCGGAGCAGGCCGGTGGAAAACGGGCATGCCATAGCCCTCGGCGTCGCCGGCTTCGGTCATCGAGACCGCACTCCCGCGATCCGGTCTGTCACGCCTCGGGTGGCTGGACGGGTCATGAAATGGTGTCCGCTCCGGGGTCGATTGCGGACTCCCCGGCGGTCAGGGCCTCGGCCATCCCCGGGGGAAGCCGATCCACATAACGGTCGACGACCGCACCGGATATCCTGCCGCGATCGGCCAGCAGATGCAGGCAATGGGCGCAGAGATCGGGGCTCTGCAGGGCCATGTCGGCCACAAGGGCCAGGCGGGCAAGTTCCACGTCCGAAACCGCCTCGTGGTCCTCGAGATTGCGGATATAGGCCGCGTCACCGTCGAGAAGCTGGCTCCAACCCGCCCGGGAGGTGATCCGTGCTCCCGCGCGCGAGGGCAGTCGCACCTGCTTGAACGCCAGGAACTTGTGGAGCACGAACCCCTGCCGGCGAAGCTCCTGATCCACGTCGGCAAACATCGGTTCGCCCTCGTACATCTGGTAGAACCGCACCTCGGGCACGACACAGACCGCCTTGGACAGCCGCTTCGCGCCGTGCCGCAGGATATCGAGCTCCGCGCCCTGAACATCCATTTTCAGAAGGTCGATGTCCGGCAGGCCCTCGACGTCGTCGAGCGCCGTCAGGGTCATCCGCACTTCCTCGACGGGGCGGTTGACCCAGAACCGCTTGCCGAGGAACTTCGCCGCAGGGGGGCGCAAGCGAAAGATGGAGCTCAACGATCCGATCTTGTGCAGATAGAACGTGGCCGGCCCGGGCGCCCCGACCGCCGAAGGGTACAGGGTGACGTCTTCACCGACCTCGGCCTGCAGCTTTTCCATCGCCTCGGGGTCAGGCTCGAAAGCCGAGAGCCGGCCCACGTCCATCTGCAGAAGCGGCTTGTAGAACGGGGCCGTCTTGCTCAGACGGGCGCCGATGTCGACGATGCGCAGCGGCCCATCGGTCTCCAGCCGCCTCATCAGCAAGCGTGCGCGCTCGCGTGAGTTGCGGTTCGGCTCATTCAGCGACTTCAACATGCAAAGCCCTCCGTAAGGCCCTGTGCAAACGAGATAGCGCCCGATCTGGTCCGTTCATTCACGAGGGGATGGGGCAGGTACTCCGATTTCGGGACCGGGACGCCGTGACAGCGAACCCCGGCGGTGCGCGCGTCGCAGATCCGCATCCGCCACGCTGGCATCGAAGGAAGCTGCAGAACGCCCGACCCGTCTGTCGTCACCGATCCGTCCGCCATCATCCCGACCTCTTGCAGGTTGCCAGCCAATTCGACCCGTGGCCGCTGGTGGCCGCCAGCCTTGCAGCGCTATAGCCGCGCGCCGCGCACCAATCGGCAAAGGCCGCCTCGTTGGCCGCGTCCACCTCGACGAAGAGCAACGGCCGATGCTCCGTCACGATGCGGTCAAGTCCGGAAAGTACTTTAATTTCCATGCCTTCGACGTCGATCTTGATAAGGTCGGGGGTCTCCCCGGCAAAGAGGTCGTCGCCCCGGACCACCCGCAGATCGCCTCCTTCGGGAAACATGCGCGTCGCCCCGAGATTGCGGTCGTGCCGCTTCATTCGCAGCCCGGTTGCGACCTCGTCTGACAGACCCACGCCGATCCGCGTCAGGTCGATCACGTCCCGCAGCCCGTTCACGACGACATTGGCCAGAAGCGGCGCCAGCGCCAGAGGGTTCGGCTCGGCCACAACCACGCGCGCCGCTCCGGCCCGCCGCGCGAACCAGATCGCATGGTTTCCGATGTTCGATCCGATATCAATTACATGCGCGCCGACCTTGAGCTGCCGCTTCAGCAAGACAAGCTGGCCCTCTTCGTAGAAGCGCCCCTGTCGCAACGCGGACTGGATCGGATCGCGCCGGTAGTTGAGACACCAGGTCAGCCCGCCCCAATGCACCAGGTCGAACGGGGGGAACGCCACCGGTTCCCCCGCCTCCAGCGCAGCCAGCGCCGCCCCGGCGTTGAAATACGACGCATCGGTCGTCTCCGGCCGGGGGAGCGTGACCTCGGTCATGCCGTCAGCCGACGGAGCCTTCGAGGCTGATCGCCACGAGCTGCTGTGCCTCCATGGCGAATTCCATCGGCAGCGCCTGCAGCACCTCCTTGGCGAAACCGTTGACGATGAGCGCCACCGCCTCCTCCTCGCCGATGCCCCGCGACAGGCAATAGAACATCTGGTCGTCGTCCACCTTCGACGTGGTCGCCTCGTGTTCCACCCGGCTCGAGTTGTTCTTCACCTCGATATAGGGAACCGTATGCGCGCCGCACTTGTCGCCGATCAGCAGGCTGTCGCACTGGGTGTAGTTGCGGCTGTGCTCGGCCTTCGGATGCATCGACACGAGCCCGCGATAGGTGTTCTGCGCGCGCCCGGCGCTGATCCCCTTCGAGACGATCCGGCTCTTGGTGCGCTTGCCCAGGTGCACCATCTTCGTGCCTGTATCAGCCTGCTGCATGTGGTTGGTGATGGCGATGGAATAGAACTCGCCCTGGCTGTCGTCGCCGCGCAGGATGCAGGACGGGTATTTCCATGTCACCGCCGATCCGGTCTCCACCTGCGTCCACATCACCTTGGCGCGGTCCTCGCGGCAATCCGCGCGCTTGGTGACGAAATTGTAGATGCCGCCGCGGCCCTGCTCGTCGCCCGGATACCAGTTCTGGACGGTGGAGTATTTCACCTCCGCATCCTCGAGAACCACGATCTCCACCACGGCGGCATGGAGCTGCGCCACATCGCGCTGCGGCGCCGTGCAGCCTTCGAGATAGGAGACATAGGCCGCGCGGTCGCAGATGATCAGCGTGCGCTCGAACTGGCCGGTGTTCTCGGCGTTGATGCGGAAATAGGTCGACAGCTCCATCGGGCAGCGCACGCCCGGCGGCACATATACGAAGGAGCCGTCCGAGAAGACCGCCGAATTGAGCGCGGCGTAGAAGTTGTCGCCCTGGGGCACGACGCTCCCGAGATATTTCTTTACCAGCTCCGGATGCTCGCGGATCGCCTCGGAGATGGAGCAGAAGATGACACCGGCCTTCTTCAGCTCCTTCTGGAAGGTGGTGCCCACGCTGACGCTGTCGAAGACAGCGTCCACCGCCACCTTGCGCTCGGAATTGTCCTCAGGCGTGGCAATTTCGCCCGCGCCCTCGACGCCCGCCAGGATCGCCTGCTCCTTGAGCGGGATGCCCAGCTTCTTGTAGGTCTCGAGCAGCTTCGGATCGACGTCATCGAGGGATTTCGGCTTGTTCTCGAAGGACTTCGGCCGCGCGTAGTAATACTGATCCTGAAAGTCGATCTCGGGATAGTCGACCATGGCCCATTCGGGCTCTTCCATCTTCAGCCAGCGGCGATAGGCCTGAAGACGCCAGTCGGTCATCCACTGGGGCTCCTCGTTCTTCGAGGAGATCAGCCGGACGATATCCTCGTTGAGCCCCTTCGGAGCGTAGTCCATCTCGATATCGGTGTTCCAGCCGTACTTGTACTTTCCGGCCAGCTTCGAGACCGCTTCCACGGTGTCCGCGTCGACACCTTCCTTGACGTCCTGCGGCGCAAGACCCTGCAGATTGTCCAGTACAGTCATCCGACGTCCTTCCTCGGTCAGGCCGCGCGGGCGCGGCGCTTGGCTCTCTGTGCGGTCCAGGCTTCGGCGAAGCGCAGGACCTCGTCTTCCGTCGTCGTGGGCCCGAGCGAGACCCTCAGGGCGCCGGCCGACTCCTCCGGGGCATATCCCATTGCGGCGAGCACCCGGTTCTCGCGGACCTTGCCGCTGGAGCAGGCGCTCCCCGCGCTGACGGCGAAACCGGCAAGGTCCATTGCCATCACCTGGGTTTCGCCCTTCCAGCCCGGTGTCACCATCAGGCTGGTGTTGGGCAGGCGACTGAGCCCTTTCCCGACAAAAATAGTCTCTGGGCTGAAATCAGCAATGGTCTTTTCTAGAATATTTCTAAGTTCGGCCACACGGTCCCAGACACCCTCGGCCAGATCGCGCAGCGCCGCCTCGGCTGCTGCCGCCATACCCGCGATTCCGATGATGTTTTCGGTGCCCGACCGGCGTCCCATCTCCTGCCCTCCGCCCTGCAGGAGCGCCCTCATGTCGAGCCCGTCCCGCACGATCAGCGCACCCACCCCCTTCGGACCGCCGAACTTGTGAGCCGACAGCACGGCGAAATCCGCCCCCAACCAGGCAAAGGAAAAGGGGATGCGCCCCACTCCCTGTGTCACATCGAGCAGCAACCGGTCCGCCCGCGCCTCGCGGCCGAAGGGCCATTGCCCCTCTACCCTCTCGGGCGGCGCCGTCACGATCCCGGTCTCCGAATTCGCGAGCCCCATCGCAAGCGTGTGCCCCGGCCCGCGCGGCCGCTCGATCGAGGCCGCGATCCGGGCGTGGGCCCACAGCGCGTCATGCGCAGTCCCGTCCACCAGAACGTCATGCTGCGCCGGCATGCGGCTGAGCACGGAGGCCGCCTCCGTCGCACCGGAGGTGAACACCACCTCGGCAGGCGCGCATCCCACCGCCTCGGCGACCGTCGCCCGCGCCCGCTCGACCAGCCCCCGCGCAGCCCGCCCCTCGGCATGAACCGAGCTCGGATTGCCCACGACATCCATGGCGCCGGCCATAGCTGCCCGCGCCTCCGGTCTCAGCGGCGCGGTGGCGTTCCAGTCGAGATACACCCGCCCGCTCATGCCGGTGCTCCCCGCAAACCGCTTGGCGCAGCGCCGGGAACCCGGGACCCGGTCCCGTCATTTTTCTGGCCGGAAGTATCCCGGGGGTCCGGGGGCGGAGCCCCCGGCGGGTCGGCTTGCAACGCAAGCCGAAAACCGGTCTCAAGTCGGCTCATCCACCACCTCGAAGAGCGAGGGAACCGCCGGACACGGAGCGAGCGAATTGCCCACCACGTCCGACAGCCGCGTCTGGTGCAGGAAGACATAGACATTGGCCGAGAGGCTCTCCCAGAGACGGTTCGTCAGCGATTGCGCCCGCGACCCCGACAGTCCGCCACTGGCGCCGGCCCCCTTGTGCATGGCGCTTACCGTCTCGTCGACCGCGCCCAGAATATCGGACACCCGGATCTCCGAGGCGGGTTTCGCCAGCCGGTACCCGCCACCCGGTCCCCTGACGCTTTCCACCAGACCTGCGCGCCTCAGCTTCACGAAAAGCTGCTCGAGATAGGGCAGCGACACGTCCTGCCGCTGTGCCACCGCGCCCAGAGAGGTCAGCGCGCCCGCGGGCTGGAGGGCGAGATCGACCAGAGCGACCATCGCGTAACGTCCCTTGGTGCTCAGTTTCATCCGGTCCTCCCTTCCCGATACGACCCGGGCACGACTGTCCCGCACTCCGCGGCCCGGCATTGACGGCGCCTGCCCGCATCGCTACCTCCCGGGCAGCCCCGAGCCCGGGACTCCACAGTTTAGAATTCTTCTAAGGTAATCGAGCGATTGCGTCAAGAATTGCCCGAGCGCCTGTCGAAGAGCCGAGGGACGAAAGAAGACAGACCATGCCCGAGGTGATCTTTCCCGGCCCCGAGGGCCGGCTCGAAGGCCGATATCATCCCCAGCCTGTCCGTGATGCGCCTATCGCGATCATCCTGCATCCGCATCCGCAGTTCGGCGGCACGATGAACAACCGCGTCGTCTACAACCTGCATTACGCGTTCCACAAGATCGGCTTCACCGTGCTGCGGTTCAACTTCCGCGGCGTGGGCCGGTCCCAGGGCGAATACGACCAGGGCGTGGGCGAACTCAGCGACGCCGCCTCCGCTCTCGACTACCTGCAGTCGATGAACCAGAATTCGAAACATTGCTGGGTGGCGGGGTTCTCCTTCGGCGCCTGGATCGGGATGCAGCTTCTGATGCGCCGGCCCGAGATCACCGGGTTCGTCTCGGTCTCGCCGCCCGCGAACATGTACGATTTCTCCTTCCTTGCCCCCTGCCCCTCGTCGGGCCTCGTGATCAACGGCACCGCCGACCGCGTGGCGCCGCCGCAGGACACGAAGACGCTGGTGGGCAAGCTCCATGAGCAGAAGGGCATCACCATCACCCACGAGGAGATCGGTGGCGCCGGGCATTTCTTCGAAGATCCGCACATGGAGACGATGATCGACAATGTCAGCGGCTATGTCCGCCGGCGTCTGACCGAAACCACGCGCTAGTTCCCGGCTGCGCCGAACGGGCGCAGCCTTGCCTTTGCCCGGCGCCCGGCCTGTTGCAGAACCTGCCACCTCGGCAGGGCCGGGGCTGACGATGGAGACGGATTGACATGGGCATCACCGAGGAACTGGCGGACAAGCTCGCCCGGGAGACGATCGAGGCGATGGAGCGGCTCGGCGACGACCGGCTCTATGTCGAGATCGCCAAGGCCATCGGCGCCTCCTCCCCGACGACCGAAGAGGCCTATCTCACCGCCGTGCGCGTGCGCCTCGCCGTGACCCGTGCGGAACGCCTGCTTGCAAGCAAGCTGGCCGAGGCAGACAGTCCAGCCCCGTCCACCCGCGATGACCGAGCCCTGTCATGACCGTCCCCGAGGAGGCCGACCTCTTTCTCGTTCCGCTTCTCGACAAAAGCCACGCCCTCGCTCAGGTCGCGGCCCCGCCGTCCGGGGATCATGCCGATATCCTGCTGACCCTGTCACGGGACACGGCCCCGCGCCGGATCGCGCGGGAGGAGATCGTGGCCGCCCTCCGCGTACCGGTCGCTCCCTTCGCAGAGGGTCACTGGCGCGTCATCGGCTACGACACGCTGCCCCGCCCCGGCATGTCCGCGCCGGACGAGGCCACGGAGCCGGCTCTGGTCGAAGCCTTTCTCAACGCCTGCCACGGTCTTTACCCTTGGGACGGCTTTCCCAGGCGCGACCTTTTCGACGACATGCTGGCACCCGGCGTCGAGCCGCCAAGCGCCCGCCGGATGACGTCGGAGTTCTGACAGCCGCCGGGCGGACCTTGCCGCGCGTTTCCTGCGTTGACCGGCATGGCCCATTACCCCCGACCCGGCGGCGGGCGGCGTCTCGCCCTCGCCATCGTTCAGGCAGCCGGATTCGCTCTGGCGATCTTCGCCGCGCTCGTCTTCCGGTCGAACCATTGCGCCATCGGGGCCGCTGGCATGGATTTCGCACTCTGGCCGCCGCACCGGTTCCAGCCCTCGGATCTGTCGGCCCTCGCGTTGCTCTTCGCGATCTTCCTCCTCTTCACCATTCCCACCGTCCACGCGGGCCCCGGTCCGCGCGCGCAACGGCTGAAACGCTCCTTCTTCGCCCTCTTCGCGGCGGGTCTCGCCATCGCCGTGGTGACAGGTCCGACACCGGTCTGCGGCACCGGGCTCACGCCGCTTGGCGCCGCCGCGGTGATCACCGCAATCGGCCTTGGCCTTCGCCTGTTGCTGGTGCAGCTTGCGGGCGATGACCGAAAGACTTGAGCGACACCTGGCGTTCCTCGTCGCCGCCGACCGGCTGAAGGCCGCGACCGGAGAGGCCGTGCTGATGGATGGCAGCCGCCGCGAGAACCTCGCGGAACGGGCCTGGCACCGCGCACTCTGGGCCTTGCTCTGTGCCGGTCCCGGGGATGGGGAGCCCGACCGGCTCATCGCGCTCTGCCTCGTCGCGGATCTCGCTTCCGAGACCATAGCCCTTCTGCCCCCTGATCAGGCCGAGGCACTCGACGCTCTCCGGCTCGAGGCCGCAGCCGCGGCCACCCCCGAGGCCCGAGCGCTCCGCCGCATCGCCCTCGCCCAGGGGGTGATGCAGGAGGTCGGCGCAGGCCCCCTCGCCCGACCCGACCTGGAGGCGCTGACGACGGCGCTCGATATCGGGCCTGCCGCCACGCTCGCGGACGATTGGCCCGAACTCCACACCCATCTCGCGGCGCTGCTCTCCGGTCGCGGCAGGCCCGCGCCCGCCCCCCTCGGCGCGCATCTCAGGTTCCTCGCCGAGGCGGACAGGCTGAAAACGGTCCTGCGCGGCACTACGATCTTCGACGGTACCCGGCGCGAAACCTCCGCCGAGCATTCCTGGCACCTCGCTCTCTTCGCCCTCACGCTGGGGGAGCACGCGATCGCCCCGCCGGACGCCGCGAGGGCCGCGCGGATGCTGCTCCTGCACGACCTCGTCGAGATCGACGCGGGCGACGCGCCCATCCACGGCAGCCATGATCCCGCGGCACAGGAAGAGTCCGAACGCCGCGCGGCCGAGAGGCTCTATGGCCTGCTTCCCGCGCCGCAGGGCCTCACGCTCCGCGCGATCTGGGACGAGTTCGAGGCCGCCGAAAGCGCGGATGCGATCTACGCCAAATCCATCGACCGCGTGCAGCCGGTGCTGGCCAATCTCGCCACCGGCGGCGGCACATGGACGGAATACGCGGTCACCCGCGCCCAGCTCGAACGCCGCGTGGGCGACAAGGTCCGGCGCGGGGCGCCGCCCCTCTGGGCAGCACTCGTCCCCCGCCTCGACGCCTGGTTCGGCGCGGCCTGAGCCGCGGCCCGTCAGGCCGCCTCGAAAGTCACCTTGCGTCTCAGGAACTGCGTCGCCCGGGCCGACACCTTCTTC
>Ga0008835_100765_pt1 | contig 23133 bp, 21 predicted proteins | sample HotLakConsoUCCRE_FD_62215 | JGI IMG/M metagenome (GOLD analysis project Ga0008835, IMG submission 62215) | Hypersaline microbial mat communities from Hot Lake, Washington, USA - Hot Lake Consortium UCC-RE (Hybrid Assembly) ... | reverse complement strand
GACCGCGCGAACGGAGATTGGACCGATGAAGATTCGCAACTCGCTCAAGAGCCTGCGCGACCGCCATCGCGACTGCCGTCTGGTGCGTCGCCGGGGCCGCGTCTACGTGATCAACAAGACCCAGAAGCGCTTCAAGGCGCGCCAGGGCTGAGATCAGCTCGACACAATGGATGCGATGCGGTGGTGCCTCGCTGCTGACGCAGCGCGGGCAATCGGTCGCACACAGATGTGAATTGACGACGCATGCCGGATGAGCGCATCATCCGGCATGCGTCTTTTTTCGTTGCCGTTCCTGATTGCGATTTTAGCGAGCGCCGTCATCGGCGCTGCGGTTGACTCGCGCGCGCAGGGCGCGACGGCGCCAGACCCGGCCATTCCCGTTCCGCACGGGGTGATCGGCGACGATACGCCCTCCTCCGCGCAGACGCTCGCATTCGGGGTGCGTGAAGCATTGACCATCAGGGAAGAGATTGCGCTGCGACAGCCCGCGCGCACGGACGAGCATCTCGATGGCTTGTTCGAGCGCCTGGCTGCGGCGGAGGATGCCACCGAATCACGCGGCGTCGTGCGCCTGATCAACCGGCAATGGCTGCGTTCGGGCTCGGATACGGCGGATCTGCTGATGACACGCGCCCGCGAGGCCGGGCGCGAGCACGATCATGCCCTCGCCGTCGAATTGTTCGACCGGATCATCACCATGGAGCCGGACTGGGCCGAGGCCTGGAACCGCCGCGCCGTCGCCTTCCACCGCCTCGGCGATCCGCTCGCCGCCATGGCCGATATCCACCGCGCGGTGACCCTCGAACCACGACATTTCGGCGCCTGGGCCGGCCTTGGCCATATCCTGCGCGAATCAGGTGACGAGGCTGCCGCGCTGGCCAGCTACGAACACGCGCTTTCCATCCACCCCCACATTCCCCGCCTGGAACCCATCGTGGAGAGGCTGCGCCGGGATCTCTACGGCATGGAGCTGTGAGGATTGCACCGGGCCGGTTTCACTGCGCGTTGGGGAAGAACAGCTGTTCACCGGCGACCGTGTAACCCGCGATCACCTCCTGCCCCGCCTGCGAGACCACCCAGTCGATGAAGGCCTGACCCTGTTCGGCCTTGACATGCGGATGGCGTTCGGGATCGACGAGAATGATGCCGTAGGGGTTGAAAAGCACCGGATCACCCTCAAAGACGATCTCCAGCGATCCGCGATTGGCGAAGGAGAGCCAGGTGGCGCGATCGGTCAGGGCGTAGGCGGGCACCTGGGCGGCGGTGTTCAGGGTCGCGCCCATGCCGGAGCCGGTGGAGAGATACCATTGCCCTTCCGGCGCGACACCGGCGGCCCCCCACAATTTCATCTCCGCCACATGCGTGCCGCTGTCGTCACCACGCGAGGCAAAAGGTGCCTCGGCCTCAGCGATCGCAGCCATGGCCGAAGCCGCATCATCGGCACCCTCCAGCCCGGCGGGATCCGCGCCCGGACCGACGATGACGAAGTCGTTATACATCACGTCGAGGCGCTCCACGCCGAAACCGTCGGCAACGAAGGCCTCCTCGAGCTCACGGGCATGGACGAAGACGACATCCGCGTCGCCCCGACGCCCGGTCTCAAGCGCCTGCCCGGTGCCTTGTGCGACGACACGGACCTCGATCCCGGTCTCTTCCTGGAAAAGCGGCAGGATATGATCGAACAGGCCGGAATTCTCGGTCGAGGTGGTCGAGGCCACGGTGATGAAGTCCTGGGCCTGTGCGGGGGTGGCGAGCGGCAGCGCCACCAGCATGGCAATGCCGGATGCAAGGCCCGTCACGGAGCCCAGAAGCAGAGTGCGTCGGTTGGTCGTCATTGTTTCCTCCAGATTGCTCTTACCAGATCAGGTCGCCCGCCAGGAAAGCGCGCGCTTCCGGGGCTTTGGGCCCCTCGAAGAAAATGTCGGCCGGGCCGTGCTCGATCAGGCGGCCCCGATGCAGGAAGGCGATGTCCTGGGCAAGGCGCCGCGCCTGGCCGAGATTGTGGGTGCTCATCACGATGGTGATGCCCTCCGCCGAGAAGCTTTCGATCATCGCCTCGATGGTGCGGGTGGCCGAGGGGTCGAGCGCCGAGGTCGGCTCGTCGAGAAACAGGATCTGCGGGCGCATGGTCCAGGCACGGGCGAGGGCGAGCCGCTGCTGCTCGCCCCCGGAGAGCAAGCGCGCGGGGCGGTCGGCGAGGGCGGCGAGCCCGAAGCGCTCCAGCGTCTGCGTGACGATCTCCCGGCAGGCGGCGCGGCCCATGCCACGCAGCCGCAGGGGATAGGCGAGATTGGCCGCGACCGAGCGCCGGAGCAGCACGGGGCGCTGGAACACCATCGCCTGGGCCTGCGGGCGCGCCTCGCCATTCGCCCAGATCCGCCTTCCGGATGTCGGCTTGATCAGGCCATGGCAGAGCCGCAGCAACAGGCTTTTGCCGGCGCCGTTTGCGCCCATCAAGATCAGGCGCCGCCCGGCGGGAATGGCGAGCGAAATTTCCTCCAGCAGTGCCGCCCCGGCCACGGCATAGCCGGCCTGTACAAGCTGCAATGGCAGGATCGGGGGATGCAGATCGCCTTCGCGCTTCATCCGAGCCTCCCCTTCGCCCATTGGCCGGCGCCCCAGGCGAGCGCGTTCAGGCTCAGCGTCAGCGTGAGCAGGATGATGCCGAGCGCCACGGCGAGGCCGAGATCGCCGCGCGACGTTTCCAGCGTGATCGCCGTCGTCATGGTGCGGGTATGGCCGGCAATGTTGCCGCCCACGATCAGGACCGCCCCGACTTCCGCGCTCGCCCGCCCGAATCCCGCAAGCACTCCGGTCAGGAGGCTGACGCGGCCATCCCAGAGCAGTGTCGGCACCGCCCGCAGGCGGTTCGCGCCCAGCGAGCGCAGCTGCTCGCGATACTCCCCCCACAGATCCTCGACGACCGAGCGGGTCAGCGAGATCACGATCGGCAGGATCAGGAGGGTCTGGGCGATGATCATCGCGGTGGGGGTGAACAGAAGCGCGAGCGATCCGAGTGGCCCCGAGCGCGAGAGCAGAAGATAGACGACGAGGCCCGCGACCACCGGCGGCAGCCCCATCAGCGCATTGAACAGGATGATCGCCAGCGATCGCCCCGGAAATCGCGCCAGTGCCAGCCCGGCGCCGAGCGGCAATCCGATCAGACAGGCAATCAGCACGGCGGTGAACGTCACGCGCAGAGACAGCCCGATGATCTGTATCAGGGCCGGATCGCCGGAGGTGATCAGTGTAAACGCTGTCGCGAAAGGGCCGCTCAATCGGGAAGTCCTGCATTGGATCTTGAAATCAGAACAAAAAACAGATTAGATGGCAACAATGTAATTGATGCAGGATATTGCGCGATTATGCAGCCCGTATCGCCTGCTGAAAGCTCCGGATCGAAACCAATTCTCCCGTCATCGCTGATGACGACGACGGAGGTGGCCGATTACCTGCGTGTCAAGGAGCGCACGATCTACGAGATGGTCTCGCGCCGAACGATCCCGTTCACGCGCGCTACCGGCAAGCTTCTCTTCCCCAAACGGCTCGTCGATGCCTGGCTCGAAGCGCAGACGGAACTGCCGCAAACCGGCATCGCCCCGCCTCCGCCGATCTATGCGGGCTCGAACGATCCGCTGCTCGAATGGGCCCTGCGGCAATCGGGATCGGGGCTCGCGGTGCGTGTCGCCGGCTCGACGCAGGGGCTGGAGGAACTCGCAAGCGGGCGCGCCGTCCTCGCGGGCTGTCATCTGATGGATCCCGAGAGCGGCACCTGGAACCTGCCGGCGGTGCGCGCGCATCTGCCGGGTGGCGCGCATGTGGTGATCCACTGGGCAAGGCGCGTGCAGGGGCTGATCACCGCGCCGGACAATCCCCTGGCCATCACCGGCATCGCCGATGCGGCGAAGCGCGGACTGCGTTTCGCCATCCGCAGCGAAGGCGCCGGTTCACAGCGCCTTCTGGACCTGCTCCTGACCCGGGACGGCCTGTCGGAGAGCGACCTCAACATTGCCGACCGACCGGTCGAGACCCATGCAGACCTCGCCGCCCTCATCGCCACGGGCGAGGCCGATTGCGGGCTCGGACTCGCGGCCACTGCCGGACAACTCGGATTCATCCCCGTCATCACGGACGAGAGCTTCGATCTCGTCATGGCGCGCCGGGACTATTTCGAGCCGCCCGTACAAGCCCTGCTCGCCTTCGCCCGCAGCGAAGGGTTGATGCGCCGCGCCGCGTATCTCGGCGGCTACGATCTCTCGGACCATGGCAAAGTGCGGTGGAACGGCTGAAGGGGCGAGTTGCGGACGGGGCACGCCCGGAAGCCGGTTCGGGGCGGCACGCGGTCACGGGCGATCATGACGCTTGGACCGTTCAGACATAAGCGGCGCCGTCGAGACGAGCGATCACCGTCAACACCGCGATGCTGCGGCGTTGCCTGATCAGATCGGCCGGACGCGCCATGTCCAGCTGCGGATGCGGTGCATGGAGCCAGTGGCGCACTTCATCCGGGATGTAACAGGCCCCGAGCCGTTCCACCACATGACGCAGATCCCCGAGAATCAGCGCCTGGCGGCAGCGGCTTGAGCCTGCCACTCTTCCAGCCGGCGAGAGCGGCTATCGGCCCATCGGCGATAACAGCGATGTCCTCCTCCGTCAGACCACCATTCTGCGTGAGCGATCTGATCGAGATCTGATCCCCATCCACCCTCACCCATCGTTCTCGACGCCCTTGACCACCGCCTTCGGCGCTTCCGGGCGCGGGCCCTTCGGGGCGGGGACGCTGGCGAGCAGGAGGGCGCCGGCGGTCCAGATGAGGACGATGGTGGCCATGCCGGCGCGCTGGCTGTCGAAGAGCGTCGTGGCAGTGGCGTAGAGCACCGGGCCGAGGAAGGAGATCGACTTGCCGGCAAGGGCATAGAGGCCGAACATTTCGGATTCCATCGCTTGCGGCGTCAGCCGCGCCATCATCGAGCGCCCCGCCGCCTGGGCCGGGCCGACGAAGATGCCGAGCCCGAGTGCGAGCACGATGAAGGTGGTGATGTCATCGACCATCAGGATCGTCACGCCCAGTCCGATCAGGCCGGCAAGCGCGATCAGGATCGTTGCCTTCGGTCCGATCCGGTCATCGATGAAGGCGAAGCTCGCGGCACCAAGCGCCGCCGTGACATTGAGACCGATGGCGAAGATCAGGATCTGGTCCAAGCTCATCCCGAACGTGCCCGCCGCATAGAGCCCGCCCACGGCAAACAGCGTCGACAGGCCGTCGCGATACAGCGCCGAGGCGATCAGGAAGCGCACGAGATACCCCTGATGGCGGATCTGCTTCAGCGTGTTCCACAAGACCGCAAGGCCTCTGGAGACATGTTCGCGCCAGGGCGCCGGACTGGCCTTCGTATCAGGCGTGAGGAAGAACAGGGGCAGCGAGAAGACGAAGAACCAGGCCGCCACGACCAGCACCGTGGCACGCACGTTCTGCGCGTCATCCGTACCCACCAGCCCGAAGAAGGGTTCCTCGGCCTGAACCAGCAGGACGAGACAAAGTGCCAGCGCACCGAGCCCGCCCATATAGCCCATGCCCCAGCCCCAGCCGCTGATCCGCCCGGTCATGTCCGGCGGCGCGATCGTCGGCAGCATGGAATTGTAGAACACCGTGCCGAGCTCGAAGGTAATCGAGGCGACGATCATCAATGCAAGCGCGTAGATCACGAAGGACGCGTCGGGCCGCGCGAAATACAACAGCGCCGTCGCGATCACGGTGATCATCATGAAGCTGAACAGCCACGGCTTGCGCCGCCCGCCGCGATCGGCAATCGATCCGAGAATCGGGCTCAGGATCGCCACGGTCAGGCCCGCAGCACCGAGCGCATAGCCCCACAGGGCCGCGCCGGCGGTCTCGTCGCCATAGATGCCGCGGGCGAAATAGACCGAGAAGATGAAGGTACCGATCACCGTGTTGAAGGCGGAATTCGCCCAGTCATACAGGCACCAGGCGCCGAGGCCGAGGCGGCGACGGGCCGGGCTGAGCGATTCCACTGATGCTTGCTGCTGGTTCACACCACCCCCCGTTTCACACGGGCGATTCGCCCCGATTTCGCAGCCTAACCCGATTCAGGCGAAACCGCACCGCCGGCCTTGGCCCTCCACACGGTTTGCACCAGGCCGCCCCCACGCTATGATCAGGTTCAGGGGACAGGCCGGCATCTCGAAGAGTCGGCGGGAGGATGCGCGTGAGCGAAGAACACCACCATCACGACCATGATCACGACCATGGCAGCGTACTCTCGCCCATGGATCTGCGCGTGCGCGCGCTCGAATCGATCCTCGTCGAGAAGGGTTATGTCGATCCCGCCGCGATCGACGCGCTGGTGGAGATGTATGAAATCCACGTCGGCCCGCGCAACGGCGCGCAGGTGGTGGCGCGGGCCTGGGCCGATCCCGATTTCCGCGACTGGCTGAAACGCGACGCGACGGCGGCGATCGCAGCGATGGGTTTCGAGGGCCGCCAGGGCGAGCATATGGTCGCGGTCGAAAACACGTCCGAAGAGCACAATCTCGTCGTCTGCACCCTGTGTTCCTGTTATCCCTGGCCCGTGCTCGGCCTGCCGCCGAGCTGGTACAAATCCGCGCCCTACCGCTCGCGCGCGGTAATTGATCCGCGCGGCGTGCTGGCAGAATTCGGCGTCAGCCTGCCCGGGACGACGCGCATCCGGGTCTGGGATTCCACCGCCGAGATGCGCTACCTCGTCATCCCGATGCGCCCGGAAGGGACGCAGGGCTGGTCGCAGGAGGAACTCGCCGATCTCGTCACCCGCGATTCGATGATCGGCACCGGCCTCGCCCGCGATCCGGCGAGTCTCGCCAACGGGGAGAATGCCGCATGAACGGCGCGCAGGATATGGGCGGCATGCACGGTTTCGGCCCCGTGCAGATCGAGGCGGGTGAAATCCCGTTCCATCACGACTGGGAAAGGCGCGCCTTCGGCATCACCATCGCCATGGGAGCCAGCGGCGCCTGGAATCTCGACATGAGCCGGCATGCCCGCGAAACCCTGCCGCCGGCGGATTACTTGGCGTCGCGCTATTTCGAGATCTGGACCAAGGGCGTCGAGCGGCTGGTCACGCGGCTCGGGCTGGTCAGCGAAGCCGAACTCGCCGCCGGTGCGGCCCTCGAGGCACCCGTCCCGGTCAGGCGCGTCCTGCGCGGGGGCGATGTCGAAGCCGCCATGAAGCGCGGTGGGCCGACGGAGCGCGAGCCGGCGCATCCCGCGCGATTCAAGCAGGGCGACAGCGTCCTCACCCGGGTGATGAACCCCGCCGGCCATACCCGCCTGCCCCGCTATGCACGCGGCAAACGCGGCGTCATCGCCATGGTGCATGGCGTGCACGTCTTTCCCGACACCCATGCCCACGGCCAGGGCGAGGAGCCGCAATGGCTCTACAATGTCCGCTTTACGGGGCGTGAGCTCTGGGGCGAGGAAGCCGATCCGACGCTGATCGTCGGGATCGATGCCTGGGAGAGCTATCTTGAACCTGCCTGACGCGCTCGACGCCACCACCCACGCCGCGCAGGTGCCGATCCCGCGTTGCGCCGACGGCCCGGTCTTTGCCGCGCCCTGGGAAGCACAGGCCTTCGCCATGACCCTGCGGCTGCACGAGCAGGGCGCCTTCAGCTGGAAAGAGTGGGCGCAGACGCTTTCAGCCGTCATCCGCGAGGCGCAGGCCGGAGGCGATCCCGATGACGGCGCAACCTATTACACGCATTGGCTCACCGCACTGGAGCGCATCATCGCGCAAAAGCAGCTCGTCGCGCGCGACCAGCTCGAAACCCGTCGCGCCGCCCTCGACCGCGCCGCGCGCGCCACGCCGCATGGTGAGCCGATCCGTCTGGAGAACGATCCGGAATTCCAGGCCTGAAGCGCCGGATCAGGCGACGCGTCGGTCCGCCTGATCGTTCAATGCCGTTCCGGGCCAGCCGTCTTCCGGCAATTCCACCTCGGGAAAGGCGATGATCTTCTCACGCAGGGCCACATGGCGCATCAGACGCCGCGCCGTCAGCGTGTCGATGGCATCGAAGACCTCGTAGACCTCGTTCGGGGCCTCCTGGCCCACACCGGCCTCGCTGCGGATCTGCCAGAACGGCTTCAGGGTGCCCCATTCGAAGCCGATCGCCTTCACCAGCATGGCTGCCGGGTAGAGCGAATCGGCAACGATCAGCCGTTGCACATATTCAGGGGGAATCGCACTGAGAATGGCCAGCCCGGCAATGGCATCCTCATACTGGCGGCGGCGCAACCAACGCTCCAGATCCGCCTGCTCAACCGATCGCTGGAGCGCGCGCATCGCCACGTAATCGAAGGAAGCGGCCATCATCGCGCGCGAGAAGCGCGTCGGTCCTCCGTCACCCATGGCCGCGGACACGATGGCGACCAGCATCTCGCCCGGCAGCGCGGCATCGCCGTATTCCGCATCGAATTCCTCGCAGACGAGGGCGCCGTCGAGGCTGAGCAGCATGTCGAACTGCGCCGGCGGCATGTCCGGTCGCGAGCAGACCACGCTGCGCAGGATCGCATTGGCCCGCGCCCGCTCGGACAGGATATCGAAACCCTCCTCACTGAAACGCGCGCTGCGGTTGACGGAGAGAGCCAGGACCGTCTCGTCATCGCCCCGTCGCGCGATTGGGGTCGTGACCCGCTCGCCGATTTCGCCACGCCCGGCAAGAGCCTTCAAGTGCTTCTGCCCCCGTTGCTGCGCGACCGTTTCAAGCAACCGTTCCTTGATGCGCAGCGCACTGTTGAGCAACGGCTCGGCCACGCCCGGATCCTCATCCTGGACGAGCTTGTCGACAATGCCTTCCGGCGCGCGCGGATACATGGCCAGTGTCATGGCGAGATCGCGCTTCGTGGCCGCATCGATCCCGTCACTGAGATTCAGGAAAAGATGATCAAACATCGCCGCCCGATCATCGGGGAGCCGCCGGGCCTTGGCTTCGTAGAGCGCGCGCAGGCGCTCGACCACTTCGGACTTGTCCACGTGGACGGCGACATCCTCGCCCCCTTTCGCGTCCGCCTTCTTGGCCTGCTCGATCTGCTGGACGAGCTGATAGATTTCCTGGAGCATGACGTCTGAACCTCGATCGCGACAAGACGGGTGTTTCAGGCCGCGCGGCTGACCTGTGCGGCTTCTTCACGTTTTATGTCCCGTTCGGCAGCGAGGGCATTGACGAGATAGGGTCGCCAAAGGCCGAGCGCCCCGTGCAGGGTCCGGTTGACGTCGATCGCATCAAAGGGCTGGATCATCACATCCTTGATGCCGAACACCTCGAAGGCCCGGTGGGTTTCGTCCACTTCCCGATCCATCAGCACGACGGAAATCCTGTCTTCGGTGCGGCTGAGAAGCTGGCAGGCAGCCTCGAGGGCCGGCATGTCTGACAGGGCATGGCTGACAAAGGCCACCTCGAAATCCTGCTGGCGTGTGTGCCGGATCGCCCTGCGCCCCGTCTCGGCATCGATCGGCTGCAGCCGGAACTGGCTGCGATCCAGCACGTTGCGCAAAATGCCGCGGGTGCGCACGGACGGATCGACGATCAGCGCCTGCCGCGTCCGGCGGATTTGCTGGAAGGTCTCCAGAAGCTGCGTCACCGCATGATCGCGATAGGGCTTCATCAGAACTTCGTAGGCCTGCAACTGCAGCGCGATCATCGTCCAGTTCTTGCGCAGCCCCTCACTGACGAGCACGAGCCGGGTGCCGTTTTGTGCATGCATCAGGGAGATCACGCTCTTGAGCTTGGCGACGTCGGTATAAGGCAGCACCATGTCGAGGAAGAGCATGTCGAAAGTTTCTTCCTGCAGGACCTTGAAGAGCGCACGGCCCGTATCGGCAAAGCGCAGCCTGACATCCGGTCGCGCGCCGGAAATGATCCCGGCGAGCTGCTGGCGCGATTCGATATCGGCATCCGCGATCAGGATTTTCATCTGTTGCATGGCCGCCTCCTTACGCAACGTTATGGCGGCAATTCGTTGAGAATGATTTTATTGATCTGTCGATTCTTGCCGCTCAATGCCATCTTTTTCGAGAAACATCCTGCAGTAACATTGCGTTAGCCATGCCTTCGAGCGACGCGCCATGGACTGGACCGGGGACACACGGGATGCCAATCTCCATGCTTGGGTCGGGATGCGGAAGGCGTGAGCGATGGTGGTCGTGTACGGCGAAGCGCTGGTGGATCTGCTGGTGGATCTCGGGTCGGATTCCGGCGCGCCTCCCGCAGCGATGCCGGTCCCCGGCGGTTGCGGGCTCAATCTCGCCATCGGCCTGGCGCGGCTGCACTGCCCGACCCGTTTCATCGGCGGGCTCTCACGTGACGCATTCGGGCAATTCCTGGCGCGCCGAATGGCTGCTGAGGGCGTCGTGCTTTCGGCACGCATCGCGAGCGCTCGTCCCACCCGCCTCGTCACGGTCACGCGCGGGCCCGCAGGCGAGCCGGAATACGGTTTCTACGGCGTCGAGACCGCCGATCTCGCGCCGCCCGGCCCGCAGGAACCGGATTCCGGGGCCTGTATCCTCGCCTTCTGTTCCTACCCGAGCCTGTTTCCGTCCGGGCTCGCGGCCTGTCTGGCGCGCGCGCAGGCGAACTCTCAGCTTCTGACCAGTTTCGACCCCAATATCCGCCTCACCCTGAATCCCGATACGGCCGGCTGGCGGCAGGGCTGCGAGGCGATGACGGGGGCCTGCCATATCGTCAAGGCCAGCATGGCGGATCTGCAGGCGCTGTGGGGTGAGGATTGCGATGCGCAGAGCTGGGCGGGGCATCTGCTCGCAGCGGCAGCGCAGCAGCGCCCCCTGATGATCATCCTGACGGATGGTGCGCGTGGCGCACGGCTGTTCACCGCACGCGGCATGATCGAGGCACCGGCACCCAAGGTCGATGTGGTCGATACGGTGGGCGCTGGCGATGCCTTTCATGCGGCCTTTCTGGCCGGACTCACCATGCGGGGGCTCGATGCTGCGGATGCCCTCGCGGGATGCGCTCTGCAGGATCTGCAACCCGTTCTCGCCCGGGCCGTCCGCGCGGGCTCCCTCACCTGCACCCGCCCTGGCGCCGATCCGCCGGACATGGCTGAGCTCGATGCCGGAATGCCGTCATGACACGAAACCCGTCCGCCCTGCCTGATCGCGCCTGGTGGCGCCATGGGGTCATCTATCAGATCTATCCGCGCTCCTTCGCCGATTCCCGCAGCGACGGCGTGGGCGATCTGCGCGGCATCGCGGAACATCTCGATCATGTCGTCGATCTGGGCGCGGACGCGATCTGGATCTCCCCGTTCTTCGTCTCGCCGATGGCGGATTTCGGCTACGATGTCGCCGATTATCGTGATGTCGATCCGCTCTTCGGCAGGCTTGTCGATTTCGATCATCTCGTCACCCGGGCCCATGCGCGCGGCTTGCGCGTGATCATCGATCTGGTGCTCTCCCACAGCTCCGATCGCCATCCCTGGTTCGTGGAAAGCAGGCGGAACCGGGACAATCCGCGCGCGGAGTGGTATGTCTGGGCCGATCCGAAACCGGACGGGACACCGCCCAACAACTGGCTGTCCATCTTCGGCGGCCCGGCCTGGCAATGGCATGCGGGGCGCCGACAATATTACCTGCACAACTTCCTCGCCTCGCAGCCGGATCTCAATTTCCACAATCCGCAGGTCCGCGCGGAAATGCTGGCGATCATGCGCTTCTGGCTCGATCGGGGCGTCGACGGGTTTCGCCTCGACGTGGTGAACTTCTATTTCCATGACACGCAGCTGCGCGACAATCCGGTTCGCGACCCGCAACACCCCATGGCGGGTGTGACCCGCACCAACCCCTATGCCTGGCAGGATCCGGTCCGCTCCCAGACGCATCCCGCGAATCTGGCCTTTCTCGAAGAGATGCGCGCCCTTGCCGATCGCCACAATGCAGTGCTGATCGGCGAGATCGGCCCCGATTCCGATGCGGGCGCGACCATGGCCGCCTACACGGCGCCTGACCGGCGGCTGCACATGGCCTACTCCTTCGCGCTCCTGAGCGCGCCCTTCACACCGGCGGCGATCCGGGCGGTGGTGCAGGAGGCGCGGGACGGGGAGAGCCATTCCTGCTGGGCGCTGGCCAATCACGATGTAGTGCGCACACGCACGCGCTTCGACCTCGAAGCCGATCCGGATGCGGGCGCCCTCCTGACGACGGCGCTGGTGACCAGCCTCGCCGCACCCGCCTGTCTCTACCAGGGGGAGGAGCTCGGCCTGCCGGAGGCGGAGATCCCGTATGACGCCATGCGCGACCCGTACGGTATCCGCTTCTGGCCCGACCAGCCCGGTCGTGACGGCTGTCGCACGCCGATGCCCTGGCGGGCCGACGCGCCCCATGCCGGATTCAGCTTGGGTGATCCCTGGCTGCCCATACCCGATTCGCATCTCCTGCGGTCGGTGGAGAGCCAGAAGGCCGATCCCGATTCCGGATTGTCGCGAATCAGGCGCTTCCTGCGCTGGCGGGCGCATGAACCCTTGCTGTGCGAAGGCGGGCTGCGTTTTCGCGATGCGCCCGCGCCGTTTCTCGCCATCCAGCGCGAGAACGGGCCCGATGCCGACGGCGCAAGGCTTCTGGGGCTGTTTCATCTCGGCGCGGCGCCGCAAAGGCTCACGCCCGGCATGGTCGGCCTCGAGCGATGGGGAGAACCCGTCGCAGACGCCATGTCCAACGCCGTCATCGAGGGGGATGCGCTGGTATTCGGGCCGTTCGGTGTCGCGTTCCTGCGTCTGTGAAGGTGTCCGGCCGCGGCGTCAGCCGGACGCGAAACGCCGGGCGACGGCGGCGAGCCGTGCGGGATTGCCGCCCATCGGCGAGACCGTCAGGGCGATGCGTGACGCCCTGGTACCCGGGGAATCCTTCGCCAGATTCTGGCGCACCAGCCCGGCCAGCGCCCCGGAAGGCGAGAGATCGATATAGACCGCCCCGGTTTCCCGGGCATAACGCGCCTGGGCGCAGGCAACCGCCGCCGGGACGTTCATCGGTTCGCGCACGATACGCCACAACAACTCCGGCACCTGCGGATCGATCAGGCCCCCCAGGCAACTCGACAGGCAGGGTCGGTCAGGCGTCCGCACCCTGATCTCGGCGAACATGGCCCGGCAGGCATCAGCCGATGGCTCGATCAGCGCCGTATGGAAACCATAGGGCACCGGCAGAATCTGTGCGGGCACGCCCAGAGCGCCAAGGCGGTCCATGACCGCATCGCGCTGCCCCTCCTCGACCGCAAGAACGCTGTTTTGCGGCGATCCGGTTCCCGCAAGGCGGGTCGCACCAGCAAGCACGGCGTCCTTCTCCCGGATCTCCGCTCCGGCCAGCACGGAGACCAGCCGGGCCGGGGGGCAGAGTCCGTCCAGCATGGCGGGCTGGCGGGCAATCCGGGTGAGCGCCTCCTCGTAACCGAGCGCACCGGTGAGAGCCATGGCGACGAATTCGCCGAGCGAGACACCGAGCATGAGATCGGGATGGAGCCCGCGCGCCATCAATGCCTTCGCGGAGGCATATTGCACCATGAACAGCGCCGGATGCGTCGCCTCCAACCGCTCGAACAGCGCGCCCGGCGCATGATCCGGATCATGGATCTCAGCCAGGACCGAGAAACCGAAGCGCTCCCGCACCAGCGCCTCGCCCTCCTCCATCCAATGGCGGAAGACGGCATCCTCCACCATCAGGTCGCGCGCCATGTGCCGGTATTGCGCACCCTGCCCGGAGAAACAGAAGATCACGGGTCGCCCTGTCATGCGAAAGGCGCGGCCTCTTGCTGCGGGGCGTATGACAGGCGATCCCTCACGCCACCGCCTTCAGAGTCTCGCGGGCGATGATCAGGCGCTGGATCTCGGAGGTGCCCTCGTAGATCCGGGTGATGCGCGCATCGCGGGCATAGCGCTCCACCGGATAATCGGCACAATAGCCGGCCCCGCCGAAGAGCTGGATGGCTGTATCCGTGCAGCGATGCGCGGCTTCGGAGGCGAAGAGCTTGGCCATCGCGGCCTCCTTGGCGAAGGGTTCGCCGCGATCCTTGCGCGCCGCCGCATTGAGGATGAGCAGCCGCGAGGCTTCCAGATCGACCTCGCGATCCGCGATCATCCATTGCGGGCCCTGCATCTCGGCAATGGCCTGGCCGAACTGCCGGCGCTCCTTCACATAGGCCTTGGCCGCATCCATCGCGGCGCGGGCAATGCCGAGCGAGAGCGCCGCCACACCGATACGCCCGCCGGCAAGCTCGGCCACCGCCACACGAAACCCGTCATTCTCCGCGCCCATGATATTCTCGGCGGGGATACGGCAATCATCGAGATGCACCACATTGGTGGGCGAGCCGTGCTGGCCCATCTTCTTCTCCGCCTTGCCGATGACGAGACCGGGTGTATCCGCCTCGACGAGGAAGCAGGAAATGCCCTTGCCCGGGCGCGCTTCCGGATCGGTCACGGCCCAGACGACGAAGAGCCCGGCATATTCGGCGGAGGAGATATAAAGCTTCTCCCCGTCAAGCCGCCAGCCATTGCCCTCGCGACGCGCGCGCGTCTTCATGCGGGACGGATCGGAGCCGGCACCGCTCTCGGTGAGGCAGAACGAACCCGCCTTGTAAGTGCCGTCGGCGAGGCGCGGCAGATAGGCGCTCTTCTGCGCGGGCGAGCCCACTGCCTGGATCACCTCCCCCACCATGTTCGTCACCGAGGTCGAGACCGCCGTTGAAGCGCAGGCATGGCCAAGCTCCTCGATGGCGAGTGCGAAAGCGACCGTCCCGGCTTCGCTTCCCCCATACTCAGCCTTGACGTTGAGCGCGGCGAAGCCGTTTTCGGCGAGCGTCCCGAGATTGGCCAGCAACGCCTCACGGCCCTCGCCGCGATCAAGCGATTCTGCCGCCGGCGCCAGCCGCTCCCTGGCGATGCGCCGTGCCGCATCGCGGATCATGATTTCTTCTTCCGACAGTGCGAAATTCATCGTCGCGCGTCCTCGTTCTCTCCAGGCATGTTCTTGCTCGCATCTGAACCCGGATAGCGGGTGGAGACAAGGGGGCGCGGCGCTGCAAGCGCTGTTCTGCGCGAAAGCGGTTCCTTCGCGGTGGAACATGCTCTAAATACCCCAATTCGCAATGATCGGACCCGTCCATGTCCCATAACAGTTTCGGCCATCTGTTTCGTGTCACCACCTTCGGCGAGAGCCACGGGCCCGCCCTCGGCTGCGTGGTGGATGGCTGTCCGCCGCAGATACCGCTCACCGTGGAAGAGATCCAGGCCGAGCTCGACCGGCGGCGGCCGGGCCAGTCGCGCTTCACCACGCAACGGCGCGAGCCGGATCAGGTGCGCATTCTCTCCGGCGTGTTCCAGGACGAGCGCATGCCGCAGCAGGTGACAACAGGGACGCCGATCGCGCTGATGATCGAGAATGTCGATCAGCGCTCGAAGGATTACTCCGATATCCGCGACAAGTACCGTCCGGGCCACGCGGACTACCCCTATGATATCAAGTATGGCGTGCGCGATTATCGCGGCGGCGGGCGCTCCTCGGCGCGCGAGACGGCGGCGCGGGTCGCCGCCGGCGCCATCGCCCGCAAGGTCGTGCCGGGCCTGCGCGTGCGCGGCGCGCTGGTGCAGATGGGCCCGCATGCGATCGATCGCGGCAACTGGGACTGGGACGAGATCGCGCGCAACCCGTTCTTCTGCCCCGATGCGCAAGCCGCCGCATTCTACGCCGATTATCTCGACGGCATCCGCAAAGCCGGCTCCTCGGTCGGAGCCGTCATCGAGGTCGTGGCCGAGGGCGTGCCGCCGGGTCTGGGTGCGCCGGTCTATGGCAAGCTCGATACCGAGATCGCCGCGGCGCTGATGTCGATCAATGCGGTCAAGGGCGTCGAGATCGGCGCAGGCTTTGCCGCAGCCGCTTTGACCGGCGAGGAAAACGCGGATGAAATGCGCCCCGGCAACGGGGACGCGCCGACCTTCACCAGCAACCAGGCCGGCGGTATTCTCGGCGGGATTTCCACCGGCCAGCCGGTGGTGGCGCGTTTTGCGGTCAAGCCGACCTCCTCGATCCTGACCCCACGCGCCACCGTCACGCGAGACAATGCCGAGGCCGACATTCTCACCAGGGGCCGCCACGACCCCTGCGTGGGGATCCGCGCGGTCCCCGTCGGCGAGGCCATGCTGGCCTGCGTCATCGCCGATCACCATCTCAGACACAGGGGTCAGGTCGGCGAGAGCGCCGGCTGGCCCGCAGGCGGGTCCTGACCATCACCCCTCCATCACCATTGTGAGCCACCATGCCCCAATCCGTCACCGAAGCCATCGAAGCCTTTGCCGCCGGCGAGATCGTCATCGTCACCGATGACGATGATCGCGAGAACGAAGGCGATCTGATCATTGCCGCGTCGCATTGCACGCCGGAGAAGATGGCCTTCATCATCCGCCATACCTGCGGCATCGTCTGCGCGCCACTGACGCAGGCCGAGGCACGCCGGCTGCGGCTCGACCCGATGGTGCCCTCCAACGACGCCCCGCTCGGCACCGCCTTCACCGTCTCTGTCGATACCCGCCACGGCTTGACCACCGGCATCTCCGCCGAGCAGCGCTGCAATACCGTGCGCGCCCTCGCCAACGGCAATATGGGAGCGGAGGATTTCGTAAGGCCCGGCCATGTCTTCCCGCTGATCGCCAAGGAAGGCGGAGTGCTGATGCGTTCGGGCCATACCGAAGCGGCGGTGGATCTGTGCAAGCTCGCCGGCCTGCCCACGGTCGGGGTGATCTGCGAGCTCGCCAATGACGACGGCACCGTGATGAAAGGCGAACAGATCGTCGCTTTCGGTGAGAAACATGGCCTCAAGCGCGTCTCGGTCGCGGATCTGATCTCCTATCGCCAGGCGCGCGAGAAGCTGGTCGAGCGGATCGGCAGCTTCCGGGTCGAGACGAAATACGGTGAGATGACGGCCTATGCCTATTCCACCCCCTTCGAGGAAGTGCAGCATTTCGCCCTCGTGCACGGCGCCATCGGTGACGGCACCGATATTCTCGCGCGTCTGCACCGCGCCAATGTGGTGACCGATATTTTCCAGGGCGGCGCCACGCTGGACAGGGCGCTGGCGCGGATCGCCCAGGAGGGACGCGGCGTGCTCGTCTATCTGCGCGAAGGCACCGCCGGCGTACCGCTCACCTCCTACAAGGAGGACCTGACCGGCGCGGAGGCCGAGCGTACACGCACCTGGCGCGAAGTCGGGCTGGGCGCACAGATCCTGCGCGATCTCGGTGTCGTCTCGATTCGCAACCTCTCGACCTCCAGCCGTGCCTTCGTCGGATTGTCCGGTTTCGGCATCGCCCTTGAAGGCACCGAGACGCTCGAGAACTGATCCGCTCCCGGCGGAACCCCGACAGCCCGTTGCCGGGAGGCCTGGCCCCCGGGGACGCATTGCCGGTCGCTCGCGGCACCGGTTCATGCGATGCGCGGGTTTCTCCCGATACGATTGTGCTTTCGAAAGCACGCGAAATCGGGTAATGAACATCCGGTTCAACCAGCGCATTTCAGGTGAAGCCGCCCCGCCTTTGCGTGGGCCCCGCAGCGCAAGCGTCCGGATTTTGTAGACCGTTCGCGCGCCGTGCGAGATCACGAACAGCAAAGCTCCGGGCCTGTCAGGCCGCTTGCGCTGCGCCCGTGCTCCGGCACGCGGGGTCGCGGATGGCCGCCGGGCCGCGACCCACCACATCCTCACGAGTCCCGACCATGCCGTCCCTTGACGAAATTACGCCACATGCGCCGCACAGCCGTGCGGACGCGCCTTTCTTCACACGTCGAAAACCGCAGCCGCGTGATGCCGATGTCATCGTCATCGGCGCCGGCGCCGCCGGCATCGCGGCCGGGCGCGCCCTGCGCCGCCGGGGAATCGACGTCATCCTCGTCGAAGCCCGCGATCGTGTCGGCGGGCGTGCGCACACCATTCCCCTCGCCGGTCAGCCGGTCGATATCGGCGCGCACTGGCTGCATGCGGCGGGCGCCAACGGCCTCGTCGCCCAGGCCCGCCGACTCGGCCTCGCCCTGCATGACGCACCGCAGGAACCGTTGCTGATCAAAGGCGCCGGCATCGCTGATCCGCAGGAGCAAAGTGCCTTCATGCGGCGCTGGGAAGAGATCGATGCCGCCATGCTGGCCCATCCTGCGGACGCCCCGGCCCGATCGGCTGCCGGCGCCTTCGCCGAGGCGGCGGGAGGGCAGGGTCACGATGCGGATCGGCGCTATGACGACACCATCCGCTTCCTGCATGGCGCCTTCGACAGCGGGGTCGATCTCGAAGATCTTGATGCCACGGATTTCGCGGCCGGGCAGGATGATGCCGATCTCTTCGTCGAGGGCGGCTATGGTGCCCTGATCGCCCGGCTGGCGCGCGGGCTGATGATTCATCTCGACACCCCTGTGACCTGCATCGACTGGAGCGGCGCAGGGATTCGCCTGACGACTCCGCACGGGGACCTCTGGGCGCGCCACGTCATCGTGACCACGCCGATCCCGCTGCTCCAGCGTGAGGTAATCCGCTTCTTCCCCGCCCTGCCCCTGGCCGCGCTGGAAGCAATTCATGGCCTGCGTGCGGCTCAATACGAGCATGTGGTGCTCTCCTGGCCGCATGGGCCGTTCGCCGGACAGACCAACCGCATCGTGGCCTTCGAGGGCGATGCGCGCGACAATCTCGCCATGCTGGCCAATTTCGATGGCGGCTGCCTGCATTACGCCGATCTCGGCGGCGCCCTGCTGGCCGGGCTCACAGATCCTGCCGACCGGATCAGCCATGCGCGCGCCTTTCTGACCGCGCGCTTCGGATCCGAGGCCATGACGCGCTGCGATGCCCTGGCCGCAAGCGACTGGGCAGGCGCTCCGTGGAGCGGGTGCGCCTGGACCTATGCCCCGGTCGGCGGCTACCGCCATCGCGCAGCCTTGCGCCTTCCGGTCGCCGAACGCATCCATTTCGCCGGCGAAGCATCCTCGGCAACGCAATGGGGTACCATCGGTGGCGCCTGGGAGGAAGGCGAACGGGCCGCTGAATCGGTGCTGGCCGGCCTGCACGACCAACGCCGAAGCCGCCTCCGGCATGCGAGCATGGCGTCACGGCATCCTGTTATCGATTCCGGCGTCGAGACGAGGCCGCCGGAATCTTGCGATCCTGATGGCGCACCGGCAGGTTGAAGCGGACAATGCGATCACCTTTCAGCCCGGGATCGCGATGGATATGGAAAGTTCTGGTGGAGCTGAGGGGATTTGAACCCCTGACCTCTGCAGTGCGATTGCAGCGCTCTCCCAACTGAGCTACAGCCCCGGACCGGCGCGGCCTCGCAGGCCGCCGGTTGGTGTGGCGGTGATAAGCGGGCGCGGGGCGTCTGTCAATCGCGATTGCGCGCGGATTTTCACCCGCGCGCAGACGTTCCCGGGCCGCCGACCGGCACTCCTCAACCGCGCAGCGTGCCACCGGTCTTGCGGGCGACTTCCGCGACGATCTTTTGGGACACCGCCTCGATCTCGGGATCGGTCAGCGTCTTTTGCGCCGGCTGCAGCGTCACCGCGATCGCCACCGATTTGCGACCCTCGCCGACATGCTCGCCCTCATAGACGTCGAATACCTCGACCCCGGTGACGAGATCGCGCTGTGCGCCCTGCGCCGCGCGCAGGATATCTGCGGCAGCGATGTCGCGATCGACCACGAAGGCGAAATCGCGGGTCAGCGGCTGGAACTCGGAGAGTTCGAGCTTCGCGCGCGCCCTGGTCGGCTTCGCCTTCGGTGCGGGGATGGCATCGAGGGTGATCTCGAAGGCGACGAGCGGACCCTTCACATCGAGCGCCTTGAACATGGCGGGATGCAATTCGCCAAAATGGCCGATCACGTTCTTCGGCCCGAACTGCATGCGCCCTGAGCGCCCCGGATGCAGATAATCGGGGCCGCCCGGCACGATCTGCAATTTCTCGACCGCGACGCCGAGGGTGGCCAGCAGCGACAGGGCATCCGCCTTGGCGTCGAAGACATCGACATTGCGTGCTCCCCCGTCCCAATGCCGGCCGGCTCCTTGCGGTCGCGCCGTGCCCCGGCGAATGCCGGCGGCGCGCATCTTCTGGCCTTCCGGCGTGTCATCCTCGAAACATTGCCCGACTTCGAACAGCGCAACGTCGCCGAAGCCGCGATCGGCATTGCGCTGAGCGGCGCGCAGGAGCCCCGGCAACAGGCTCGGGCGCATGTCGGAGAGTTCCGCGGCAATCGGATTGGCCAGCGCGAGCAGGTCATGCCCGCCGCCGAAGGCGATCGCATCCTCGCGGGAGATGAAGGACCAGGTCACCGCTTCCGACAGCCCCCGGGTGGCGAGCGCCCTGCGCGCCTGGCTGGTGCGCTTTTGCAGCAGCGTCAGCAGCGGCTTGACCACGCTCGCCTCGATCCGCCCGAGCGGCACCGCTTCGATGCGGTCGAGCCCGGCAATACGCACGATCTCCTCGACGAGATCGGCCTTGCCCTCGATATCCGGACGCCAGGAGGGCGGCAGCACCTTCACCTCCTCGCCCGAGCCGGAAATGTGGAAGCCGAGCTGTTCGAGGATCGCATGCGCCTCCGCCCTGGGCAGATCGAGCCCGGACAGGCGCTTGGTCTCGGCAAAAGGGAAGCTGATGATGCGGCTGGGATCGGGGATCGCACCGGCGAGATGCGTCTTCGAGACCTCCCCCCCGCACAGATCCACGACCAGCTGCGCGGCCAGATCGAGCCCCGGCAGGGTGTAATTGGGATCGACGCCGCGCTCGAAACGGTAGCGCGCATCGGTGATGATGCCGAGCTTGCGTCCGGTCTGGGCGACGTTGAGCGGATCCCACAGGGCCGATTCGATCAGCACATCCGTGGTATTCTCGTCGCAGCCCGAATGCTCGCCGCCCATGATCCCGGCGAGCGATTCCGGGCCGTTCTCGTCGGCGATCACCACCATGCCGGAATCGAGCGTATAGGTCTTGCCGTCGAGCGCGAGCAACGCCTCGCCGTCGCGCGCCTTGCGCACCACGAGCGCGCCCTTCACCTTCGCCGCATCGAAGACGTGCAACGGGCGCCCGCGATCATGGGTGACATAATTCGTGATATCAACGAGCGCGTTGATCGGGCGCAGGCCGATGGCGCGCAGGCGGCGCTGCATCCATTCCGGGCTCGGGCCGTTCTTCACGCCGCGCACCAGACGCAGGGCGAAAGCCGGGCAGAGATGCTCCTCGCCGGGCAGATCGAGGCGCACGCCGACCGGGCTCTGGCCTGCGCTTTCGGGCGCCTTTCTCTGTTCCTGACGCAGGGTGCCCAGCCCCGCCGCCGCGAGATCGCGGGCAATGCCGCGAATCGCCGTGCAATCGGGACGGTTCGGCGTCAGGCTGATCTCGATCACCGGATCGTCGAGCTTCGCGTAAGCTGCATAGAACGCGCCCACGGGCGCGTCATCCGGCAGATCAATGATGCCGTCGTGGTCCTCGGAGAGTTCGAGTTCGGCCTCCGAGCAGAGCATGCCGGCGCTCTCGACGCCCCGGATCACGCCGACGCCGAGCGTGATGTTCTTGCCCGGGATGTAGGTGCCGGGCGGCGCGAACACGCTCTTCATGCCCGTTCGTGCATTCGGCGCGCCGCAGACCACCTGGATGGGATCGCCTTCGCCGGTATCAACCTTGCACACGCGCAACCGATCCGCATCGGGATGCTGCGTGGCCTCGATCACGGAGGCAATGCGATAGGCCGCGAGCTCCTGCGCCTTGTCGGTGACGCCCTCGACCTCAAGCCCGATGGCGTCGAGCGCAGCAACAATCTCGCTCAGCGTCGCCTGCGTGTCGAGATGATCCTTCAGCCAGGACAGGGTGAATTTCATGGTCGTATTCCCGGATTATCGGATGTAAGGCGCGTTTTCATGAAGCGTACGCCCGTAACTCCCTCCCCCGAGAGGAGTGGGCTCATGGCGCAAGCGCGATTCACGACGACAATCCCCCCGCCAGTGTCGGCAGGTCGAGGGGGCGGAAGCCGTAATGCTGCAGCCAGCGGATATCGGCCTCGAAGAACGGGCGCAGATCCGGCATGCCGTATTTCAGCATGGCGATGCGATCAATGCCGAGCCCCCAGGCGAAGCCCTGATATTCATCCGGGTCGAGCCCGCAATTGCGCAGCACGTTGGGATGCACCATGCCGCAGCCGAGAATCTCGAGCCAGTCCTCGCCCTCGCCGAAGCGGATCTCACCGCCCTTGCGCGAGCACTGGATATCCACCTCGGCAGAGGGCTCGGTGAAGGGGAAGAACGAGGGGCGGAAGCGCATCTTGACCTCATCCACCTCGAAGAAGGCCTTGCAGAATTCCTGCAGCACCCATTTCATGTGGCCGATATGGGCTTTCTTATCGATCACCAGCCCCTCCACCTGATGGAACATCGGGGTGTGGGTCTGGTCGGAATCGTGACGATAGGTGCGCCCGGGAATGATCACGCGGATCGGCGGCTTTTGCGCCGTCATGGTGCGGATCTGGACCGGGCTGGTATGGGTGCGCAACACCTTCCGCGCGCCGGTCGCGTCGGGCTGCATGAAGAAGGTATCGTGCATCTCCCGCGCCGGATGGCCCTCGGGGAAGTTGAGCGCGGTGAAATTCAGGTAATCCGTTTCGATATCGGGGCCGTCCGCGACGGAGAAACCCATATCGGCGAAGATCGCGGTCAATTCGTCGATGACCTGGCTGATCGGGTGGATGCGCCCGCGCGTCTCGGGCCCCTCGCGCACCGGCAGGGTGACATCGACACGCTCGGCGGTGAGGCGTGCGTCGAGCGCTGCGGCGGCGAGTGCCTCGCGGCGGGCATTGATCGCCTGCTGAACGGTATCACGCAGCCCGTTGATCACCGGACCTTGCGTCTTGCGCTCTTCCGGCGTCATGCCGCCGAGCGACTTGAGCAGATCCGAGATCGTGCCCTTCTTGCCGAGCGCAGCGACGCGCAGCTGTTCGAGCGCCGCCTCGTCCTCGGCCTCGGCGATACGGGCGAGCAGATCGCCTTCGAGCTGTTTGAGATCGGTCATCGGTCCCTCTGATGATACGCCGGGAGATCAAGCGCGCGGCGCGGGGACC
>Ga0008835_100762_pt1 | contig 23320 bp, 15 predicted proteins | sample HotLakConsoUCCRE_FD_62215 | JGI IMG/M metagenome (GOLD analysis project Ga0008835, IMG submission 62215) | Hypersaline microbial mat communities from Hot Lake, Washington, USA - Hot Lake Consortium UCC-RE (Hybrid Assembly) ... | reverse complement strand
CACAAACAAAAAGACCTTTATCAACTCCTGCCTAACAACTGGGAGAAATATAAAACGGCTGATAGTTAAAAATTAAATACTATCCTACACTAATAGGGATGGTTTGCTCGGACGGATACACTGAAATGCAGCTAGGGTCTTACCCACCAGGCCTCAGGCTTAACTAAAATGGTATCTTCTTTATCAACATGCACCATCCCTGGTGGCAGGCCTTTTGGTTTTCTGACATACTTTTTAGGTGTCACAATCACGGGGCTTAAGCTGTCCGATTTTCTTTTGGAATAAAAAGCTGCGGCTTGGGCTGCTTTTTCCACTACTTCTTGAGGGAAGGGCTTACTGCTTTGTTGTTTTAATACCACATGTGAACCCGTAACATCTTTTGCATGCAACCATAAATCATTCTTCTTGGCATATTTTAATGTCAATTCATCATTCTCTCTTGCACCTTTGCCTACTAAAATGGTAAAGCCACCATATTCAAACTTTTTATAGGGGACTTTTAATTCTACTTGGGCTCTTTCTTTTACTGGATTTTCCTTGATTAATTTTTTAATTGATTTGATGTCTTCTGCTGCTTCTATTTCAGCCAGTTTACTTTCTGCTTCCTTTAATTCCTGCTCTTTTTGTTTGATAGAGGCTTCCAATTGCTCTAATTCAATTTTCTGATTTTTAGATTTTCGATAAAGGTTCTCGGCATTTTTTTGAGGGCTTAAATGCGATTTTAATTGGATTTTTACATTTTCATTGGTGTAGAAATTGAATAGCTCTACTTCTTTAGCATGGGGAGGAATTTGATGCATATTGGCCATCAAAATATCTGCCAATTGATTATAACTTGGTTTATTCAGTACATCTTCAAGCTTCTGATTGGATTTTTTAATATAATTTATAGCCTGATTACGCTGCTTATCCAATTGCTTTGATAATCGTTTTTTCTCCTTTCTAATAAAATTCTCTTTGGAATAAGTATAATAGAACTGGGTGATGCCTTCTAGGCAACTCTTTTCTTCCTTTATAATTTCACCAATCTTCAATAGCGAAAAATGAACCTCATCATTCCACAAAATAGTATAGAACCCATCAGGATTTTTTATTTCAGATTCTAGCAATGAAATAATTTCCCATTGTTCTTCCAATGGTTTTTCCTGTAATTTTATGTTGCTGAGATATTCTTTTATCAGTTTTCCGAAAGTGGGAAAAAGCTTCTGATAGTTACCGTCATATTCAAAAAAAGCCTCTTTACTTTGGTCAATTGATCTGTTTAAATCTTTTAAATCCAGCTCCATATCCTGTGGAAAGCTATTTCGGAATAGTTTAATAGCTTTATTTGCTTGATAGCCAATAATATTGGAGCGGTTTCCGTGCATTTTGAAAAGAAGAGAGCAGTCTTCCTCAAAATGAATGGCAAAGCATCTTTCATTTTCAAATTGCTGGCTACTAATTACTTTTTTACCAACAAAATCAGTGAAGAGATCAATGCTGTTACTTTTGGTTCTGGCGAATTGATTTGGGAAACTTAAGCATGAAAATTCTGGTAATAAGGAAGCTTTAATATAAAATTCATCATGATCTTGATTGAATTCTAAAATCAGTTCATCCCGGCTTTGGCTAAAACATGCCAATAATTCACTTCCGCTGATTTTGGCGTCTAATTCTGATGATAATTGCCGGAATACATAATAGTTATTATGCATTTTAAAGTTCTATTTGAAGTCCATCGTAAGCTAATTCCATGCCTTCAGGTAATTCTTCTTCTACATCTCTATGTAATCCCATTCTATGCCCCATGTGAATGAAATAGGCTTGAGGGATTTGCAGTTCTCTAACCATAGCAATAGCTTGCTCCAAATTAAAATGGGAAAGGTGAGAGATTTTTTGCAAAGCGCTTAATACCAATACTTTGCTACCTCTTATTTTATCTTTCTCCTCATCAGGAATATGGTTCACATCCGTGATGTATGTAAAATCTTTGATTCGATACCCAAATACAGGAAGGTTATAATGCATCACGTTTATTGGCTGAATATCAATACCTTCTACTTGAAAAGGCTTATTCTCTATTTCATAAAGCTTTACTTTTGGAATGCCAGGATATTTATTTACTGCAAAGATATAGGCAAATTCTCTTTGGATTTGATCCAGAACTTGTTTTCTGCCATATAAAGGCATATCCATATCTTGTTTAAAGTTGTAGGAGCGAACATCATCTAGTCCTGCAGTATGGTCTTTATGCTCGTGAGTATAGATAACAGCATCAAGATGATTGATTCTTTCCCTGAGCATTTGTTCCCTAAAGTCAGGCCCAGTGTCGAAAACTATACTTTTTCCATCAACTTCAATATGAATGCTGGTTCTTGTTCTATTATCCCTGTAATCAAGTGAGCGACATACCTCACAATCGCAAGCAATTACGGGAACTCCTTGAGATGTTCCTGTTCCTAGAAATGTTACCTTCAAAGTGCGAGTTCTGTTTGTTGTAATTCTAGATAAAAAATTTTGTTTTTGTCACTTAGTGTTTTACTATCCAAGTCAATATTTTTAAGAATTTCTACTAAGCAGTTTATTTTCCCTTCTGTATCAAAAAACTTATTAATTATTACAATTCTTTGATCTTTTAATATACAATAACCTGATTTGAAATTCCCCTTTTCATAACGAAGAATATAATCAGATTCAGCAAATACATCTTCTAATTTATTAAGGAATGATTTAGTGTATTTTACTTGCATTATTAAAGAATTTATTAATCAACTACACAAACTTTCTATTTGTTGCTTAATTTCGAATAGTTGGGATTTTAATTTTGGATAAATGCCCAAATGAATTTAATCAATTTGTTAATTTTTTAACCGTTTCTACCAACTGGTCAAAATTTAATGGTTTTTGCAAATATTCGTTGATTCCTGCTGCTTTAAAATCTTCTATACTATAATTTTTAGCATTACCTGTTATTGCAATAATCGGTATTGCTGACTTTTCTTTATCATCTAAAGCTCTTATCGCTCTAGTACATTCCATTCCATCCATTTTTGGCATATTTATATCCATTAAGATGATATCGAATGAATCGGATTCTAAAGCTTTTAAAACTTGCTCTCCATTTTTAGCGGAATGAATGCTATAATTCTGCATCATTAAAATTTTCTTGGTAAGGTTCTGGATTACCGAGCTGTCTTCCGCTATAAGTACTTTTTTTGTTTCTGCCATCTTATTTTAATATTGACTGATAATTATCTGTAAATTTATTAAAATTCTCTAATAAATGGTTTAAGTCATTTACAAGCTTTTCGGTTTTTTGTTTTTTTAAATCTTGTTCTATTTGTTTTGCTTGTTCTTCTAACGATCGAATTCCAAGCGTACCTGCATTTCCTTTCAAGGTATGCAAATTACTTAATATTTTATTGATGTCCGAAGTCTTTTCAGCATTTATACTTTCTAATATCAAACTTTTTGCCTCAATTTCAAATTCTTCAAAGAATGATTTAATTGTTGGCTTATCTGCATATTTGCTAAGCTGGTTTAGAGTTGATTGATCAATCAATTCAAACTCTGCTCCCTTAGTTTCAGTTGATTCCATTTCCTCCTTGTAAAAGTCATGAGTATCAAAAACCGGAAGATTTTGTTGGATAACTTCCAATAAGAGGCTGGATACTATTGGTTTTGCTAAATAGTCATCCATTCCTAGATCTAAAAACCGTTGACGATCCTCTTTCATAGAATAGGCAGTCATGGCAATGATTGGCGGAATTTTCTTTGGAAGTTTTTTGATTTCCCTAGTGGCTGTTACACCATCCATTACAGGCATCTGTATATCCATGAAAATTAAATCATATTCATTGGTTTTTACCTTTTCTATTGCAGTTGGCCCACTAAAAGCTAAATCTGTCTTGAAGCCCGATTTCATTAAGATTTGACTAGCTACCTGTCGATTTATTGTATTATCATCAACTATTAAAATGTATGGAGCATTATTACTTTTAAATTTAAGTTTTTGACCCGTTGATACCTTTCGTTTTTGATTCTTAAACTCTTCAATTGCTTCCTCAGAAGCTTTTTCACCAATTAAAGTGAACCAAAAAACACTTCCTTCGTCAGGTTCAGAACTTACGCCAATTTGGCCGCCCATTAAACTGCTTAATTGCTTTGAAATAGCAAGCCCTAGCCCCGTTCCGCTAAATGCTTTTGTACTTGAATTATCTACTTGAGTAAATAATTTAAATAGTTGCTGCTGATCATTTTCTGAGATACCAATACCAGTATCTTCCACTGCTATTCTATATAAGTTGTCTTTTATTTCCTTAGAGATATGCAATAAAACCTTCCCATTTTTTTCAGTGAATTTTAAAGCATTTGAGGTGAGATTTGACACTATCTGAATAATGCGGGTTTCGTCAATTTTCAAATATTTAGGAACTTCATTATCAATCTTGAAACTTAACTCAATTGATTTTTGATTGGCTTGTTGACTAAATAAATTTAAAACTTTTTCAAAGATTGATTTAACTTCGGTAACATGAGGTTGAATCTTCATTTTTCCTGCCTCGATCTTACTTAAATCGAGAATGTCGTTCAAAATGGTCAGCAAAGTTTCTGAAGACCTTTTGATGGTCTGCACAAAATTCATTTGTTCAGGGTTGAGCTGAGTTTGAGATAATAGGTCAACCATTCCGATCACTCCATTCATAGGAGTTCTGATTTCATGACTCATATTAGCTAAAAATTGCTCCTTAACCTTCAAGGAATTTTCGGCCATATTTTTGGCATGCAATAATTCTCTATTAGCTTGTTTTAGTTTAGTAATATCTCTTGCAACCCCTTCAATGGTAACTTCTCTACTGTCTTTATCTCGTACTAATCTAACGTTACAGATACAGTTCACTAATCTTCCGTCCCTTGTTATTAAAGTGGCATCAAAGTTTTGAACCTTTCTTCTTGATACTAATTTCTTTAATAAATCTTTGGTTTTTTTAGTGTATAGGTAATAATTGGTGATATTATTACCCGTTACTTCATCTTGTTCATACCCAATATTTTCTTTTACCGAAGGGCTAATAAGAATAATCTCTCCGTTAAAGCGACAATTAAAATAGATATCTTGAAATGATTCAAATATATTTCTGAATCTTAATTCACTTTTTTGAATATTAATTGCATTGATTTTTCTTTCTGTTATATCATGTGCAATTCCTGAAAGTCCAGTTATATCACCGCTTTCTGTAGATATTGGGTTTAAAAAGATCTCTTTCCAAACTACCGAATCATCTTGAGGGTTTTGAAATTCAATTTCGAAATTTATAGTTTCACCTTGTAAACAATTCTCAAATTTTTCACCCCAAAAATTGTAGGTTTCTTCCGAGAAGAAGGAAGAAATAAGTTTTCCTGATAAATCTGTATTTACTTTTGGTTTGAAATTAAAATATTTTAAAAATTCATATTCGAAATTCTGATTGAAAGAGGTAAGCTGATAATCTTTATTGATTGACCAAATGATATGATTACTGCTATTGAATATAGACTGTAATCTTGCAGCCTGAGCACTAATTTTTTCTTCAATGAATTTTCTTTCAACTGAAAGTAAAACTTGATTCGAAATGAAATTCAATAATTTTAAATCTCGATTTTGAAATGCATTTTCATCTTTATAACTCTGCACTCCAATAACCCCTGGCGTTCCTTTAACCGTTTGGAACGGAACACCTAAAAATACTTTTGGAATAGTGCCGTATTGATTGATTTTGCCCTCCAAAATCAAATCCATAATATCTGATTCTTTTAATAATAAAGCCTCTTTTTGACGATAAATATATTCGCATAAACCTTTTTTATATTCGAATGTTACTGACTTTGGTGAATCTGGAATGTATTCATCATGTATATAAGGGAAAAATAACTCATGCTTTTCAAACTTGAACTGAGCAATGAAGAAATTATCAGCATCCATTGCCTCCTTCAATTTTTCGTGAACTCCTTTAAATAGACTATCCAAATCATAACTTTCAAGTGTAAGATTTGTGATTTCATAGAAAAGGTTTTGAGCTTTTTGAGCATGAATTTGGTTAGTGATATCCTGAAAAATAGCTATAATATTTTTACTGTTATTGCTCATTAAAATAATACCAGTAACATGAATTTTGTCATTATTTTTTGAACTTAAACGAAGTTCCAGTAACTCTTGCGATTTGTTTTTTAAAACTTGTTGTGAAACTCCTTGAAATTTATGCCAATCATCAGGATTTACTATATCTCTAATAAAAATATGTTTTAAATCCTGACTGGAGTATCCTAAAGTTTTGCGCCAGTTTTTATTGGTTTTAATAATTTGGCCATCTACTGTAAATTCCATGCTTAAATCAATACCTTCTTCAGGGAATATGCTATTTTCTAGATGCCTAGAATTTTTAAGCAAATATTTATTTTGGTAGAGTGCTAGACGTAATTTCTCTACCTCTTTAATTAGTTGTTCTTTATCGTATTTTTGTAACTCCAAAATATCTAAATTTACAGCTCAATTTAAGCTTTTAAGATTGATTAAATATCAAATTTGACTAAAAATTCAAAAACAATAGTGATTTTGGCAGGCCCAACTGCCGTAGGAAAAACTGCATTATCCATCCAATTGGCTAAACGCTATCAAACTGAAATAATTTCAGCCGATTCCCGACAATTTTATAAAGAAATGGAAATTGGAACTGCCAAGCCAACTTATGATGAAATGGATGGAGTTCCGCATCATTTCATTGACTCCCATGGCATTCTGGATGATTATAATGTTGGTCAATTTGAGAAAGATGCTTTAAAATTATTGGATGAGTTATTTCAAAAGCATAATGTAGTTTTTGTGGTAGGCGGCTCTGGACTTTATGTTAAAGCTTTATGTGAAGGGATTGATGAAATGCCCATTATTCCAGTTGAAATTAGACAGAAATTAAATGCTGAGTTTGAAAAAAATGGGATTGAGTATCTGCAAAAACAAGTAATTGAATCTGATCCAGAATATTTTAAAATTGTGGATCAACAAAATCCTCAAAGATTGATTCGAGCTTTGGAACTTTATCGTGCTACAGGAAAAAATATGAGCTATTATAGAGCACAAGAAAAGGTAGTTGAGCGTCCATTTAATATTATAAAAATAGGACTGGAGCGCCCAAGAGAAGAATTATATGATCGCATTAGTTTAAGAATGGATCAAATGATAGAAGAAGGACTATTTGAAGAAGCCCAAAAGTTGTATCCATTTAAGCATCTCAATGCCTTGCAGACAGTAGGCTATTCTGAAATTTTTGGCTATTTGGATGGTGATTATGATAGAGAAGAAGCTATCAGGCTATTGAAAAGAAACAGCCGAAGATATGCCAAAAGACAAATGACCTGGTTCAAAAAAGATGCTGAATTTGTTTGGTTTTTAGCTGAGGATAAAGAGGAGGTTACTGATTATTTGGATAGTAGACTATAATAATGAAAAGGGCCAAATGAGTTTTAAATAAATTGGAAGGCTCACTTTGCGCAGAATAGGCACAAGCGGACGCTTGCGTCATTGCAGACCCTTGCAGGTTTGCTTAATAGGAAGACTGGTTCAAGCGTCCGCTTGGACTAAAATCAGTTTTGCATCGATCTCATGTCTTATCTTTGCAATGCCTTGATACAATTCCCATCCATCACCCTACATTCATCTATTAAACGCACACTCTAAAAGCCCCCTTTTGGAAGATTTATGGGGCGCTAATTCCCCCTTTGGGGGTTAGGGGGCTATTTTTCTAAAATGCCCCCAAGCTATCCTAATTTCATCATAAGTAAATTCGTCTCCTAATCGGGCTTTTACATCCGCACTTCCTTTTACTTCCTCCAGAGCCATGACCTCACAGATTTGCTCTAATTTGATAGCATCCATTAATTGGGAAGCTTCAATTTCACCCGTCTCTATATATTTTGAAAGATGGCCTAAAATAGTGCCCGGCACTAATTCTCTTTTAGTAGCAATATCTTCTATATTTAAGCCTTCTTTGAATAAATTAAAAGAGATTTCAGCGGTAGGCGTTTTATCCTTTTTAGCTTTCTTTTTCTTTTCCTTAGCATCTTTTTTAGCTTCTTCAAAAGTGGAGGATTGATGAAGATCTTTTTTAGATAATATGCGATTTTCTGAAGCTGCAGTTACCAACATAGCAGTTTTACTTATTTGCAAAAGTTTCGATTTCAACTGCTCAGTTATGCTTTCTAACTCTTTTAAGTAAGCTTTTACTTTGCTTTGATTGGAAGTATCTATCAAATGTGCCTTGAAAGCATCATATAAATCTTTCACCTTTGGCTTGAAGTAATCTTCTGCGCTATCTACTCTTTCCGCTAATTCTTTCAGATATTCTTCTTTTGCTTCGTAATGAGCTAAGGAACTCTGGAATTTGAGCCCAACTTTATTAATTTCCTCTAATTGAACTTTTTTCTCCCTTGTCCAATCTGCGTATTGCTGTTTGAGAGACCGATTTTCATTTTTATTGAAACTTCCCAAGTGGAAATTTAACTCTTTCATCAAATCCTGAAAATCAAAAGTGTTTCGGATTGTATTGAAAATAAAGGCTTTTCTGTCTGATTCAAGCCCTTTATTCAATATGTCTAATTCTTTCTTATTACCTTCAAATTGCTTTAAGCTTTTATCAAGTTCAAATGGAATATTATTGATGGGTTTGGAAAGTATTAAACCGCCCAAACTGGTCAATCTTGAGAGCGCTACATACATTTGTCCGGGAGCAAAACTGTCTGACAAATCCAAAATGGCTTTTTCAAAGGTTAAGCCTTGAGATTTATGAACCGTTATAGCCCAAGCCAGTTTTAAAGGGAATTGCTTGAAAGTTCCTAGCCATTTCTCTTGCAATTCATTGGTGGATTTGTCCAAGCTGTAACGCTGGTTCATCCATTCATAGCGCTCAACAGTCACCTCATCTTTCGGGTTTTTTAATTTTACTTTGATGGCATCGTCATTCATTTCTGAAATTTCCCCGATTTTCCCATTGAAATATCTTGCTTCTCCGCTACTGTCATTTTTAATGAACATCACCTGAGCGCCAATTTTGAAATTCAATTTTTCAGGTAGTGGGAACATGTTTTCAGGAAAGTCGCCTTCTATTTCAGCTTTGTAGCTTCTTTCTACAGTTTTAAGAGATTTTAATGCCTTTTCATTGATTAAATCTGCCTTGCGATTATGCGTAGTGATGTTGATATAGCCCTCTTTTTGGGATTCTTCAACTCCTTCTTCATAATGTTCATTCAATTTTTCAATATCGGCTTCTGATAGGTGATTATCCCTTAATCTATTCAGAATAGCCATAAACTCAGGATCAGATTGACGGAAGATTTTATCCAGTTCAATATAAACCATCTGAGTTTTTTGCAAAGCCAAAGCTTCGAAGAAATAGCCTGTTTTATAAAATTTGTTTAAATATTGCCATTCATGTTGACGAATTACCGGAGGCAGTTGGTTTAAATCTCCAATAAACATAATTTGTAAGCCACCGAAAGGCTGCGGATTTTTCCTTACCATTCGCAAAATCAAATCCATGCAATCTAAAATGTCAGCACGCAACATACTGACTTCATCAATTATTAACAGTTCCAAATTTCGAATTATCTGGCGTTTATTACCGTACATTTTAAACTGTTGCAAAAATGTCTTTGGGGTATTAATTTGTTCGCTGATCCTCGAGAAATCAACTGCATTATCTTCTGGAATGAAAGTACCAAAAGGAAGTTGCAGTAGGGAATGTAATGTAACGCCTTTGGCATTGATAGCGGCAATTCCTGTGGGAGCAGCAACCGCTACATTTTTATAGGTATTACTAATGATATAGCGTAAAAGGGTGGTTTTTCCACTTCCTGCCTTACCTGTGAGGAAAATCAATCGGTTAGTGGTGTTCACATATCGAATTGCAATTTTGGCGACTTCGGTTAGTTTGTGTTGAGACATATTTGGGTTTTTTAGGTTTTAGTTTAGCTGTAAATGTAGGAAAAATGAGTTTTTTAGAAAAATGGGAAGGGTGGAAATTTTTGGATAGGTTTGATTTTGGAGAAATACTTTCGATTTACTACTGATATTTTTGAGGTCTAAATCAATTATTTTCATGAAAAATAGCTTCCTAAAGCACTAATCGAAATCCGTGCGTCATCCCTGCGCAGGCAGGGATCTATTGATTTTAACCAAAGGTTAAAATATTAAGAATGAAACATCAAAGCTAATCACCTGAATTAATCAAAATAGCTCACTTTTGGTTAAGAGCATTGAAACTTCGTTTCAATAAGACAAGATCCCTTTCTTCAAAGGGATGACGCCCGGAATGTAGATTGTTAAATATGATAGCATGATTCAGAGCATTATCACCACTGTATTTTGAAAATCCTTGCGACCATATCTCAAGCCTATCGCAAAACAAAAAACTATAATATCAACCCAATCAACACAAAACCACCACCCAAATCCCTATATTATAAAATATAATTTTTACAATATCCCTTCCTAACGAATGTTTGGCAATGGCTTTAATCTTTAGCTTTATTGTTGTAATTTCGTAATTGGAATTAAACGACTTAAAAATATGTCTGCACATCAAACTGTAGCTCCTTATAAACCTAAAAATAACGTTCGCATAGTAACCGCTGCTTCCCTTTTTGATGGGCATGATGCGGCCATTAATGTGATGCGAAGAATCATTCAGTCCACTGGATGTGAGGTCATTCACTTAGGCCACGACCGTGCCGTAGAAGAGGTGGTAAATACTGCCATCCAAGAAGATGCACAAGCCATTGCTATGACTTCTTACCAAGGGGGTCATACGGAGTATTTCAAATACATGCATGACTTGCTAAAGGAAAAAGGAGCAGGCCATATTAAAATTTTTGGAGGAGGAGGTGGTGTAATCCTTCCGGAAGAGATTAAAGAATTGCATGATTACGGCATTTCCAGAATATATTCTCCAGATGATGGGCGTTCTATGGGATTACAAGGCATGATTAATGACTTGGTGAAGCAGAGTGATTATCCTACCGGAAGTAACTTAAACGGTGAGGCGGGAAGAGTGGATAAGAAAGATGTAAAAGCCATTGCAAGATTAATTTCAGCAGCAGAAAATTTTCCGGAAGAAAGTAATGTCGAACTGGAAAAAGTCAGACAAAAGTCAAAAGATATTGCCGTGCCTGTTTTAGGAATTACGGGAACCGGTGGAGCAGGTAAATCTTCTTTAGTAGATGAATTAGTCCGCAGATTTTTAATTGATTTTAAAGACAAGAACATTGGAATTATCTCTGTTGATCCTTCCAAAAGAAAAACGGGTGGAGCACTTTTAGGAGATAGAATTAGAATGAATGCCATTAATAATGATCGCGTTTACATGCGTTCATTAGCTACTCGTCAAAGCAATTTATCGATTTCAAAATATGTAAAAGATGCCGTTTCTATTTTGAAGGCAGCTAATTTTGATTTAATCATTTTGGAGACTTCAGGAATTGGTCAGTCTGACACTCAGATTTTAGATTATTCTGATGCTTCACTTTATGTGATGACTCCTGAATATGGTGCAGCAACTCAGCTGGAGAAAATCGATATGTTGGATTTTGCCGATATCATTGCTCTTAATAAATTCGATAAGCGTGGAGCTTTGGATGCTTTGCGTGATGTGAAAAAGCAATATCAGCGTAACCACGGACTATGGGAAGCTAAAGTAGATGATATGCCGGTGTATGGAACGATTGCATCTCAGTTTAATGATCCTGGTACAAACGCATTATATAAAACCTTGATGGATAAAGTAGTGGAGAATTCAGGCGCTGATTTGAAATCTACTTTTGAAATTACCGACGAAATGTCGGAAAAGGTATTTATCATTCCACCGAAAAGAACCCGATATCTTTCTGAAATTTCAGAGAATAATAGAGGGTATGATGAGTGGGTAGAGCAACAGGCAGAAGTAGCGGATAAATTATATGGCTACAGAAAATCTATTGATACCTTACAAAATTCGGATATTGAAGACAAAGATCGTTTGATCAAAGGATTGGAAGAAGCTTATGCCAAAGAAGAACTGAATTTTGACCCTAAAAATAAATTATTGATTGAAGAATGGGCAGATAAGGTAAAGAAATACCAAGACCCTATTTATTCATTTAAAGTAAGGGATAAAGAAATCAAGATAAAAACCCATACTGAATCTTTATCTCACTCTCAGATTCCTAAAGTTTCTTTGCCAAAATATAAAAGTTGGGGAGATTTATTGAGATGGAATTTGCAGGAAAATGTTCCTGGAGAATTTCCATACACTGCAGGAATTTATCCTTTCAAAAGAGAAGGGGAGGATCCAACCCGTATGTTTGCCGGAGAAGGCGGGCCAGAAAGAACGAATAAGCGTTTTCATTATGTAAGTATGGATATGCCTGCCAAGCGTTTATCTACGGCATTTGATTCTGTAACGCTCTACGGTAATGACCCTGATTACAGACCAGATATTTACGGTAAAATTGGGAATTCAGGCGTAAGCATTTGTTGTTTGGATGATGCCAAAAAGCTTTATTCAGGCTTTGATTTAGCAGATGCCATGACTTCCGTTTCCATGACCATTAACGGTCCAGCGCCTATGCTGTTAGGATTTTTCATGAATGCAGCTGTTGACCAGCAATGTGAAAAATACATCAGAGAGAATGGCTTAGAATCTGAAGTAAACAAGAAAATCGATAAAATTTTCAAGGAGAAGGGTTCTAAAAGACCACAATATAGAGGTGAATTACCAGCAAATCATAATGGTTTAGGTTTGATGCTTTTGGGTGTGACTGGAGATCAAGTATTGCCAAAGGATGTTTATGAAAAAATCAAGTTTGAGACCATGGCAGTTGTTCGTGGTACGGTGCAGGCAGATATCCTAAAAGAAGATCAAGCGCAGAATACTTGTATTTTCTCCACTGAATTTGCTTTGCGATTGATGGGTGATGTGCAAGAGTATTTCATCAAAAATCAGGTTCGTAACTTTTATTCCGTTTCTATTTCAGGTTACCACATTGCAGAAGCTGGAGCTAACCCGATTACGCAATTGGCCTTTACCTTAGCGAATGGTTTCACTTATGTGGAATATTATTTGAGCAGAGGAATGGATATCAATAAGTTCGGGCCTAATTTATCTTTCTTCTTCTCCAATGGAGTTGATCCTGAATATGCAGTGATTGGTAGAGTAGCTAGAAGAATTTGGGCAAAAGCCTTGAAGCAGAAATACGGAGCAAATCCTAGAGCACAGATGTTGAAATACCACATCCAAACTTCAGGACGTTCATTGCACGCTCAAGAGATTGATTTTAATGACATAAGAACCACATTGCAGGCATTGTATGCGATTTATGATAACTGTAACTCACTGCATACCAATGCTTATGATGAGGCTATCACTACTCCGACTGAGAATTCAGTAAGAAGAGCCATGGCAATTCAGTTAATTATCAACAAAGAATTGGGCTTGACTAAAAATGAAAACCCTATTCAAGGTTCATTTATTATTGAAGAACTAACTGAATTGGTGGAAGAAGCAGTATTGACTGAATTTGATAGAATCACAGAGCGTGGAGGCGTATTAGGTGCTATGGAAACCATGTATCAGCGTGGAAAAATACAGGAAGAAAGCTTGTATTATGAAACCTTGAAGCATACGGGTGAATTCCCAATCATTGGTGTGAATACTTTCTTAAATTCTAAAGGTTCGCCTACGGTAACGCCAGGTGAGGTAATCAGAGCAACCAAAGAAGAAAAAGAATATCAAATAGAAACGCTTAATTTACTAAATGATAGATTTGAGAAAGAAGCAAAAGTGAGCTTAGACAGATTGCAAAAAGCAGCCATCAAAAATGAGAATTTATTTGCTGAACTGATGGAAGCCACAAAATTCTGTTCTTTAGGTCAAATTACCAATGCTATGTTTGAGGTCGGAGGGCAATACAGACGTAATATGTAAGGGAGAACCTAGTATAAAATAGTAGAAAAGTACGGTGAGAATCGTGCTTTTTTGTTTGATTGCCAATGTAAAACAAACGAAAGCATTGGATACTTAAAATTTTGAAAGGAAATCACTCCATGAAATGATATTCGTTCTTTTTATTTTGCCCAAAATTAATAAATCATTATCTCCTGTAATGAGGTAATCTGCTTTGCTATCAATTGATAAATTTAATAGGAAATTATCCTTTTCATCCCTACAGATATTTACATTTGATTTTACTTTTATCAATTCGCCATGATTTTGGATTTGGTTTAACAGAGCATCCATATCATTCTTTTTAAAATATTTTTTGAATTTTGGTCGGTTTGTAACTTCCAAAAACTCTTCGATAAGTTCATTTGAAAAGATAAGCGTAATGGTGCCAGAATCAATTAGTGAATCCAATTCATTAAGCTTATTGGAGATTAAGAAGCTTATCCAAAGATTGGTATCAATGATAATTCTTTTACTTTTCATATCGAGCTTTACGAACCGCCTCTACTTCTTTAGTAATTTCTTCTAAAGAGGGAGCGTTATCTGCTTGGCTTCTAAACTTTTTGAGTATATCTGAAAAGTCGTTTGGTTCTAGTTTATCCTTTCGGATTCTTATTAGCTCTAAATTGGCTAAATCTTTTAATAGAGCCTTAGCCTTTGGGTTCAGTATGTCTATTTTTATAGTTTCCATTATTTACCGCTTTTTCAAATATACGAATTATTTGAATCTTAGATTTTTAGATTTCTTAAAAATAACTATGCTTGAAATCTTATAAATAAACACATCATCTATTCATATTACCTTACCTTTACCCAATAAAACCCTTAATTTTGAAAATGCCCACTCAACAAAAATCAAGTTTGCACCCCAATAATCCATTTAATAAAAGATATGATCTGGAAAGCTTAGCCAAAACGCTTCCTGAATTACAGCCTTTTATTTTTACCAATCAGTATGATAGTCAGACGATTGATTTTGCTGATCCAAAAGCAGTGAAAGCCTTAAATAAAGCATTATTGTTGCAGCACTATGATTTAAAATATTGGGATATTCCTGAGGGATATTTATGCCCACCTATTCCGGGAAGAGCAGATTATTTATTTCATATAGATGAATTTCTGACTAAAAAGCGAAAAGGAATGGAGGTTAAAGGAGAACTGATTAGATGCCTTGATATTGGAACTGGGGCTAGTTGTATTTATCCTATTTTGGGTTCACAGCAATTTGGATGGAATTTTGTAGGTTCAGAAATTGACCCCAAAGCCTTTGCTGCTGCAGAAAAAATCATTGCTGAAAATCCGTCTCTGCAGGACAAAATCGAAATTAGGAAGCAATACAAATCTACCGATATATTCAAAGGCATTGTCAAAAAGCATGAATACTATGATGTGAGTATTTGCAATCCGCCATTTCATGCTTCAGCTGAAGAGGCCGAAAAAGGAACCACTAGGAAGCTGAAAAATCTCAAAAAATTTAGAAAAGGGGAAAAGCCCACTTTGAATTTTGGCGGCAAGAGCAATGAATTGTGGACGGAAGGAGGAGAGTTGAAATTCATTACCAATATGGCCGTGCAGAGTAAATATCATTCTCATTCAGTGCGCTGGTTTACTACTTTGGTTTCCAAATCCTCAAATCTAAAACGTATTTATGAAGCCATTAAGCAGGCTGGAGCTAAGGAAATTGAAACGATTGAAATGAGTCATGGTAATAAGACTAGTAGGATAGTGGCTTGGACTTTTTTGACTTCAGCAGAATCTGGAGACTAGATTCAAGTGTCAAGACAGAGGACATTAATTCTCGAATTCTGAATCTGAGACTATCGTTTGTATGCTTATAAAAAAAGGTTCAGGCTTGTGAATTTCATTATTCAACCACTTAAGTGGATTAGAACGTCATTCCTTTGAAGAAAGGAATCTATTGATTTTAACCAAAGGTTAAAATATAAATCGCTGTTTTGCAGTTGGTGGATCAGCGATCAAACAAATGGACAAAGAAGGTTATAACTCCTTAAGGTTATTGAAACTTCGTTTCAATAGTACAAGATCCCTTTCTTCAAAGGGATGACGCACGAAATATATTGTTGAGAATGAGAATAATTGATGCTAAATCTATCGCCAGCATCTTGCTGGTGATGCTTACTTTGTGCCTCGGGCACGGAATTAAACAGCTTGCTTTAGGAGCAAAAGGAGGTGTTTCATAGCTAAAAACCGCCTGAGGCGGCAGTAGTTTCCACCAGCCGGAGGCAGGCGGAAGTTATTTTCTAATGTTAATCCCTGACTTTGTAAAACTGCAAGAGATTCTCAATATATAAAGTAGAATTTTTAACCCAAAAAATTAAGTTCAATTCTTGTTAGTTATTCACATATCCTAAAACTTAAAATCTTTAATGTTTCGTTTTTGGTATCATAATTGTTTACCGTCAGATTATATTTTAAACTATTAAATTTAATCTTATGAAAATCAAACTATCAATTATCTTAATTACTTTAATTTTTGCAACATCTGTTGTAAAAGCCCAGGAAGTTCAAGACAAAAGGCATGAAGTAACTTTTTTAATCAATAATTTAGATAATATCGGAATTGGGTATCGATTTGGAACTTCTTCAGCGCTTTGGAGGGTCAGTTTAACAAGTGGATTAAAACAAACAGAGAACATTGTTAATGATACATCAATTAATAACATCAATACTGAATCATCGATAAGTATTGACCTAGGTAGAGAATATAGATTTAAAGTGGCGGAAGATTTATTTGTGAGAATCGGTGGCGATTTATTTTATAGCCATAATATTTTAAAAAATGAAAATGATGAAAGTGCCCGGTTTCGATATGTAAATAAAAGACTCGAAAGAGCGTTTGGGTTAAAAATTGTTTCAGGCTTAATGTATCAACTTACAGAAAGAATTCATTTAGGATTTGAGTTGTTACCATCCTTCTCAAGGATTATTAGTGAAAGAACATCGGGTACTGGATGGGATCAAGCTCCAACCAATTTTAGCACTATTTCTGAGGAAAGTTTCGCATTTAACTTTAAAAATTCTGCTCTTAGATTTAATATCGGGTTTAATTTTTAAAGAAAAAGCACCTTAATCTATTGAATTCGATTAGATGTGCAGTTGAATTTTGTTGTTTTACCTTAGAGAAGTTAAGATTTTAGATTCAAGACAGGGAGATTAAGTCTTGAATCTAAAATCTTAAAATTTATTATCTTATTATTTAGTGATTCAAATAATAAGCACCATCCACCACATACTTCTTACTTTGATCCAAATCTTCAGAATTAATCCCGATAAAATCCTCATTTTCATCTAAAGTCTTGATCTCCAATTTGTTATAGTTGCCTTTAGCTATTTCCTCAAAAATAAAAATTTGATCTCCTTGCTTCAGGATTCCTTTTTTAGGCATCAGCAATAAGCTGTCTGTTTTTATATGCACTTGAACTTCCAATTGTGCGCCTAAAGGAAGATTTACAGTTTCAGGTAAATCTGCATGTGCTAAAACACTATTATCGCTCACTTTTTTATTGATGAAATGGAGTGTGCTTTCATACCACTGTTTCCCTTCAGGAAGTTTAAAGCTTACTCTTTGTCCTTCTTTTAGTTGATCTACATCCTTAGGGAATACATTAAATTCCAGATGCATTTCATCCAAATTCACCAATTCAAAAAGGCTTTGGCTAGGCTCAACTAGCATTCCTTTGCTGATATTCACTTCGGTGATTACACCGCTGAATGGTGCTCTAAGTCTTAAAACATTCTGTAAATTTCCTTTTTGCAAGCTTACAGCATTTATCCCTAACTTTTGAAGCATGCTTTTTTTGCTATCCGTATTTACTTTAGCTTCAAAATAATTAGCTTCAGCTTCCTGAAAGCTTTTTAGGGATATAGATTGATTCTCTACTAGGCTTTTCTTCCTATTGTAATCAGCCTCTAATCTCTTTAGGTTATTGACTGATGCGAGATAATTACTTTGCAGAGTGAGAATATCAGGGTGGGAGAAAGTGGCCAAGACCTGTCCTTTTTTCACTTTCTCACCAGGCAAAATCTCAGTTCCTTCTATAAAAGCATGATGAACCAAATGCAGTTCCGCTATATCTTTAGGAGCAACGGCTAATTCTCCTATGGTTGTTAGCTTTTTATTTAATGGGGACTTTTCTAATTTCCCTACTTTCAAATTGGTGTTTTTAACCTGATCTTCCGATAAGGATATTTCACTCTTATTTTCTTGTTGCTCTTCAGCATTAGTTTCTTCTTTTCCACTACAAGCCACAAAAGCTAGTAAGGATGATAGGATTATTATATTGATGATTTTCATTTTCTATCTGTTAAATATTGTAATTCAATTGAAATATTGGCAATCTCTTTTTGGAGCTCTAAATTGGTTTTTTGAATGTTGTAAAGTGCTGTTAAATTCTGCACAAATTCATAGAAATTTAGTTCTCCAATTTGGAGCGCTTCAGCCGATGATGATTCTAAATCATCCAGTTCCTCCATCATAGAAGTGCTTTTATCAATAAGCGCATTATAATTTTCATAATCATTTTTAGCGCTTATCAGCCTTTGGTTCCTTTCATTATTTTCCCAATCCAAGGTGGATTCTTGAATATCCTTTTCAATTTTCAATTCCTCAATCTTTCCTTTTACACCGTTGTAAAAAATGGGAATGCTAATGCCTAGTTGTACGCTCTGATAACCTGTTACATTTTGCAAACTTTGGTTTACATAGCCAACATACGCATTTGGGAAATACTGAGCTTTACCCACTTTGATATTGGTTTCTGCTGCTAATAGTTGTTGCTCATTCTTTTGCGTAAATGCAGGGTCTAAAGTCAAAGAATCTAATGAAGAAGTCCAATCGTAACGACTGTAGTCCGTAGCCGAATCAGGCAATTGATTGCAAAAGCATAATTGCTTGAGTGCTTGAATGTTATCATTGAGCATTTTACGGCTTTTGATTAATTCATTTTCTATGCTCATTAATTGACCCGATAGACTTAAGGTTTCCAGTTTTCCGCTTTCACCTTTTTCGACCATTTCCTCAGCCTGCTCCATACTTTTCTTTAAGAGTTTGGCTTGTTCTTCTAAAAAATCAACCTGCTTCAAACTGAAAGTCCATTCATTCCAAGCTTTTCGAATCTCGCTTGAGATTTCTTTTTTGGCTAAATGATATTCCTGTTGAGCTAATTCAATCTGAGCACTTGCCATTTTTTGCCTTCTGAAATTGGCAGGGATGTTTCCGAAGGATTGCTGAAAATTCCAACTATAATCTATTTCAGGACCATCCAACTGACCTCTTTGATAATTGATATTGGTAGAGGGAATTTCAAAAGCTTGTGTTTTAAAACTTTCAGCTTGCTCTATTCTTAATTTAGCATTCCGGATTTGAGGATTTTGCTCCATTGCATTTTGTATCATCATGTCCAATTCCTCAGGCTCTTTGTTTTGTTCTTGAGCATTGGCATTTTGATTGAATCCTAAGAAACTAAATAGCATCAGCAATACAATTGGAATCAGTTTTGAAGATGATTTTCCTTTGTTTTTATTCATGAGATAATATAAGGAAGGCAATACAACCAAGGTCAGGAAAGTAGCGGTAATCAAACCGCCAATCACCACGGAAGCCAAAGGTTTTTGTACTTCAGCACCACTTGAAGTGGAAAGTGCCATAGGTAGAAAACCTAAAGAAGCCACTAAAGCAGTCATGATAACGGGTCTTAATCTGTCCGTGCTTCCTGTTTTGATTAATTGAATTAAATCCATTTCTTTTTCATTCCTTAAATCATTTAAATGACTGATAAGCACAATTCCATTTAATACCGCCACACCAAATAATGCTATAAATCCTACACCTGCAGAAATACTAAATGGCATATCTCTAATCCATAAAGCCAACACTCCACCAATGGCGGAAAGTGGTACGGCTGAATAGATTAGTAAGGCATATTTTACTTTTCCGAACGCAAAATAGAGCAAGATGAAAATCAAAAGTAAAGCAACAGGAACTGCAATGGCAAGCCTATTTCTTGCTTTTTCCAAGGTTTCAAACTGCCCACCGTATTTAATAGAATAGCCAGGTTCCATTTTTAATTGGCTATCCAAATTGGATTCTATTTCTGCTACTAGTCCAGCTATATCACGATCTCTCACATTGGTTCCTACCACCACTCTTCTGCGAGTATCATCTCTCGAAATCTGCAAAGGACCTTCTTGATATTCCCATTGGGCTACTTCAGCTAATGGAATTACATTACCGTCTTGGCTTTTAATGGTCAGCTTGTCTAGTTCAATTGCATTTCTGAATGATTTTTTCAATCGAACTACTAATTCAAATTTTCTTTCTCCCTCAAAAATGAATCCCGCATTTTCACCTGCATAAGCTGCTCGAATGATACTGTTCAATTCTTGTATAGAAACGCCATATTGCGCTGCTTTTCTTCTATTATAGCTTATGACCCACTGGGCTAATCCTTCCGTTTGCTCCACTTTTACATCAGAAGCACCTGAGACTTTTTGTATAAGGGATGCTGCTTGATTTCCATAATCTGCCAACTTGGCTAAATCCTCTCCATAGATTTTAACTGCTATATCGGATTTAGCACCAGTAATCAGTTCATTAAATCTTAATTGAATCGGTTGAGTAAATTCAAAAATTGCTATAGGGATAACAGCCAATTTCTCCTCCATTTTTTCAATTAAATCAAATCGATCTTCAGCAGTGGTCCATTCGTCTTTTGTTTTCAAAATAATCATAATATCTGCCAATTCAATCGACATGGGATCGGTAGGAACTTCAGCCGTACCAATTTTTGAAACTACTGATTTCACTTCTGGGAAATTATCCATTAAAATTCGTTCTGCTTTCGTGCTTGTGGCTATACTTTGTTCCAATGAAGAGCCTGGAGGAAGTGTCATCTGCATGGCTAAATCACCTTCTTCCAGCTGTGGAATAAATTCAGAACCCATTCTACTAAAAATAAAGAGGGCAACTGCCAATAAAATAACCGATAATGAAATGGTGACTTTAGGGTTACGTAAAGAGGAATTCAAAACTGGTTTATAAGCAGCCTTCAATTTGTTCATTACCTTATCCGCAAAAGTGACTTTTTCCTTTATATTTTTTTTCAAGAATAGAGCCGTCATCATAGGAACATAGGTCATAGATAAAATCATGGCGCCCAAAATGGCAAAGCTGACAGTTTGAGCCATGGGTTTAAAAGTTTTGCCTTCTATTCCTGTAAGTGATAAAATTGGTAGAAATACCACCAAAATAATTAAAACCCCAAAGGCTGCAGATTTGTAGATTTTTTGCGAAGCATTGATTACAATGTCATCCATTTCCGATTGGTTTAATTGTTTGCCAACATGAACAGTGAAGAGAATATGTAAAATACTTTCTACAATTATCACCGCTCCATCTACCACTATTCCAAAATCGATTGCTCCTAAAGACATGAGGTTAGCAGACACATCAAAAATATTCATCATGATGAAGGCAAAAAGTAAGGAAAGTGGAATGATAGAAGCTACAATTAAGCCCGCTCTGAAATTTCCTAAAAGGAGAATTAACACCAAAATCACAATTACACCGCCTTCCAATAAATTGGTTTTAACCGTATCGATTGCTCTGCCAACCAAATCAGACCTATCTAAATATGGTTTAATTTTTACTCCTTCTGGCAATGATTTTTGTACTTCAGCCACTCTTTTATTAACCAATTCCAGAGTTTCAGATGAATTGGCTCCTTTCAACATTAAAGTGATACCGCCTACTGCTTCGCCTTTTCCATCCTTGGTCATGGCGCCAAATCTTTTCGCATTCCCGAATTGTACCGTACCAATATCCTTTATTAAAACAGGTGCTTTTTCGTCATGCTTTAATAAGGTGTTTCGGATGTCATCGAGATTCATCATCATGCCTTCCGTTCTTACGTAATAAGCATTTTGATTTTTTTCGATATAACTACCTCCGGAATTTTCATTATTGGCATTTAGTGCTTCAATAATTTCTTGAAAACTCACTTTATGTTGAGCCATCAAAGTAGGGTTCACGGCTACTTCATATTGCTTTAGATAGCCACCAAAAGAACTGACTTCCACTATTCCTTTTATACCAGATAGCTGTCTTTTTACTATCCAATCCTGAATAGTGCGGAGTTCCATAGCGGAAAATTCTCCTTGATGTTCGTCATCCACTTCTAAAGTATATTGATAGATTTCACCCAATCCTGTGGTGATCGGCATCAGTTCAGGTGCTCCCAATTTGGATGGAATTTCATCACTCACAATAGTGATTTGCTCTTGCACATATTGCCGAGTATCCAGAACAGGAACGCTTTCTTCAAAAACAATGGTGACTACCGAAAGTCCGTATTTTGAAATCGAGCGTATCTCTTCCACCATGGGGATATTCGCCATGGAAATTTCGATAGGGTAGGTGATGAATTGCTCGACTTCCTGTGCGGATAAGGAAGGGCTCACCGTCACTACCTGTACTTGATTATTAGTAATGTCAGGAACAGCATTTACAGATAACTGCCCCATTGAATAAATACCGCCCCCAATTAAGGCGATGACTCCAAAGAACACAATCAACTTGTTCTTTATGGAGAAAGAAATAATTTTTTGAAACATGAAAAATGATGGTTACTTAAGATTTTGAAATAAATAAATCGATTTCTTAAGCAAAAAGGGGCGGTCCTCTGTAACTAAAGGAATTATTGAATTGAATTTGAATAGAACCAATGGTTCTTCGTGGAATGATATCTTGTTTTGCTGTAGTAACAGTTAAATTAAGTTTTAAACTACTAGGGATTAAATCCTGTAGTTTAACTTGTTCTTTATTTATAGTTTTTTTCTCTGTAATTACAGATTTACTTTTCTGAAAATTTTCAAGGTGATTGGCTCCTAAATTAAGATGAAACCCAACTTTGAGTAAATCTATGGGAGATTTAACAGGTTCTTTTTGAAGAATTTCTTTTAGATTAAATCCATCAGTACTATGATGATGCGGCACAAAGCTATGTAAAAGTAAAATGCTTACTGATAAACTAATGAGCGCTATGCCGAAAATTCTTTTCATTTTGGTAAAGATAGGAAGAAAAAGTGCTTGTTAAAGTGACAAGTGTTACAATTGAAATTATTCCGAGACAGGAGTTGAAATATTTTCTGTAAAATCTATGAATCTATCGCCAGCATCTTGATTGGTGATGCTTACTTTGTGCCTCGTATGTTTACAAACCTTAAAAATAATAAGTATTTTTATTACAGCAATTAGACAAGGTGAGAGTAGTATTTGTGCCTAAACAAGCCAAGAGCTATGTTCAGCCAGAGATATT
>Ga0008835_100750_pt1 | contig 23716 bp, 24 predicted proteins | sample HotLakConsoUCCRE_FD_62215 | JGI IMG/M metagenome (GOLD analysis project Ga0008835, IMG submission 62215) | Hypersaline microbial mat communities from Hot Lake, Washington, USA - Hot Lake Consortium UCC-RE (Hybrid Assembly) ... | reverse complement strand
CGGCGGAATCCCCGGCAGACTGCGGCCCCCGGCCCCCGTCAGCCGAGGCCGATGACCATCGGGATGCAGCTGCACGTCGCTCACCCCCCCGCTGCGGTCGGTGCCCGCACGGTCCATGAGCGCGAACTCCTCCACCACGCTCACCGGCGCCACGGGCAGGCCCAGCACGGCGCCATCGCGCCAGCAGGTCAGGCTCCAGGAGAAACTGCGCTCCAGCAGGATCTTGCCCGTGCGCGCCTCGATCGCCGCCATCGCCGCGCGCAGGTAGCTTTCCAGCACCGCGTCCTGCAGCCCGTCCTCGCCGAAGCCCGTGCCCAGCCGCAGATGGTCCCGGAACTCCGCAACCGGCAGCGCCTCGCGCGGCACGGTGGTCTCTTCGATCAGCATCATGACTGCGTCCTCGTCATCCTGTCCCGGTCCTGCCTCCGCCCGGACCGGACGCACCTTCCCCTGCCGCTCGAACGGAACGGAAAGCAGCGTGCAGCAAGGGGTCGAATGGTGCGCCCGGCCGGGTCCGCCCCCCTGTCAGGCAAGGGGGCCGGATCTCTGCACGGCCGGTCAGGCCGAGAAGTCGAGCAGCTTGATCGCCTGGAAGTCCGACACGCCGCCGCCCACGCGCTTCGTGGCGTAAAACAGCACATGCGGCTTGGCCGAGAACGGATCGCGCAGAATCCGCAGGTCGGGCCGTTCCGCGATTGTATAGCCCTGGGCAAAATCGCCAAAGGCCACCGCCTTGGCGCCGGGCGCGATGTCGGGCATGTCCTCGGCGATCAGCACGGCATGACCCAGCAGACGCGAGGGCTCGCCCTCGGCATAGCTGTCCGACCACAGGAACCGGCCCTCGCCGTCCTTGATCTTGCGGATGGCGCTCGCCGTGCGCGAGTTCATCACGAAATGCGCATTGGCCCGGTATTCCGCCGGCAGCGCATAGACGAGGTCGATCAGCGCGGAGGCCGGGGCCGAAGGGTGGAAGCCTCCGTCCGAGCCGGTCTTGACGGTCCCGAGCGCGTCCCAGGTCCAGACGGCATTGTCGACCGTCGGATAGTCGAGGATGCCCCGCGGCTTGTCCGCGCCGTCCCCGTTGATGAAGGCCTCCGCCTCCGCCCGCGCGAACTTCGCCGCGATCCGCCCCGCCAGCCAGCCCTCGATGTCGAAGGCGCTGTCGTCGAGCAGACGCTGGCTCGCCTTCGGCATGGCGCTCAACTCGAACAGCGGAATGGAGATCCGGTCGATCAGCGGCGTGCCGCTCTCGGTCACCGCACCCGTCTCCGTGGCCCAGGCCGCCCCCGCCTCGGAATGGTCGATCAGCACGTCATAGGCAGTGGCGTTGACCTGCACGACCTGCGCCACCTTCCGCAGGCTCGCGGTGGCCAGCAGGGTGGAGCGCACCGCCGCCGCCGTCTCCGGATCGACGAGATAGCCGCCGTCGGAATTGACCTGCATCGACAGCGCCTTGCCCTCGAGGACGAGGCCGCGCAGGCCGTCGTCATCGCCCGAGCGCACATAGGCCTCGAAGGCCTGCCCGTGGGGCGTCCCGGTCTCGGCCGCCGCCGCCAGGGCGGGGCGCTGGATCATCTTCGCGGAAAGCTTGCTCATGCGCGTGTCCTGCTCTTGAAGCTTGAGGTGAATGTCGGTCGAAAACGTCTTGAAATCCTGAGCGAACCCCGCCATCGCGGCCTTCAGCTCCTCCGCCGGAGAGCGGCCCGTGTCCGCCCCGGTTCCGGTCATGTCCTGCATCTCATGTCCTTTCGCTTGAGGCTCACGCCCCGGTCAGCGCCCCGCGGGCGTCCTCGAAGGCCGCCGCCAGCTCGCGCATCAGCGCGCCCTCGTCCCGCTCCGCCTTGCGGCCCACCCGGGCCTCTGGCAGCATCGGAAAGGTCACCAGCGACACCTCCCAAAGCTCCAGCTCCGACAGGAGCCGCCCGCCCTTGCCGCCGCCTTGCGCCTTCTTCGTGCGGTAGCCGATGGAGAGCCCGTCGATCGCCCCCGCCTCGATCAGCGCCGCCGCCTCCCGCGCGCGCGCCACCTCCGGCAGAAGCCGCCCCTTGACCCAGAGGCCGCGCCCGTCCTCCCGCACCTCGTCCCAGACGCCGATGGGCTGGGCCGGGTCGTGCTGCCAGAGCATCTTGACCTTGCCGCCCTGCGCCGCGAGCGCCCTGAGCGAGGCGCCGTAAGCCCCCGCCAGCACCGTATCCCCGCCCTGGTCAGGAAGGCCGAAGAGCGAAGCATAGCCCTCGATCACATGGCCCTCACGCAGCGCGATCTCCCCGCCGATCCGGGCGAACTTGTGTTCCAGATCCATCGCTTGTCCCCTCCTGCTCACCCGACCAGCGCGGCCAGCGCGGTAAGCGCCAGCAGCGCCCCCGCCGCATAGCCCGCCAGCCACAGCGTCTTTTCGAGCCGCGCCACCATGGCCTCGATCCGCGTGAGCCGCAGATCGACCTGCGCGAACCAGAAATCATGCCCCGGCCCCCGCGCGCGCAGCGCGCCCGGCTCCACCACCCGCTCTGTCATCCGTCCCCCCCCACCGGCAGGCCCAGAAGGCGCCGCTTCTCGTCATCGCTCAGGAAATCCGCCTGCCCGATGCGCCGCCACTGCGCCTCCCGCTCCGCCGACAGCGCCGGGATCTGGTCGAGGTCCGGCGACAGCTTCACCGCCTCGCCCGAGTGATCCGAAAGCCAGGCCCCAAGCGCCGCCGTCACTTTCTGCAGCACCGGCAGCACCGTGAGCCGGTAGAAGGCGCGATTTGCCTCCTGGTAATTGGCGTAGGTCGCATCGCCCGGGATCCCCAGCAGCATCGGCGGGATGCCGAAGGCCATGGCGATCTCCCGCGCCGCGGCGTCCTTCGTTTTCTGGAACTCCATGTCCGAGGGCGAGAATCCCATCGGCTTCCAGTCGAGCCCGCCCTCCAGCAACATCGGCCGGCCCGCGTTGCGCGCGCCCTGGTGCTGGCTCTCCATCTCGTCGCGCAGCCGGTCGAACTGCTCGGGCGCCAGATGCCCGTAGCCGTCCGCCCCCCTGTAGACGATGGCCCCCGAAGGCCGCGCCGCATTGTCGAGCAGCGCCTTCGACCAGCGCGACGCGGCATTGTGCACATCGAGCGCCGTCGCCGCGGCCTGCAGCGCCGAAAGACCGTAATGGTCGTCCTGCGGATGAAAGCTCTTCACATGGCACACCGGGCTCGCACCCTCGCCGACGGCGAAGCGATGCGTGCGCCCGCCCACGGTGTAGTCATAGGCGACGGGCCAGCCATCGGCCCCCGGCACCAGGCTCATCCGGTCCGAGCGCAGCACATGCAGTTCGCCCGGAAGGCCCTCGCCCGCGCCCGCGGCCTCCACGTAGCCGTTCCCCGTCAGCAGCAGCTGGCCGATGAGCGCCTCGAGAAACTCCGCCCGACCCTGCCCGCCATTGGGCCGCTCGATCAGCGCCAGCAGCGGATGCGCCGCATAGCGCGCGCCGGCATCCTGCACCACGACGGGCACCGCCGCCGCCGCCTCGGCGATCATCCGCACGGACCGAAAGCCCACAGGGTTGCCGGCGAAGCCCGTCTTCGTCAGCGAGACGGTGTCGCGCGGCGACCAGGCCACCCGGCCCGAGGTGGTCATTGCGATGACGGGGCCGGTGGCCGAGGCCTTCGCCTCGGGGGCCTCCGCAGCCTCGCCCTGCGCCCGCTTCAGAAAGTCGAACATCCATCACTCCTCGGCCCGGGGCCTTGCCGCGTCTTGGGGAGCGTTATGGAGCCGAAGCCTTAAGGGCGTGCGCCCCGACCGCGCGCACCCCGTTGCGCCGTCCGGCCCTGAAGCGTCGAGGAGATCCCGGCATGAGGCGTGGCGACACCCGCCCAGGCGCAAAACCCACGCAAAACGGCCCCGTCCGAAGGGACGAGGCCGTCAGCGGATCCGAAGACTCACAGCACCCGCGCCCTCGGCGGACCGGACGCCGGTCCCAGCATCAGCTCCGTCAGCGCCCAGACCAGCGCATCGACCCGGTCCGGCGATCCGCGCCCGCGAAAGCCCGTCGCACTCATCTCCGCCATCTGGTCCTCCAGCTTCGGAAACCCGCCGGCGTGGAACACCCGCCCCTGCTCGTACAACACCGCCACGGGCTCGGCCCTCACGCTCTTGTCCCGGACGGCATGGAGCGGCTTGAACGCCACCCCCGGATCGATCTGCGCCAGAACCTCCCGCACCAGCTCCCCGCCCTGGTTGACCTCCGCCACGAGCCGATCCGCACCATGGCGGCGATAGGCCTCCACCGCCCGCGCCATCCAGACCGCCGGGCTGCACCCCGAGACCGTCGCGTCCTCCAGCACCCAGCCGCGCCAGTCCTGTCTTGGTCCCTTCGCCTCGACTCCCGCCACGATGATCCCGACCTCGTCCGCCCCGCGGCCCGCCGAAACCGACGGATCCACGGCCACCACCACCCGGTCGAGCGGCGGAGCGTCGCCCCTCAGGCAATCCGCGAGCGTCCCTTGCGGCCAGAGCGCGCCCTCGACATCCTCGAGGAACAGACCGTCGAGCTCCTGCCGTGCCAGCCGCCCCCGTCCGTGACGCGCCCGCATTTCGGCGATGAAGCCGGGCGCGAGGTTGGCGGCATTGGCCTCCGTCGGCGCGTGGGTACTGACCGTGCTCTCCTGCTCCAGCAACTCGCGCAGCACCCGCGAAGCCCTCGGCGTTGTCGTGACGCAGACCTTCGGATCGCGCCCCAGTCGCAGCGCAAAGCCGAGCATGTCCCAGGTCTCCGCTGCCTTCGGCCATTTCGCCAGCTCATCGGTCCATGCCGCATCGAACTGCGGCCCTCGCAGGCTCTCGGGTGAATGGGCGGAAAAAAGCTGCGCCTCCGCCCCGTTCGGCCAGCGCACGAGGTTGCGCCCCGCGATCCAGCTCGGTTTGCGGTCGGGGGGACAGCAGGCAAGGATGCCGCTGTCTCCCATCACCATCACCTCCCGGGCCTGGTCGATGGTCTCGCCCACCAGCGCGATACGCCTTGCAAGCCCCGGATCGAGGGTGCGCGAGCCCTCCGCCATGTTGCGCACCCATTCCGCCCCGGCCCGCGTCTTGCCCGCACCACGGCCCCCCAGCACCACCCAGGCCCGCCAGTCGCCCGGCGGCGGCCGCTGGTGTTCCATCGCCCAGAACTCCCAGAGCCACGGCAGCGCGCAGGTGTCGTGGACGCTCAGATCCTCAAGCAGCAGGTCCCGAATCGACGAGGGCCCGGAGCTGATCCAGGCGGCGTCGGATTTCGGCAAGGGCGGCGTCGAGGTCGTAATCTCCGGGCTGGAGGGTCTTCCGCCGATGGGCGATCCACGCATGGTATTTCTCCTCGATCTCCATCGCGCGGCGCAGGGCCATGGCCAACTCCGCCGCCTGTGCCGGCAGTTTCGCCGCCTGCTTCCCGCGATCCTTCTTCGTCTCGTCGACGAGGTCCGTCAGGACGTTCGTCAACGCATGCAGCGACACCTCGGCCCTGCGCACGTCGCGTGCGTAGTCCTCCCAGGGAGCGTCCGACTTCCGGTCATCTGTCTGAGCCATGCGTTCCAAGCCAATGCCAGTGCGTTCATCCGATGAAGGATCAGCCGTCACGGCCCAAGCGTCATGCAAGGTGACCGGCAAGACTGTCCAGCAAGGCGGACACCATACGCCAAGAACGCTGAAAAATACATGATTTCAGATCATTGCCGTTGCATCTTCATGTAACTTTCGGGCCATTTCAGGGGCAAGCCCCTGAAAACTCGCCCAGTCCCGGACCAAGGCAAAACCGCGCCGTCGCCCGCCACCGCAGGCAACGACTGTCCTTTGGGACAGGTCCGGGGCACCGCTTCGCCCGGCTCAACCGTCGCTGGCGGCCTCCTGCTGCGCCTCGATCTCGCGCCAACGCGCGACGTTCCGGTTGTGCTCGTCCAGCGTCTGCGAAAAGGCGTGACCGCCCGTCCCGTCAGCGACGAAGAAGAAGTATTCCGTCGTGTCCGGATTGAGCGCGGCCCGGATCGCCGCCCGGCCCGGGTTGGCGATCGGCGTCTGCGGCAGCCCGTCGATCCGGTAGGTGTTCCAGGGGGTTTCTGCGTCAAGCTCGCTCTGCCTGAGACCGCGCCCCAGCACGCCCCGGCCCTCGGTCACGCCATAGATCACCGTGGGGTCCGTCTGAAGCCTCCAGCCCTGCCGCAGCCGGTTGACGAAGACGCTCGCCACCTGCGGACGCTCCTCCGCCTCGCCCGTCTCCTTCTCCACGATGGAGGCCATGATCAGCGCCTCCTCCGGGGTCTCGTAGGGCAGATCGTCCGCCCGCGCGGCCCATTCCTCGGCGAGGATGCGCTCCTGCCGCGCCCGCATCTGCGCCAACATCCCCGCGACCGTATCCCCCGGCGCAAAGGAATAGCTGTCGGGCGCCAGCCACCCCTCGTCGGGGATCTCTTCGACCGCGCCCTCCAGCGTGTCGATCGCGTTAAGCGCCTGCACGATGGACCAGCTCGTCACGCCCTCGGCAAGCGCCACCCGGTATTGGGTATCCGACTGCGTCTTGACCGCCTGATAGGCCTCGGGCGCCTCCTCCTCCACGGGGTCGAAGCGCACCAGCTCCACATATTGTCCCAGCGTCGGGTCCAGTTCGCGCACCTCGACCCGGGCCGAGTTCACGCCGACGCGATAGATCACCTCCGTGCCACAGGTGGACACACCGTCACCCGTGACCAGCGCCGCGATCTGCGCCATGGAGGCGCGCTCCGGAATGAGGAAACTGCCCGCCTTCAGGTCGTCGGCGATATCGGCATACTGCACGCCCATCCGGAACAGCGTCGGAGAGCTCACCGCACCCTGCTCGCCCAGGTTCTCGCTGACGCTCCACATCGAGGCGCCGCGCGGCACCTGCAGGCAGACCGCCTGCTCCAGCGGTCCTTCCGCCTCGTAGCTCTCGCTGCCCCAGATCACCACGCCGGCCAGCAGGAACAGCCCGACGATGAAGAACGTCAGTGCATTGGAGGCAATGGAGCGCCACATCGGCTCAGACCTTTCCGAAGATCACGCTCGCGTTGGTGCCGCCGAAGCCGAAGCTGTTCGAGAGCGCAAACTCGATCTGCCGCTCGCGCTTGGCATTGGCGGCAAGGTCCACCGGCGTTGCCACGGCGGGATTGTCGAGGTTGATCGTCGGCGGCGCCACCTGATCGCGGATCGCGAGGATCGAGAAGATCGCCTCGATCGCGCCCGCCGCCCCCAGCAGATGCCCGGTCATCGACTTCGTCGACGACATGGTGACCTTGCCCGCATGATTGCCCAGCAACCGCTCGACCGCCGCAAGCTCGATCACATCCGCCATGGTCGAGGTGCCATGGGCGTTGATGTAGTCGATATCCTCGGGCTGAAGCTCCGCCTCCTCCAGCGCCATCCGCATGGACCGCTCGCCGCCCTCTCCGTCCTCACTCGGCGCGGTGATGTGATAGGCGTCGCCCGAGAGACCGTAGCCCTTGACCTCGGCATAGATCCTGGCGCCCCGGGCCTTGGCGTGCTCATACTCCTCGAGCACCACCATACCCGCGCCCTCGCCCATGACGAAGCCGTCGCGGTCCGCGTCATAGGGCCGGCTCGCGGTCTCGGGCGCATCGGCGCGCTTCGTCGACAAAGCCTTGCAGGCGTTGAACCCGGCGATGCCGATCTCGCAGATCGCGGCCTCGGCGCCCCCCGCCACCATCACGTCGGCCTTGCCGAGCTTGATCAGCTGTGCAGCGTCGCCGATGGCATGGGCGCCAGTGGAACAGGCGGTCACGACGGCGTGGTTCGGCCCCCTGAACCCGTAGCGGATCGCGATCTGCCCCGAGATCAGGTTGATCAGCGCCCCGGGCACGAAGAACGGAGACACCCGCCGCGGCCCCTTCTCCTTCATCATCAGGGCAGTCTCCGCGATGGACTGAAGCCCGCCGATGCCCGACCCCGTCAGCACGCCCGTGCGCAGCCGCCCCCGCTCGTCCTGCGGCATCCAGCCCGAATCCTGAACGGCCTGTTGGGCCGCGGCCATGGCGAAGACGATGAAGGTATCGACCTTCCGCTGCTCCTTGGGCTCCATGTAGGCGTCGGGATTGAAGGTCCCGCCGGTGCCGTCGCCATGGGGCACTTCGCAGGCATAGGTGGTCACGACTTGCGAGGCATCGAACCGCGTGATCGGCCCCGCGCCGGACTTGCCCGCCAGGATCGCCGTCCAGGACAGCTCGACGCCATCGGCCAGCGGGGTCACCAGACCCAGACCCGTCACCACCACTCGCCTCATGTCGCGCCCCCGAATATTGCAGGTTCTTACGGCCCTGATAGCCTCACCACCGAAGCGGGGGCAAGAGCGGGGGTCCCGGGGGCGGCAAGCGCCCGCCGCGCCGGTCGTCCCGGTGCGGGACCAGCCCCAAACGACAACGGCGCCCGAAGGGGCGCCGTTCGTGGCCACAGAGGCCGATCCCGAAAGGGATTTACTGGGCGTCGTTGATGAACTTCACCGCATCGCCGAAGGTCTGGATCGTCTCCGCCGCATCATCGGGGATCTCGATGCCGAACTCTTCCTCGAAGGCCATCACGAGCTCGACCGTATCGAGCGAATCCGCACCGAGATCGTCGATGAAGGAGGCGTTGTCGGTCACCTTCTCCTCGTCAACACCAAGGTGCTCCACAACGATCTTGCGCACGCGATCAGCGACGTCGCTCATGTCTATCCCTCACTTCTTCGCGGGCGATGGGGCCCGTTTTCATCTCTGCCCTTTGCGGGCAAAAAGGGACGACTGGCATCGTCCCCCGGCTCGATTGGGCCGCCTATAGCAGAGATTCCGGGGCAGGCAAACGCTTTCACAAGGACGCGATCCGGTACCCCGCAACAGCCCTAGAGCATCGCCATCCCGCCGTTCACGTGCAGCACCGTTCCGGTCACATAGCCCGCTTCCGGCGAGGCGAGGTACAGCGCCGCAGCCCCGATCTCGGCCGGATCGCCCATGCGCCCCACGGGGATCTGGCCCAGCATCGCCTGCTTCTGGTCGTCGGTCAGCTTCTCGGTCATCGCGGTCCCGATGTAGCCCGGCGCGATGACGTTCACCGTGATCCCGCGGCTCGCCACCTCGTAGGCAAGCGCCTTCGACATGCCGACAAGCCCCGCCTTCGCCGCCGCGTAGTTCACCTGTCCGGGGTTCCCGGTGGAGCCCACGATGGAGCCGATGTTGACGATCCGTCCCCAGCGCGCCTTCATCATGCCGCGCACGGCCCCGCGGCTCAGGCGCATGGCGGCGGTCAGGTTCACGCGCAGCACGTCGTCCCAATCGGCATCCGACATCCGCATGAAGAGCCCGTCTCGGGTGATGCCCGCGTTGTTCACGAGGATGTCGAGCGCGCCCATCGCCTCCGCCGCGCGCCTCGGCAGGGCGTCCACCGCCTCCGCGTCTCCCAGATCGCAGGGCAGCACATGCGCGCGCTCGCCCAGCTCCGCCGCCAGCGCCTCCAGCGGCGCCTCCCGCGTCCCCGACAGGCCCACCACTGCGCCCGCACCATGGAGCGCCCGCGCGATCTCGCCGCCGATGCCGCCCGAAGCGCCCGTGACCAGCGCCGTCTTAACCGTCAGATCGAACATGCCCGCTTTCCCTTCAGCTCCGCGCGGCCCCGGCCGCCGCCTTCACCTCGTCCGCCGCGCCCACCTGCAGGCACACCGCCTCCCGGTCGATCCGGCGCACCATGCCCGACAGCGCCTTGCCCGCGCCGATCTCCCAGAATTCCGTGACCCCCTGCGCCAGCATGAAACCCACGCTCTCGCGCCAGCGCACCGAGCCCGTGACCTGCTCCACCAGCCGCGCGCGGATCTCGTCGGGGTCGGTCACGGGGCCTGCCGTGACATTGGCCACCAGAGGCACCTTCGGCGCGCACACATCCGCCTCCGCGAGTGCCGCCCGCATGGCCTCGGCCGCCGGCGCCATCAGCGCCGAATGGAACGGCGCCGAGACCGGCAGCATCACCGCCCGCTTGGCACCCTTCGCCTTGGCGATCTCCACCGCCCGCGCCACGGCCCCCGCATGGCCCGACACGACCACCTGGCCCGGATCGTTGTCATTCGCGGCCTGGCAGACCTCGCCCTGCGCAGCCTCGTGGGCCACCGCCGCGACGCTCTCGAAATCGAGCCCAAGCAGCGCCGCCATGGCCCCCACGCCCACCGGAACCGCCTCCTGCATCGCCCGGCCGCGGATGCGCAGCAGCCGCGCCGTATCGCCCAGCGTCAGCGATCCCGCGGCGCACAGGGCGGAATATTCCCCCAGCGAATGCCCGGCGACAAAACCCGCCACCGTGACCTCCACGCCCTCGGCCTCCAGTGCCGCCATCGCCGCCATCGAGGTGGCCATGAGCGCCGGCTGCGCATTGGCGGTCAGCGTCAGCGTCTCCGCATCGCCTTCCCAGATCAGCGCCGAGAGCTTCTCTCCGAGGGCCGCGTCGACTTCCTCGAAAACCGCCCGCGCGGCCGGATAGGCCTCCGCCAGATCCCGCCCCATGCCGATGGTCTGGGCCCCCTGGCCCGGAAAGACGAACGCGCGCATCCTGCCCCCTCTGCCTCGTTGCGCGCCGGTCTAGCGCGCTCGGGGTCCGGGCACAACAAAGCGGCTCAGGTGCGTCCCCGCAGCAGATCCCGCCCGATCCGGTCCCGCAGCATCGCCAGCGCGGGTTCCGCCCCTGCTGCGACGGTCATCTTCCGACCGGTATTGCGCCAGCGCAGCACCAGCCGCCCTTGTCCCGCGGGCTGGCCGAAGCGATCGATGTGCACACCGCCGATATCGCCGAACGCCGTGCGCCCAACGACCCGCGTCCGCCCGTCGATGTCGCGCAGCACTTCGCGCACTTCCCGCAGCCGCAGATCGACATGGGTCTCCGGCACATAGCCCCGCCCCGCAAGCCAGAGCGCGATTCCCGCGAAGCCTGTCAGCAGACCCGTCGCCCCGACCTTCCCCAGCGGCGAGGCGACGCCCGGCATCAGCCACAGGAAGGAGATCGACACCGCAGCCGCCGCAGCCACCAGAAAGGCCAGCCGCCGCGCAAGCCAGGCTGCCCAGGCGTGCCGCGCCTCCGCGCGCACCACGTAGCCCCAGAGAGTCTCGTCGATGCTCACCTGGTCTCCCGGTGCCGCCGGAGCCGCCCGGACAAGACCGCTCGGGCCGTCGAGGAATGCCATCGTCATGGGTCGGTCGCCTCTGCGTGAAAGGTCCATCCAATTCGTCTCGATTTCGATTATTCCCTGCCAAGAGGGCGAAACAGCGGCGCATGCGCGGCCATCGACGGGCCATCCCCGGGCCATGATCAGGCGGCGCCCGGCCCTTGCACGGACCGCAGCTCTCTGTATAAGGCCCCATTCCTTCCGCGGTTTCTTTCATCCGCGCAGTCTCTCGTGGGCAGGTGCGGAAGGATCATCGCCTGTCCTATGAAATGCGCGCCCGACAACAAGGACAAGCCATGCCGCTCTACGAGCATGTCTTCATCGCGCGTCAGGACCTGTCCAACGCGCAGGCCGAGGGCCTCATCGAACACTTCTCCCAAGTGCTGACCGACAACGGCGGCAAGGTGGTCGACACCGAGTACTGGGGCGTCAAGACGATGGCCTACAAGATCAACAAGAACCGCAAGGGCCATTACGCTTTCCTGCGCACCGACGCCCCCTCCGAGGCGGTGCAGGAGATGGAACGCCTGATGCGTCTGCATGACGATGTCATGCGCACCCTGACCATCAAGGTCGACGCGCACGAGGAAGGCCCGTCCATCCAGATGCAGAAGCGCGACGAGCGCCCCGAACGCCGCCGCGAACGCGCCTGATCGAAAGGAAGTAAGACCACATGGCCGCAAAACCGTTTTTCCGCCGTCGCAAGAGCGATCCCTTCGATGGCGATGCCGCCCCGAAGATCGACTACAAGGACACCCGCACGCTGCAGCGCTACATTTCCGAGCGCGGCAAGATCGTTCCCAGCCGCATCACCGCGGTCGGCGCCAAGAACCAGCGCAAGCTCGCCCAGGCGATCAAGCGCGCCCGGTTCCTCGCGCTGCTGCCCTATGCGGTGAAATGAGGGCCTGACAGATGGACGTCATTCTACTGGAACGCGTGGCCAAGCTCGGCCAGATGGGCGAAATCGTCAGCGTGAAGCCGGGCTATGCCCGCAACTTCCTGCTGCCGCTCGGCAAGGCGCTGCGCGCGACCGAGGCCAACAAGGCGAAGTTCGAGGATCAGAAGGCCCAGCTCGAGGCGCAGAACCTCGAGACGAAGAAAGAGGCCGAGGCCTTTGCCGAGAAGCTGAACGGCCAGACCTTCGTCGTGATTCGGTCCGCCTCCGACGGCGGTGCGCTCTACGGCTCGGTCTCCACCCGTGACGCGGCCGAGGCCGCGACCGCGGGCGGCTTCACCGTCGACCGCAAGCAGGTCGCCCTCGCCAACCCGATCAAGGAACTCGGGATGCACGAGGTGATCGTCAACCTGCACCCCGAGGTCGACGCGTATATCACCCTCAACGTGGCCCGTTCGCCCGAAGAGGCGGAGCTTCAGGCCGCGGGTCGGACGATCCAGGACCTCGCCGCCGAAGAGGAAGCCGCGGCCGAGTTCGAGATCCAGGAACTCTTCGACGATATCGGCAGCGCCGGATACGACGACGACGATCCGCGCGGCCCCTCGCGGGACGAGGACAGCGGTCCGATCACCGACGAGCGCTGAGGCGCCCCCGGTCCTCCGGACACCGACAGGGCCGCGCTTCAATCCGAAGCGCGGCCCTTTCTTCATGGCGCCGCCCTCACCGGGACCTGCCCCCGTACAGCCTCAGCGCGCGAAAGTCTCCATTCGCAGCTGGGCATCGCAATACTGGCCGTCGAAAGTTCCGACCCAGATGTCCATGCGCCCGTCGGAAGGCCGTGTCAGGCTGATCCGCGGGTCGAGGTTCCCGTTGTCGTCATCGTCGAAATACCAGTTCACCGCGCCAGTGTTGATCAGCAATGCGGCGTCGCACTGGCTCACGACCGACACCACGAGCCGGACGTTCCCCATCCCCGACAGGAAAAAGCTGAAGTCGGGCTGGGTGGTGAAGTAGCTCTGGCCATAATCGAGCTGATCAGAGCCCAGGTTGTTGTAGATCTGCGGGCAACGGCCGAGATTGTTCTCGCCCCCTGCGACCACGTTGAAAAAGGACGGGCTGCGCAGCGCCGCCCCCGTCGCCTGATACTGTGCCACGCCGACATTGGCGAAGCTCGGACAGGCATGGGCAGCACCTGCTGCCAGACCCAGCACAACGGCAAACCCTGCAAGAATACGTTTCATCCGGTCGTCCTCTCGTTTCCGTGAGGTGAGATTATCTCCGTCGATTCTCCTTCGATAGGAAAAAACTACGCGTCCGATAGGCAATTTTCGCCGCCTCCGGCGCAAACGAAAACGGCCGCGCCCCTGTCAGGAGCGCGGCCGCGAAAGCCCTGTGAAACAGACTGCGATCAGGTCGCGGGAGCCTCGTCCTCGTCCAGCTTCTCGACCTCGGCCTGAAGCTCTTCCTTCGACACCTCCGTCTCGGTCACGTCGGCCTTGTCGAAGATCATGTCCACGACCTTGTCCTCGAAGATCGGCGCCTGCAGCTGCTGGCGCATCCCCGCGTTCTGCTGGACGAACTCGAAGAACTGCCGCTCCTGCCCGGGGTACTGCCGGGCCTGCTGCATCACCGCCTGGGTCATCTCGGCATCCGTCACCTGCACCTCGGCCCGGGTGCCCACCTCGGCGAGGAACAGCCCCAGCTTCACGCGCCGCTCCGCGAGCTTCACATGCTCGTCGGTGGGCTCGATCGTCGGGTGGTCATGGCCCTGCACGTCGGGGTTCTCCTCGTGCCAGAGCTGGTGCGCGATCTGCCGCGCCTCGGCATCCACCAGCCCCCGCGGCAGGTCGAAGGACACTTTCTCGTCCAGTGCGTCGAGGAGCCGCCGCTTCGCGACGGCCCGGGCCGCGCCCTTGTATTCCTGCGCCAGCCGGTCGCGGATCTGGCCCTTGAGCGTCTCCAGATCCTCCGCACCGAACTGCTTCGCGAGATCGTCGTCGATCTCGGACTCCGCCGGCGCCTTCACCTCCTTCACGGTGACGTCGAACGTCACCTCCGCACCCGCCAGATGCGCTGCCCCATATTCTTCGGGGAAGGTGATCGTCAGCACCTTTTCGTCGCCCGCGGACAGGCCGTTGAGCTGCTCCTCGAAGCCCGGAATGAACGACTGAGATCCCAGCACCAGCGGGTAGTCATCGGCTGCGCCGCCCTCGAAGGGCTCGCCCTCCTTCTTGCCGACGAAATCGATCACGACCTGATCGCCTTCCTCGGCCGCACCTTCCTTTGTCTCGAACCGCTGGGCCGACGAGGCGAGGTTCTTCAGCGCCTCGTCCACCGCCGTCTCGTCGGGCGTCACGGTAAGGCGCGTCAGCTTCAGCTCGGAGAAGTCCATGTCGGGCACGTCGGGCAGCGCCTCGTACTCCACCTCGACGGTGACGTCATCGCCCTCTTTCCAGCCCTCGTCGGCCATCTTCATGGAGGGCTGCTGGGCGGGCCGGTGCCCGCTCTCCTTGAGATGCGCCGACATCGCGCCGTCGATCTCTTCCTGCATGGCCTCGCCAAGCAGCCGCTGACCGTACTGCTTCTTCAACAGCGGTAGCGGCACCTTGCCCTTGCGGAAACCCTTCATCTCGATGCCGGGCTGCGCTTCCTTGAGCTTCTCGGTGACCTTGGCATCGAGTTCCTTTGCGGTCACCGTGATCTGGTAGCCGCGCTTGAGACCGTCATTGATCGTTTCGGTGACCTGCATTCTCGTCCTCGCATGGGAAAGGGGCCGCGGCGCGAGCCTGTCGGCGCGGAGTTCGCGGCGTTCTAGAAGCGCGGCGTAGAGGGCGCAACCCCCCTGCCGGTCTCAAGGGGGCTTCGATCGGCCTCGGCCCGACAAAATCCTGCCACAGATCCGCCCGAACACGGCCACGCATGGCCTGTCAAATGGTGGTGCGGGTGAAGGGACTCGAACCCCCACGCCTCGCGGCGCCAGAACCTAAATCTGGTGCGTCTACCAGTTCCGCCACACCCGCACGCCGCCGACCTTTCACCCGAAGATGCCATCCACGCAAGAGCGCCCTTAATCCATCCTTAGTCTCCAGATGCCAAATATGGTGACAGACGGCGAGCCTTGACATACGGTCAGGGCAAGACCGGCACCAGTCGGCGACCAGACAGGCAGTTCATCATGACCAGCACTCTTCACCTGGGCGGCCTCCGCGCCGAAAAGATCATCACATCCGACGATCCCTCTGGCCTTGCGGCGGGCACCCCTGTCATGACCCTCGCGGGCCTCTGCGCGGCCGGCGATCTGGCACCGGGCGCCCGCGTCATAACGCGCGAACATGGCGCGGTGCGGCTTGCCGGGATGCGTGTGGAAACGGTGGTCTGTCGACCGGTCCGTCTCTCCCCCGGCGCCCTCGGCCACGACCAGCCCGACGTGCCGCTCCTGCTCGGACCAGGCACACTGGTGCGGCTCACCGGCTGGCGCGCCGAAACGCTCTACGGCGCGACATCGGCTTTCGTCCCCGCCGCGCGGCTCGCCGGCTGCGAAAGCCTCGCCCGCGATCTGCCGCGCCGGATCACGCTCCACATCCCCGTGTTCGAGGCGCCCTCCACGATCTACGCGGGCAACCTGATGCTCCGCATCCCGACCTGACCGCCCCTCCTCCTGCTCAGAGGCCCTGTTCACGCAGCACGCGCGGCAAGGTCTCGGGCAGATCCTCCGCGATCAATCCGGGCCCGAAGCACCGCGCCGCCTCCACATGAACCCAGGCCGCCGTTTCCGCCGCCAGATGCGCGGCAAGCCGCCCCGAGGCCATCAGCCCCCCGATCATCCCCGCCAGGACGTCTCCCGCCCCCGCGGTGCCAAGCCACGGCGCCACACGGTCATAGAGGGCGGCGTTCAGCGACACCGCGCCTCCTGGGCTGGCGATCACTGTGTCGGGCCCCTTGAGCAGAATCACCGCCCCGGATCGCGCAGCGGCCTCCGCCGCCGCGTCGACTTTCGACCCCCCGCGCAGCGCCGCGCCGAGGTCGGGAAAGAGCCGCGCGAATTCGCCCTCGTGCGGCGTCAGCACGCAGCGCCCATGCAGGGCGCCGAAGAGCGCGTCTGGCTCGCCGGCGAAACTCGTCAGCGCATCCGCATCGAGTACCGTCCCCCGCTGCGCCGCCAGCGTCGCCCGCACCAGGCCGCGCGTCCCCTCTCCGACTCCGAGCCCGGGCCCCAGCACCAGCGCCGACAGCCGCTGGTCCTCCAGCATCTCCGACAGCGCCGCCCCGTCGCGCAGCGACCGCAGCATGATCGCATCAAGACGCGCCGCGTTCTCCTGCAGCGCCGCGGGCGGCACCGCGACCGTGACCAGCCCCGCCCCGATCCTGAGCGCGCTCCGCGCCGCCAGCCGCGCCGCACCGCCCTTGCCCGGTCCGCCACCAAGCACCAGCACATGTCCCCGGTCATACTTGTGCCGGCCCGGGCCGATCGGCAGCCGCGCGGCCAGCCAGTCCGACCGCCCGTCCGGCCCGACCAGCCGCAGCAGTCCGGGTTCGGGCAGGGCCAACCCCTCCCCTGACGACCGCCCAAGCCCGATATCCACGACCCGCATTACCCGCGTCACGGGCGCGCCAAGGTAATGCCCGCGCTTGGCGCCATGGAAGGTGACCGTCAGATCGGCCTCCATATCCTCCACAGCGACACCCTCAGGCAGCAGGAGCCGCCCACTGTCGCAATCCAGTCCCGACACGCAGTCCAGCGCCAGCACCCGCAGGCCTCCGGCGCCGCCCCTCGCCCGGACCGCCGCAAGCGCGTCCGTCGCCACCGTCGGAATCGCCCGCGTCAGCCCCGTGCCGAACAGAGCGTCCACCAGAAGGTCCGGCCGTTTCCCCTGCCCCGCCGCCTCGAGCGCCCCGACGGGCCCGCCCCACAGCTCCCGCATCCGCCGCGCATCGCCCGACGCCCTGTCTGGGTCGCCCATCCCGAAGACTTCGACGCGCCAGCCCCGATCCCGGAGCCGCCGCGCCACGACATAGCCGTCGCCGCCGTTGTTGCCCGGTCCGCACAGCACCACCGCGTGTCGCACCCCCTGCGCGAGGTCCGGCCACTCCTCCAGCATGGCCGCCACAGCCCCGCGCCCCGCGCGCTCCATCAGTTGCAGCCCGGTGACTGCGCCTGACTCCATCGCGGCGGCCTCGAGCGCCCGCATTTGCCCGGCTGTCAGCAGGTCCGTCATGTCGCCACGCTCCCCATCTTCACAAACTGCATGTCCTGACGCCGACCCGCACAAAAAACAGGCGACTCTCCCCGAAAGCCGGGTGTCATCCCGCACCTTGCGGGCCGGTCAATTGTGGCCCCCCGCCGGTCATGGTCTCACCGGCACCAACGCCGGGACAAGGGAGAGTCGGGGCCGATGAAAAAGATCGAGGCGATCATCAAGCCGTTCAAACTCGACGAGGTGAAGGAAGCGCTTCAGGACGCCGGCATCCAGGGCCTCTCCGTCATCGAGGTAAAGGGCTTCGGTCGTCAGAAGGGCCATACCGAACTCTATCGCGGCGCCGAGTACGTCGTCGACTTCCTGCCGAAGATAAAGATCGAACTCGTACTCCCTGACGAGCAGGCCGACACGGCGGTGGAAACCATCCTTGCCGCCGCCCGCACCGACAAGATCGGCGATGGCAAGATCTTCGTGTCGGATGTCAGCCAGGCGATCCGCATCCGCACCGGCGAGACCGGCGACGACGCGCTCTAGACCACGCACGCGTCCGACGAGAACCACAGACACCACAAAAGCCAAGAGGACCCCAAAACGATGAGCAAGGCTGACGTTCTGAAACTGATCAAGGACGAGGAGTGCGAATACGTCGACATTCGCTTCACCGATCCTCGCGGCAAGCTGCAGCACGTGACCGTGATGGCCGATCAGGTCGACGAAGACTTCCTCGACGAGGGCTTCATGTTCGACGGGTCGTCCATTGCCGGCTGGAAATCGATCGACCAGTCCGACATGAAACTCATGCCTGACGTGACCTCGGCCTATATCGACCCGTTCTTCGCCGAGAAGACCGCCTGCATCCACTGCACCGTTGTCGAGCCCGACACCGGCGAGCCCTATGACCGAGATCCGCGCGGCACCGCGGAAAAGGCCGAGGCCTATCTCAAGTCCACCGGCATCGGCGACAGCGCCTACTTCGGTCCCGAGGCGGAATTCTTCCTCTTTGACGACGTCCGCTTCTCGGTCGCCATGAACAAGGTGTCCTACGAGGTCGACGCCCTCGATGCCGCCTGGAACTCCGACACCCAGTACGAGGTCGGCAACACCGGCCACCGCCCGGGCATCAAGGGCGGCTACTTCCCTGTCCCGCCCGTGGACGACGGTCAGGACATCCGCTCCGAGATGCTCTCCACGATGAAGCGGATGGGCATGGCGGTGGACAAGCATCACCACGAGGTGGCCTCCTGCCAGCACGAACTCGGTCTCATCTTCGGCACGCTCACCAAGCAGGCCGACGAGCTGCAGAAGTACAAGTACGTCATCCACAACGTGGCGCAGGCCTACGGCAAGTCGGCGACCTTCATGCCGAAGCCGATTGCCGGCGACAACGGGACGGGCATGCACGTCAACATGTCGATCTGGAAGGACGGCAAGCCGCTCTTCGCGGGCGACAAGTATGCCGATCTCTCCGATGAGGCGCTCTACTTCATCGGCGGCATCCTGAAGCACGCCAAGACCCTGAACGCCTTCACCAACCCCTCCACCAACTCCTACAAGCGCCTGATCCCGGGCTTCGAGGCCCCCGTTCTGCGCGCCTATTCCGCGCGCAACCGCTCCGGCTGCGTCCGGATCCCCTGGGCCGAAAGCCCGAAGGCCAAGCGCGTCGAGGCCCGCTTCCCCGACCCGTCGTCCAACCCCTACCTGTGCTTCGCGGCCCTGCTGATGGCCGGCATCGACGGGATCAAGAACAAGATCCACCCCGGCGACGCGATGGACAAGGACCTCTACGATCTGCCCCCCGAAGAGCTCGAGGGCATCCCCACCGTCTGCGCCTCCCTGCGCGAAGCGATGGAGAGCCTTGCCGCCGACCACGAGTTCCTGCTCGCCGGCGACGTGTTCACCAAGGACCAGATCGAGGGCTACATGGACCTCAAGTGGGAAGAGATCTACGCCTACGAGCACACGCCCCACCCGATCGAGTTCAAGATGTATTACAGCTGCTGATCCCGAGCGGCAGTTGCACCGGGAAAGGGCGCCTCAGGGCGCCCTTTTTCGGTCTCGTCCCCTGCCCCCGGATGTTTCCTAGCGTCATGAAGGTCCTTGCTGACACAAGGACAATCCCGCGTCTCTCCTCGGACCGTTGCGTCATCCGGGGCAAAACTATGGTGAACCGTTTCCAAAAAGGCCCCAGTCCGACCCTTCGAACGCCGAACTTGCGTGTCAGACCGGCAGCATCGGAAATCGGTTGCTGCCATTGGGGCTCGAAATGCAGATGACGACCCGGACCACGCTCATAACCCTCGCTCTCGACAGGGACGCGCGCCCGGTCTTCGCGCAGATCTGCGCGGACCTCGAGGAGACGCTGTCCCAATCCAGTGCGGGGAGCTTTCGCCGGACCCGCATCTTTGACGATTTCGTCCGCTTCACGCTTGACCGGCTCACCGTCTCGGTGGGCTTCTGCGACATGGAGCGGCCGGGCTGGCCCTCGCCGGGCCACCCCGACGGCGCCGTGGCCCTGATCCTCGCGCTGACCACGACCCATCCGCTCGACCTCGATCAGGAGGCGACCCGCAACCGCCAGAAACTCGGCCAGTTCTTGGTCCGCCGCATCGAGGAGGACCAGACCTGTCTCGACGTCCAGCGGACGGAGCGCTCCGGCGGGTTTGACGAGGACGTCTACGACGCCGTGCTCGATTCCGTCTATACACCTCGCCCGACGCTGGAGGACGACCTTGCGCGGCACGGGCTTTTTGCCGCCAATTCCGAGCCCGCGATCCTGCGGTCCATGACGGCAGGCTCCGGCGGCGCGTCCGCCCGGACCGCGATCATTCTCGACGCCGAGGTGCTCCCCGCCGACGATGAAGCCCCGTTCGCGCCACTGCCCCGCCGCCCCCGGATCACGTCAGGCGCCCCGCCGCGCAAGCCCCGGATCGAGCTGCACCGCAGCCGGGGCGCGGACCGCGCGCGGCCCGCCGCCGGTCAGACCGTCACGCCGCTCCGTCCGAAGCTGAACGACACCCAGGGCCGCCGCTATGGCGTCGCCGCCAATTCCATCTTCGAGGCGCCCGAGACCCTGGCCGACCGTCTCTGCGCTCCGGACGGCCAGTTCGTCAGGCAGACCCCGCCCGATCCCGAGGCCCAGCTCCGCGCAGGCATCCGCGAGGCCCTCGCCATGCCGGAGAGCCCCTCGATCCCGATTCGCCTCGCCGCCCAGACCCTCAACGGTGCGGCCATGGTCCTGATGCCCCCGATCGGCGGCGCGATGGTCGTCTACGCCAGCCTCGGGCGCGCGAACCTTGTCGACTCCGCCCGGGCCCTGGCCCTGTCGGGCACGGCGCTCGGCCTCGGCAATGCCCTGTTGAAGGCCAGCCCCTTCCTGAGCTTCATCTGACCGGGCGCGCCGTCAGGCCCGCACCACCGTGGTGTGAATCGCGAAGAGAACCGCCCGCTCGGTCAGCCGCAGCACCGTCTGTCGCTCCGCCCGCAGGAACTGCGGCGCCTGCCTGAGCTTGTGCTTGGGCTCCACCTCCCGCCTCGGCAGGAACAGGTCCGCCCGATCGTAGCCATGCAAATTCGCACGCCAGATCGGTCGATCAAACTGTACGGCATCAAATAAACGCTGCACCCGCCGCCCCACCTCCACGTCATAGGGCGGCACTGGCCGATGGATCCGCATCAGCGGCCGACCGATCTTCTCCGCCAGCGTCCAGCCTGCCGGAAAGCACAGGCCCGCGGCGATCAGCACATGCTCCTCCCCCCGTCGTTCCAGAACGCAGAGATCCTCGGCCATGACCTCGCCGAGGCTCTCCAGCACCCGCGCGGGTTCCAGAACCACACGCCGCCCGTCCGGGCACCGCACGGCATCTCCCTCCACCGCAAAGGCCGGATGCGCTTCGACACCGGCCCGCGCCGCCTCGAGCAGCGCCGCCAGCGCGGTCTCTGCGCCGGGTTCCACAGCAAGTACCGCGCCGGGCCGCTCCGCCATCAGCCGACGCCGCTCCGCCACCTGCGCAGCCCAGGCGTCGTCCACGGTGATCCACGGCCCCTCCACCGGCGCCATCTTCGGCAGGGACCGGGCCGCGGCGGCGACCAGCGCCTCGGGCATATGCGACTGCAAGATCTCCATCCGATCCAGAGTGCCGTCTCTCTCTCCCCGCCGCCAGACGCCCTGTGACACCCCGTCACGATCCGCGGCGCGGCGGCCTCCGGCCTTGCCCCGCCCCCCGGCCAGGCGCCACACCGGGGCAGCCCGCGCAACGAATCGACGGACCGCCCCATGCCCACAGACCGCTTCACCTTCCCCGGCCATGCCGGCCACGACCTCGCCGCCCGGCTCGACCTGCCGCAAGGCCCGCATCTGGCGACGGCGCTCTTTGCCCATTGCTTCACCTGCGGCAAGGACATCCCCGCCGCCCGCCGCATCTCCGCCCGCCTCGCCGCCATGGGCATCGCCGTCTTGCGCTTCGATTTCACCGGCCTCGGCCATTCGGCGGGGGAATTCGAGAACACGACGCTCAGTTCCAACGTGGCGGATCTGCGCAGCGCCTGCGCGGCCCTCGCGGAGCGGGGCATGGCGCCGAGCCTGCTCATCGGCCATTCCCTCGGCGGCGCGGCCGTGCTCGAGGCCGCGCCCGACCTGCCCGATGTCCAAGCCGTGGTCACCCTCGGCGCGCCCTACAATCCGGCCCATGTCACCCACCATTTCTCGGGTGAGATCGACCGCATCCTCGCCGAGGGATCGGCCGAGGTCAGCCTCGCCGGCCGCCCCTTCACCATCGGCCGGGACTTCGTCGAGGACATCCGCCGCGGCGGCGTCGCAAAGGCCGTGCCGCGCCTGAACGCGGCGCTTCTCGTGATGCACGCCCCCCGCGACGACACCGTGGGAATAGAGAACGCCTCCGACATCTTCCGCGCCGCAAAGCACCCGAAGAGCTTCGTGACCCTCGACGACGCCGACCACCTGATCTCGCGACCAGAGGATGCCGAATACGCCGCCGGGATCATCGCCGCCTGGGCCGGCCGCTATCTCGATCTCGCCGCCCCCGCCCCGCCCCCCGGCGTGCCCGAGGGCGTGCTGCGCATCTCAGAGGCCGATCCGGGCGGGTTCCTGCAGGACATCCAGTCCGGCTCCCACCACATCCTCGCGGACGAGCCCGAAAGCTACGGCGGCACCGATCGCGGCCTCACGCCCTACGGCCTCGTCTCCGCGGGGCTCGGTGCCTGCACCTCGATGACGATCCGCATGTATGCCCGGCGCAAGGGCTGGCCGCTCGCCCATGTCTCTGTCGACGTGACCCATGCAAAGGTCCACGGCCAGGACGCGGGCGCCAGCACCAAAGCGAAGATCGACAGCTTCCGCCGGACGATCCGCCTGACGGGGGACCTCGACGCCGACCAGCGCGCGCGCCTGCTGGACATCGCCGACAGATGCCCCGTCCACCGCACGCTCGAGGCCGAGGCCGAGATCGTCACCACCCTCGCCGAATGAGCGCTCAGGCCACCCGCAGCCCCGCCGATACTTCCGGCAAATCGCGCGACGCCCTGCCCCAAAGGCGCCCCGCCCCAGCTTCATCTGGCCAGAAATACTCTGGAAAAAGCCCACCACCCTGCGGCAGGTCGGGGTTGCTCTGGTCCCCAAACGACTGAAGGGCGCCCGGTCTCCCGAACGCCCCTTTGTGATCGCGCCTGAAGCGGACTCAGCCGCGCCCGTGGCCCATCAGCCGCCATAGCCCCGGCACCAGCAGCGCCGCCAGCACCAGCTTCAGCGCGTCGCCCGGCAGGAAATTGACCATGCCCCACTGCATGACCCACTCCCAACCGCGTTCGGCCACGAAGAGCCACGCCATCCACGGCAGGCCGAAGGCATAGATCACCGCATTGCCGATCAGGAGCGCGCCGACCATGCCCGGCACCGACCGGTCCCAGCCGCGGCGCGCCAGCGCACCCACGACCCCCGCCGCGACAGCGAAGCCCACCAGATAGCCGCCCGTCGGCCCGACCATATAGGCGAGCCCCGCGCTCTCCCCGGTGAAGACCTGAAACCCGAGCGCGCCAAGAACGAGATAGCCCAGCAGCGTCACGAGCCCCAGCCGCGCGCCGTAGACGGCGCCGATGGTCAGGACGGCGAAGGTCTGCATCGTCACCGGAACCGGCCACATCGGCACGCGGATATTGGCCGCAACGACCATGGCCGCGATCCCGAGCGCTACCAGCGCCGCGTTCTTGGCCAGCCTGCCCGTGCCCTCGGTCGGGCCGAAGGCCTCGCTCAGAACCCTGTCCGTCATTCGCCTGTCCCTCTTTCGGTAACCGGATGTCATCCCGTTCTCGCCCAAGCGTTGAGACGACACAAGACCGGCAGCGCTAACCGCGATCGTAACGGCTGGACATGACGTAATCCTTGACGGGGCCCGTCACCCGCCAGACCGCCTCCCAGCCTTCTGCGGCAAAGACATAGTGCACCGCGTAAAGGTCCGCGCCG